>Ga0210239_100483_pt1 | contig 35133 bp, 19 predicted proteins | sample ChrtobMetP5a_0mM_FD_155451 | JGI IMG/M metagenome (GOLD analysis project Ga0210239, IMG submission 155451) | Chrysochromulina tobin associated microbial communities from unialgal haptophyte culture, Seattle, Washington, United States - P5a_0mM | ecosystem: Host-associated > Algae > Haptophytes >... | reverse complement strand
GACCGACCGGATCCTTTTTAGGTTTCTGTGCGACCTTCCCACGGCCGATGCAGAAAAGATTCGGTCTGAACGCCTAGGGGAAAAACCTGTAACCACGGTCGCTGCTCTGGGGCAGGGAAATGCAAGGAACCCCAACTGGTCATAGACATAGCGTCATGCTCTGCAGCCGAGCACAACCACCGGATCGATAGATGGTTGATAGTTACGAGTTAGATACTACCAGCTATTGTATTCGAGCTGTCAGCCCCGCGCATGCAATTAAGCCTGTTTCGCGTCGGCCGTAAAAAGAGTTATAAATCAACTCGCTCTCATTCACGCCCCTCGTGGCTGTTTCCGCAGGTCTCTTTTTCTCGAAGTCGCAAACGCACATGCGTGCATCGCTCGCTGCGGCGCTCGGCAAGGTGCAGCCGGCGCAGGGAGGTGGCGACGGGGCCGATGTCGCCGCCCTCCGTGCCCTCAATCGAAAGCGCAACCTCGGTAAGATCACGTCGACGGTGAAGATGACCAAAGACGTCAACAAAGTCCTCGAGGACCCGCCGCTGCCTTCGGCTCAGGACCTGACTCGCTGGTGGCCCGATTTCCCAGAGAGGAACACCCCGAGCCCACTCGTCTCCTACGGCGTGCATACCCTCCACGTGCCACGTAACGACCAAATAGCGCCCATGACTCTGAGACATCCGATGCCACCGGACAGCCCACCGCCTCCACAGCGTTTTGGAAGGATCAGCCCACCGCCCGACTCGTACGTTGGCGAGAGCGCTCTCCGAACGCTGGACCTCCAGCGCCAGATACCGCCGCGCTCACCCCTCGGCTCGCCCCGTGCGCTTGCCCACCCGGGCCTGCAGCCGTCGATGCAGCCGCCCCGCTCTCCGGCGCGGACCGAAGTCATGCATGGAAATGCTCCGGGCATCTCTACAATGCTCAGTCTGAGTGCACGGACGCCGGAGCAGTGGCGGCTGCCCAGCACCGAGAATGGCGCTCACAGCGCGCGAGCCACGACGGCGGAGCCGGGGTCGCGCATTCGACGCCCCAACCCGATACGGCAAGAGCCGAGCCGCAACTTTGGCAACCCAAGCACCATCAAACTTCCCAATGCCAACAGCGTGCCCGCGGACGCCTTCGAAGAGCTTGAGACCAACTTGCACGGCTCGCGCGCCCTCCATGCGGCCAGCCAGATCGAGAGCCTCGACCGCAACACGCGGCTCGCACACTGGATGAATGCCTTTGCTGCTGATGAGGAAGCCTTCGCCTCCAAAGCGGTGAGTGACGCAGTCTCGTATCCCCCTTGACCCTCTCTCTCTCTCTCTCTCTCTCTTCCCCCTGTGTATAACGTCCCCTTGCTCCCTCATCGCGACTCCCCGCTATCAGGTCTTTGTCGAGATGAGGCTGCGGCAAGCCCTCTCCTCCTCCGTCACCCTCGGCGTGCCAAACGTCTTCCGAACCGCCGTCGTGTGCGATGCCTTCGAGCGAGTCGCGCCAATGACGGGCAGGTACGAGGGCATGCTCGTGCTGATTGCGGTGGACTGCGTCTGATGGAACCTCCCTTATAATGGCAGGTACGAGGGCGTGCTCGTGCTGTGTTGGAAGGAGCTCATCCAGTCACTTTATTACGACGCAAGCCCTGACCTGCCCGGCTCGGGGGCCAAGGTGTACGCCGAGCGCACCCCCTACTTTCTCGAGGTGAAGCGGCTACGCGACCTGAACGAGGAGCAGGCAAAGGCGATGCGCCGCATGAAGAAGCAGCGCGACGAGGAGCTCAAAGCGCTCAAGGGACGCAACGAAATGATCAACAAGACGCTCGGCGCGTGGAACCGCGCGCTCGGCCAGGCCTCGGCCAACTCGGAGGCAGAGGCGTTGCGGCAGCGCATGGAATCGCTCGAGAAGCTCCTCGCCGATGCGTCAGCGGAGGTGGCAAGGGTGCGCGAGGAGTCGTATAAGGATCCGCTTCTGAAGCTCCTCGAGGCATATGAGGCATGTGACTCTGCGCAGCGCGAGGAGGCGCTCGCATCCCACATCTTCGAGTCGGAACAGTCGGCGAGTGTGATGGTGGGGAACCAGGTCGCCGAGGTCGCCGGCTGGGTGGCCCACTTTCTCTCTCGTCTCCCACCAGAGGCTCGGGCGGGCATGGGCGAGGCGACTCGTGGGCGCGTGCTTGTCATGCTCGCGAGAATCCTCGATGTGACCGACGAGGAGAAGCTACAGCTCGGAGCACAGCTGCTGACCGACCAGCGCAACAATCAGCTGGTGGGCGTGACCCTCGCTGGCGTCCTCGTGGGCAAGTCGCCGGCACACAAGGACCTGTGCACAGGCATCGCCCAGTTCTTGAAGGCCGACCTTTCGCGCGACTCGCCCGACTACCAGCCGCCGAAGGATGACCTGCAGGCGATGGTTTGCTACCAGGTGCTCAAGGAGCTCCGCCGATCGATAGGTAGTGGAGAGGCGCCGGGCAAGGCCGTTGCAGGGCGCGCCGATGGAAGTGGCGGCAGCGGCGCCAATAGCGCTGCCGGTAAGGGCGGTAAGGATGGCAAGAGTGGTGGCAAGAAAGGCAAGAAAGGCAAGGGCGGCAAAGGCGGCGGCGAGGACGAGGATGACGAGGAGGGGGATGAGGAGGGGGCGGGGCGAGGAGGCTACTATGACGACTTCAGCGATGGGCTAGGCCCAAACGGTCGGCCGCTGAGCGAGGCCGAGCGCCTTGCCGAGCTCAAGCGGCGGCAAGCACGAGGTGAGCTGACTGACGAGGAGCTCGCGGAGCTACGTCGGCTAGAGGGGCGCCACGGGCCCGGCGGCGACAAGGGAGGGTCGGGCGGCTACGGCGGCGGCGGCGGCTCCGAAATGACAGACGCCGAGAGGGAGGCAGCGGAGATGGCTGCGCGCATCGCAGACCTCAAGCGGCGTCAGGCACTCGGGCAGCTCACCCCCGAGGAGGAGGAGGAGCTGAGGCGACTCGAAGCCAGGATGAAGGAGCTAGACGCGGCAATGGGCAAGGGCGGCAAGGGCGGCAAGGGCGACGAGCTCTCAGACGCCGAGAGGGAGGCAGCGGAGATGGCCGCGCGCATCGCAGACCTCAAGCGGCGTCAGGCACTCGGGCAGCTCACCCCCGAGGAGGAGGAGGAGCTGAGGCGGCTCGAAGCCAGGATGAAGGAGCTCGAAAGCGTGATCGACAAGGACAAAAAGGGAAAAGGAAGTAAGGGCGGTAAGGGCGGCAAGGGCGGCAAAGGTAACAGCGACGATGACTTCGATATGGAGGCGGAGCTCGCGCGTCGGTTGCGGGAGATGGAGCGCCGCATGCAAAAGGAGTTCGACGCCGAGAAGAAGCGGATGGACGAGCTCCTTGAGAAGCTGATGGACCCGAATCTGACGGAGGAGGAACGTCGCGCTCTGCTAGCTGGCCACAGAAACGGAGGTGGCAAGGGCGGCGGCAAGGGCGGTGGCAAGGGCGGCGGCAAGGGCGGCGGCACAGCCGAGGAGGACGAGCTGGCGGCGCGCCTCGCTGATCTAAAGCGACGGCAGGCGGCGGGCGAGCTAACGCCCGAGGAGCTCATCGAGCTGCAGCGACTTGAGGGGCAGCTTGCCAAGAGGGGCGGCGGCGGCCGCAGGGGCGGCGGCGGCGCAGGCGGCGACGATACCGCTGATATTGGGTGCCAGGCGGGGCAGTCGATGGTCTCGATGAGCCAAAGGCCTTCGGGAGGTGGTGCGGTCGAGGAGGTAGGCGGTGATGGCGGCGATGGCAAACGCATGATGCCAACGTCGTGTGTGACTTCCCTGTGCGAGATCAAGTTCAACCGAAAGGACGTCAAGGCGATGAACGTGCTCATGTGCCGCCGGCTGCTCTCGGCGCTCTACCAGGTCAAGATTGAGGCCAACATCGAGGCCGACAAGCAGCAGCGCGATCGCCAGCCATTCCCTGAGTTCATCCCCGATCAGTTTATGGTGCTGTACGGCATCAAGTCGCTCGCGATCAAGAACATCAACGAGTTCCTGTACGGCGTGCGCGTGGAGCGCTACCGCAAGGACGAGAAGAAGGGTCTGACGGAGGGCGAGCCATTTCTGATGCCCTTCTGGAAAGGCTCGTGGCACGGCGTGCCGGTTGAGGAGCGCACGCCGAACGAGGAGTTCGAGTTTTACATTGACATGCTCGATGGTATCTCAAAGACGATAGGAGACGAGCACACGCTCGGGCTCAAAAGCATCGGTGCCTTCTGGAACATGATCGGCTCGATGACGCAGATCTCCGTGCCCGTGTTTGTGTGCCTCAACACGATCAAGCGCATGTTCGAGAAGAGTCACAAAGACCTCCACGATCGACTCCAGCGTATGATCCTGCAGACTGCAACCCAGAATCAGAAGGCCAAAGCAAAGATAAAGGACGAGAACGACCTGCCCTTTCCGAATTACAAGAGGCAGTACCTCGGGAAGCCGGATCTGGACTCCCGAGGGCACCTGACGCTGTTCCAGTTTCTGGACCTGTCCGTGGAGGGCATGCTCAGGCAGCAAGATAAGGACGCCGAGATCCTCACTGGCATCTACAAGACATGGGTGAAAGCGGCCGGTGGGGAGGAGAGCTTCGACGTCTTCGCCGGATGCATCATGAATGCGTCGCCCGAGCTGCCGGAGAAAGAGCTGTTCGCACTGTACCAGACGGCCACGAGCGGCGAGAACCCGGACGTGCCGAACTTCAAGCTGATCGAGGGAATCCTGCGAAGGCGCAAGATCGAGATCCAACGCAAGGGCGGCCTCGAGCATGTCGAGGCGTTGAAGATTGACGACCTCAAGACGATGTCGACGGTCACTACGCTTTTCACACCGGGTCGTCGGACGCCCTCCCCACGTCCACGTTCTGCGAAGGGCTCGAGCCCGGCGAAGGTGGACGGCGCACCTGCTGCTGCGACCGAGCCCGAGCCTCAGGCACCTACCATCGGCGACACCAAGGCGACCGGCGTGCTTGCCCTCTTTGCGGGAGCTGGCTCGGGAGGTGCCGGCCCGGGCAAGTGGAGTAAATCCATTAAGTCGGTCAAAAAGATCATCGGCGCGGACAGCCTCATCCGATCGCTCATGGCGGCCCCTGAGGAAGAGCAAGAGGAGGAGGAGTAGAGGAGGAGGTAAAGCCGTAGCCAGAGCGTACGGTCGTAACGACTGCGTTTCCCTTACGTTAACCCTGTGTCGTCTGGTCGAGTGGAATATCAATATGGCGTGTATAGGCGGCCTCCGCGCTCCGGTCGTGATCGGTGATGTATCAATGTGATTACTGATAATATTGATTACAAAACCGAAAACGTGAGTCCTCTGACTCGGTTGTCACTCGGTGCGTACTGCCAGTAGCTACTGAGAGAGGTGAGTTGTACAATGGCTTCTCGCACACGCGACGCGCCACGGGCGGTCGTCACGCACGGCCCACTTTCGTTATGTCCCGTCATCTCCCCCGAGCTCGCGCCGTTCCGGTGCGCGGGGTCGGGTGCATACGATATCGGGTGCATGGCACACACACAGGACTCACACGAGGATGATCAAGCCGAGATCGACGAGAGCGCTCCGCACACCGGATCTCGCGCACGTCGGTGGCCTACCAAGGCTGCCCGGCGCCGTGCACGCGTACGAGGATGACGTAACCGTCTGCGGTTCCGGTGGTTCCGTTCACAGCTCCGTTCACGATGCATCGACGCGCATCAAAGAGGGGGGCGGCGCATGGTAGGCGAGTCGCTGCGTGGCACGAAGGAAGTTTCGTCGGCGGTCCGAGGCGCCCACATGTCTTCGTCACTCTGTGTCTGGTTATAGAGGTCCCTGCCAGTCTCGGTGTGCCGGATGCCTTGATGGAAGAGCCTTTTGAGCTTTGCATACGAGCGACTCAGAGCGCTTTGGATGAGCGCGAGCAACTCGGGCGGCATGCCGAACATGAGGAAGGTCCAGAAGCCCTGCCCGTCCTCGAAGACCATGACCACGATCAGCAGCTGCGCGATGTAGCCCTCGATCTCCATGAAGCCCTGAGGCGTGCCCGCGATGCGGTCATCCTCCCAGAGCTTGAGGCATAAGACCCCCTGCGCCACGAATCGGATAAGGCCGCATGCACAGAGAATGCCGATCCGCAGCTGCAGCCCGGAGTGCGCCGCCGACGCCGCCGCTGCCGCCGCTGCCGCCGCCGCCCGAGACGATGCGCCCGACTCGGCGCCCGTCTCGGACGGCTCTTCAGGTCCAGGCTCCTCTCGCGCTGCGGAAGGAGCTGCGGAAGGAGCTGCGGAAGGAGCTGCGGAATCCGAAGTCGCGTTGAGGCATCCGCCTGCCTCCTGTTGCGGAGTCCGCTGCTCGTTGGCGCACGCGCGCGTGGCTACGTGCTCGCTCCAGACGAGCGGGCTTGGCGGGGCGTTGGCGGAACCACCGAGCTCTTCCCAGGCCGCTTCATAGCGGCTCATCTTCTCGTAAATGCGCGCGCGCACGATGGTGAGCGCGAGCAGCCCGAACACCACCGCCGCGACGATGCAGTACACGATCGCATACGTGAGCATCTGTGAATCATACAGTATCCAGAGCGGAACGGGTGGGTCCTTTGGGTACGGGATGCCGCCGAGCAGCCACGGAAGAGAAGAAAGGGCAATCCCCGACAGCGCGGCCGATAGGCCCGCATACCACAGCCACACACGAGCAGAGAGGAAGGCGGTCTCGGCCTCCGGCCTATGCCGGCCGACACGACGGGCCCCGGGCCCCAAACCAGCCTCGCGTGCTTGAGCCCATGTGACGACCAAGAGCCACCCGTCCACTGCCCAGCGAAACGAGTTGACGATGGTGAAGAGTGTCAGGCGCTCATCGCTCGTGCCATCGTGCAGGATGCGGTCCTGGCCGACGGCGAGGAAGGAGGCGGAGAAGGCGAGCTGAAGAAGCGTGAGCCCCATGACACGCACGTGCGGCGCGTGGGTGCGGTAGCGCGGCAGCATGATGGCGAGGAGCACGATCCACAACGTGCCGCACAAGGACAGCGCGTGCATCACGACGCACGTATGTGTGATCAAAGCGCGCATCGGCTCGCCGGATGGAATCGTGAGCAGAGCGGCGAAGACGAAGAGCAGAAAGATCGAGAGCGCCCTGCCGATTGCATACGCACCCGAGAGCATGAGCATGAGCTCCTGCGATGCGCCGAATTGGCCCACCATCACCATGGTCGATGCGGCGGCTGGGACGAGCCCAAACTCGAACGAGAACTGCTCGGAGCTCGAGTCTACGCTGAACTCGATTGCGAGCACGCTGATAATGTTGGGCAGCACCAGCACCTTGACCGCCACGATTGCGGCGGGCAGTGCCACCTTGCCAAGCGAATCGACCGCCTTGCCAGTGCCCACGAGCGACATGCCACCCAAGATCAGGAGGAGCGGTTGGGACATATGCGCGAGCGACGTAATGGGCTGCTCAATATACCTGATGAGGGAGACGCTCAGAAGCAATCAAAATACAATCAAGGGTCAATCATGAGGCAATCAAGGGGCAATCACGAGGCAATCACGAGACAATCACGAGGCAATCACGAGGCAATCACGAGGCAATCAAGCGCTGCTCGAGGCAATCAAGCGCTGCTCGAGGGCATACCAGGGCAGCACCGGGCCAAAGATGAGATTCCACAGCAGCCCGGCGAGCGCGCTCAGGATGAGCCGGTTGCACGCGAGATTGCGCGCCGCGTTGAGCAGCACTTTCCGCAGGACGATCTTGTTGCCCTGCGTTCGAAGTGGGGGCGCCGTCCTGGGCGCCCTGTCCGAAGACGTCATCCCATTGATGGCGGCTTGGGAAGAGACCGAGTCGAGGAAGCAAGTGCTCAAGGAGGATTCCAGAGCTCCACCGGCCTGTGGGAGGACGGCCTGCGGGAGGACGGCCTGCGGGAGCTCGCACAACGCCTTGGCCTTGGCCCTCGACTTGGCCCTTGCCTTCGCCTGGCCGTCGCCTATCTCCATGAGCACAAAACACCACGGCGCGATGAGCAGCGCCTGCGCGGCCGAGAGGAGGAAGAGGATGTTTGCTTTCTCCTCGGGGAAGAGGCCGAGGAAGAAGGGGTACGCCAACCCGATGTCATCCGAGTTGGTGCAGAAGAGGGCCACAGCACCCGCGCGCATCGCGCCATCGCCTGCCGCGTGGCTCTTACGCCCAAGGTAGCCGATGATGGCGCCCAGGATGAGGATGCCGAGCTTGGCAATGAGTACGGCCGCGAGCACGTCGAAGTCGACCGTCGTGAGGTCGATAGTGGCGAGCGAGTGCATGATCAGGGCGGGCAGCGCGACGCTCCCTATGAGGAAGCCAAGCCCACGCTCCGCCCGGGCACCCGCATCGGAGGCGCGCTTGAGAAAGTAGCCGAGCACGTTCAGGCTGGTGACCGTGACCATCACCTTCGTGATCTCGAGCAAGTGGTCCAAGGGGGGAGCAGCAGGCGGCGCGGTGGGCGACCAGGGGGCAGAGGGCGGCTCGTCACCGCTCGCCGCGTCGAGCGTCGGCACCGGAGCCTCTAGGGTCGCCCACGACGGCATCAGGGTCGCCGATGACGAAACTGGAGCTAGTAGGGTCGCCCTCACTGGTGGCGCGGGTGGCGAGGCGATGGGCGAGGGCGAGGCCGACTTGGACGGCCCATACATCCCGAGCAGCACCGCGCCACCGAGCACGAGCGCCGCGGACGCGAAGAAGACGGCGATCGCCTTTCGTTTCTTGAGCTCTCCGAAGACGAAGATACCGAGCAACCCACCGAAGACGAGGCTCGCTTGTAGCAACGGGTACGCGACCCCAAACGGCACCGAGTAGTAGTTGATCGCGACAATCGAGCAGAGGTTCCCCGCGTTCCAGGTGGCACCGCTCAGGCAGCCCGCCCACAAGGCAGCCCGAAGATGAAGCGGCGGCGCTTCGCCGCGTGAGAGCAGCCTTGCATACCAGCTCCCGGTGGTCAGCAGCGCCATGCTCAGAGCGCCGATGCCAAACGAGGGCAGCAAGGCAATCGCCTTCTGGCCGCTGAAGGCCTCTCCAGCAAACGACGCGGGCACGAGGACGGACCCACCGAAGAGACCTACCATGAGGGCTGCTGCGAGGCCGACAGCGCGGGTCGAGGCGGCGGAGGCGGCCGCGGCCGCGTTGCCGTCCACCGCTGGTGCACCACCGCCCACCGCCGGGTCGTCGGACGCCACCACCGGGTCGTCGGACGCCACCACCGACTCGTGCAGCCGCACTGCCGCCGAGTCGACAGCTGACGTCCGGGCGCGCGCCTCGCACAGCCTCCCGAGCGCGTCGCCAATGGGCACGCTCTTAACGATGCCGAGCACACCGATGAGGAGCAGTCCGACGGCAACGAGCGAGAGCGCGACTGACTGCACGGGCGCGCAGATGGGCTCCGGCCCGAGCGTGCCCCACAAAAAGGAGACCACGATGGCCGTCCCGCCCCAAACGCCCTGGCCGGTGCTCAGACCAATATTGCTGGCCGCGATGAAGCTGAATGAGCTTGCGATCACAAAGATCGCGCCGGCCAGGAAGCCAAACCACGTGAATGCAAGTGAGGTGCCGGCCAGCTGGAAGAAAGGCACAACCAGCCATGATGAGAGGAAGACGCCCAGACTCACGTACCCATTGAAGAGCACCGGATGTAGTTTGGTCGCTGCGACAGACGGTATCTTCATAAACGCCACGAAGATGCCATTGAAAAACGCCGAGCCCAAGGCGAAGAAGTAGCCTATGGTCATGATGCGCAGGGTGCGATGCGGTTCCCCGCGGGTGGGTGTGCGGTCGCCCGCGTCTTTGGAGGTGAGAGCTTTTTGAGAGCCAAACCGCGGTACAGAGACTCTTGCGGAAGCCGCTCCCCCTTGCGTGTGGGCCAAACACTTGACCTGTGAACGTGAAAACATGTGAAAACAACCTCTGACATTCTTCTCAAATGAGCACGACAACCAAGATCGCCAGGCCCGCTGCGCCGAAGACGATGATACACGAGCAGAGCAGACAGAGCACCAGGCGCAGCAGCTGCTCCCGGCGCCTCGCCTGGTCGTTGGCCAAGCCGCCGGCAGAGGAGGAGGAAAGCGCCCCTCTGGCGGCGGGTTCGTTGCCCTTCAAATCGGCCGTTGTGATGGCCGCCTCGAGGTTCCGCACGCGCAGGCTCGCCTCTGCTTGACTTGACTTGACTTGACTTGACTTGACCTCTTGCTGCTCCTGACGCTCTTCGAACTTCTCCTGACGCACAGGCGCCACTTTCGCACCCGCGCCGCCGCCGCGCGGCACGTCGCTGCGCTCCATAGTCTGAGGGAGCAAGGGCATTGCGGTGTTGGCGGCGGCGGCGGCACCATCGCTGGCGCGGCCTGGCGCAGAGGCGGGTGCCCGGTTGTGGTAGACCTCATACGCACGCCCACGCAGCCCCGAAAGGGCTGGCCTACAGCAGGCCTCGCAGCACGGGGCCACCGTGCGGACCAGACGTCGGACGAGACGCCACGAGCCGTGCGGGCAGCGGCGCAGGGCGAGGCACACCGTGCCACCCGCGCTCTCCGCATGAGACGCCTCGGCCGCCTCGGCGGATAGCGAGCGCGGAGCTTCGAGCTTCTGACGAACTAGCTCGGGGCTCTGGCGGCGGCTTATAATGTACCGGCGCAACTTGCGCCCCCGGTAGCCGGCCTGGAGCCGCGTGGCCGCACCGATCTCGGCGCGCCTCTGCTGTGCGAGCCCGTGCAGCCATACGGCCGGTACGCCGGGCACTTGGTCGTCTGGCTGCTCAGCGCCCACATGGAGCGTGCTCAGCTCGAGCAGCAGCTCGGCGGCGCCGCGCACGGCGATGGGCCTGGCGCCCGCCGGCCGGTTGAGTGTGCAGTGCACCGCGAGGACCTCCTCCGCAAGCAATAGCGCCCCGAGCGGCAATTCACAGGTGGCCATCGGTAGGTCGGGCGCGCTGTGTTGAGCGTCACGGCGCTGGTCGATCAACCGGAGGGTGAGCGGCGTTCGCGAGGGCGGCCACAGCAGACTTCCCGGAACGCAGAGCGTAAAGTGCTTCCCCCACGTCGGGTTGAGCGTCGCGGCGGGCGTCGCGGCGCCGGTGCTCGGCACGACGCCGCGCCACTCGAAGCGCACGGATGGCTCACCAACGTCCCCCCCCGCCGACACGACGCCCTTGGCCGCGCGCACGTGCAGGTCGAGCTTGATACGGCGCGGCGCGAGGGCGGCGCCCAAGGCGAGCTCGGCAGCACGGTCTAGGGGGAGCCACTGCGGCAGCACCTGACACCAGACCAGCGAGTGGTTCGAAGGCAGGGCCACGGCGATGGCACGCGCGGCGCCCGAACCGATGTGGTTGTAGGAGACGTCAAGGATGCGCAGCGAGCGCAGCCGTGGCAGCGCCGCCGCGAGCGCAAAGCCCCAGCTATCTCCCAGTCCAACATTGACGAGCTGCGCGATACGCAACGTGCGGCAGTTGGACAGAGCGCGCAGCAGCTCGATCTGCCGAGCGGGCGGCGCTCGCGCGGCGGCGGCGTCGTGCGTCAGCTTGAGAGTCCGCAGACCCCCGCGTGCGAGCGCGCCAAGCACGCTCGACAGCCCATCGGCTTGTCCGCCGAGCGTGCTTGGCTTGTCCGCCGAGGCGTCAGCGCTCAGTGCGCCCACGGGCACCGTGGCGGGGGCGAATTGGGCCGTTGGGCGTGGGCCGTTTGGCGCCGGGTGTGAACGTTCACAGCCGTTTGGCGCCGGGTGTGAACGTTCACAGCCGTTTGGCGCCGCCAGCGGCGCGGCAACAGAGTCGGCCGACTCACCCGACTGTTGCGCCACGTTGGGCGGTGAGGGCGGGGGCGAGGGCATCGGCAAGGGCTCGAGTTCGGTCGACGGTGCGAGGGCGTGAACGTCCGTGTCCCCGTTGGCTGTGCATGTGAATGATTCGTGCCCCCATGCCATCGCGGGGCGCGAGGCAGCAGAGGCCGCCTCCACGTTGAGCAGCAGCGCGCGCTGCAATTTGGCGAGGGATCCGCCGCTCCCGGCCGCAGCCGTGCTCACCTCCCCGAGGTGAATGGAGATGAGCACGGTGCAGCGGCTCGCGGCAGCATGCAGACAGTCGAGCGCCGCCTCCGAGAAAGGGTGCGGCATGGCATGCACGAGCTTGAGCTCTGCAAGGGGCACTCCTTCTTGGATGCCGGACGAGACTGCGGCGAGGCCGCGCTCACCGATCGCGTTGCCGCGCAGGTCGAGGAAGGCGAGCGGCACGCCCATCGCGAGCAGTTGGCCGATGGCGAGGGCGCATCGCTCACCAAGCTGGCAATCACGCAGCGTCAGGCTGGTGAGCGTGCGAGAAGGCAGCAGCGCGGAGAGAGCGATCGCCTTGGGCGCGTCAGAGAGAGCCACGAGGGCCGGCAGGTGGGCTCCAACGAGAGTTGGACGATCCCACGCGCGCAGCGTCGCCGCGAGCGTGCGCACATCTGCCGCCTCGCCTCCCGCCGCGCGCCCGATCCGGCCTCGCACTGACCGCTTGGGCGGTGAGCCGGGTGGCGACAGGTCGGCGGCGTCGTTGGTGGAGACCGGCTGCCACTCTTGAGCGACGCCAATGGAGTCGACCGCGCTTCTCGCGCCGCAATAGTCCGGACGGAGCTGTTCCAAGGCGACCGCCTTGCTGCCCTCGACGACGTCCTCCACGTCGTCCTCTTCCTCATCCTCCCACGCGGCCGGGTAGAGCCGGATGGAGCCTCGAGGGTGACCGTGACCTCGAGGTCGACCTCGGCCGTCCGCCTGCACCGACGACGCCCGACGCGGCGCGACCTTAGCGGCGGGCGTTTCGCCCGCAGCCGAGGCGCCGTCTCGGTGGAGGGGGTAGCGCTCGGGCACGCCCCGGCGCTCACCATGGCGCTCACCATGGCGCGGGTCCATCGTTGTCGCCCACCATGGCGCCCACGACTTCGAGCCGGCCAGCGTAGTACCGGTATTACCGGCCGAGTGCCAGGCTCCTTGTATTACCGGTACCGCCTCCTCGTCATCCAGTCGGATGGCCTCCTCGTCGCCGTCCCAGTCGGCGAACGCCACCGACGGTGGCGACCGCAGCCAAGCCGCGCCGTGCTGCTGCTGCTGCTGCTCGCGACGATGCAGGACGTCCTCGAGGAGCTCGTGATGGCTCGCGTGGTGGCTCGCGCCGCGCGGAGTGCGCTCGTACAGTTGCTCGTGCGCGAGCCCGTCGCGGCACCGATGCCGGTGCCGGTGGTGGTGAGGGGAGCCATGGTGGTGGTGGTAGCGAGAGTGGTGGCTGTGATGGTGGTACAGCTGGTCAGGCTCACCAACACCCGACGGGCCATCGATGAACTCGACGAGGGTGCGGATCGTTCCAGCGAACCACCCGCCGCCGGCCCACCCCCCACCCGACGCCGGCGGCGAGGGTGGCGGCGAGGGCGCCGGCCGCGTCGAGCGGCTGCTCACGGCGAGCGCCGCCGCCGTAGGAGCGCTCGCATTCGTAGGAGCGCTCGCATTCGTGGGAGCGCGGCTTCCGAATGCGAGCGCTCGGCTTGCCCTCGAAGCGACCGCGAGCACCATGGAGCGAGCGGGGGTGCTGCTCCCCTCTGTTGCCAGACCACCGGCCAGATCGGCCTCGAGATCTTCACAGCTAGGGCTCCAGTGAAGAGCCGCAGGCCGATGCAAGTGGTGGCGCTCCGGCGAGCGCGCTGCTGTGTGCACCATGCCACCCGACGCGTCCGGACGCACGAGAGCGCAGCGAGCGTGCCCGAGCGGGGGGTCGCGCGCCCACGCTGGCGGACAAGCGGCACTCGCGCGCATGGCCGTGTCGACTAGTCCCTCGACGGCGGCAAGGGTGAGGCTGGGCGCGGCTGCCCGGCCCGTGCGTGCATCCCTCGCCTCGGAGACTGCCGCATCCTCGTACTCTTGTCGCGCCATCTGCTGCTGCAGACGGCACGCCTCCGCCGACATGGTTGGTTCGGCTGCAACGGCTGCTCGGGTACGGGGCTGAGAAGCCAATGACTCGCCATCCGCGAGCGTCTGGGGCGCTCCACGGGGCGCAGAAGCCTCGAGGTGTGAATGGAGGTGTGAAGCCTCGAGGTGCGCCGCAGGCGTCATCGGGGGTGGGCCGGGACGCAATGGCTCCGTCTTCGGGGAGGGTCTCGCCGCGCCAGGTACCGGTACGGCCCGCATCGCCCGATACGGTCTGTTGGGTGCGTCGCGATGGGCTCGAACCCAACGGCGCGCCCAGTAGGTGAAGATGGTCGTCGCATATAGCGTGAGCCGTGACGACTTTAGATGCAGCTGAGCGAGCTCCGCCTTGAGCGCCGTCTCGGGCAGCGCAAGCAGCGCAAGCACCTGCGCGTACAGCTTGCGCCCGCCCCAGCGCGGCTGCGTGCGCACGAGCGCGCATGTGCGCCCGAGCTGATAGTGGCGGCCGAAGCGCAGCCCGCATGCTGTGAAGATAGCCTGCACGAAACCACGAGGAGCGAGAGCCGCCCATGAAGGCGGCGCGGCCGCGCGCAGACGGCCAGTGACGGCGAGCAGCGGTAGCTTCACAGGGTAGCCGTTGGCCAACAGGTAGGCCGCCGAGGGCACCGCCAACGCATCGAGCTGACGGAGCACGACGCGTGGCTCGAACGTGTGGGGAACCTCGGAGCCGTTGGGGACCACACAGAGCAGGTGGCGCAGCTCGTAGAGCTCGCAGGAGTGCAAAATCTCACGCAGCTCGTGCACGAAATTCGCCGCAACCGAGCGAACGGCACGCCTGGCGACACCGCCGATGCCACCCGCGCCGCCCAGGCTGCTGCCATCGGCGGCCGTACCGCCGACTGCCGCGGCCCCGGGGAGGAAGGCTTCGCCAATCTGCTTGACGAGGAGATTGGACGACTCCAGAAAATGGAGCTTGGCAGTGTACGGCAGGCCCGAGCCCCGGCCCGAACTGAGCAGGGCGCGTGCGTCGTAGAGCACGGAACCAGCCGTGTGGTGCACCACGAAGGAAGAGGCGGTGTGGTGCGCCAGAGCAGCGGAGCTAGGGTGCTTGCGATGCAGCTCGCTGGTGAGCAGTGCGGCGTTCGTGGCCTCATCGGCTATTGAGCTTGACGGAACCGCGCGAGAGTGCAGCTCAAGCAGCGCGAGCAGTGGCGTGCCGCCGTTGCCGCCGCCCATCCCAGTGCTGCCGCCGACACTGCTGGCGGCGCCGTCTGTTCCCTCGGCCGTGAGCGCCGCGCGGCGGCTTGGTGATGGGGGGAGGGGTGCGAGGGGTTCAATCTCGACGCGCCCATCGAGCAGCGACAGCAGCGCGCGCGTGTCGGGAAGGGGTACTTCCGTCCACCCGACGCACTCGTCCAGGTAGCGACGCTGCTCTGCCACGAGTGTGGTGCTCACGAAGAGGGCGTGCAGGCGCTCGGACGCGTACTGCGAGCACAGCTGGTGCAGGCCGTTCACCGGCAAGATCTCCGAGGGCGGAGGTGAGAGGAGCAGGAGCTCCGTGCTCGCGACGCCCGACGGCGGCCCCGGCGCAGTGCCAGCATTGCGGCCTCCAGCCTGGTGCTTGGAGAGGAGCCGTGCGAGTGCCGCATTCAGCCGGCCGTTGAGCAGCTGGAAGACATGCGCATGGATCTCCTCCATCAGCGCCCGGCGCACCGTGGCCGCCTGCGCCGCCGTCCGACGCACCGCCGCGAGCGCCGAGGGCGACGACGCCCTCGGCGGCGGCTGCTGCGGTGGCGGCTGCAGCTGCGAGAGCGGCGGCGACGGCAGTTTCGTCATCGAGCGCACCTCGGCCTCCCACAGCAGCGCATGCAGCGACGGCAGGCCGAGGAGTGCCGCACATCTGTGCAGCTCGACGGAGGAGATAGAGGCCTTCGCGTGCTCGTCGACATACTCCTCCGCCGCCTCGTCGACGAAGACGAGGTTGCTCAGATGCAGCATCCCTTCGAGCAGGCACCACAGATGCGAGATCTCCCTGCCGCTCAAGCCGAGCGCCGCCGTCCCGAGCGCATCGCGCAGGCGCTCAAGGTCTTCCGGGCCACGCCGCGCACCGTCGGCCGCCGCCGCGCACGAGCGCAGCATCGCAAAGTCACGAGGAGGTGCGCAGACGCTGCGAGATCCGGCAGCCATGGGCTTCCTCTCGGCGTCCGTGGCGAGCGGTGCGCCATGGCGCAGCGACGCCTGGTGCAGCACGGCATAGTACGCATGGAAATTGCCCTCCGCCTCGCTAGCCGCCTCGCACACGCGGGAAGCTTCGAGACCAAATGCAGAGACCGTGATCGAGACGGTCGAGCCATTCTGTGCGTCGAGGCGCAAGCGCAGGCACCGGCCAAAGCGGGGCGTGCTTGCAAACTGGCGCGAGCGCGCGCTGCCGAAAGCCTGCAGCACCGCCTCGCCTGCCGCGAGAAGTGCCGCTGCATCGCCGCCGTTGCCACTGCCACCGAGTTTGCTGCTGACGAGTTTGCTACTGCCACTGCCACCAGCTCCGCCTGCGAGCACGCCGGCGGCGCGGCCGTACGGGTCAGTCGTGCGCCAGAGCCAATAAGAGGCCAGTAGCACGAAGACCTCAGGCTGGCCAGCGCCCTGCGCTCCGTGCACAAGCACTGCCTGTGATCGAGCGAGCGTCTCCTTGCCGGCAGCGGCGCCAGTGCCGCTACGCCCGAGCGCAGCGCGGAGCGCTCGCTCGCCGAGCGAGTAGCAGTGGGCATCGGGCGGGCTACCATCGTCCGCCTCGGCCGCCGCCGCCGCGATACGCATGCGCTTCGCCGTCCACAGCTCTGGCGTCGGTCCGCATGGGTTGAGCCAGAGCAACGAGTCTCGGCCGAGCCACGTGCCAAAGGCGTGGTCTTGCTCCAACCGCCGACGAAGGCAGTTTAGCAGGGCGGGCTTGTGAAGAAGGGGAAGCTCTGTCAGATCGGATGGCTCCTCTCCCATAGAAGCGCTGTCCGCAATTCGTGGCCACGCATCCACGTGCAACCTGCAGATCCTCTCGCCTGGACTCCGGCCTTGGGTGGTGCACCGGAGCGAGCCGTCCGAGCGCTGGCCGGTCACGAATGCCTTCAAGTACGCTTCTGGCTCCTGGTCGCTGCTCGCGGTCACCCACAGAGCCTGAAGCGACGTAATGGACTGCTTAGACATGCCTTTTCGGACGGTAGCCGATCCGAGTTAGATCCCGTGAACGCGCTGACGCGAGCTACCGGTACCGGTACCTGTTGTGAACGAGGTTTCGTCCCAATTTTCTTTGGGAGGCGGTGTTTAAGTTGAATTATTTTCACACAGTGCTCTCGCCCCGCCGTCCCGATGGCCCCGTCCACAGTGCTCTCTCTACAACTCCCCCTTCAACATGGGATTCGCTTTGAGCACCTCCAGCGCGGTTTGGGCGTCGGCCGCTACCTTGGCGTCATCGTTCTGCTCCGCCGCTCGGCCAAACCAAACGAGCGCCTCGTCGAGGGAGCCCATCTCATGCAGCAGGGACGCAGCGTTGTACTGGGCGCGGGCATGTCCGGCCCGGGCTCCGATGAGGAAGAGCTCAAGGGCGCCCTGCAGCTCCCCGGGGGCGTGCAGCAAGAGCAGCTGGGCCGCCTCGTACGCCGCCGCCGCGTGCCCTTGGGTCGCAGCTTGCCGCAGCCATCCGATCGCCTGTTCAGAGCTCTGAGCCTCGAGGCAGCCGGGGCGGGCGTTGCACAGGGCGACCAGATTGTAAGTCGCCTCGGCATGGTCTTGAAGGGCGGCCGCGCGACAGAAGTGCACTGCCTTCTCCAGATCGGCAGCGACTCCGCCGTGGCCCTGGGCATAAGCCAATCCCATCACCGACTGTGCCTCAGCATGCCCGCCCGCCGCGGCGCGCTGGATCAGTGCCATGGATGCGGCCATATCGGTCGAACGCATCGCGAGGGCCTCTGCATAGTCAGCCTCTGCCTGCACCAAGGCGGCTTGGATGGCTTCTTCGGACGGCGCAGCTGCATGGGCAGTCGGCTCGAGACTCATGCACAGGCCACTCACCGATTCCAAACGACGCCCCTCCTCTGTGAAAGTCACCTTCCGCGCCACTGCGGAGCCACGGGCCGTTGCCATGAGCTCCGGAAACCATAGCTTGGCTCCTGTGCACGCTGCCCGGTCCATGACCAAAGCGAGCGCCGCTTCGCGCTGCACCACGGCCGCTTTGGCGGGCCCGGAAAAGACTTCGTCAGCGAGGCTCGGGCTCGGGGAGATTCCGACCTCGCTTGGGGAGATTCCAGCCTCGCTTGGGGAGATGCCAACCTCGTGCGTCCACACACGCGCCGTCGTAAGCACCCATCGTTCGTGGTCCTTTGGGTCGTTGTTCTCGACTAGATTAAGGGTCGGGATCAAGATGAGGTCGTCAGCCACCGCGGACGCCTTCTGCCGCTGAGAGGTACGCTCGCGCTCTCGCTGGGCAGCACCTAATGGCACGTGATCCAGCCAAATGTTGACCAGCAGCGTCACTCGCAACTGTCCAGGGCGTGCCAGCTGGGTAGGAGTGGTCACACCGGCTGACCAGAGAAGAGGAGGTGCCACTCCATGCCACGCGGAGCCGGCGAAGGCTAGATGCTTGCCCGCGCGAGGAAAGACGGCCCACGCCTCGCGTGCGACCGAGTCGCGCACCGTCTTGCCTTGCGTAAAGTTGGTGAGAAGGATTGTAGGCATGGACGGACTGCTGCTGAAATAGGTTATCGTGGAGACCGCTGGAAAGAGGTCAGTGCGACCTTCAGCCTCGAGGGCTCCCAGGTCAAAGTCACGGTGCAATGGCACGCCAATCGATTTGCTCTCAAGGTGCGACTGCACCCAGAACTCTGCGCCCGACTGCGAAGCGTCAAAACTCATGCTCCTTGTGTGAAACGAGAAAATGGCCGCTGCAGCTTCCTCGAGCGGCGTTCTTGGTGTCGCAGCTGCCGATAACCAGCGCGTGGCGTTCAGCTTGAGCTGTGACAGCTGCTCGGCGACAAGGGCACATGAGGTGCTCGGCAGCGCATCGAACAGGAGTGGCTCTCGCATCGATCAAGCAAGGAGGGAGGGGTGTTTGGTGTGTGAACATTGGCTGTGAACGTTAACACGAAGGACTTCGGTTGACTCGCTCGACTTCATAGGAATTCCCGGCCGACACTCTTGTCCTGTGATCACACCCGACCGGACGTCGCGGTCTTGCAAGTCTCCTCACACTCAGTCCGAGTCGCCGAAACAATCGGTGCAGTTTCGTGACGTTTCACTCCCCCGGTCCGATAACGAAGTAACCGATAGAAGTGCACTGGTCTCCTCTAGTAGGGCACAGTGACCAGTGCGTTCCTGTGCGCCGCCCCAAAACTCATGGCACGACATTAATGAATCTAACCTGCGCCGTTGGCTTTGCCGGGGCGGCAGCGTATCCCCCCCGGGTAGCTGGTTGTTGATGAGATGTACCGGTACTCGAGCTCGGCGAGCTCGAGCACATCGCCGTGCAGGCGGGCACATCTCCAAGCTGGCCGACGTGTTCGGCGATATGCTCGAGCAGCAGCAACTCTCGCTTGCGCAACTCTTCAATCTTCTCCTGCGCCTTCATCTCCGCCGCCGCCGCCTCATTGGCTTCTGCCGCCGCCGCCGCCGCCGCCGCCGTTGCCGCCACGGCCACCGCCGCCGCTGCTGCCACCTTCGCTGTCGCTGGCGCCGCCGCACGCGCCGTATGCGCCGCACGTGCCGCATCTGCCGCATCTGCCGGATCTAGCGCGGGTCTGCTCACGTCCTGCGCCTCGACGTTCACGCGCTTAGCGGCGGCGCCCTCCTTCTCCGCCGCCGCCGCCGCGCCCCCCGCTGCCGCTGCCGCGGCTGCTGTCGCTCTACCGAGTTGGTCGCGGCATTGCAGGAGCTGCGCCTGCAGTAAAGCGATCGCAAGCTCCTGATCCGAATAGCTGCTCGCGGGCTCGTCGCTCGGCGCCACTCTCGCCAAGCCACAACAGCGGCGCAGCCACCGCAGGCGCCGTAAGACACAAAAAAGCGCCAAGCCGGCAGCGCCCGCAAGGCCAACGACGACCCAAAAAGGCAAGGTGCGCTCGGCGTGCGAATCGGCAGCGAGCCCAACGAGGGCGCCGAGGCCAAACATGGCCAAATGCAGCATCGTCGTGCCTGTGCGGTACCAGCACAGCGCGGGGCACCGCTCGCCACCTTTGGGCACGTTGAACCACAACAGCTCCTCTATGGCGTAGTAGACGACGGCGAGCCCGCCGGCTGCGGCTGCGGCGAGCGCGACTGCGGCGACGCCGACTCCTGCGCGCGAGAAGACGTGATGGCACGCCTCCTCGTACGCCATCAGCCCGCCCAGCACCGCCCACACGAGAGAGAAGCCCTGTTGCTCCGCCAGCACCGTCACGATGCACTGGAGCGCTGAGACCAGTCCGGCCAGCGGAACCCAGAAGAGCGCGCTGAAGGTCAGCTCACCCACCGCACTGGCCGCACAGAAGGCGCCTACGCAGATGCCGAGCACGATCAGGTTGATGGTCGTATCGCGCCAGTCGTAGCCGTACGTTGCCGTCCGCAACAGCACAGCGCAGGACGACTCGGGAGCTGCGCGCTCGTGTGCGCCAGCACTGGCGCCGGCATGGTACGTGGCGATGATGGCGCCCCACGGATGCAGCGCTTGTGACGCTGATGGCGCAATGGTGGCGGAGACAGCTGGTGCCACGGCCGACGCCACCTCCCCATACATAACCGTGCTGCTCATGTCATCCACGCGGTGAGCGTACGCCGGAGGCCGGTCCGCATACCCGTACGTGTGTGGGTCCGTGTGTGAAGACCTTCTGTGTGAAAGCTAAGGAAGGGAAATCGCCTATCGTGACCTGTCGTGGTCGCGGCGCGCGCTCAGATCGTATGATCGCTCGCCCATTCGGTCGGTCTGGGTCTCGTGTATCGGTCTGGGCACTTGTGGGTGGGGTTGGTGTGTGCGGCTGTGCCTGACCGGTGTGGTCCGAGCCTCGAGCCTGGGTGCGTAACCTGTGCGCAGTGCGGACAAGCGGACAAACTAACGCGCTTTCGACAAAAGGTTGCAGCCGCGTTCGTCAAGCTCGAGGACTTCCCACGCATCGTTCGGGCAGATAGCGTGATATACATAATGCGCGCCGCCGTTACGGGCAATCGTCCAATACCGCTACACCACTGCTACATCGGCCGATCGGCGGAAGACCCAAAGCCGATGCTCGGCGACGACAATTGGCGCGTCGGCAGTGGCGTCCTGTGAACTGGGTGTGCTCGTGCACAGATCCGCGTGGTCGAGATGTACCCACGCACCGTCACCGTTACCGTCGAAGCTCACGGCCTGCGTGAGCGTCATGTCGGGCATCGCGAGCAGAGCGTTGAAGCACTCGAGCAGCCCGTGTCTCTGCTCTCGAGACGCGAGGACAAGGATACCGCCTGGCGCCAGCGTTGCACGGATCGTGGCCAAAAGTGGCTGCACCGCCTCAGTGTAGTAATTGATATCGGCAGCCAGCACCACCTCCGCCGTCGGCGCCCCCGACCGAGTGCGGAGCACGTCAAACCAGTCAAGCCTTGAGGCTCGCAGCCTGTCGGCCACTTGATTGCGCGCTGCAGCATCGTCAATGAGAGCCAACGCTTTGTCGCAAAACTCGGTGCAGACGATAGATCGAGCACCGAGTTTTGCGCTCGCGAGCGACGGCAGGCCGATGCCGGCTCCCAATTCAATCACGGACCGAGCGTGCACAATTCCTGGGTGTGCAACAAGCCATTGCGATAGGTAGAGCGCCGAGCCCCAGACTGCCATAGTGACGGGAAGGTCAACGGTGACTGCGTCGCTTAGTCGAAAGGCCGACCAGGACGAGGTTGGTGCGTCGGCGAAGAGGACATCAAGAGGCATGGAAATCTCGTCGTCCATCGCCTCGTGCATGAGGAAGTTCTCGATGTGTGAATGCTCCGTGATTTCTGATGCAAAAGTCGGGCGCCGTCCAACAACACCGGGGGGAGCCGGAAAGGAAGTGCAGTACCGGACTCCCCCGGTGTCTTTTTACCGGACCCCCGCGCGCGGGCCCCGGTGGCGTCTTTTTACCGGTACGCGGCCTCGCCGAAATGCTTGCCCTCATCATCGGCCCCGCCGCGATTCTCAGCTCAGTGCCAGGCTACATCGTCGAACCTGTTCGCTTCGACATCGTGGGCACTTACAAGCAGAGCACACTGTACAACATCGTGACCGCCAACACCGAGTACACCAGCGGCGCCCCGCAGCTTCTGGATCTGCACGGCACACGGTACGAGCAGGGCTTCGCCTCGGGAAAGCTTGGTGGGGACGCCGCGCGCGAGAACTACGACAGCCTGCTGGATGCCCTCCTCGATACCTCCACCCTCGCGGGGAAGCTCGAAAAGGCCGCGCTCGAGGTGGTCATTGACTGGCAGTGGTCGTCCACGCTGTCAAAGGCGGTGCCATCCAACATGGTCGAGGAGCTGAACGGCTTTGCCGACGGCTGTATGTCGGCGCGACCGCTCGACGGGCAATTTTGCCAGCATCTGGTTGGACGTACGCAGGTGCTCGCGAACGCGCCGGGCGACGTGGCGGACGTTGTCTACGTCCTCCTTGACGAGCTGCCCAAGGCGGTGGCCAGTGAAGCGGAGGCCCTACTCCGTTCAGCTCAGGCACTGCGGAGCAACGGTCGCGGCGACGGCGCTCCGAGCCTGCGCGGTTGGCTGGGCAGACTGCGCTGGCCCCTCGCGCAGTGCTCCATGTTTGGCGTGTGGGGCAAGCGCACCGCGGTAGCCGGCCAGATCTTTTCAGGTCGCAATCTCGACTGGAACGAAAACACAGGGCTCGACAAGTGGAAGATCGTGACCGTCTACCATCCGCCTGACGGGCACGCGCACATGACGGTTGGCTTCGGGGGGCTGATCGGTGCGCTTGCGGGCATGTCGGCTGAGGGCCTCACGGTCCACGAAGCGAATCTCGAATCGAATCTCGATTCGTTTCGCGGCTTTCCGTGGCTGCTCAGGCTGCGCCACGTCATGGAGCGCGCCTCCAACCTCGCCGAGGCGCGCAGCGTCTGGGCGGAGACAAACAACACCGTTGGCTTCAACCACATGATCGCCTCGGCCGCGGACCAGTCCGCACTCGTCATCGAGACGAACTCACAGACGAGCGCCTACTTCAGCGCCAATGACCCGCGCGAGGCGGCCGCTGCCTTCCCTGGCCCGGGCGGGCGGATCATTCATGGTGCTCCGATGGAAGACGCCGTCTTCCGGACCAACCACGGCTTCGACACGCGCATCGTCAGCCACTTCATGTGGAACACCACCGGCGCATACAATGATTCGGATCACCGGTACCACCTGATTGCGGACACCATCCGCAGCAGCGCCCAGCCGATCAGCGCGCTCGATGCGGTTCGGCTCACTGCGCTGATCGGTCAGAAGGGCCCCGACTATGCGGCATGCACGCCGCCGTTCAAGGGCGGCTGCAATGTGCTCTCGGTCGCCACCGACCCGACCAACCTCATCGCTTACGCCGCATGGGAGGACGGCGCCGGCACGGGCACCGAGCCTGGCAACTGGAGGCCGGCGGCGTGCAATGCGTACCTCAAGCTCGATATGAAACGCTGGTTCGAAGGCAACGGTACGCTATCCTCAAGACCTCAAGAGTCATAAACAGGAACAATACAGCCTCGGGAGAATTTAGGGGTGTCGAGGAGGGGAGTCGTCTTCCAGTGCAAGAGAGGTCTGATTCGTCTGAATGCGCTGTCCCTGAGCGGCGTCGAGTCGAGTTGAAGTCGAGTATGTGGCTATGTGGCGTGTGGGGTACGTAAGCAAGCAAGCGAGCTAAATTAGTCGAAACGTGACATGCTACCCGGTACGAAACGCACAACCGTCCTTCAGAGAACTTTCCGAGAAATGGTTTTTGCATTTTCGTCACCACGCGCGGGACGACCAGCAGGACGTCGAGACCCTCCTCATACGAAAATGGCCAACACCACGGCGTCCGCTGTCTGGCAGATCGTGACGGGCCGAGGGTGTGAGTTGAGCCGTGACGGCAGATGCGTCACCGATGGCCCAGGCCCGTATAGAAATCTTGACGGCTGTACGGTCATAGCACTACAGCCGCTCACCATCTCGATGGCAACCTACTTTGTGGAGGCGCGCTTTGACTACCTTTTCATACGCAACGTCGCGTATCGAAGCGAACAGTACCCTCGTGGTCCCGATGGAGTATCTATGCTTGCCTACGAAGAGATGCGCTGGGTCACGGACATGACCGTCAGTTCAAATGGCTTTGAGGCGTGCGCCTTTCCGGTGGAGTGGGAGGGTGGCTCGACGACAAACACGCAGCCTTCCTTCTTCTCTCCGTACTGGATATTCTTCGGACCGTTGCCGTGCCTCCTCATCTTCATCATTTTGGCGTTCCGTGTGCGAACCCGACGCCAGATGGCATGGGACCGCCGTCTGGCAGCGCAAAACTTGGGCTCCCTTCGCAGGCACACGTGGGAATTTCCAGAAAGACAGGAGCAGCGGCCCCCAGCACCGATCGTGCAAGGTCGGCCAGTTGCGTCCGCCGTGTCGGTGCCCGGTCTCATAGCGGGCGTCGCCCTCACCGAGAACCCTATCCACGGTAGGATGAGCGGTCAACTGACGGTAGCGCACGAGCTCAACCAGCTGGCGATGCTGCACGCTGCGGGGCATATCAGCACCCAGGAGTTCGACGCGGCAAAGGCGCGGCTCCTCGGGATGCCGGTTCCCGACCCGCCTGCTGCGCAGGCGGCGATGCCGACGGCCACGGGCACGGTGGTCGGCGTGCCGGTAAGGGGATGGATGGGCCTTCATCAAGTGTAGGATGTGTGAGCCGAGCGCATCCCAGGGAGACGCGAGTCGGGCGGTCTGGGGGGACCGCACCTCGTCACCGGGAGCGCTCGGCTCGTTAATACACGAAGCATGAAAAAAGTCACCCAGTCAGTGGGCCGTTTTACGACGTGTGCATATTCACAAATTTGGGGTCACCCCCCCCCCGCGCTACCCCCGCGCGCGCCCCGACCGGGGCGCGGGCTCGCGGCTGCACCGAGGCTGCAGTGCACACCGGCTATGCCGCGCTAAGTATGCCGGCCCAGGTGTTTTGTCCCGCGGTCCCACGGCCAACGATCTGTTCTTGTTGCTATCACGTGCCTTCTGCTCCGTAAATGGACATGCATGGTATGCCTTTGCGCCACGAGCTAGTTTAGTTTCAAAGTTCGCACTCACGCCTCGACGGTCGCGTTCATCCCGTTGGGGCGCCCCTCGCACGTGCACTCGCCCATCTGATCCGCCACCGCCACGAGGTCGCGCATGATGATGCCCTGCCCGAGCCTGGCAAGCGCGAAACGTGTCAACTCACTGTCATCGGCGGGCAGCCCCGGGGGATAATCGGTGAGCGCCTTGTAGGGAAGGCCTTTTTTGTGCGGCTCCTTGGCACATGTGCACGTGCCCAGGGCCGACGCGATGTCGTTCAGGTCGCGCTGAAGAAGCCCCGCCCCCCTGGCGATCAGCTCATCGCGAGGAAGAATGTCCGGGTTCCCGCCGGCAAGGATGGCGTCCTGCGCCCGGAGATTACCGGAGATGAGAGGGGAGAATTGAGGGCGGGGACGCGACCAGGGCTGGGAGACGCGGCCGCAGCGGCGGGCTTGTCGGATTTGCGTGCGGCGCAGGGCCATGTAGCCCCGGGCCCGTGAAGAGGGCCGAGTGGGGGGAATGATATGGGCTCGGCCGTGAACGTGCGGGCTGGCGCGCGGCGTACGGCAATCGGCTTGGCGAGGATGCGGAGGTACTCGGGGATGCCGCTAAGCCTTTGGGACTCTTGGAGCGCCACCTGGAAGTAGTAGGGGCGCCGCACGGGTCCTGCCGAGCCGCCGCCGCCGCTTCGGTCCAGAAGCGGGTAATAGCCAAACATGCCTGGGTCAAGGTTAGGGTTAGGGTATGGTTAGGGTTCGGGTTCGCGCCACGTTTGCACTCGTTGGACCGAGAGAAGGACCGAGAGCTTACCAGGGCCCGCTTGGATGTGCGCGTCCATGCACTCCGCAGGCAGCGCAAAGCGCTCGTAAAGATGGGGTGTGCCGTAGCCGAGGCACTCCCACCAGTGCCCCATCGCGTAGTGCCCGAACCACCCGTCGCCCGACGGCGTGACGGGCGGCTGCGAGTAATCAGTCTCCATCTGAGCATAGATTGCCATTGGCAAGACCCTGTACGTCAGCATGCGGTGCAGCATGTTCTCAAAGTCGTTCGCGGTGGTGGTGATGCCGGTCGCGATCTGAGGATTGTTGTACGGCGTCCACGTCGTGCTCGTCATGTTGAAAGCCTTGTACAGGTACTTGTCGTAGAGCTCCTGGATGTGCTGACCCGACGCGGCCACTGCCATCGCGCCTGCGAATTGCAGGTGGCACGACAGGTAGGCCCAGCACTGGCCCGGCTCGCACTCGTTGGGCACGTTCTGGTAGAGCTTCTCGGCGCAGTGCAGGAAGTCGGCATTCGGATCGGTCATGCACTCGGCGCCTGCGGTGCCCTCCGACATGTAGCCGGAGCGGAAACTCAGCAGGTGGCGGAGAGTGACGCGTGAGCGCGGGTCCTTGGGATTTTTGCTCCACCAGGGGAGGTACTTGGAGGCGAGGTCGTCGTAGTGCAGCGTGCCGTTGGCCACCAGGCCCGAGATCATGATGGCGGATGGCCACTTGGAGAGTGACGCGCCCTTCATGTGAGTAGTGTCCATCGAGAAGCCGGGAGTCTCCCACGAGAAGAGGCGACCGTTCTCATCGCCCACGTTGATGGCGAATTGAGTGTCGAACTGAAGCGACGCCCAGGCTTCCGCTCCGCGGCGAAGTGGGTCCCAGATGTCGGCGGAGAGCACGGCCACGGTCAATTGCACGGCGAGCATGAGGCTCCGTCGCGGCGGTTCGTCAGTTTCCGCAGTGTTTCCTCCGGGACCTCCGATCCGAGAAGTTCCCGCGACGTTCCTCGGTTACGTGCATTTCACGAATTCCGAATATCAACTGGAATCCTGCCATCGCCTCTCCTTCCCCCCTTTGAAGCATGATGGCGGACACGAGGTCCGAATCCTCGTATTCCTACTACGACGACCCGCCAGCATCGTCAAATGATGTGGCCAATGATGGGGACGCGCCCCAAGAGGAGGGCGAGCGATATGACGAGGATGAGCTTTACTCACAGTACTCCTCCGCAAGGTCCTCCTCTTCGCAGCAGTACTCACCCGCAAGGTCCTCATCACAGTACTCATACGATTCGTATTCGCCTGCCCCGAGCGACCGGCCAGCCAACATGCCGCAGCGGCCGATGCCTGCTCAGCCGCCCAAACCACCGCTCATGAGGATAGCCGATGCACTCCGATCTCCGCATCCGGCACTCCCGCCCACGCCCGCGCAGCCGCACTTTTCGAATCTGCCTCCATCTCAGCAAGCCAGTCGCTCACAGTCGCTCGATCCTACTTCAAAAGCCAGTGCTTCCAGCCCCGTCCAGCGTACCGCCTCTACACCCTTCGATGCTGGCGCAGCTGCCTGCAACGGATCCAATCCCATGCTCACCTCTCCCAGTAGCATACACCTCACTCCTGCCCTACAAGACCGCGCGACGAGTACTGCGCCACCCATCGCCGGGCAGGATCGGGCGACGAGTACAGGCGGACTCGCAGCGCCCTGCATGCAAGAGCGTGCGATGAGCGCCGCGCCGCCGCTGCCGGTCATGCAAGAGCGAGCGACGAGTGGTCGGTCGCGCACCGTTTCCGGCATTGGAACGAGCGCCGAACCCGATGGCGACGACCCGATCCTCAGGGCTTCGGAGGCGGAGCAGGCGCGATGCGTCTTTGAACTCGCCAGGTCCGAGGCGCCAAGGCTCCTCTGACGACGTCTGATTTCGTCTCATGGCTCCTCTGATGACATCTGATAGGGTCTCATTGCTCATCTGATGACGTCTGATTGCGTCCCTCATCAGGTCCGAGGCGGAGGCTCACGCCAAGGTGCAGCTGCTCCTCGCAGCCAAAGCGGCGGCCGAGGCGGCAGCGAGTGATGCAGAGGAGGCAGCGGCGGTCGAGGCGGCCGCGCAAGAGGCTGTAGTGACGGCCGCGCTGATGTACGACGCGGCCGTCGCTGATGCGCAACTCGCCGAGCCAGCGGGCGTCGCGGAGGCCGCCGCCATCAAGGCAGCCGCCTCTGAGCAAACGTCCGCCAAGGTGGCGGCAGCTGAGGCGGCGTTGAGGCGGGAGCGCGCCATGCAGGCGGCGGTGCAGGCAGCAGTGCAGGCGCACGGACTCGAGCAGCATGTGGCCACGGCGCAGCAATCCGTCCAGCGCGCCCGCAGTCGGCTCAAGGACACCGAGGCGCAACTCGAGCGCCTCCGACAGCAGCAGCAGCAGCAGCAGCAGCAGCAGCAGCAGCAGCAGCAGCAGCAGCAGCAGCAGCAGCAGCAGCAGCAGCAGCTGCAGCTGCAGCAGCTGCAGCAGCTGCAGCAGCTGCAGCAGCTGCGGCAGCAGCAGGACTTCGACGGTGCAGGAGGCCTTCGCTTGACTCCTCTGCCTTTCGACCCTGCAGTGCTCAAGGCGATCGAGGGGGCAGGGCCGCTGCTGTCGGCGGCACAGCTGCCAGGCGCCGTAGCGGCAGTGTTCGCTTCCCTTCGCGCGGCGAATGAGAGTGGCGTGGCTGCCCTCGAAGCTCGCTTAGAGGCCGCGCGGCAGCGGCGGGCCGCATCCGAAGCTGAGCGTGATGCGCTGCATGCCCGCGTGGCGCCGCTGCGCTCCCTTGTTCCATCGGTCAGCACCGACGAGCTGCTCGCGCGGCTGCAGGTTGAAGTGACCAAGCGGCAACAGCTCGAGGCCGAGTTCCGAGTCATCAAGGGGCACATTGAAGAGGTTGGTCATCGGCTGGCACTTGTGCACCAGCAACAGCAGCAGCAACAGCAGCAGCGGCAGAGGCAACAGCAGCAGCAGCAGCAGCAGCAGCAGCAGCAGCAGCAAGTCAAGCCCGTCCAGCAGCGATATCTGAGCGCTCTGGGCGCGGTGCCCTTGCCGCAGCTGGCAGATGCCCAGCTCCTCGCGCCAGTGCAGATGGAGGCGGCCGCCAACGCCCTTGGCAAGACGGCGGCAAGGCTCAAGGAGAAAATCGCACCCGAAGCAGCGGAGGAGGCGTAGGAAGCGTAGGAGGCGTAGGAGGCGTAGGAGGCGTTGGAGGCGTTGGAGGCGTGACACTGACTGGCCGCCGAGAGCGCGTCCGCGGCGTCGCGCTCGCGGTGTGCGACGACGGCGTCGCGGCCACGTCCAGTGCCGAGTGTGGGCGACGAGCGGTGGCAGCAGTCCATGGGCATCCATGCATTTCCCGGTTCCCGCACTTCCCCCACGTCATATCGTGGCGCGCCGCATCACGAGCGCCGCCAGAGTGTCGGCCCGGGGACACACACGGACAAGCTGTTTTAGTCTTTTAGTTTTACCCTGGGCCTGTGCGCTGTCGGCTGTGGCTCTGCGCGCGCGCCGGGGCCCGGGCGGTCTCTCACGTAACTGTCTACACCGTCGTCGGCGGGCTCGCGCTTGCCGCTTCTCGGACCGGGGTGCGGGGTCCGGGGCGCGCGGGTCGGGCGCGCGCGGTCTACGCCTCTATAGGAATTACCAACGCTACAATTAAACATAGAGAGTCAACACTTGCTATCGCCAGGAACAGAGCGGGTCCACACCGAAGCGGAGATAGTACGCCGAGTGAAGCCGATCGAGGGCCTCGGGTGTGCGCTCCCACTCATCCACCTCGTTGACTACGAACTCGAAAGACACGCGCGCGTCCTCGCCGCACCACTTCATCAGCGCACAGACGGCGGAGATCTGCGCAGCGCCAGACATTGCGCCACACTCTTTGCCGTCCCGCAGCATCTCGAGAGCCCCGTCGAACCCCCCGCCGGTCCGTGCGCACGCACTAAAGAGCGCATCGACCATGAACTCGGAAGCAGGGCGAGATGCACGCCTGTAAAACGACTTGACATCCATCCAAATGGTCGCAAGCGTTTGCGCGCTGCAATCGTCATCGAGCAGCTGCTCGCACATGATCTCACCAACAGTCCACTCGGTGCGAGCGTGTGGAGGTTGCTTGGCGGTGCTCTGGCGACGACTGTGCACGCTGCCGCCACGTGCTGCTTTGTTCGGTGCGGTGGTACTACCAGCCTCGCGGCTGCCCTCGAACTCTATTTCAGCAATCAATGCCTCGTAAGCTGCCAGAACCTCGACGAATGTAAATGCATCGGTTTCAGCTGCCCCGCCGGCTTTCACATCCGGGTGAACTTGCTTGGCAAGTGTGTAGAACTTGCTCTTTACCTCGTTCTTGGTCGCACCTGACTGCAAGCCCAGGACAACGAGAGGACTGGCCGCGCGCGAGCTCAGCAGCCGAGCGCGTGATATTTGTCGCCACGCTCTCATTTTCGATTTCTGTGCAAATCCCTGTTCCGGAAGGCTTCCTTCGCGGACCGTCGCTCGCTTCTTCGCTTCCGCTTCCGCAAATTCTATATATACAAGAAAGAGCGCTTATCGAGGCGCGCGGCGCCACTCCAGGGTCAGGGGTCCCCAGGGGTCACCCCCTTGCGCCCTTGGCATGAAAAGTAGCCCTGGGGATGTAGTCTTCTTGTTTTTATGAGGGGTACTTGCAATAATTGCATGCGGCTCGCGCGCCGCGCAGCCCAAAGTAACTTTACCTGTACTTTGGGCTGCGCTGCAGCGCGCGAGCCGCCTTGCAAGGCCGGACGGCGGGCATATGTGCCGCCACGCTTAACATACATGTATCGCCGCTTAAAAATGTAAAATCTTAGTAAAATCAAAATCGAATCGACGCAAGGTCCTTATCCTATGAGGTATGACTGTTCCTTCTTCCTATGCCGCATGAACCGAACTGTTCCTTCTTTATGTCGTGTGTGTCCACATCCGATCGTTTATTGTAACGATCATTCGATGATCGTCCTCTTGATAACGATTAACGTATTGACTACTATTACTCGGTCAAGAGTGTCATTCGACTCGGCGCGATGATCTGAGAGTGTTCGGTCCGGTAGCCCACACGCGCCAGCGAGCTGCATACGCGCGCGCGGTGCGGTTTGAACTGGATTGTGGTTCTTGTACAACAGTACATCTTACAACGGCCGACATGTACACAACACGTATAAGTGAACATCTCACCCCGGTGCATGCTACTTCATGCACACAATACGACGTATTCAGCATGCAAATTTCTGGGTCGCGGCTCGGCGAGGGTCGAAGAGCGCCTAAAGCTCCTTCCGGGGCTTCTGCATCGGCAGTAGCCCGAAGCGCTTCTTGCAGATGAGACGGTGCTTTGAGAACTTGTCGTCCGGGGAGAAGCGCGCAGGGTGAGCAGACTCCGTGGGCTTGCCGCCGGGTGTCTGCTTCTTGAGCGTGTACACTCGCTCGCCCGTCTCGCTCGTGTAGAACATAAGGTGCATGGCAGGCCTCGATGGAAGCCGCGACGGCCAGCAGGCAACTGCGGAGTCTGGAGTCGCTGCGCGACGTGCCCGAATACAAGAAGTGTTCGGCACGGCGCCTTGAAATCGGACATTTCACACGGAGCTGGACGCACAACTCGGTGATTTCCTTGGGAGCCACGTACATGTAACCAGCGTTGGCCCAAATCCTCCTCCGCCCGCTTTCCAAAAGTAGTCCAAAAGTATGCTTTGGACATTGAGGGATAATCGCGCGAAATTTGAGAGTACTTCGGGTGTGAGACGATTTGAACTGCTCCTTTCATCTGTGAGACGATCGAACTCATGCTTTCATGTGTGAGACGATAGTTTGACGCTTGAGTCTGTGAGACGATTTAGTTTCATATGTGAGACGATATTTGGCGACGGCTTTTTATGACATCTTTTAGACGTCGGATTCACTTTCGTGTGTGAGACGATTCTTCGACGCTTGCGTTCGTGGGACTAATTTGTTTCATGTGTGAGACGATAGAACTTGCGTGTGTGAGACGATATGAACTTGTGTTTGTGAGACGATGAGACGCGATGTGTGAAACAGTAAAGAACAGGAATACTGTTAGATACTGAAATCGTCTCACAAAAGCAAGTGACCAACTATCGTCTCACACACGCAACTAAATCGTCTCACACATGAAAGCATGAGTTCGATCGTCTCACAGATGAAAGGAGCAGTTCAAATCGTCTCACACCCGAAGTACTCTCTCGCGCGAAACGCATTTACCGGTACAGGATTGCGCTGAAATGGAAATCGTGCCCTGGCCCACTCCCGTGGGCTCGAGCACGGCCGAGCTCTCGCCCCCGAGCAGGAGCGTGTCACCGACGCCCCCGAGCAGGAGCGAGTCACCGACTGCTCGATTGGAACATATACTCGAGTGCATGGATCGTGCCAGGCAGAAGGTGTGCCGCGATCACGCTTCTCCTGCAAGCCCGCGCCCAGCAAGATGGACGTCCGAGATGCCCGCACGGGTAGTGGCATACAAGGGAGTGGAAACCTACGCAGCCGTGGCCAAGCTGAAGATGCGCTCCGATGCGACGCTCGACAGCAAGGACGCAGGTGAACTGCCTGCGTTGTCAATCGTCAGGGTACTTGCGCACAAGCTGCTTCCAGACGGGACCCAGCGAGTGCACGTGGCAAGGTGCGGCGAGACGGTACCTCTTGGATGGGTGAGCTGCAAGAACAAGGACGGCGGCAACCATCTCATCCCCTTCAATTGGACGCGCTATCAAAGGGGCGCTGGGAGGCCAGCAGCAACCATGAATGCTGCTCCGGAATCTCTCCTGCCGGCACCGGCACCGGCACCGGCACCTGCACCCGCACCCGCAACAGCATCGAAACGCTCTAAGGGGCGAAAGTCGCCACCGCCGCTGCCCTCGTATATGGCAGGACTCGAGGATGACAAAGCGATTGTCTTTGTTCGAGACTCAAAGCCCGTGGTAAACAAAGAAAAGAAGGAAAAGAAGGCTGATCCGTTTATGCTCAATGTGAAGATGCTAACCGTTGCGGAGCTCCAGAAGATGATCGACGACTTGACTAGGGCGCGGGACGAGTCTGAGGTGAAGCTCATCGCAATCAAACAGGTGAGTTCGTTCAAGATCGATTTAGGAGAGACCCTGCTGAAGCTGAAAATCAAAGTCCCGGATTTGGTCCAGACCTGGGCGACCAATGCCAAGGGGGTGGTGGGTGAGATCACCAAGATGGACTTTCGCAAGCATGCGCGCAAGGTGCTTGATTGGCAGAACGTCAAGGACATTGACGCCTTTTTCAGCGAGGTCGACGCGGACGGAGGGGGGACGCTCGATGCGAAAGAGCTCACAGTTGCCGTCCAAAAGCTGCAAGACGAGGCGCGTTCAAAAGAGGAGCAGCTCCGCGAGGCCCAACAGAAGGTCGAATGGTTTCTTCCACGCATCCAACTTGCGCAGGCAGCGTTGGATGCGACCGTAGCGTTGGAGACGATGCAACGTCGTGAGCACGAACTTTCCAACTGCACGAAACCGGGGATCGGGAGCCTCGACAAGATCTTCGGGTATCTGATGATAATTCGTGGCACAAAAGTCAATGAACTCCTCACGTTTTGGGAACATACCAATCGTGAGGTGGATAAGAAGCAGTTTAAGAGGAACGTAATCAACTACTTGAATAACAAGGATGGAGCCAAGGGAAAGGACCAAGGGAAGATCAAGGATCAAGGGAAGATCCTATGGGAGGAGGAGGAGATCGATGAGCTCTACAATTTGCTCGACTGCGACGGTGGAGGCACCATCGACATGGAGGAGCTCCAGAGAGGTCTGTCCAAGTTGCGCGACACGGCGCAAGAAAATGACAGGGAGATCAGAAGAATTCAGACTGCCATGGGCGATGGTTTGAAGTTAGCCAAAACGAAGATGGGCGCATTGCAAACTCAGCTAGAAAAGGACGAAGCGGAGGCAAACGACTTGGCAAAGAGGGCGCTTCTCGAGGAGCGTGAGAAGAAGAAAGCGGCTGATGCGGCAAGAGCGGCGAAATTGGAGAGGGAGGAAGCGGCACTCAAGAAGAAGGCGGAGGATGAGGCTGCGTACGAGGCGAAGATTGCCGCACGACGAGCCCAGAATGCTGCAAAGTAAGCGGCACTCAAGGTAACCGGACGGTCCTCGTCGGTCGTCGCTTCAAGGTACCAGGACGGTCGCGCTCGAGGACGGTCCTCGACCTCGTTGGTCGTCGCTCGTGGCCTCGTCCCCGCCCGTAGACAGTAGCATGGCTGTAGATAGACCTATCTCTTTCACCCGACACAAAACCCCCGACACGTTCACACACACGTTCTCACCCGGGATACCGGCTCCCCCCGGTGTCTTTTTAGGCGTTTACCGGTACCGGTACCGTCGGGTCGTCGCGCTGACGTGCGGGGTGTGTGTTGTTGGTGGGATTGGTTGGTTGTGAGATTCGTCTGTGTGCCTTTGTGCGTCCGCGTGTCCCGTGTGTCTCGTGCGTGTCCCGGCTCCCCCCGGTGTCTTTTTACAGCTGCTAGCTAGTATGTGACCAAATTCCAGAGCGGCCGCGTTGCTTACTCGATAAAAAAGGAAAACCATTCGTTTACTCTGAGCTGCGACCTTCCGGGTCTCGCCTGTCTTTCGTTGGCGCACTCGCCGGCATTTTGCATGCGCTGCTGCGTCCGCCTGCTCCTCGTCGCCATGCTCGCCACCCAGCACACCGACTTCGAATCCTTCGCCAATGCGCTCGGTACCCTTCCGAATCAGCCGCCCGTTCCGATGGCGTGCGAGCCGTCGCCGAGTCCCATCGATTTTGACGCCAAAGCCATCGTCCAGCACGTGGTCGATGTGCTGCTCAAGCACAGCCCTTCGCCCGCGGTGCACCTCGAGGTGCTCGGCCGCCGATGGCTCGCGATCGCTCGCAACGAATCCGTGTCCAACCTCACGAGCACGCTCTTGCCTGCCAAGGTCCCTGCCATGAAGATGCGATACAACGCAGCCCGCGCGGTGCTCGAGCTCATGCCAGTGACGCCAGGCTGCCCCCAGGCGACGATCGCTCTCCTGATGAGCCAGGCGAACACGCATCGCTCGAAAGCGGACATCAAAGTCCTGCGGCGCTGCGGCGCTGCGGCGGTGCAGCTCGCCGAGGCCGGCCTCAAGCAGCCCACGTCGGCCACGAGCAACTCGAAGCGACTGAACGGCGGCTTGGAACACGGGCCTGTGTTGCTCGATGTCGTTTGCGGGGAGGCCTTGGACGAGTGTGTCAAAGGCCACTAATGGGAATTGCACTGCGTGCACACTCGACGCGAA
>Ga0210239_100478_pt1 | contig 35228 bp, 29 predicted proteins | sample ChrtobMetP5a_0mM_FD_155451 | JGI IMG/M metagenome (GOLD analysis project Ga0210239, IMG submission 155451) | Chrysochromulina tobin associated microbial communities from unialgal haptophyte culture, Seattle, Washington, United States - P5a_0mM | ecosystem: Host-associated > Algae > Haptophytes >... | reverse complement strand
CAAACGCCCATGGCGGACCCTCACGGCTGGCGCGCGGCCCTCTCTCAAGGGCCGCTAGCGAGCGTCGCCGTCCGCACGCCGCCAGCGCTCGCGCACGCATCGCCGTGCCCGCGTTTGCTGCTGGGCTGGATACGATATGGATGTGGAACACAATGCATGCATGCTCGGCCGGGCCGGTTGGCCGGCTCGCCTGCGGGGAGCCCTCGTTCACACCCACACTGAAAACAAGGACCTGACCTCGAAGCTCCGCCCCAACTCCGAACCTACCCTTTTCTTCTTTTTTTTCACCTGGCCCGGGGGGTTGGGCAGGGAGGACGTAGGACGATAAGCGAGCGGGGCTTTACTCGGTCCGACTGATCCCTTGAGGATCGGCGGCCGATCGGGGATTTGACCTCGAAGCCCCGCCCCAACTCCGAACCTGCCCTTTTCTTTTTTTTTGTGCCAACTGGGCACCATCGGCGAGGGACGAGGGATTTGTTGCCCTTCGCCAGCACGAGCCACGGCAATGATGAGGTTTATTTTTTTCCCTCGAGCCGTCGCGCTATCCTTGGCACACTGCCCGCCTGCGCGCGCTCCCTGGCGCGCGCTCCCTGGCCCTGTGCCTTCCTGAGCCTGAGACATGCTACTTGCCACGGAGGACGACTATCAACGGATCTCGGAATCAAGGGAGCGCCGGCCGTGCCCCACCACTTCGTGCGGGTGGGCTCGCGGAGCACCGGTTGCTCTAACTCTCACCGCTTTAGCTCCTGAGATTCCAAGAGATTTGGTTGCAGTTCTTCTCTGTGTCTCGTTTCACTGTTAACAAGTAAGCCCAGTCTGTGAGCCACCACCCTAAACCCACGTGCGAAGACCGTGTGCGCGCTCGCTGCCGACCGAATCAGGACGGAGCACGCCGCTGAACCAAATGGCCGACAAAAGCAAGAAGAGCGTTCTCGACATGTCCAAGTTCATGGACAAGGAGGTGCGCGTCAAGTTCATGGGCGGGCGAGAGGTCGTCGGCACATTGAAGGGCTACGACGCGCTGCTCAACCTTGTGCTGGACGACACCAGAGAGTTCCTCAAGGATCCAGACGATCCTTACCGTCTACTCGACGAGACGCGTAATCTCGGGCTCACGGTGGGCCGTGGCACCTCCGTGATGCTGGTGTGCCCCACTGAAGGCTTCGAGGAGATTTCGAACCCGTTCCTACAGGAGGGCGACGAGGGTGGCGAGGAAGAAGGCTGAGTCGCACGTGAAGCCAAACACCAAACGCAACCGCTTGCGCAAGTGCAGAGTACAATGGTCTCCACCTCACAACCTCTCTCCACTCTGACCTCTGAACTGAACTCCAACTCGAAGACGAACGGCATCGATACCGAGAGAGTTGTACTGAGTAGACAGTAGAGCACGGGGGACAAACACACTCTGCCACAGCACTTGGAGTATGCTCTTAACAATCGCCTAGGGTGCGTGATATTAGGATGATGAGAGCGCAATTATAAGAAAACCAGCTGCATAGCGTCACGATCGGATTACGCGTACGCGCGTTCGACCCGCGTGCCGCGATCTCGAAGCGATACGAGCGATCGGGGATCGCGTCGAACGAGCGCTCTGAGCCTCTGAGCTCAGCGGCATGCAGCACCCGCGCCCCGCCCCCGGCCGAGAGCTTCGCGCCGGATCTCGACGCGCATCTACACGGCCGTCGGCTCGACCGTGGGCCGACTCCTCTCTGAGAAGGCTTAGAGAAGGCCTCACGTTGGTGGGCATGCCCCTGACCTCGTCGACTAACCTCGCATTCCGCACGGCTGGCGACTGGTCGCCGCAGTGCATTCCGCGCCATGCCTGTGCAGTGGCCGATGCGCAGCTACGTAAACGACTGTCGTGCCGCTCATGCGCCGCTGCCACTGCTACTGCTACCTGGCCATGTGGGCTGCTGCGCGCTTCCATCCGGCACAGGCGTTGACGAGTCAAAGCCACCAAAGCTGTCCGTGGATGGCGGTGCGGCAGGACGCGCTGGCTGTGCAGGTGCCCCGCTAAGGCCAAATGCAGTACCGAACATGCGGGTGAATCCCAGGGCTTCGCCGGCCTTGCTCCGCAGGTCAGCAGAAGCCTGAGAGAGAGCGGCCTTGGCGTCAGCATCTACGTTCGCAAAGCGGCGTGACTGCGAGTTCAGGATGTAGAAGGTGAGGAGTGCATTGAAGCCGATGAGTGCTTTCGTCATGAAGCCGACCTGCCACAGAGACGCCGGGGATGCCATGAGAGCGTGCGACCAGGTCGAGCCAGATGCTGGCCGCAGGATCGATGGGAGCCGCACGTGAGGGCGCACCTTTGCGCACGCCCATGCGATCGTGGCGATGAGCACCACCAGGGCGGCACGTCCTGGGCGCGTGTAGGCGAAGAAGAAGTATTGCTGCAGCACGCGCTGCACCGCACCGATGGGCAGCTCGAGCAGCGAAAGCATGACACCAAAGACGCCCAGAAAGCCACAGAGGATGGCATCTGGCACGCGAGCTGTCATCAGCGAGAAGACGATGGCAAAGGGCGAGCTGAAGAGGAGCCACACGCCGCAGACGAAGCTGATCAGCTGCGACACCTTGGCGGCGCCGGCAACGAACCCTTGATATGCGCGCAGCCACTTGCCGACCTTGGCGCGAGCATCTGAAACCACGCTCGCAGTGGGTGGGCGCGAAAGGGCTGGCGCCCCACTGCCTAGCGGGGCGGGGCGCAGCTGCGATGGTCCGCCGCGCTCCACGTCAATCTGATAACAAACGACCGACGCGATGACGAGCAGAATACACAGAGCGCACCTCGCCATTTGCACTCGACGAATTGTCGACGCGCCACCCCGAGCGCGTGGTTTTTGATCTTCCGTGAATTCAATACGTGTGCACAGAAGGAGCCGGGACACGCACGGGCTCGTACGAATCTCAGTCAACTGGTCGTCCACAGCACCAAAATCGTCGCGTGAACGCGTGCGCCGCAGGCACTGACACCAAATGACGCGGCGTCGCGTGTGAACCAATGTGTGAACCTTGTGTGCTCGTCGTCGTTCAAAGCTAGAGCTAGAGGGACCCCTCAAGCCTCAAGGTCAAGCGTCGAGGAGGCGATGGGGCACACACCCACACATCAGGCACGCTCGCCGGTCCGGCGCAATTCCGTCGCGGATCCGGGCGCGTCCGACACTCGCCGGTCGGCCCACGGCCACGCGCACGCCCCCGACGCCCGCGCCCGGTCCCGCGCCAGATGGGCATGTCACATACATGTCACATGCTAATCCCCTCTTTTTTCTAAAAGATGGGGATCACGAGACCAGAGACTCTCGTCCAAGAGGCCCTCGCGCCCGAAAAAATGGCCGAAGCTCAGCACACCGCGATGGGCACCCGCACACGATCCCCATGCCCTGCCCTCGCCCTCCAAAACGCGCCTCAAACAGACGCTATCCATGAGGATCGCGCGCGCGCTTTCCAAAAAGAGAAAACATCATGCCAGGGCAGACCGATGAAGGCTCACGCACTCCCATGCCTGAAGCCTCTCATGATCTGCACCCTGCCGCGCAGCCCTTACGCACGACAACATGACGCGATGCGCTGCTGCTGCCACGCTCATGGACCACGCTACTGCTTGCCGCTGCTGCCACACCACTGCTGCCACTCTGCCTCTACCGCACTACTTTGCAAAACCACTGCGTGCTGCGTGTACGCTGATGACGCCACACTGCTGCTGCCTCGCTGCTGCTACCTTGCTATCCTCGCCTCCAATTCTCCAACAAAGCAAAACAAAGCAATCAACCAAGCCATACCCTCTACCTCCAAACTCCGCCCTGCCAATCCACAGAGACTCGCCTAGAGTATAATCAGGCTCGCAACCTTCAACTTTCTGTCACCGCCACCACCGCACCCGTCGCCTCCATCACCACCCCTGTCGACCTCGCCGCAAACGCCATCGCCTCCACCGCTTTCGCCTCGCCAACCAGCATACCTCCTACCCGACCTCATGCCATATCTTATATACGTCACCACCTTGTAAATCCCGCAAGTATTTCCCGTATCTCGACTGTATCTCGGCGAATATCTCGCATAAATCTCGCATGATTAACCAATATCGCGCCCGACATTCCTACCAAAAAAGTTTACAAGGCTGTATACCACAATCCGAACAGACTTCCATACCCAACACACCCACACACCAGAACACAAAGTAACCTAACGTCACCACTCCTCCCCACAGGGGAAGAGTGGGACCACCCTCCTCTACGGGGGTGGCCACGACGTCCAACACCGCCACAGCAAAAAAAAGAAACCTCCCAACCCACCCCCCGTCGGGAAAGCGGGGTTCGAGGTGTGGGTTCTTACTAAGGGGGGTCTAGTTAGTGTGCACCACAGCAGACTGTACTGTACCGTAGTACACACCCATCTCGTTCGGGTCACCTCGTTGAGGCCCTAGGGTGCGTGCGTGTATAGGTATGGTCCGGTCACCAAAAGCAAAATTTTCCTACCTACCCGAATGGAGATGTCGCCAGCAGCCGTTAAAGGGTCTAAACAAAAGGCAGTCGGCCGACGGCTCACGACATGTCGCGATACCTTCTCGTGTACATGTACAAATTAACCTACTGTGTACCTACTGTACCTTCTGTACCTACTGTACCTACTGTACTGTACCCTGAAGACCTTTTTACCCCCTTGTCCCAAACCCTGACTGAGTGACTGATATGACTGAGCTGACTGCCTGAACCGGGACATCAGTCGAACCCCTTTTCCAAACATTTCCGTGTGAAATTGGGTGTCGAATTCTAAACATTGGCTGTGAAACTGGCGCGGGTCGGCCGCAAATCGGCCACAAAGGGAGCGGCGGGAGCGCTAAACGGTTTCTCACGCTTCTCTATGTCGGCACGCAACGCGAACGCGTGTGCTAGCAGTAGCTATGCAGCCATCTCATCGGCCGCTGGTAGCAGCAGCAGCGGCGCTGGATCGAGGCCAGGGAATCAAGCTATTTACGATGAACTGCTTGCAGATTTCCTGAGAATGGGTTTTGAGTACAACTCCATCGAGCGGGCACTTCTCACAACCAACATTAGCGACACGGCCTATGAGTGCTCTCGCGATGCTTGTCTCGCCATGCTTCTAGGTGGCTCGGGTGAACCTTTCATGTCGAATGCCGACGAAGGTCCTGTGCAGAGCCTCATGGACCTGACAGGCTGCGACGCACGCGAAGCAGCAAGCGCGCTCGAGCGCTGCAACGCGAATGTGTCCGAGGCAGCCGAGCTGCTGTTCAGAGATCTGGAGGATCTCGAGTCCGAGCTTGCGGCCCTGCGCATCGCGGATCTTGAGACGGTGCGAGTCTCAGAGCGCGCAGAGGCCGAAGCGCGTGATGCGGCGCTGGCGGAGGAAATCGAAGCGCGAGAGCGACAAGCACTCGGAAACGGTGCCTGCTGCACCGCGCTCGCGTCAGATGCGGCGCTCGCTGCCGAGCTTGCCACGGAGATGCATGCAGAGGGAGCTGTTGCGTCAGATGCGGCGCTCGCTGCCGAGCTTGCCACGGAGATGCATGCAGAGGGAGCTGTTGCGTCGGATGCGGCGCTCGCTGCCGAACTCGAAGCGCAGATGCATGCAGAGGCGCGGCAGCATCGTGCGCATGCGGAGGCCCGCATCGCTGACGACGAGGCGCTGGCGGAGGTGTCGTGGAGGCTGTCGATGGCAACGACGGCATCGGAGGCCGTGGAGGCTGCGCTGCAAGAGCACTCGTCAGCCCTCTTTGCTGCCGAGCTTGCGGAAGTGGACGCCGAGGGCGCGGTGCGAACGGAGCGCCGTCTCGAGCAGCAAGCGGAGCAAGTCGAGGCGTGGGAGCTGTCGGTGATAAGTGCCCGCGAGGAGCGTGCTCGGCAGCTCGGTGCAGTCTCCTCCGAGTTGTCGGCGCGCCACTTGGCGTATGCGCAAGCAAGGCAGCGGTCCATCATTAACGGTTACGCTGAACGCGTCGAAGTGGCGACGCTCAAGCTGCATGCATTCATGGGCGATGACAGCCAGAGGGTGCTCGACCTGAGTCGTTTGAGTGCACCTGGGCGGGCCCGCATCGAGGCGCTCGCTGCAGAGCTGTCCTCGGCGTCGTCAATGCGGCTCCAATGCACTGTCGATCACAGCGGTCCCGATCCCGTCTTGCGCATTCGCAAACGGACTCGACCACCGGGCACAGCCTTGCCAGCTGCGACGCCAGCCAAACCGCCGGCCGCACCGCCAGCAGCCGACAGACTGGCAGCGTCCGGTGAGTCGCTCCATCTGCCGTACAACAGCCATGTGAGCAGTGCCGGCTACACCAGCAACTTGCGTGTGGTGGGCGCCAGCAATGCGTCGCCCAAGTCTCTGGCTGCTGCTTCTGCTGAGACAGAGCCGTCGTCACAGAGCTGCGCTCAGAGCACCGCGGCAGCGCCGCAGCCGCAACATCAACAGCCACGCCCACCAGCTCCGCCGTATGGCGACGTGCCGCTCGGCGTCTGGTGCGCGCTGCACGAGCTGCCGTTTCGTGTCAAGTACGAGGTCGAGGTACTTGTGGGGCTCAAGAAGATGGTGCGATGGGCGCTGCTCCCCGAGGCGTTTGTGCATGAGCTGCTCAAGTGCGTCGCCGAGGATGGCGAGGCCGTGTGCGTCTCGGTGCTGCGCAAGATGCAGGCAGAGCCCCTGCAGCCCGTGCTCGACTGGTTCCGGTCAGCGCGAGAGAGCTGCAGTACGCTACGATACGTGAACTTCTCTCCAGGGGTGCTTCATCAGCGCCCTTTGTGGAGCACGCTGCGCTCCGTCGAGGTACTACGGGCGGTCCATTGCTGTCCTAGTGGCAGGACAATTGCCCGCCCGGCCGAGTATCAGTCGTCCAACCGCGTGCTGCGGCTTGTCGGAGACCTCTATGGGACGGACCATTTGCTACGTGTCTCCTTCGTCAACGACGGTGTGCACACGCCCATCACGCTTCGCGGCTTGCACTGGGGGGGCGGTGAGGCGACGCCTGCGGCGGCGCGCGCCACAATCGCACGCTGCTGGCGCGAACGGCGGCTCGCGAGACGCGGCGGTTCGCAAAGTGTGGCGGCACGCAGCAGTGATCTCGACACGGTGCAGCGCCCACATTCCACGTTCCACGTACCACATTCCAAGTGGGAAGCTGTGAGTAGCGCGCTGCGTGACGGGCTGTGTGTCGGCGGCGAGCTTTTCCGATGGCTTGCGCCTTCCGCCTCCCAGATGAAGAAGGGAGGCATGTGGTTCGTGCGCGAGTCCGAGCTGAATGCCGCCCTGCTTCGTCGCTGCTTGGGCGACTTTAGCAAGCTCGCGACCCCGGCTCTCTATCTGGCGCGACTCGGCCAATGCCTTTCGTCGACGTATGTGTCGACGACGATACAGCAGGAGGAGGCTTGGGACATGGAGGAGGTAGAGGACGTTGTGAGTGAGTCGGGCGAGATCTTCTCTGACGGCGCTGGATTCTGCTCATACAAGCTCCTTCAACTGCTCTTCGACTCACTGCACCGCCCGCCTCCCCAGAGCAGCGATCCGCCCCACCTTCAAACCCTCCTTGAGCGGCCGGGGAGTCGCCTACCATACTCTGCGGTACAGGTGCGCTGCGGAGGCCGAAAGGGGGTGGTGGCCCTCCGGATGGGCACCGAGGGACGTGTCTTGTACACGCGGCCCTCGATGCACAAGTTTGATGCGAGCATTCGCGAGCTCGAGGTTTGTGAGTGGGCCACGTGGCACGCGGGCTACCTCAATCGGCCGCTCGTTGCGCTGCTCGAGCACCGCGGCGTGCCGTATGCTGTGCTGGAGCGCTACCAGAGCCAGTACCTCCGCGAGCTTAGTCAGTGCCTGACGAGCCAGCATCACGCCGAGCGGCTGCTTTCGAGCCTTGTTGGACTCATCGTCAAGGGCGGCGAAGCTGGTGTCGATGGCGTCGATGGCAGCGACGGTGACGCCTGCGGTGGACCACTTGGCACGGCACTGACGCTTTTGCGGCATGGTGTGCCCCTCGAGGAGCCGTTCGTGGCCGGCCTCTTGCGGTGCATCCGCGCTTCGCTAGTGCGTGGCGTCGTCGACAAGGCGCGCGTGCTCGTGCCGGAGGCGGCGACGCTGATAGGGGTGATGGACGAGGAGGGGGTGCTTGAGTACGGTGAGGTCTTTTTGCAAGTCCAGCCGCCGGATGCCCCCGACGATGCGGGGCCACAGGTGATAGAGCAGAATGTCGCCGTCTACCGCAGCCCTGGCAAGCACCCAGGTGATGTACTTGTGCTTCGGGCAGTGCATCATCCAGCGCTCTGCCATCTGATCAACGTTGTCGTCTTCCCGCGCGTTGGGCCGCGCCCCCATCCTTCGGAGCTCAGTAGTGGCGACCTCGATGGCGACAAGTATTTAGTCATCTGGGCGCCGTCCATTGTCGACAGCATGCAACCAGCGCCTCCCGTGCCGCCGACTGCAGACCTGTGCCACCGACCGGCGCATAAGCAGCCCACAGCAAAGCCAGCTTATAAGCAGCCCACAGCAAAGGCCTTTGCACGCCGCATGCCCCCACTGCCGCCACCGCCACCTTCCGAGCATGCGCTCCTCCAGCAAGTGGCACAGTGGGAGGTGGCCAAGGCATCGAAGCCACAGCCTGCCACCTTGGGTGACTTTTTGGCTCGAAGCGCACCACGACGGCGCGGCTTGAGCGAGGGCGAGATGGCCTCTCACGGCAAGATCCTCGAGGCAGCTCGCGAGGCACGAGCCGAGGAGCGCAGACAGCGCTTCCAGATCGAATTGATGCGTCGCATAGGCGTGGCGGAGGACGCGAGCGCCGTTGCGAGCGCCGTGCACCAGCAGCGGCTGGAGCGCGCGGCCATCCGCTGGTACATCTTCTTTGGCCAGCGCAATAACGTCGGGACCATCTCCAACACATGGCTCGTGTACGCCGACCGCTGCGGAGTCGATCATCCGGAGACGCTTGAGCTCTGCCGGTTGGCGCAACTCGCCGTGCAGTTCGTCAAGACGGGCGAGCCGGTCGAGCTCGACCCGAGGCGCTTCCCCCCTCACGCTGCGCGCCCAGACTTCATGGCGCCCTCGCACACCGGCAGCGGTGAGGGTGAAGGACGGTATGTGTCTCAGCGCGCGCTCGGCAAGCTGCATCGAGCCGCTGTCGAGGCGACCACCGCAGAGGCCACACCCGCAGCTGCCGCCGATGCATTGGTCGCCTCTTCCCTCCTTGCCCAGCAGCTTCATGCCGCTGGCTTTGAGGTGCACCTGCCCGCGGCGAGGGCAGCACGCGACGCGTACAATGAAGAGGTTGCGTGGCACCTCGCAATGTACGGTGTAGCGACGGAGGCAGAGCTCCTTAGCGGGCGAGTGGTCGCATTCGAGCACGATTGGGTGGCGACCGATGACTCCCAGGAGGCCGAAGAGGCACTACGCCGCTCCATCCACGCGCTGTGGGCCTGGGCGCGCCGGCGATTCCGCGTGGACGTGGAGGCGGCAGTGAGCGCTGCTCTACCAGCAGACGATGAGAGTGGTGGCGGCGGCACCGGCGAGAGCACCGCGACCCTGAGGCAACGCATGACACGACAAGTGGCATATGCGTGGTATTCAGCGGGGAAATGGCTCGGGGAGGAGCCACCCATCAATGATCGCCTCGCGCTGCATTCGTTTGCGTGGGTCGCGTGGCCGTTGCCATATCTATAACAACGGTCTACTGGCATGATGCAAAGTGAAACGACCCGCAGCGCGATGAGGCTGACGTTCACAACCTTGATTCCGACGAATCGATGTGATTTCGCGCGACTTCGCGACTTGTCTGCGAGTCTGACATAAATCTGCAGAAAATAAATCTGCAGAATAGCGTACAAAATAGAGAAGAACAGAATAACCTACTCGTACTTAAAATTGGACGCGCGATCGTCGCGATTACCAGGTACGCGCTATCTCATCGTGATATGATGCCAGATATGTTGCTTGACTCGCTCTTTCATTCGTTCCGGCGCCGCTCCCGTCTTGCTCGTCCATGAGCACATCATAGGAAAAGGCGCGGCGGTCAGCGCCGTGCGGCGGGTCGGCTTCGGCACCGCTCCCGCCTTGCTCTTCCACCAAGACGTCAAAGTGCGGATCATACAGGCGCTCAAAGGGCGGCATGTCGGGGTGGTCGCAGCAGCGGCAAGCCAGGCAGGTGACGAGGGCGCGCGTGCTCTGTGCGGGGCAGAGGACGAATAGCAACGAAATGAGCGTAGCGCTCACGAGCATGAGCACCAACGGCAGCCGCTGGGCGGTCTGTTGGACGTCGAGGATCGCGTGTGCTTTGTCGGCGCTTCCGTAGTAGTTCCACATGATGTCGGCATCGTGCGCGAGGGTCGACAGCTGCTCTGCGGTGCGCACGCCAACCCCCGAAAGGCGCTCCAGAAGGGTCGGCGGCGACGAGGGTGAGGGCGGCGGCGATGGCGGGTCGGGCGGCGGTCTTGGAGGGGAAGGCGGCGTGGGGGGTGGCGAAGGCGGAGCGCGTGGCAAGGGCGGTACGGACGGCGGTGGCGAGGGCGGCGGTGATGGAGGTGGCGAGGGTGAGGGAGGAGGCGGCACCGATGGCGAAGGCGGTGCGGGCGGTGGTGGAGAGGGAGGTGAGGACGGCGGCGTCATGGGAGGTGGCGGCGAGGGCAAAGGCGGTGGGTGTGCGGGCGGAGGCGGCACCGATGGCGAAGGCGGTACGGGCGGTGGAGGGGAGGGCGGCGAGGACGGCGGCTGCAAGGGCGGTGGTGGCGACGGCGAGGGAGGTGGCGGCATGAACGGCAGGGGAGGCGAGGGCGGCAGCGGAGGGACAGCGGGGGGCGGTGGTGATGGGCCGGGCGAGGGTGGCGTGGGTGGCGGCGACGGTGGCGTCGGCGGGCTCGGACAGGGGGATAGCGGCTGAGGCGGTAGCTGCGGCGGCAAAGACGGTAAGGGCGGCGGCGGCGGCGGCAGCGAGGGTGGATGCGAGGGCGGTGGCGGCGGCGGAGGTGAGGGCGGCAGAGATGGAGGTGGCGAGGGTGAGGGAGGAGGCGGAGGTGAAGGAGGCAAGTACGGCGAGGGTGGCGGCGACGAGGGGGGCAACGGGGGAGGTGGCGAGCAGGGCGGCGACGACGGAGATGGAGGTGATGGCGGTGGTGGCGATGGTGGTGGATGCGGCGGCAACGGCGGTGGCGACATTGGCGGTGGTGGCGACGGTGGTGGTGGCGATGGTGGTGGCGGTGACGGTGTTGGCAGAGACGGCGGTGGAGGTGATGGCAGCGGTGGCGAAGGTGGTGGTGATCGAGGCGAGGGTGGCGGCGGTGGCGGCGGGTGCCAGGGCGGTCGCGGCGGCGGTGGCGGCATCTGAGGTGCAGGTGCCACCGGTGGTGGAGGCAGGGCTGGGGGCGGCACAGGCGGCGCGGGCGGCTGCACCCAGAAGCTGCCCACGGAACGCAGCTCGGAGACTCCCAGATAGGCGGCAGAGATCATGAGAAGCCCACCCGCGCCGGTCCCAAGTCGCCAGCACGAGTGCGCCGGTCGCGACGAGGTGCCGGCCGTCGATGGCACGCCCACGGGATCGCCTTCGGTGGACGCAGCCGCCGCTGCAGCAGCTGTCAATGGCAGGGGCGGCGGAGGCGCCGCCGGCCTTCGCCGCCCGCCTCCTCGCCCTACCGCCCCCTCCTCTTCCTCCTCAAACAGCCTCCGGAGCGGCGACGGCGTCACCGCGGCGCGCTCGACCGCGGCCGCTGACGCCGGCTTCAAGCCGGAGGTCTCGCCAAAGACGAAGCCAGCGGCCTCGCCAGAGGCAAAGCTGGAAGTCATGCCAGAGGCAAAGCCGGAGGCACCTTCTCCAATGGCGCCGTCACGGGCAACTGCTCCAAGGGCGCTTTCACGGGCAACTTCTCCGATGGCGCCGTCCTGGGCAACTGCTCGGCGCTCGCTCTCGCATGGCGCCGTCTCGGGCGGGCCGAGCAGCGCGCTGGTTCGAGGGGCGATGGCACTGTCAGGGCTGCTGTCGGCCGGACGCAATGCTGTCCGCGAGAGCCACGCGAGCGAGTCCGCACCTTCGTCCACATCATATCGGTGCTCCTCCGCCGACGCTCGCCTGGCGAGTGGACGGACGATCGGTGCGGACGGCGTGGCGCCGCCGCCGCCGCCGCCGCCGCCGCCGCCGCCGCCGCCGCCGCCGCCGTCGCGAGCGCCTAGAGGAGGTGGTCCGCGTCGCGCGAGCGCTCGCGCGTCGCGCATCGTCTCGAGCTTGAGCGCGACCGTCTGCGCCTCATGCACGCTCAGCGTACTGCCCGCCTCGCTCAGGAGCAGCTCGTAGATCGCCTCGGCCGCATACGAGGTAGGGTCGAGCTTCACGCGTAGATTCGCGGCCGAGAGCAGGTCCACCGGATCTCGCGAGACGGCGAAGCATGCGTCGAAGTACTGGAGCGCCGCATCCAAATCGCCCTCTTCATATGCTGCGTGAGCGCACCGACGCATCAGCCGCACAAACGTGTCGCGGTCGCTCAGCCCCCGAGCGGAGAGGCGCGGCAGCGGCGATATGAGCTGGCCGACCTCGTCTTGCAGTTGGCCCAGCCCCAGGCGCACGCCGGTGCGGCTCGCAGATTGGACTGCTCGGGTGCGCTCCTCACAGCGCGCCCGGGCTTCGGCAAGTTTGCGGCTGATCAGCTCACGATGAGCATCGGTCAACGAGGAGACGCCAGCCGTGCGGCCTTGGAGAAGCTCGGAGTAGATCGTGGCAGCTACTGAGCACTGGCCTGCATTGAGGCGCATATTCACGGACGAGATCAGCATGGCCACGTCTTCCTTGGTGTTGTAAGCGCTCTCAAAGAAGGCGTGTGCGAGCCAGTGCCGCTCTTCAATGTTTGCGAACCGGCCCAAGTCAGAGCACCATTGATGAACGAGATCGCGCTCCGCAGCTCGCAGCCTGGGCGGGCCAAGGCGTGAGCGAGGCCTAAGTTGCTTTACAACAGCGGCATGCTCGGCCGAAATTTGCCATTTCCAAGACGGCTCGCAACGCATGACCTCACTTGTCGCCACCGCGACGAAGTGGACGGTCAGCAGTCGGGTAGCCCGGTAGCATAAGGTCGGCCGAACACAGGCGATCGAGACGGCGTTTTTTCATGTTAATACACACAACACGTACAAAGCCGTTTTTTCACAGACTCCAACACGTTCACACATCAAATTATTCACAGCCAATTATCGACCATTCACGCCCGGGTCTGTGTCTCAAGTCAAGTCAAGTCCAGTCAAGACATGAGGCGACGCACCCAATTTCGTCGGGGGAAACGCAGAACTGGAAATGGACTGCGAACACAGAACAGATGGGGTTTTCGTGCCCCGGAGATGAATTGCGAAAGTCATCATCACGACAAGTTTCGTCGTGACCTCGGGCGAGTTGGCGATAGTTGGCGCGCAACACGGCCGAAATGCTTCTGGCGGCTCTTGCCGACAAGGCAGCCGCCATTCTCACCGATCAGCGCGCGGCATTCCTGCGCAGGCAGGATGCTAACGTCGAGGCGGCAATTGAGCAGGCTCGACCCGTGCGGCGCGAGAAACGACTCGCGGCCATCCTCGGCAACTTTACGCTTGCACGTGACCCACGCATCGGCCCCAAGTACCAAATTGAAGTGGTGCCACTCGCGCTGTGGCGACCCGCCGCGTTGTGCGACGGCGATGACGACGAACACGCCGAGCCCATGCACGTGCCAACCCAGGTCGTCGAGGCCGAGCTGGCCGAGCAGCGCCGCTCCGAGAAGGGCAGCGAGCTCACACAGGACGAGGCCGAGTTTGTGGACTCGCGCTTCTACCGCGCCAAGACGGACGCCGCGCCGGCGCCCTCGGCAGCTCCGTTGCCTCCTGACCCGCTGGCCGCGGCGGCTGATATGTCTACTGACCCGCTGGCCGAGGCGGCGTTGCAGTGGGAGGCGCAGGCTGCCAGGCTGGTGGCCACTGCACAAGCGACAGCCCTCGCGGGCCGCGCGCGCGCACTCGACGAGTGGACGCGGCACGCGCGCGCTCGACTGCGCGTCAGGCTGCTCACTGCTTTTGTGAGCGCGGCGGTGCACGGCTACGCTGACGTGGCGGCCGTTGAGCGATGCTATTCGCAGGCGCAACACTTTGCGAGCGTAGTGGAACGTCTGTGCTGGGTGGAAGCTGTGGAAGCTGTGGAAGCTGTGGAAGCTGTAGAAGCTGTGGAAGCTCAGGCGGCGGCGCAGGCGAGCGGAGTGCCAGGGGCAGGCGCCGCAGAGGCCGACCCGATGGCCACCGACGCGAGCTTGGCGGAGGAGGCCGGGAAGGACGGGGCCGAGACGGCGGCGGCGGCGGCGGCGGCGGCGGCGGCGGCGGCGGCGGCGGCGGCGAGCGCGGCCGTGTTTGGCAGGTACGCGCGCCGCCTCTTTCGTCAGATTTTGGCCGTCGAGGGCTCGAATCAGCAAATGTTGCTCGCTGCCCAAACTGCGGCGGCCGAAGGAGCGCCTAGCATTGTGGCGGCGGCGGCGACCGTAGCGGCGCCGACAGCGGGGGACGACGTTGGCGCCCACCACGGTGCCTCTCCGGCCGCTGAGGGAACCCCCATCCCCGCTGCTGCGGCGGCGGCGGCCGCGTCGGTGCGGATGCCGTCATTGCCTGCGCCCGCAGCGCCGTGCGTCATACCTGATAGCCTCGACGGCATCGATCAGCCCATCCCCGCCGCCGCCGCCGCCGCCGCCGCCGCCGCCGCCGCCGCCGCCGCCGCCGCCACCTCCGGCGCCGCTTTGGATGCCCTCGAGACCACGGCCACGGCCGGAGCGCAGGCGGGCTGGCTGCCGCCGCCGCCTCTGGCCGCCGTGCCGGTGCCCATCGACGCGGCGCTCGTGCGCAGCGTGCGCGCTTTCGACGGTCGCCCCGCGCGCGAGTTCACAGGAGCGGCGGGTTGGGAGGCCGTCGAGGCCGGCCTCGAGGCCTACAAGAGTGCGAGCTTGAGCTTCGACGGGCTGGTGGGACTGCTTGCGCACGCGCTCTCGACGCCCGATTGCGTCACGAGTGTGCCCGACGTGTATGGCCAGCTGCATCTGAGTGTGCTCGAGCGCGCCGAGCGGCTGCACGGGGTGGCCCTGTCTGCCGAGGCACGGGCGGCACGGGAGCGTGCGAGGGAGGAGGCGAGGTCTGCACGTGCCCTCGCTGCCGAGGTGCGCACATGGCTCGCGCGTGTCACGCGCGCCGTCGAGCACGGCTTCGGCAACGCATCGAGTACGCTCATGGCGTACACGTTTGCGCGCGGCTACGGCGACGCCGGCACCAAGGGCGGCGGTGTCGGCGTCAGCCTCAAGGGCTTTGGCCGAGGCGTAAGCGCCGCGGCCGCCGAGGCCCGCGCCGTTGACGATGGACTGTGGACACGGGCGCTCGGATGCCTGCCACGCCACTCTGGAGGTGTGGCTACCCTCCATTCGATGGCGATGGTGGCCGTCGCTCGGCACGCGGACATCTCGGTCGAGATGGCGCCGCCCGCCGGAGCTGAAGAGGGAGCATCGCTCGAGGAGCTAGGGAGGGTGGCTGCCGCGGCGGCGCGTGAGCAGTGCGCGGGCGTGATCAGCGCGCTGCGCGGCTGGCGGCGGACGCAGCAGCCGTGGGCAGAGGCGCGCGTGCGTGAGCACATGGCAGAGCGCCATGTGCAGTCCGAGGTGCGCGCGGTCCTTGAGTCACTCCTCAAGCAGGTGGATCGTGTCCTCAAGCCGGCCAATCGCGAAGGACGCATCGAGGAGCAGGTGGCGGCGGTCCTCTCCGCCCTCGTGGCCCGTGTGGTACGTATAGTCGAGCGCGATGAGAAGTCATCCAAGTCGAAGAAGAGGAAGGCAGAGGAGGAGAGGAGGAAGGCGGAAGAGGCAGCGGCAGCGGAGGCGGCCAGAGCGGAAGCGGCGGAAGCAGCGGCGCGCTCCGAGAAGCTCCTCGCGTCACTGGCCAAGTACCTCGAGCACTGCGGCGGCTCGGCGGAGATGATCACTGGCTGGTACACGATGACTGAATTCCGCAAGGAGGGCGCCACTGCAGGCACCTATGACTCGTACTTCTTCAACAAGAAGGTGAGCGGGAGCGCAGCGCCGTCGTGAGCGCGGCGCCGTCATGAGCGCGGCGCCCTCGCGCGCACAGCCCTCGCACGCACAGTCTTGAGCCTATTCATATTCACAGCCTCATTGAGCCCTCACTCGCCCCACCCTGCCCCCACCGGCGCAGGGCAAGCGCTTCCGCTCCCGCGCCGAGGTCGCGCGACATTTCAACCTGGAGGCCGCTCCCGCCAAGCGCGAGTCCAAGGGGGCGGAGGCCAAGGCGGCGGACAAGGCGGCGGCGGCCGAGGCGAAGCGGGCGGCCAAAGAGGAGGCGCGTGCCGCCAAGACGGCCAAGGGGCGCGCAGAACACACAGAGGCAGCCGCGCCGACGAGTCGATTTGGCCGCAAGCGGAGCGCGCCGTCATGGCACTCGGACCCGTACGGCGCGGGCGCCTTCGCGCGCGAGGACGAGCTGCGCGGGCGTGGCCGCGGCGTTGCCGTCGTCGATGCCAGCTTGGTCGACCACGGCGCTGACAGCAGTGCGACTGGAACCTCCACGGAGGTCCCGTTAGAGGAGCTCTGGAAGGCCCTGGAGGCCAGCGCCAGCGCCGCTTCACCTGTGGATCCTCCCGCATCGGCCACGGGCGGTCGAGGGTGCGGCACCGGCGGCGGGCGCGTCGGCGGGCGCGTCGGCGGGCGCGGTGGTGGGCGCGGCGGCGCCGCTGGTGGACGTGGCAGCGCGTCGCTCACCAAGCTGGCGGACGAGTGGCCGGTGGGGATGCGCGTCGAGGTGCAGCAGGAGAGCGACGTGCATTTTGGCGCGTGGTTTGAGGCGACAGTCTATGGACACAAGGCGCCCGATAAGCTGCGGGTCGAATACGAGGAGCTCTGCGAGGATGATGCCGAAGCGGAAGACGTGGCCGACCTGCCCGGGCTGAAGCGCGACGAGATCGCCAAGCGAGTGCGCCCGCTGCCGCCGCAGCCCGCGGACGGCCGTTGGCTGGGCGCGCTCAGCGTGGGCGATTTGGTGCAGCTCTCATACATCGGCGGCTGGTGGGACGTGAAGGTGCTTGAAGTGCGCCCGCAGCCTCTATTTGACGAACCTCAATGGATCGTCAAGTCGGTCGACTTTGAGGCAGTCCACACGGTCGACGCGGCGGTGCTGCGCCCCCACGCACAGTGGGATGGCGCGAGCAAGGCGTGGCGCACCCCTGCCGCCGGAGGTACGGGACCACCCAACGCCGACATGGGAGCATCTCCAGGTGCAACACCAATGGAGCCGCCGCCGCCGCAGCAGCAGCAGGGATTCCAGCAGCATCTGCTGCAGCAGCTGGTGCAGCATCCGCAGCAGCTTCATCATCATCATCATCATCATCAGCAGCAGCAGCAGCTCTTGCACCAACAGCACCAGCACCAGCACCAGCACCAGCACCAGCACCAGCACCAGCACCAGCACCAGCACCAGCAGGAGGAGGAGGAGGCGCGGGCGGAGGCGATGCAGAGAGAGGCAGCGACACGGGCAGCGGCGCAGCAGCAGCACCAGGCGATGCGCGGTGCCGATACGGAGGCGGCACGCGTGTTGCGTGCAGAGGAGAATAGGAAGCGCGAGGAAGAGAAGACCGTCAAGAAGGAGGAGGAGAAGAAGCGCAAGGCGGAGGAGAAGCAGGCTGAGAAGGACATGAAGAAGCAGCGTAAGCTGGGGGGCGGAGGGGCGAGCAGCGCCTCCACTGCCGTCGCCACCGTCATCAGCGTCAGCGACGTCATCAGCGACGCCGCAGAGTGCCAGAGGACAGATGCAGGAGGGGCAGAGGGCGCAGCGGTGCAGATTGTGGCGGCCGCAATCGTCTCGGCACAGTGAGCGACATGCCCGCGACAAGGAGCGCCGGACGCTCAATACCACACGGAGTTGGAGCGAAGACCGTCCAGCCCACATGGACTCGTCGGCCTGCGCGAGTTCGGGCCACACGGCGCAGCGGTGGCGTGGGGCGGAGACATGGGGGTGATCTGATGCGTTGTGGGAGGGTTCCGTTTCGTTTCCGTTTTTTCGACACGCCGCTTCGCGCGACCTCACTTGGATGCGCTGCGATGGTGCGTGCACGGCTTCCGGTTGCCTTGCTCTTCTGTTATTTCTCCGTGTTCAGAGGAGTTCCACCAAGATTAATAACCACCACCATGATTTTCTTTTTCTTCGAACCTATTCACTTGATGTTATGTACCAAACGAGACGGTACGTCATGCGATGATGTACCGTACTTTACGGTTTGTCGTTTCCTGCGTTTGCGTACGCAGAAACCTGTTTACGCGAGGGGGTACGTATACGCACCCACTGTGTATACACACTACCGCTCGCGTAAACGCACCTACCCGCGTATACGCACCCTGGGGTGCGTATACGCACGTACCTGCGTATACACACCCACACCCGCGTACAAGCACGTGTGCGTACACGCGGCGTCGGGTGCGTATACGCAGAGACGCGACGAACGTCATGGTACTACCTAAGGTAGTCGAGTAGGAGAACCTAATCCAATGAGCAAATTATTTGGTATACAAGAAAGACTTTCGGGGTCGGCCGACCACCGGCTCATCGTGTCGCGGGTCCCCCGGCTAAGGTAGCATAGTACTGACGTGTGACGAAGGAGCGCGTCTTGCTCTGAGGCGAGCGGATCGCCGGCGTACATGTGAAAGATTCGGCAACATGGAACTCAACATGGTCTCCCGTTTCTGGAGGCATCTGTGGCGGGAGCACTGTGATTGGTCCAGGGTCCCCGAGCTTTTGAGGCAGCATTATCCGTATGTACGCCGGTCCGTTGTCTTGGGTGTCAAATTTTAACCAGTGGCTGTGACGCGCCGATCGCGATTTATACCTGCCGATTGGGTGGCGTGACATGAAACAGATCATGCAAAAAATACCGTGCATACATGTAGTAGCCCCCGAGGAGCAGCACCCGGTGCCGTGGTCACGCCCCGCTAACCGAACGAACTAAGCGGGTTTCGCGCCCTCGGCTGCGAAGCCAGCAGCACACAGGGCTCCAGCTGCTCGGTGCTCGCTCGTCCATTGCGCTCGTCGCCATGCCCTCCCCCGCCCGGCCTCGCAGGCTCCAGCTGCTCGCCCGTCGCCCCCCGCTCGCCGCCGGTCTCATCGGCTCCGGCTGTATGCATCCCCGCCCGCCGCCGGCCCCAAAGTCTCCGGCTTCGAAGAGCTCCGCGGTCCGCTGCCCCGCTGCCCCTGTCTCCTGCCGCCGACGGCGCGACCGGCAGCGGCACCGCCGAGCGTTCTGCGCCCACTCCCGCAAGGAGCTCGTCAATGCGCTTCCTCATCTTCAGACGCGAGCGGATGCAGGAGGCGCGCTTACGGTAGAAGCTTGTTAGGGATAGGGTCAGTTGAAGGGCCAGTTGAAGGGCCAGGAACCGTTTTTCTCGACGTTTTTCTTCCCATGTCCAGAGAAAAAGTTTGGCATAGTCTTGCTAACGCTCTTGTAAGTGGACTCGTTAGCACAGCTGGCAATGTGCGTCTCCAGCTGGGACGCGAAGTCGATGGCATCTGTGATGGGAACCCACGGAGCGATCACCACGGAGGCTTCCTCGATCGTCGCCGTGTACGACGCTTTGTACACCAACTTGAGCTCGCGCACGGACTGGGTCAGCTTGCCCGACTTGGACGTGACGTTGAGATCCTCAAAGGCCTTCAGGGGCACCGTCTCTCCAGCGACCACCTTGCTGTCCATGCGCTCCTCGTACGTTGTCACAATCTTGTCGAGCTCCGGCATGCTGTCCGTCGATGCCAAGAAGTTGAACGTCCCGCTCCTCCCGTTCGTCCCGTTCGTCCCGTTCGTCCCGTTCCCCATCCTCTTCGTCGAGGAGCAGCACTTGAAGGAGCAGCACTTGAAGGAGCAGCAGTTGAAGGAGCAGCACTTGAGGGAGCAGCACTTGAGGGAGCAGCACTTGAAGGAGCAGCACTGCAGTGCACATCACACACATTTGAACCGCATCTGAGAGCGCGCGCCGCGGAGCATCTTGGGAGCCGCGCACTGCGCTGCGATCGGGGCATGAGTGCGCCATGCGCGATCATCACATTCCCGTTCGATGCGGTACGATGCCGCACCTCTTTGCAACAATCCTTGAACGTGCACCGGCACGCGGAGCACGAACACGACGGGCACCACGAACACGACAGGCACCACGAACACGACAGGCACCACGACGGGTTACAGCAAGCGCACCAGCAGCTTGCCCACCAGCCACTTGCGCTCGAGCCGCTTGCCTTCCAGTCGCTTTTCTTGAAGCTCTCGCCGTTGAACTTCGCAGCCGCTTCGGCCACGTCGGCCGTCGTGAGGTGCACGTGATAAATTGAGTTCTGCACAGCACACGCACGCAGGGGCGACTCGTCGTCCAGCGCGAGGGCGAGAGCGCAAGGGCGCACACGCGCGCGGTTCAGAGGTCCTCTCTCCTCGCACGGCTCCCGCACCCCAGTGGGGCAGATGAAGCAGTAGAAGCAGACAGTATGGGACGAGGTCTGATGGGGAGGAGCATGCTGGTGCGGGGATCGTGCCCGCCATGAGTCTCTCACCTTGCACAGATCGATGGTCGTGAAGAAGCCGTCGAGGGTGTGCTTCGCCGAGACCTGCTTTAGGAGAGTCTGCTCTGTGCCGACTATGTCCGAGTGCTTGCGCATGCCAGATTCGGAAATGTTCACTTGATTCGTCTCCGACATCATGATGACCTTGAGCTTGTGATGGCCCTGCGAGGAGGCGGTGATGAACAGGACGCCCTGCCGGCCGACCATATTCTTGCCGTTCACGTTGTTAAACGCGATCACATCGATGGACGTGACGATCGTCTCGCCCTGCATGAGGTACGCGTTTACCAAGTCTTTCGTGGCGGTCGTCGGCAGCGCGGTGGCGCTCTTCAAGTCGGTCTCCCTGACCATGGCGAAACGCTCGGCCACGACCTTCGAGTCGGACATGAGCGGAACCTCGTCGGTGGCGGCCGCCTTTGACACTCCTTTGACCCATTCACCCTGGACAAGGATCTTGTCGGGCGTATCATCAGGGCGAACCGAGAAATCCTGCGCATAAAGTACAGGATGACAGGAGCGCAGGAGTGGGCGAACCAACAAGACGAATCGACGGTCAACTGCAAAAGGCGAAGCTCGAAGCACGCACGGATGGAATCTTGGCAGCCAGCGCTAATTCAGAGGCATACTTGGGGGTGTACTCATAGACTGGAGCTTGGAAGCCTCCCTCAGATGTGTTAGACGTGGCGACGGCGTCAATATCAACCACAACTTGAGACTCCTCCATCTCCGTTCTTCTCAACCACAACAGCTGCGCAGGCGCCTGCGTCGAGAAGAACGGGCCGAACTTTGATCAGGATGTGCAGAAAAATCAGAGGGATGCGCGGCTCTTGCGAGTGCCTGCAAGGTGTCCTCTCCGCGCATCAAGAGAGCCACTAACACCTATTACTGTGATCTCATTTCAGCTCTCTTTTTTTACCTCTTAATTTTGAACCTTCTTCGACATGCAAGCACGTAAAATTCGGTCCACGACACGCTATATGGCGACACGCGACACGGCCACTCACCCCATTAAAGTTGTGCGAAATTGGTATTCACCGTATTCTAGTCCTCGTGTGCTGACTCCTCGTCGGTCGAGGACTTGCGGGACCACAGGGTTCCGGAGTATTGCGGACGATCCGTCCTTCGCGTTTGCCTCGTCGTACGTATCGTCGCCGTACGTGAGGGCCTCGTCGCGTGCCTTGGTTCCGGCACCAAACTCGGGCATCGCCCGTTGATCTTCGTAGATCGTTGTTCGTTGACTTACCATCCGCTACCATGGGAACGGGAGCCCTTGGCTCCGCGGACCCTTGCATGCCGCTCAAGGGGTCCAGCGAGTAGACCTGATCCCTCTGGAGCGGGTTGAAGTTCGTAAGAGGTTCTTGGATGTCGCTACTGGACAAACACTCTTCGACTCGCGCGCGGAGACTCCGCGCGCCCTTTCACCGGGACGGCGCTTGACGTAACTCTACGTGCATGCGACCGGAACGTCCCGGACCCGGTTTACCGACTCGCAGGATCCTAATAAGAAAAACCACCACAAATTGGGGCGCCCCCGCAGGTTCAATGGGTATATGGGACGGGGAATTTCGTCAGCTCCGTGACGATGGACGAAACTTGACGAAACCGCGGACGGGCGCGAGGAGACTTAGCAACTGGGAAAAAATTGGGATGGACCAGTTTGTGTGGGACTTCCCAGCTTGGGTGGTGTGTCCCGGAGAGGGAGTGGGATGACCCACCGCTGGGTCATCCCACTCTTTCATGGGACGCCCCAGGCGGTTGAGACGTCCCACGCGATGTGGGACGTCCCACATGGGTGGGCTGTCCCAGTTTGGCTGGGTTGTCCCATTTTGGCTGGGGTGTCCCAGTTTGGCTGGGGTGTCCCAGCTGTGGGTCATCCCACTTTGAAGCGAGCTGTCCCACGCCAAGTGGGCCGTCCCAGTGCCCTGTGGGACGTCCCGCGTGGGTGGGCTGTCCCAGTTTGGGTAGGTTGTCCCGAGTTTGCTGGGTTGTCCCAGTTTTGACTGGGTCGTCCCAGCTGCGGGTCATCCCACATTAGGGTTTGAGGGGTCTTGTGACTTCGCAGGTGGGTGTGTGATTTCACAGAAACCTACATTACCGCACAGCATTTCCCATTTGCACCGATTTTTATGTAAGTTTCACGGGGTGGAGGTAGCAAAACAACATGTGGGCGCGATGGGCCTCTACACGCAAGAGGCACGTGCCTTAGCTAAGGCACTTGTACACGTATACATGTGGACCCAGTCGCCTCTAGAGGGTACCCTAGAAGGCTCTAGCTCTGGAGCCCGCTTTCGGAGGGTAGGGTTAGAGGAGGGACATAATTGGTCATTGCCTGGCGCTGCTTGACCTCTCTCCTCTCTTCTCCTCTCTTCTCTTCTCTTCTCTCCCTCGCGTCCTTCGCGATGTCCTTGACTTAGGTAATCGGCGGCAGGCTCTTCGCCGACATGCCAGGCGACATGGCGCTGCCCCGCACCGTACTGGCACGCGATGGGATCGATTTGACGTCGATCGTCGCGAGGCTGCCGCGCGACTTAACGAGGCGCGGCTCCGAGAGCGAGTGCTCGATATGGCGCGCCTGGTTCGTCAACCTCATCGCGCTCGCCGTCGCTCGGATCGCCTCGACGTCTCCTGCCTGCTCAGCAAGCCTCCGAGCTTCGTCGGCGCGATCGCGCGCCTCGGCGAGAAGCTTCTTGCGCCGGCGCTCGGCGATCATGGGCGCGTGCGCTTGCTCGCCCATCCTGAAGAAGCGCCCGAACTCGCCCGTGTCTATCCAGCCGTTACCGTCCAGATCGATCGCATTCCACACGGCCTGCACCTTGACCTCGGGTAAGCTCTCATCATCGAAGCCCATCGATTTGCGAAGATACTCTATCAGCTCGGCGTACGTGATGCGTCCGTTCTCGTCGGCGTCCATGCGCTTGAAGAGCACAAACCAGCCACGGTTGGCCGGGTCCACCTCCGTGCGCTCCATAAACTCGACGATTTGGAGTGCGAGCGCTGTCATCTCAGCCACGGTGGCCGGCGTGACTTTGGTCACCACCCCTTTGAGATGCGCGCCACGCAGGTACTCCATCTTCGCCTTCGCCTCGATCACCGCCGCGCGGTTCCGGTCTCTCACTTCGCTCAGTGACGCTTCACTGCGCGCCCGCTCCAGGTCTCGCCGCAGCAGGACCAACCGCCGCTTGGCCGCCTGCTCTACCTCGAGGCTCTGGCGCACATTCTCCAGGCTGCGCTCGTCCTGCTTGGAGGCGAGCACGGCATAGAGCGTCGCGGGTGTCTCCACACGCTCGATGGGCGACAGTCGTACTTTGCCCTTCGACTTACGATGGGTCGCATGCATGTTGGCGGTGCTCGTGGTGCGCTCAAGGTCCTTGGTGCGAGGAGGCTCCATCCGTGCTGGGGGAATCTCCAAGGGAATCTCCCAGGGCCGGGGCCGGGGGTAGCTCGGCTTGTACCTGTCAGGGCCGGGCGTGCCGTTGTCGAACTCGCCGACTAAGTTGGCATGCTGTCCCACCGTGGAGCCGAAACCTGCCATTGCGAGATGCGGCCGCGTCGCGCGTCAGAGATGCGGGATCCGGTCCGGGAATCGGTGGCGATGAGCCTTCACGCACTCACCTGGCCGGATTTTGCTTGTTTTTTGCAGTGTAAGGCGCGAATCATAGGAAAATGACTTGTACTCGGTGTTGTAGCTGCCTGGATGGGGGCCCACGCCCACGTTCGTGTCTTGAGGCTCCGCGTGTCTCTTTGCCCAAAGATGGGTGGTGATCGGCCGTGCCATCGTCTTGATGAACGGGTCATTCTTCTGGAACTCCGAGTTCGACACGCGCAGAACGTTCGCGTTTGGCCATGCGCTCGGCGAGTTAGCATGACCCGTGAGCATGACTCCGAGCGAGCACCGACCGAGGCGCCTCCAGATCGGCGTCGCAAACAACAAGGCCTTGCGAACAAGTGGAGAGAGTTTCACCTCTGAAACCGCCGATTAGGTCAAGTCAAGTCAAGTCAAGTCAAGTGTAGCGCGGTCAAGTTTAGCGACCGCCGATGAGCGACGCTTTCACACGTGTTTCACGCTTTCACAGCCCAGTCTTTAGGAGTATCAATCAATCAGTCAGTCAGTTATTTCGCGTCGAGTCGATTACCCCCCCCCCCCCCCCGCGTCTACACACACGCGGCGCCAGGGCACACGGCGCAGTAACTCATGCAGTAACTGCGCTCTGCGGGGCGGACGCGTGGCCAGCGAGGTACAGGTAGCCGAGATGCAAAACGCGTGGCCAGCCTCAGGTTTTTTCGATTAAAGAGGATCATTTCTTGCTGCAGTGTTTACTTCGGCTTCTTCTCCTCTCCAAGCACGAAGGTGTGCACCTCGACAGTGCGACTGCCGCCGTCGGCCCCCGGCTCATCAACCAGGCAGCGGACCGCAAAGCGGGCAAGATCGCGCGGATGGATACGCCGCTTCTTGGCGTCATCATCCCGCACGCCAACGGCACCCTCCTCGGCGGCCTTGCCACCGGCCGCCACAAGCTGCTCGGCGATGACCACCTGCTCGCTCGTACGCACAGGGAGCCCTTCCTCCACCCGAACGTCGTCGATAGCCGCGCTGCGTACGATGACGTGGCCGAGCTCGGATGCGCGCAGCGTGCTCTCCGCCGTGCGTTTGCGGAAGCCAAACTCATTCTCGCGCACCTCGGAGCTGTACGGCGACGAATCGTACCCGAGCGCTCCGCTGCCTGAGATGAGTACAAATGGGACGCCCACACGCGCCACGCCGCCCGCCTGCCCGCCCGTGAGCGCCGCCAGGCTCGCCCGCCGGGCGCGCGACTTCTGCACCACCCTGAGCGTATTCTCGAGGCCCTCCACATCGGCCGTCTTGCCGCGTGCCTCGGCGCGGCGCTCCTTGCTCGCGTCGCTGTTCTCGGCACCGTCTCCTCGGCCTCGCTGCTTGCCAAACAGTGCATCGCCGAAGCGCAGCTCGAAGAGGGCCATGCCGCTCTGAGCGATCCTGCCCGCGGCCTCGTCGAGGCGGTCGGGAAGGCGCTGCCGGAAGTTGTTGAAGCTCGTCGCACAGTACACTACGGCGTCCACGTCGCTCAGCGCCGCCTCCACATCTTTAGCATATCGCAGCTCGCATTCGCGGATCTCGAGCCGGTCAAGCCCATAGGTTGCCATGACCTTCTCGTCAAACTCCATCGTCGCTGGCTGCGCAAAGCCGCCATCTTCTCCACGACTCCACGCGGGTCGCAAGTCCATCTTCCCGTCCTCTGCGCCCACCTCATACGAAAGGCGCCCGTAGCCCTCATACGGATTTTGTGCGTCCCTCACGAGCGCACGCACGGTGACCTGAGGATGATTGCGAAGCAACTCGCGGCAGATCATGGAGCCAACGCGGCCATTGGCGCCCGCGACCGCCACCGTGCAGCGCGGCAGCGGCGCGGCCGCAGAAAGGAGCACGACGGCGAGCATTACAAGTACTGTAGAGATTCCTCGCCCCCGTTGGAAATCGCGAGACCGTCTCGACCCTAAATTGACTAAACAGCGCTGGCAGCAAGGCCTACTCGAGTTCAAATTACGCGTCGTCCTGGGCTATGTAACGTTCTTAGAGTTGCTGCTCTCCGGTCCTCAGAATGCCCACGCTGATGACGGTCGTGCTCACGCTCACGGTGGTGGCGCTCGCGGACGCGGGTGGCCCTGCTGCCGCCGGCTTGCACAGTGCATCGCCGTCCTCGCTGGCTGCCGCTCAGGGCGAGTGGAAGGAGGCTGTCGACCTGAGGTCGGGACGGACATATTACTGGAACACAGTCACGCGAGAGAGCCGATGGACGAAGCCGAGTCCAACGCAGCCGAAATCCAAGGCGGCGGCAGCGCCACTCCCGCCCGCCGCGCCCGCATTTCGTCCCACTGTCGAGGAAGATGATGATCCCGAGGCCGAGGAGAAGTACACGCCAGGCGAGGCCGATATGGAGGAGTACACAATCAGGAATCCTTCACGTCCGGGGCGCGGGCAGCTGACGCGGATGCGCGAGAGCTTCGCGAGGCGCACGGAGGCGGCACGCAGCGCTCTCCGCAGCAGGGACAGCAGCGAAAGGGAGGGGAGGCGCCCTGCTATTTTGCAGGGCGTCTACCTCGGCGCAGTGCTGGCCGCTGCCGCTGCCTTCTTGTGAGGCCACGTGTGAACGCCGCCGCCTTCTTGTGAGGCCACGTGTGAACGCCGCCGCCTTCTTGTGAGGCCACGTGTGAAGGCTTCGGTCGGACTCACGCGACGAAGCACATTCCTGCCGTGACAGCCAGCCAGAGCCTCGCCACGCTACTGCCAGCACGCGCTCCCCAACACTCAGCATGCGCAGAGCCCACGTCTCACGTCTGCAGGTCATGGGGATGACTGCGGCAGGGATGCGCGGCTAGCCCTGTGGTTATATATCTCCCGGGCACATAGTCAGGTGATGGCCTGTCGAAGAGGAGAGAGAAGATAGACACTAGAGTTTTCGCGAACCGTCAGTGTCCGAGTATCTCTCATTGTGCCGACAGCCGAGCGCGGAGCGGTCTCCCATGCGCATGCGTCCAGACAGAGTGTACCGTACGGTATCAAGTTAGACTATTTACAAAGAATTTCCAGCCATTGTAATAACCACCACACGGAATGCTGATACTCTGATTAATGAAAATGATATCTCGGCTACTAGACTCTGGTACATGTATTCATATGCGGTACATTTTGGCAACTTTTCCTCACCCCCCCTCTTGCTTGCGTTGTGGAGGGTCACTGCACACTGGTGCACACGCCACCAGCACATGTGACGGGACGCGGCGGGGGGTACGTCTACGTGAAACGCCGCGCGGGTTCTTGTAGAATGGGTATCACACCTGCGACTTAATCTTCTGAAGGGTTCCTGCATGCAATTGAAAGAACATCCCACAAGGTGGATGGCAGCGGTCGACTGGCCCCGCGGGGCTAACCATACCTCGAGACCTCGAGAGATGTCGTTGCCCGGTGCTCAACGCATGTCAATGCTTGACACCAGCGAGAGGCGACTTCGCGAGATGGGCGAGCATGCCATCACACAACTCCACGAACTCGAAGTCGGTCTTGTGTGCCATCGAGCCGAGGAAGCCACTCTGCCACTCGACATTGGTGATGTAGCCATCGTTCGCTTTCGAGCCGCTGGCGCCGCTGTCTAGGTGCTCAAAGAACAAAGGCACTGCTTCGGCCAATTTGGCACTATTTTTGTACGAGATGAGGCGCAGCACCTCGTGCAGCTCGAGCCTACCATCCATGTCGAGGTCGATGGCCTTGAAGATCTCCATCGACTTTTGAATGCGCATCGAAAAATCGGGCGAGAGGCGCAGGTGGCGCGTTATCTTTCGGCAGCGCACCTCAAAGTCGTTGTCACCCAATTCCTCGGACGCGCGCATCAGGCCTTGAACCCATGCCGACTCGCTCACCCGCCCATCCGCGCCTGCCCACGTCTCCGACTGCATGTCATCGAACTCGGCCTTGGCCAAAGCGAGCCGGTTAGCCTGATCCTCTCCCAACGTGGTTTCATTCTCAAGCGCCGTCTCGGCGCGCTGAAAGTGCGCGACGAGGTCAACGCTCTTGGCGCCGTCGCCGCTCGCGGCCAGCAGCTCCTGGAAGATACCACGAGCGCGCTGCGCGCGAATCTCGTCCGACTTTTCGCGCTCTAGCTTGCGATCGAAGACCGCGACGGCGCCCGGCGCTCCAAAAGCACTCTCGATGACGGCGAGCATGGACTGCTCGAACTTCTCGTCGCTCAGCTCGCTCATGTCCTCTGCCATCGTCAGCCACTCATCGAGCGACAGCTTGCCGTTGCCTTGCTTGAAGCCCTCCATGTCCATGATTGTGAACAGCTGCGGCAGGTTGAGCAACTCCTCCTCGTCACTGCGCGACAGCTTGAGCAGCTCATGCAGCTGGAGGAAGCCGTCGTTATCGGAATCCGCGTAGCGGAAGACGCGCTCGGCCATCTCCCTTCGGTCGGTTGGTCGCTTCGCCAGCGGTTCGTAGCTCTGCTGACGCGCATCGCGCGCCTTCATCTCTTCAAGGCGTGCAAGGCTCATCTGAACAGAGCTCACGACCTGATCGATCGGGTATGATTTCGTCTTGTCACGGCTGTACCGCAGGTACTCGTCCAACGAGACAGTGCCCGATTTGTTCGAGTCTGCTGCGGCAAGCAGCTCTTGCCAAAATGCTCTGGCCATCTCAGTATTGCCTCCAGACAGCTTGCGGCCGATGGCCATTGCCTCCGCCTCATCAATCTGACCGTTGCAGTCGGCGTCCATCATGGTGAACATCTTGGTGAAGGCAGCGCTGCGCGGCGACAGGCTGCGCGGCGTGCGCGGCGGCATCTTCGTGGGGATCTTGTCCGTCGGCGAACGGTGAGAAGAGAGACGGCTGCAGCCCCCCCCACCGACATAAACTCGCACTCGATAAGTTTTGGAACAGTCTTGTTTCGTCGAAATGCCGGTAAACAGCCGATGCTTGCGAGTCCAACACATTCCGCCACACCCGCCTCCGTTCTCATTTGCATGCGCAATCTTTCAACATCTTTTGGGAAGAGACTTGAATTTGACCCTGCATGTTCGGACCGAGCCCTTTTTGCTCGACCTCACCGACCATCTTTGACCGATGAAGGAGGCGCACCAAGCCGGCGGCGGCACCAGCAAACCACATTTGCCGCTACCATTACACGACGACGAGGAGGAATTGTTCCGCGGGAGAAAGAAATCCAGCGAACAACTGCCCGAGGTCGATGATGTAAACAAAACCGATCGCAGGAAGGACAAGAAGAGCGGATCAAGCAAGCTCGCCAAAGATACGCCTCGAAGCGCCAAGCCGACGAAAGCTACAAAGTCGCGCATTCGCAAGTCGGCCAATGCTGAGGCCGAAGCCACGAGCTTCAGGGAACAGGGCCCCGAAGCTGCACAGCCTTCTCATCGCCATCGTCGAGGAAAAGCGCATGCGGTACCGGCGGTAGCCCCCGCGGCGCCCGAGCCCTCTTGGAGCTGGCGTACAACGCTTACGGTCCATGCCGTCGAATCGGACCCGTGCGCTATGCTCGCTATCGAGCGCGCTCTCGCCCTGTGCGACGCCGCCGAGTACGGCTCCGCAAGCGTTGTGCGCGAGCTATGCTCCTCACCCCGTTTGCAGATGTACATTGATCAGGGTGTCAATGTGCACGCCACGACCGCGTTGATGAGCGCGGCCATGAGCGGCCGAGCCGACACAGCTCTCGTGCTGCTCCAGGCGGGTGCCGAGGTCGACGCCACGGATGCCCTCGGTCGGACCGCTCTCATGTTCGCCGTCACAAACGGGGCTGAGAGCGAGCCAGCGTCGCGTGCCTCTTCGCCTACGAATCCTGTGCCCCAACAACCATCCCCAAGCGAGGACTCGGCCGAGCACGTTGCAGCCACCAAAGATGAGGACACGGACGACGAGGTCACGGACGAGATCACCCAAGAGGCTCCCCCATCGCCGCCGCCGCCGCCGCCGCCGCCCGTGACTGTCGAGACCGTGCTACTCAGGCACGGGGCCGACCCGTTCTTAAGGACCTACAACGGCTGGAACGCTCTGATGCTCGGCTGCATGCTCGGCAAGTACAATGCCGTCGGCACGCTCCTAGAGGCTGTGGCGGAATCGGCCAAAGCGACGATTGCCGAAGGCTCGGGGCGCCGTGCTGGGCGCGAGGCGCGAGAGCACGGCGCAGGCGACTCGTCCGAAAGCGAGCTACAGAGCCAGCGGGAGGGCCGCGAGGCCGCAGTGAACGAGGCGCTGCTCGTATTCCTCTCGCAGACAGACCCCAAGGGGAAGACGGCGCTCGACCTCGCACGGCAGCAGCAGCACGCAGAGACGGTCGCTCTCCTTGAACTCGTCCAGTCTGAGGCGCACGAGCGCAAGGGAGGGATGAGGCATGGCCCTCACGATGGCATGTATCCGCGCGCCCGGATGGATTGCTCAGGCGCGGGCCCCGAGCTATCCATCGTTGCCACAGCCTTGAGAGAGCGTGCCAGCATCAGGGCGTTCAGAGCTCTCTCGGGAGCTCAGACACTCGAACGTAGCCGAAGCCGCACGTTCATGTCCACCTCCCAAGGGCTGCCCTCGGTCGAAGCGATGCTTCTCATGCTGGACGAGGATGTCGACTCTTCTCAGCGAATGCCGACCGTTGACGAGCTGTCCGACTCCGACGAGAGCTCTGGATCCCTGACGGTGACCCCGCCGCGAACTGCATCCCCGACTGTGACGCCGCCGCGAAGCGAACGGAAGCCGAGCGCCGGACCGAGCGCCTGGCTCGAGTTTGCCGCCGAACGGAAGCCAATCTCGACTCCGCCACCGCCGCCAGCACGAGCATCTGCGCCGGCGAGGATGGGCGTCGTGATGGGCACGGACGCATCGACCGTCACCGAAGTTGGCAACGTGTCGCGGCTCACTGCCGCCACCGACGCAGGCAGCGGGCCACCGCCTACCGCGAGGTCAGACCACGCCAGCATTGGCCTGCATCTCAAGTCGCACTCTGCCTACAGCGGCGGCTCTGTTCCGTCGTTCGCGGCGCCACCGGCGGTGCCGCCGAGCACGTACATGGCGCCGGACGAGAGCAGCAGCTCCCTGTCTGCGTGAGTCTCGTCGAGTCGAGTCGTCGTCGTGGTGTGTTGAGAAGAGCTACGAGTATTAAAAAGACGTAAAGAACTGTTACTATGATAGAAAAGAACTTGCAGACATGAGATAAGAACCGCGCACAGCCGACAGCGCCACAGGAGTACTCACAGGAGACAGTGCCGCCGGCCGCCCGAGCGCACGGTGGGGTGCGGGCGCGACGGGCGCGCGCGTTCCACACCCATCCCCCCCCTTCCCCCTCGCACGACGTCAAGCTCAACCTCGCAAGCGCGCACTCTTTCGCCTACTTCTACTCTCCGTCCTCCGCCACTGGCTTACCACTGGCTCGCGAGTCGCCGCGGCCGCCTGACAAGCACCCACGAGAGCTTAGGCAATAAACGAGCACCCAAGTCAATTAACGAGCAGTCCGCGGCCAATTAGCGAGCACCCACGCCCGCCGGCTCGTGCTTCTGTGCCTGCAGCTCGATGCGTGCGCTCATCGGCGGCAGGCATATGCGCGTCTGGTTGGGTTGGTAGCGCCACGCGGGGCCTATGCGAGGCGCCATCCATAGTTGGGCGAGGTGGTCGAGGTCAGGCACGCCCTGTACAGCGGGCCAATTGAAGACGTTGGTCGGGAGGTCCGGCGAGACGAGCAGTGCGGTCGTGCGCGTGCGAAGGTACTGCTCGACGGCGGTGGCGCGCGTGTAGCGTGCCACCTCGCTTGAGACGAGAGATGGGAGCGACTTGGAGACGAGGAGCTGGCCAACGGGGCGAGGGACCTCGGCGTACGAGTAGTGGAATTTGAAGCGGTCGCCCTTTTGGATGGTGGGTGCGCCGAGCATGCTGCGTGAGGCGCGCCCGCCGCGCGACGCGCTCATCGAGGCGCTCATCGACGCGCTCATCGAGGCGCTCGGGTTGAGCGATCCATGGAAGTTTCCATGAACGTTCCTGTCGGCAGCTGCTCCCATGAACGTTCCCGCCGCTGTGAAGGTCGTCGGGTCGAAGTCGGTGCAGTGCGTGAGCGCACACCCACCGAGCGTACCTTCCAATTGGTGCATCAGCGCAACCGAGGGCACCTTGGCAAGCACAGGGATGGTCGGCTGCGGCAGCACCCGCGCCATGCTCAGGCCGGTGGATCTCTGTGAATGTGAACGAGCGAGCCGACGCGCGCGCTTCTCGGCACCTGTGGGGAAGTGAGAGCGTCGTGGTGAGCACATGCATGCTGGGCGGGAGCGCATCGCGGGCGAGCGCGGCGCGCTTCTCGGCACCGATGTCGACGCGCCGGCGCAGCAGCTGGTCGAGCTCCCTGTACTCGATGGCGCCGCTGCTGTCGGGGTCGAAAGCGTCGAAGAGCGCGCCCGCCTCTTCCTTGCTCACCTGGATGCCCAGCGGCGCCATCGCCTTGGCGAACTCGTGCTTCGAGATCAGACCGTCTTGGTTCTCATCCCAGTCGCGGAAGAGGTCGATGACGCGCACGGCATTGTCCGAGAGCGCATCGCGCAGCAGCTCATGGACCGGCCGGCCGCTCTCGCGGTCGAGCTTGACCGAGGGCGCGAGCGCCGCGCCCTTGCGCCCACCCGCGTTGCGGCGCAGCTTATACTTTTGCTCGGTGAGCACGCCCGCGTACTTCTTGAGCTTGCGCTCGAGCTCGAGCTGCGAGACCGAGCCGCTCTCGTCGTTGTCGAACTCGTGGAAGATCTGGTCAATGTCCGTGTCGCTGACGTCCGAGAAGCCGAGCGAGCGCACCGCCCTCCGGAACTCGAGAGCCGACACCTGGCCATCGTGGTTCTCGTCCCAGGCGCTGAAGATGTCCATGACGCGTGTTACCGATCGGGCGAGCGCGTCTCGAAGTGAAAAGCGAAGGTACTCGTGCTTCTCGATGAATCCGCTGCCCGAAACGTCAAGCGCGCGGAAGCGCTCGCGCAGCTCCTTCTCGGTGAACTTTCCATCCTCTCGTTGGTGCACAAGCGCGCAGAACTCAGCAAAGTTAAGGCCATCGGTCGAGTGCTGCCGGGTCTCCTGATTGGCCTCGTCGAACTCCATCGAGTTCTGGCGCATCACCGTGTGGAATGCCTCCTGACGGCGAAGGATCCTGCGGGGCTGGAGAGCTCCTTCTTCCTCCTCGACATTCATTGGCACGGGGGTGACGTCTTGTTGATGTTGTGTAACGGACGATTGCATGCGGCCCCCCACCCACAATTCAACGGGGCAAGAATTGACGATACCTAAGCTGACCTTATTTTCTATGCGTTGACACGCGTCCGCCAGCTCTTTGATGTCTTCGGCGGCCTCGCTCGTGTGGCGTCCGCAGCTTTTTGATGTCGCGCGCCTCCGCCATCGCTGCGGCTCGACTGCAGCGCTCGGAGAAGCGGGCCCCGTCCAAGGCTCTCGAGACGCTCGGAGAGGCCCCAGAGATGCCGAGTCCCGATCCGGTCGACCTGTCACGCTCAGTCTTCAAGCAGTGCTACCAGCTCTGCGAGCTCGGCGACTTTGATGGAGCGTGGAACGTCCTCGTTCGCGTGTGGATAGAAGACTGCGAGCTTGTGTTTGAAAGTAAGGCACTGCCTGCGATGCTCATGCTCAGCCCCGAGGGCGGGGAGGGCAACACGATGCTGCACCTCGCCGCGCGGAAAGGCAGCGCACGAGGCGTGAGCCAGTTGCTCCGGATCGGCGCGAATGCGGCACAGCGGAACGAGGCAGGCAAAATTGCAGCCGATGTGGCAGCGGCCGAGGGGCATGCAGACGTGGCGGCGATGCTCATCCACCACAATACCACCTGGAGCGGCTGGGGTATCGTCGAGCTCTCGACGCTTGCGTGCCTGTACGACGGCGGCGAACGGTTCGCGGACTGCGAGGCGTACCTCACCCGGATTGTGGAGCGTGACCGCACCCGGCATGGCACGGACGGGCCGCAAAGCCTCTTCCGGCGTGCCCTGCCCACTGGGCTCTCACTGATCGACATAGCGCGCGGTCTGCACACGGCTGAGGCAGGGCTTCTCCTCGAGCTTCTGGGACTCGAGGACGAGGCAGCTGCAGAGGAGGCGGGCGCCGATGCGAGCCCAGTCGGCGCCGTGGCGGGCGCCGAGGTGAGCCCAGTCGGCGTGCTGGCCACGCCCACGGCAGGCCTAGCTGACCTCGAGTGGCCGGACGATGGCTGGACGCCTCCGTGCGTCGGCTACATGTTCTGTGCACTGTGCAAAGGGCGCTCTGGCAAGGCGGGTCGCTGGGGGGTCATCAAGGAGCTCCCGGCGAGATTGCTACACTATCCGCTCATGGTGTGCTATCCGTGCCAAGCCCAGGGCGGCCTGGAGACCGATGAGGGGCCCACCGAGGTCTGGGTGGACGAGACGCTGAGAGTCGAGGGGTCCGAGGGGAGCATCCTCGAGGCGGGCATCAAGAGCATCGCACAGATGGTCCACCCAACTTTTGGGGAGATTGGACTGTCAAGTCCAGTCAAGTCAAGTCAAGTCGGGGACATTGGAGTGCGGGGGTACCCTCAAGATTCCATACGCGACGAGATGGATGGGTGACTCGTGTGGTGCGGACCGCGGAGACTATCTCGTGCTGGCGCCCGGCGGCCGACTGCACGCGTGTGATCTAGGCTGGTCGTCTGCCGGATTCAGGGGATTTGTGGCTCGAGGTTCCGCGACCGGAGGTTGCGAGACGAATCGAATTTCGATCTCCGCGAATACGGTTACGGGTTAGCCTGAGCGCGGCGTTCTTGCAAGCTTGGTTTTGACAGGTTGAGAGAGAGTAAAAATCTGTTTAAATCGCGAGCTGTTTCCCGTTAGGTCGTGATCGTCTATCGAGATCAGTATCGGGCCTGGTCGGGCTCGTTTTCGTTGAGCCCTGGCCTCGACCGGACAACTCGACAGGAAACTCGACAGGAACTCGACAGCTCCTTGACAGGATACTCGACAGCTACTCGACAGGATAGCTCGACAGCTACTCGACAGACCTCGACAGACCTTGACAGACACCCCCCTGACTGCATGTGCCTGGGCGTCAAGCTGTCAAGCTCGACAGCTCGACAGACCTCGACAGACCTCGACACGAGGTTAACGAGGTAACACGA
>Ga0210239_100474_pt1 | contig 35361 bp, 37 predicted proteins | sample ChrtobMetP5a_0mM_FD_155451 | JGI IMG/M metagenome (GOLD analysis project Ga0210239, IMG submission 155451) | Chrysochromulina tobin associated microbial communities from unialgal haptophyte culture, Seattle, Washington, United States - P5a_0mM | ecosystem: Host-associated > Algae > Haptophytes >... | reverse complement strand
CTCGGCGTCGCGCTCGACGGCTCGTCGCTCAGCTCTGCGCTCAGCTCGGCGCACGACAGATCGACGCTTGGCTCGGCGCTCGATGGCGTCGGCAGCTCGGCGCTCGGCGTCGCGCTCGACGGCTCGTCGCTCAGCTCCGTGCTCAGCTCGGCGCACGACAGATCGACTCGGCCAAGCTCGATGGCGTCGGCAGCTCGGCGCTCAGCGTCGCGCTCGACGGCTCGTCGCTCGGCTCCGTGCTCAGCTCGGCGCACGACAGATCGACGCTTGGCTCGGCGCTCGATGGCATCGGCAGCTCGGCGCTCGGCGTCGCGCTCGACGGCTCGGTGCTCAGATCGGCGCACGACAGATCGACGCTTGGCTCGGCGCTCGATGGCCTCCGTAACTTGATGCTCAGCTTGGCGCTCGATGACTTCGGCAGCTCGACGCTCAGCGCGATGCTCATAGGCTTGATCGGCGGCTCGACGCTTGATGGCTCACTCATCTCAGTGCTCAATGGCCTCGGCGGTCAAGAACTTACACGTCGCCTTCCGGAGACATACCATGCCAGCAGCGCTCATCAGACTGCCAGCTCATATGGGGGAGGGCAGGGGGAGGGGATACCAAACGATCCACAAAACGACTGCGGACTGTGGACATACCGTCACCAGAATTCATGTCATGTCAGCAGCCTCATATGACTCAGCTCACATGGGGGAGGGTGTAGAATACCATACAGTCTACGGTGTCAGTCCGTGTATCACCAGAACATATCTATTACCATATTCGGGTACCGGTATGCTGTACCGTACTGTATCCTGAGTGGTCAGGAGGTTTCAGGCGGGGAAGTCGTGGTTCCATGGAGAGAATCACTTCGTGGCTTTTCTCATCCGGCGGTGCATGGACGTCGTTAGAGGCTTACCCAGACGGCTCAGAAACCGGGACTGGGTTGTCCTCATCCACGAGAAACCCTCTGAGGGCTGTAGAGTGGGGTCTGTAGAGCAGAGGGCTCTGACAGAATGACAGGTGAGTGTGTGGGGTTTGAAACCCCTCTGAGGGCTGAGTGGGGTCTTAGTGGGGTCTGAGAGGGCTGAGTTGGGGTTTCCTTGCTGCCGCCTAGTTCGTTATCAAGTTGCTCCACTAGGGAACGCGCCCCCCCATCGGTCCGCGACTACAGACTGTAGTCGTGTAGTGGTGCCTACCCATTGACACATCCGTGGAGGTATGAGTGGACTTTCATCACACTCACTTCGAGCGTTTCAAAATTGTGGGGTAACTGCACCCCCAAACACGCGCCCCCCTCCGATTGTCCACACCCTTCTCACTTGAATTGGCTGACCAATTAGCGATAATTGCCCGATTCACGGGAGACATGTCCGCAGCCATCTAAACGGCGTGAAATGCACGACCTCTTCCTCTGGCTGCTGCTCCTGGGCCACGCCACGGCTCAAGGCACGCCGTTTGCGTGCTGCTACGGCGAAGGCCGGATGGAGTACGGCCGATGCGAGGCACCGTGGGCGGGGGTGTCCACCTGGCGAGGGTTGCAGCGGTGCTGGGCGAATGCGGCAACGCACTTTGCGAACACGACAGTCGTCGGAGATTACAACATCACGGCAGCCGAGCGGTACTCCATCTTCCAAGTCATCATCGACGATGCCGCAACCGAAATCGTGGCCGACCCTCGTGATCCGCCACTCACGTTCGACGCCGACATCATTCCCGACGGCGCGATCCCGGAGCTTGGCTACCTTCCATTCATGATGAGCATCGTGCTGCCCTGGTCGCAGACGGCTTGCCCCAGCTTTGTGCTGCGCGACGTGTCGATCGCGTTCACACTGCACCAACAGCAGCCGCGAAGTGCCTCACGCGTCTACACGCCGCTCACGTTCTCGATCTCGGGCTGCGGCCGTGAAGTGCAGGTGCTCCACAACCTGAGCGTCTCGGCGCTCGGCTATGCCAACTTGGAGCTCTCGTTTGTGACGCTGCGTGACTCCCATTACATTCTGAGCCTCGACCAGCCTGGTCCCGACGGAGGTGCCGCCGAGGCACTCGCCTGCGAACTGAAGCGCTCCTTGCGCGTCTGATTACTCTGATGGCGCGTCTGTTTACACTAATGACCCCTTCATCAGCGCTCCTTGCGCGTCTGATGGCGCGTCTGCGCGCTGAGAGACACTGATGGCCTCATTCATCAGGTGCCGGCGAGGTGCTCACGTTCACCGAGGCGATGCTGCTCAACAGCACGCTCCGTTACTTTGGCGACGTTTCGGGCGACCTCGGTATGGCGTATGGGCTCACGCAAAACGGCTCGCGCGCGGTGGGCACTGCCTTCCTCGCCGCCGACCCGCGCGCGTACGTGCCCGAATACGTTTACCGGCCGGCGGGCTATGCACATCAATTTGGATGGTACGTCTGGGTGCCTCTGAGTGCCTCTGGTTGCCTACAGTTGCCTAGGATCGCCTAGGGTGGAGACGATCTACTCATGGGCTCGGATGGCCTCCCTCATCAGGTACGGCGCGTTTCCACAAGAATGGGGCAACAGCACGTCTGGCTTCACGCACCTCGAGAACAGCTACGTGCAGTACCTGTACAACGTCCAGGTGGGCTCTTCGAACGTGAGCAACTGCACCTTCGATGGCTGGTTCGATGAAGCCAACCCCGCGTTTGCGCCCTGGGCCGCGAACTCGACGGGGCTGCCGCCGGCTGTCGAGTTTTACAACATGGAGACGCTGCGAGAGCGTGCCTCATTGACGAAGCTCGACCATCTGGAGGCGCGGGAGGGTCGACCTGTGGGAAAGTCTCGGGGCGCCAACGGCACAGCACGAGGCCCAACTGCTGTGGCGATTGCTGAAGCGCCGCGCCTACACCATTTGAGGCTTGTTTCACACCTCCACCCTTGGAGGCTTGTTTCACAGAGACGATCTTTCCGTCGCCGTCTCGAGCTTCGTGCTGAGCGCCATCTTCCAGAGCGTCGTGCTGAGCGCAGTGCGGAGGGCTTGGCGTACGGGTGTAACGTGTCCGATTCCCTCATCTTGTATGCGTGGGACGTCGACCTCCTGCGCTCCTCGGTCTCACGCTCGACATTCCGATGGTCTGCAGAGGGGCTGCCGTTCCCTTCCAGTTGGGCCGAGGCACCTCCCGTCAACCCGTCGTTTTGGGTCGATCTTCGCACGCACGAACCGAGCTCGGGCTTCATGCAGTCGTTGAACGATTCGCTTGTGTGCTTGCGCCCGAAGGTGGACGGGGCCGATGAGCAGAATGTGACCGTTGAGAATGGTACGGCGGTCTTCCGTACGTCTATTGAGCACGTGGGCGAGCCGCTCTGCACCAGTACCAGAGCTCTTCAACACAGCAAGGAACGTGCCCAGCACAGAGTTGACAGCGCTGTTTGACGTGAGTGGGGGCTGCTGGGTCACACTGCTATTGAACACCTTGCTATCGTGTACGGTAGGTATCCCGGTCCGGTCGTTCGCGCTCGGCTCGGCTCCTTTGTCCTCGACTTGTTTGAGAGCGGAGGGAGATGATTCCACATTCGGAGATTAGGCATTAGCGATTAATGGCTCGTTAGCGTCGCCGCCCGCGCCGTCCGGTGACGGTCCGCCCGTTGTAGTGCGATAGTCCCAATAGTGTTTACCCTAGAGCCACATTGCATTAACTGTCACCTCAAACTTCGAAACTCTGCTACCCGACGAGGACACTGACATCATGTCGATGAGGCAAGCAATGCCGGTTCGCCATCGCATCAGCAGCCACTGATGGGCAACAGTCTCTGGCTGCCATGCGCGCCATCGAGGCAGCAAGCACCCGGCGCCACGCGTCGTCGTCCAGCGCAGCACCCCGGTGGCTCAGCACGAGCACATTCCGGCAGCCTTGCGCCTCGACAAGGTATTGAACCTCCATGCGATGTCCCGTCGGGTCGCTCTGGAGGCAGTCGGCGAGCTTGGTGGCGGTCGCGGCACGATCTGTAGCGTCGATGCCCCAGGTCGTGTTGATAAGGAGTAGCCCGCGCTCACCCACCCATGGTGCGAGCTCTCCCAGGAGCTTCTCGTCCGCCAGATTGGATCCCGACTCTGAGAAGCAATCCATGACGACGATGTCGTACGTCCTCCTTTGAGGACACCCTTGAGCTCGTTGGTCCGAGGACTTGGCGCTGTGAGTGGTGGCCAGGAACTCGGTCGCGTCTTGCGTGGTGGTCTGGCAGCGAGGATGGAGGCGAGGCAGCCCAAAATAGTGATGCGCAGCCTCGATCACCTCGGCGTACAATTCCACGCAATGCACCTCGAGCCTCGGATGTAGGGCCAGCAACGTGCGTGGGACGATGGCAGCCCCGAGCCCGAGGAACAGAGCGCTAGGCGGTTTAGGCAGTTCCTCGCACTCTGCCGATCGGAGTGCCAGCCAGCCATCAGCGTATGCTGCAATGAGCTGCGTCCACTCCTCGGCATGCCTCAACATCACGCCTCCGGCACCGTCTGTGAGCGCGACACCTTGACAGGCCTTGCCCAGCCGCAGCATCCTTCGGCCTCGCGAGTCGTCGCACACGGTGACGGTCGCACCGTCGTGGCTGGTATGTTGGCGCAGCAGCACTTTGCTATCAGTGCGGTAACGCCACACGGCATACAAGCCGGCCGAGGCAGTCGCAGCGGCGGAAAGACGGAAAGTCGCCATTAACCGGACGAGAAAAAATTGCGTGAAACTATAAGCGTTAAGATGACATCTAATCGAAGCCCCACAGGACACTTACCGTACATGTACCACATGGCTGTGGTCGCACTTCTGTTTCCGAGTGCTGTGGGAAGACAAATGTTTGCATGCATGTCAAACGGGATTTTCTTAGTCGACACGACTGAAATTTGTTCACCCTCTAGGTCGTCGTCGGGTCGTCATGCCGTCCGTAGGCCCGTGCCCGCGACCGCTCGCAAACCGCCGACTCGCCGACCTCCTTGAGTTCGGCGAGGAGGTGTGCGGAGTCTGGGGCAACCAACATCCCTCAAATCACCCGGCCGGCGCGTACTGCCTGAACCGGAGCGTGGACGAAGAGAAGGATCACATCCTCCGTCTGCCACTGATGGTGCTGCGGGCCGATGAGGATATCCTCACATCTGTGATGAACGACGACGACCGCCGCCTCACATACGCTCTGCCGCTGCTGGCCATCGCCTGCTGGCACCGGCCTGGTGGCAAACAGCAGCCAGCGACATGGGCCGGCTGGATGGAATCACGCGGAGTGACAACCCGGGCGCAGCAGCGGGGTGTTCCAGCTGAGCCGCCAGCCTTGTGGAGCGTCGCGGGCGGGATCTGGACCCGCTTCAAGAAGGTTGCGGCCATGAAGCGCCCGCCCCTGCGCGAAGTGGTCGCCATCGTGGACGAGCTGCGTGGCGCGCTGCTGGCACTCCGCACGCGCTCGGAGCTCGAGGTGCTGGCTGCGCAGGTCGCCGGCCATGACGCTCAGCTCGCGGGCCACGACGCTCAGCTCAAGCAGATGCAGCAGCGCCTTGTCGCGCTCGAGGCCGCCGGCGGAGCGATAATGCCTCGGCGCGCAGGGCGCTTCTCGGAGCCGTCGGTGCTTGTTGTCAAAGCGCCTCCTCCTGCCGCCGACGAGCCTGCTGCCGACGAGCCTGCCGCCGACGAGCCTGCCGTCGATGAGCCTGATGCCGACGAGCCTGATGCCGACGAGCCTGATGCCGACGAGCCTGATGATGACGAGCTGGATGAGGCCGCGCAGCAGACGCAGCAGTCGCGCACCGCGCTCCGCGTGCTCGACAGCAACGTCGCGTCAGCAACCCCCGGCGCCTGCGGCGTGTGCGAGGAGGGAGAGGCGATGGATGCAGCGCCTCCGTCCTCGCCGGACGTGGAGGAGGTGCCACCGCCGGCACGGCCAACGCCCGTTGTGGTCGACCTCGCCTCTGTCCCGACGCCGCCGCGTCCGACCGAGGTCCAAACGACTGCGCTCGCGGCGGCTGCCGAGGAGGAGCAGCTTGTGAAGAAGGAGGCGGTTGTGGAGGCGGCGTCCGCCTGGCTCCTCGCCGACCGCCTCGCCGAGATCCAAAACCAGTTGCAGCTAGTACGCATGCGACGCATCTTCATCCCGGTGCGGAACGCCCAGGGGGAAGGGCCGGCCTACAGAGCCCTCGACGCCGCCGGCTTCTCGTTCAACTTCTGCACCTACACGTGCGAGATGACGTTACGCGACGAGGATGGTGAGGAGGTGCGCGACGAGAATGGCTACGTCACGCTGATGGATGACGGCTTCTCGTGGGGCGCTCACTGGGAGTACCCGCGCGCTGGTGACGACGTCTGGGGTGAGAAGAAGAACTGCAGGGCGTACCGCACCTGGGAACGCGATGCGTGGCAAGCCACGCGCGCGGGCGAGCACATCATGCGCATGTGGCGCGCCTGCCTCGCGCGCCGCCCGATCGCACCGGGGAGCGAGGTTGAATGGCTTTAGAGCTGCTTTGAGCTGCTCAGCCTCACCCAGTGCCCGAGGGAGCCCCCGAGCGCGCTACGAGCGCGCTCCCGAGTGACAAAGAGTGCATTGCGCGTGCTTGCCGCGGCCGCGGCGCGGGAAAGGCGCAACGCGCGTGTGTCGTGTCGTCGATCGCGTGTCGCGCACGCTCGTTGGGACGACGCGTTGCCGACTGTGTTCCTGTTCGTCGGTGTACGGTGTACGGTGAGAGCTTTGCCGCGCCACAGCCGCGGGTCTCTTCTCCACTGTCCACTCGTACAAGAAGAAGAACTCGCTCTCGACTGTCAGTGTTAGATCGCGACACGCGAGCGTACAGAAGAAGTTAGAAGACAAATCTATGAAGCAGAAGCAACCATTATTTGACGTGACCTTGGGGGAGGGTTTCAACACTCAGGTAGTTACCCTATGGTGTTTCAACATAGTGTTACCCTAAGGTGTTTCAACTTCGAACCTGAACCTCGAACCGTGTTGTCCGTATACGTCAATCGGCATATGTCAATCTTTGTTTGGACGTCCGCGGTCCGCGACCGCGTGGTAACGAACGGAACCTCGGCCCCTCTAGTGACTTGTTCGATCAAAGATTTGAGGCTGTTCACAGACGGCTTCGGGTCCGCACAGCCCACTCTTGCTCGTGGGCTTCCAAGAACGCGTCCAGCGCGTCCAGCGCCGCGGGCGTGCTCTCCTCGCCGTAGCCGACGCGGAAGTAATCCTTCTCCTTGGTCACGACGTCGGTGAAGCAGTAGGCGGGCTTGATGCCGATGCCAACGGCCGCGAGCTGTTCGCCGAGCTCGTTGGACGAGAGTGGGCCTTTGAAGCGCACGAAAGCGATCGCACCGGCGGTCGGGCGCACCCACTCCAGCCACTGCGCATGCTTGCCCATCAGAGCCTCGAGTAGTCCAAAGTTTCGTCGGATGAGGTTCAGATTCTTGGCGAGGATCGCTTCGCTCGCTCGAAGCACCATCAAAGCCTGCAGCTCGGACGCCCGCGAGGGGCACGCGCTCCCAAAGTACTGCACGTCCACCAGCCGTTGTCGGATCGACAGATCTTGGAATGCGAGCCAGCCGATGCTCACGCCACACGCGCCCCAGGGTTTGGACAGGGTCACGCACGAGAGCCCGCGCGAGTATGCATCGGCCATCGCGGGCAGCCGGTCACGCGGCTCGTGCTCAAGCAGCCGGTAGACCTCGTCGCTCAGGATGTAGATACCGTGCGCGTCGGCGAGCTCGATGATCTCATGCAATCTCGCCGCGCTCATCAGCGTGCCCGCCGGGTTGTACGGCTCATTGATGATGAGGAAGCGCGTGTTCTCGCGGATGGCGGCGCGCACCTCGGCCACGTCGATCTGCCAGCCGTTGGATGCCTTGCGCTCGAGGCGTGTGACCTGGCTGCCTGCGAACACCGGCGCGTCCTGCGTACTCTGGTACGCCGGATCGAAGACGATCGAGTGCGTGTGGCCATTGGTGAGCGCGTACGCCGCCGTGGGCAACGCCACCTGAGCGCCCGTGAACACAAGCACGTGATCCGCGGTGATCTTCGGGCCGTAGAGCTTCGCAATCTCCTCACGCAGGTCCAGGCTGCCGCCGTTGGGCGTGTAGCCGAGCGAGTGATCGTTGTACGCCTGGAGCAGCGCGTGGTCGCCACGGGCGAGCGTGTGCTGCACGAGCTCGGCGTGTGTGAGCGGCTGCGCATACGAATTTGACAGGTTGTGGCGCAGGCCGCCCGCGCCAGCACGCGTCACTCGCTTGTCACGCGTCACTCGCTTGTGCTTCTTCGACCACGGCTCTGTGTGAGCGGCATGCACAACACTCGCACCTCACACTCAGGAAGGGTTCGGAGCTGTGAATGGTTCGGGAAAAACTCGTTGTGTGAGGTGGCCGCACCGTTGCGCATCGGAACTGCCAAACTGAACTTCTAACCGAAAAAAGAACCAGAAGAGTACGCGCGGCCCTCGCTGCGGTCCGCCCAGATAACTATGTAAGCCAGCGAGGTTCAATCTTGCAATCTGCATCCTTCGTTGGTATGAACAGGCATCGCATTATAAGCAACGGGGCCACGTATCCAGAATTGTACTCTGTGCCCGTCTGCACGGAGAGGTCTGAGCGCTTATTTGGTCGCGGGCGGCAGAGCGTCGCACGCGCTGTGCTTGCCCTCGCAGTACCGCTCCCAGACGCAGAGCATGCGCTTGTGCTTGTCGGGGTGGTAGTTCATATGCACCATGACGGGTAGTTCGGCTGCTGTCTTGGGCGGTGCCCCAGGAAAGAAGTGCGCGCGGCTTGAGTAGAAGAAGACTTTCGAGTTAACCCACCTGTGTGAGGAGCGAGGTAATCAGCGCAATCAGTGGCTGCTCATCAGTGCCAATCAGCCGCCATCAGGATGGCCGGGCCTTCGTGGGATGAGCGTGGGATGGGCGCACTCATTAGTGGGATGAGCGTGGGATGGGCGCACTCGAGATAATGCATCACGCGCACGCCAACCTTGGAGCCGTTGTACTCGCCGTGAGACAACATGAACACCTCCGAGTTGAACACCTGCGCCATAGGTCGCAATCAGCGGCGCCATCAGTCGCACCCAGTGGCGCCATCAGTCGCAATCAGCGCCGATGCAAAGGACCATCAGCAAATCAATGGTGACCAGGGAGGCCAACGGGGAGGCAATCATCACCTGCTGGTCCCACCCTTGCCTCCCTCCCTGAGGCAATCAGTGGCAATCAGTGGCAATCAGTGGCAATCAGTGGCAATCAGTGGCAATCAGTGGCAATCAGTGGCAATCATCACCTGCTGGTCCCACCCCGACGCCTGCGAGAGTGAATACGCCACTCGTCGAAGCAGCTCAATCGCCTTCTCCGTAGGGCGAAAAAACGCACAGCCCACGTTGAGTGTGAAGTGCTGTACATTACAGCCCGCCCGGGGAGGGGGGTGCGCCGTGATGAGCACTTGCATGCAAGGCAGCTCATCCGTGGCAATCAACGTACCTGTACATACAGCCCGCCCGCGCCCCAACCCATGTTGGCGTCATGGATGGATTGGATTTGACCTGCCATCCGCGGCGATCAGCGGCGGGTCACCCGACGCGAGCATACGCATTCAGATGTGATCAGACCGCAATCAGAGGCCATCAGTGGGCTTGCATCTGACCTCCCGCCCAGGCCGCAGAGAAGCCATCAGTGGACGCCTCCACATCCGCATCGCGGTACAAATGCTCAAACGGATCCTTGAGAAAGAGGAGGTCGAGATCAACGACCAGGATGGCGAATCCCATCAGTAGAGCCTGGCGCAGCAAGTCGTATTTGAGCGTCGAGATCATGTTCGCGCCACGCGAGCCCTGCTGCGCCTTCGGTACGGGCATGTCTAGCCGCAGGCAGCCGACCGAGCCGAAGCTGGTGCAGAACTGGTGTGTCGCGTCATCGAGTGTGATGACCACCACATTGGTCACCTTGACGCGCTGCAAGCTCTTCAGAAATGTCTCGAAGATGTTCCCGCCGCTCCACCAACACGACTTCCTGTTCGAGCACATCATCACGTCGTTTGCAAGCGCGAGCATCGCCTCGCCACGTGCGTTGGCGCGCTCCGCAAGGATGGCGTTCAGCTTGAGGTTTGTAGGGGTGGCTTCCCAGCGCTGCTTGGCTGGGCTCACCAAGGCAGAAGCTGCGGCAGAAGACGGGCCTGCGTCTGGAGGCTGCGCGAGGCGCCGGTGCTGTGCCTGCAGCTGCTGCTGGAGCTGGCGGATCGTGCGTCGCGCCTCGGCGAGCTCGGAGAGCTTCGCGCTGTCCGTCGACGGCGCGCCCATCGTGACTTTTAGCGTGAGCACCGCACAGACCAAGAGGCCGACGGCTGCGAGGAGAAGGGTCCTCATCCAACTAACGAATTCCGCAAATTCCAGTTTCTGACGCGGCGCTTCACGTTTCGAATTTGATGTGTTTCGACTTTTCGCGGGGGTGAACTTTGCCTCAAGTTGTGCCGCAAGACAAAATCATGCAAGACGAGAATTCTTCGTCGCTGAGCAACGCCAAGGAGCAGCTGCAAGTGCAGGCGCAGCAGCTGTCGGACGCGCAGCAGCAGGTCGATGAGCTTCTCCAAGCGCAGATGCGGCTCAAGGCCATGTTGATCAGCCCCCCAGGCGTCGCCTCATCCACTGGAGCTCCGCAACCTGGCGACAGTGCCGGCGACGCAGCCAAGGCTTCGGAGGCGCGCGTGCTGCTTGGCAAGGCGGTGCGCAGGCAGACTGAGCAGCAGCTCCAGATCGAGGCCATGAGCGCCTCGCTGCGCGACGAAGGTACACGGGCGCTCATTGCATGCCAGAAGGCAAGGGACAATCAGCATCAAGTGGAGCAGCTGCAGGAGCAGCTCGCCACACTGCGGGAGCAGCTGTCGAAAGAGCAGCGGGAGCGCATGGAGAGTGAGGCTGCCTCACGTAAGACGGAGGAGCAGCTCAAGGCCAAGGTGGGGGAGCTGCAGGAGCAGGAGAGCCGCCGCCTCGCACAAGATACGGCTATGGAGGAAGCGATGGGCGTCATGACGAACTCGGAGGCATCCCGCAGCAGCCCCGCTGCTCCGCTCGTGCCCATCGTAGCAGCGCCACCCCCGACGTCCCCGCCACCGGGCTTCAATCCGTCCGCTGGGGACTTCTCTTTGTGAAGGATTGCGACTGTCGGTGGGTTTGGTGCGACTGTCTGCCCCCTCCCCCACCCGCCTGCCGCCACACACGGCTTTCGGATCAGATTTGTGCGGGGAAGGTGGAAGTTCTGTCTGGTAACTGGTGGTCTCGAGAAGTCGACGAGTTTTCGAGAAAGAGCCCAGTACAACGCTCTGAAAACTGTAAATTTACATGTCGAGCTCTGAGAATGTCTTGCTGGCAGGCGTCCTTGGAGCTCGGCCCAATCAACCGCGTGAAGGTTTTGACGACAACCGAACCGTGTTTGGCGCCATTCTACGTGGAGATCTACCAACCACGGTCTTGTACGAAGACGAGCGTGTGCTTTGCTTTAGGGACATCCGACCAGTCAGCAAACACCACTCGCTCGTCATCCCGAAGCGCAACATCAGGGACCTCAACCATCTGGGCCCAGAGGACGTGCCTCTGCTCCGGCACATGGTGTCTGTCGCCAAGGCAGTGGTGACGACAGACTGTGCCGAAATCACGGATGCAGCGGCAGCACTTGCCGTACACCAGCTATCACTCGGCTTTCATCGATGGCCGGCGATTTCGGTGCACCACTTGCATATGCACGTCATCTACCCCATGCCGGCCATCTCGTGGTGGTTCCGTTGGTTGCATCCGCAGAGCTACTCGTTCTTGTACCCGTCCGCAGAGTCGATCATTCAGGAGCTCAGTGCGCGCTCTCACGAGTCACCGTGAACCCCTGGGAGAGGCTCAGATCTCAACGTGGCACCGCTAGGTCCAATTTGTATGTGGAGTGTGATCGATCATGCGCCAGACTAATGCATTGAATAGTGCGTCTCTCTCATTACTCTTTCTCTCTCATGATGTGACTCTCCATGTCACTCTCTCAACAGACGCTTACTCTCTCGTCTCGTCTCTTCAAGTAATACTCTTCCCGGGGCGTCTCGCTCCGCCGCCGCCCACGCGTCGGTCGACCCTCCCGGCTCGCCGGCTCGCCGGCTCGGCCGCTCGGCGGCGACCGGCCGGTCTGCGCGCATAGCCTTGACGCCAGTGAGTGGTGTGATTGCCGTGTGTGCGAAAAACAAAACAATCGGATTTAAAACAAAAAGCTGACGGTGCGATCACGCACCGCGGCTCGCAGCGCGCCTCGGCCTGACGGAACTGGAGACGACAGGGAGACTTGACTTTACTTGACGGAACGGAACGGGAGACGACAGCGAACCTGACGCTCACTCGCCCCGGGACCGGCCTACCCAACTGGCCACCCCCGTCTGTGTCGACGTCTGTGGGCATCTATCGCTCCGTGCCTGAGGGCCTGCTGAGATGCACGAACAGAACTTGCAGGCTCTGTGCGCGCAGCAGCATCCTCCATCCGACTTCGTGCATGCAACCACGCATCCATTGGCATGCTCCACGCCTCAATTCTTGTCGAGGAACTCGCCCAGCTTTTGTGACGCCAGCTGCACCTGCTGCTTCGGCTCCTTGATCTTGACCTTCCCATTCCCCGGCTGCGTGTAGATGAACGTGTTATCGTACGTGAATTGATCAGCCAGCTGCAGCGCGCCCGCCACGTCGTCCGCTAGCTCAAAAATCTCAAACTCCTCCCGAAGCTCTGCGAGCTTGCGTAGCGTGTTCTTCGACTCGCCGAGGTTCCACAGGTTGGCCGTTGGTGGCACTTTGAGCACGCTGCGCACATTGTCCCACTTCTCCTCGTCGAGCAGCGCCGGCAGCGGCTCAAGCGCCTTGCGAATTGCCTTGAGTTCATCGAGTAGCGCGGCCTCTTTAGCAGCATCGGCAGCATGGGCGGCCGAAGGCAGCAGAATGGGCGCTACGATGAACGGCGCCGCGAGGATGGATCTGCGTGAGATGGCGCCGGCGGAATCAGCAAGGGGTGGCAGCGAAAACGCGGCAGCGCTCGACACCAGGGCGAGGCTGAAGATCAACGCCATCGCGCACGCCATATCTCACGAGGTGTGACTTGACTTGACTTGACTTGTCAAGGCAAGTCCCCTCTGCCATCTCCATCGACTCGTCCTCCCCAGCTGGCTTCCGGAGCACATTCGATAGGCTTCCGTTGATTGTCTGTTGTCTGTCGTGAACTATGTTGGGAGTTCGGAAACACGACACACCGGGAATAACCCGAATAAATCAACGGATCGAACGGGCCGTCGGGGAGACGACCCACCCGAGACCCGTGCGACCCTAATGCTAATCCACAACCCCTGCTGCCTACATCCTCTACACGTAAAACCATGCTACTATCGAATCGCTACAAGTAACCCACAAAGCCACGCGTTCAATCTAAGATCATACCGCGGCCGGACGCCGTCGAGAGCGTCGTCCCGGAGCCAGCGAGCCTCGGTACGGCAAGCTCTACGGTAGGATCCCAAAGCCGAGCCACAACAGCGTTGATCTGAAACAATGTGACGGTCGCGTTGGGCGCGCGGCTTCGCGCACATGAATATGTGCCTGAGAGCTCGGCCGGTGTCCGCATGCCACGAGAGGTCATGGGATATCCACAACTGCTGGCCCAGATGGACTGCTGCCGACCGCTCCTCCTTTGACTTCGTTGCTGAAGGGCGCCCAGAAGTTGCCGTGCGACACCCACAGCACGCAGCCGCGGCACACGCAAAAGCCCCCGGCCAGCGTCATGGCGACCGTCATCAGCGCCATCGGGTGTCGCAGGTCTATGCGTCGGCCGTAAAAGTCTGCAGTGAGCTGCGCCCATCTCTTCATGAGGCCCGGATAACCGCCAAAGGTGACCGTGTGCGCGTTGTTGTAGCTGAGCATGCCGGTCGCCGCCGAGAACAGGCAGAACATCGCGCAGTTCGCCAGGTCGGCGTAACGACGCAGTGAGTACCTGACGCGCAGGCCCTGCGCCATCAGGAAGGTGAGCATGCCGGTGATGAACTGGCTGCGAACGCTGCAGTACTCGTACTCGTACTCTCGGATGAGCATGTCGATGAGCGACGTGCCCTTGCTGTTGAAGTTGCCGGCCTCGAGCTGCACGACAACGTGAGTGGACATGTAGATGACCGACCTGCGCCGCCACACCACGTGGCAGTCAAAGCGTGCACGCGGGTACCGACCGGTTGAACAGTTTCACGGCGCACATTTCCATGCCAAAGGACGTGATCATCAGCAGCAGGTAGGCATACCGCACAAGCCGCCAGGCACGCGCATCATCCTCAGGCAACTTGGACCCACGGCCTTGCAATACGAAGGCATCCTTGATGCTGCTAGCTGCTAACAGAGCAGCCGGCACGCGGTGGTTGTTGAAGAAGCTGATCGCTGCGCCCGTGAAGTCCTTGATCGCAGGTGCCGTCTCCGCGCCCACAGCAACCATCATCGTGGGGTGCTCGGCTGCCGTTCTTCTGAGGTCTAGTTCCTCCAAATAGGGTTTCGTCACTAGGGCTCCCGTAGTAAATCTCCGTGCCGCGCGCACAGTGAATTCCTAATATGTCACTGTGGGTGCTACTCAGACCAGCAGAGGCACACCCTGTCCGTGTGCTCACCATGCAGCACCTGAGACAGGTGTCGTGCTTGCGGCATAATGCATTGAGAGTCCGGTGCATGCATTGAGGTCCCGTGCATGCATTGAGGTCCGGTGCATGCATTGAGGTCCGGTGCATGCATTGAGATCCGGTGCATGCATTGAGGTCCGGTGCATGCATTGAGGTCCGGTGCGGTGCGCCCGAGACGGCGCTCGTCGGGCGGTGCGGCGAGCACCGACATCGGCGCCGTCCTGAGCACCCACGTCGACGTCGACGCCGTCCTGAGCACCCACGTCGACGTCGGTTGACGGGCACCCACGAGCACCCACGATGTCGACACTTGCATGCGCGGGCTGCGCTGCGTCAGCTACCGATGTTGGCCCACCGCTCGATGTTGGCCTCGAGATGGGCGACAGCATCCGCAGCGGGACCATCGGGCAGCGCTCGCTCGGCGGCTAAATAGAGGGGCATGCACACGAACTTGAGGAAACTCATCTGCGGGGCCCGGTAGAGAAGGAGGGAATGAGCGGCACTCAGCGGCACTCAGCGGCACTCAGCGGCACTCAGCGGCACTCAGCGGCACTCAGCGGCACTCAGCGGCACTCAGTGGCGACCAAGGGCACTCAGTGGCGATCAAGGGCACTCATCGGCAATCGTTGGCACTCAGCGGCACTCATTTAATGCGTCGTGGTGGGCACTCCGTAGCCATGCGTCGTGGTGGGCACTCAATCGGAGGCGAGCATCGCCAATGGAGCCCTGATTGGGCCCTTCATCCTCCCTCACCTGGTTCTTGGGCAGGTCGACATCTTTCTCGCGGTCACACAGCGCCGAGATGGGCACGCCCGAGGCGCGCTCCAGATCGCCGAGCGCGAAGAACTCGTCCGTGACCCACTGCGACCACTGCTGATGCAAGGGCCAGGGCTTGAGGGAGTGGCCCAAGTCCGCGCATTTGATGGCGACGCTGAGCACGAGCGCCGCGTCGGGCTCCTCGCTCGGGCACAGGCAGCCTTCTGGTAGCGAGTTGAGGGACGAGACGAAATCAAAGTGCTTGGCGAGGTCCGTCATCAGCACGAGGTGTATCACGAGCTTCCGCCACGCACTGTAGTCCGCGCGCGGCCAGGCGCGCAGGAAGTGGTGCTCGGGCTGCATGAGCGCCAGGAAGGCGGAGGCGAGGTGATGGCTCTCGAGGACGGACTCGTCATGGTACCTGTGGGGGAGGTGCTCCGCACAGCGCTCTCAGAGCCAGCCGGAGGTGCTCAGCACAGCGCCCTCAGAGCCAGCCGGAGGTGCTCAGTACAGCGCTCTCAGAGCCAGCCAGAGGTGCTCGCCACGACGCGACGGAGGCACACGGAGGATCGGAGGCGCCCGACGTGCTCAGCACAGCGCGTCCTAACACGGCGGTGCTCAGCACAGCGCGTCCTAACGCAGCGGTGCTCAGGGGATCGCGTACTGGAGCGCGCGCGTAGTGGCGATCAGAGGCAATCAGAGGCGATCAGAGGCAATCAGGGGATCGCGTACTGGAGCGCGCGCGTAGAGTCGCATTTGACTTCATGGCTATTGTTCGTGCCCGGATGGTTGAAGTCATGCACGGCCGCCGCGAAGAGGCCGGCAAAGGTTTGGAGAGGCGAGAGCGCCCAACCCGACGCCCTGTCTGTGGGCGAGGCCGCCCGACTCGACGCGTCGGCGCCGTCTTGGGCGCCATCAGAGGAGCCATCTCGTGGATCTCGTGGAGGCGAGATCGCGCTGGCGCCTTCGTTCGAGATGGCGCCGCCGTCCTGAGCGGGTGGCTGCGCGCCGCTCGGCAAGGCAGCGCCGCTGTCGCTGGGTGCGGCCGAGTGCGGCTGCGTGCGTTCAGCGAGGAACCGATAGACGCCCAGCAGCACGTCAGCACCATGCTTCCTACTATGGTACGCGTTCGTGCCGTAGTGCGCCTCGACGTGCATCAGGTACGTGCACAGTCTCGTCAAGTCGAGGTCGAGGCCATCGGCATGCAAGCGCTCGATGAGGTTGCATCGCTCGAGGATCTCGATGAAGAGGCTCGCCTGGAATGGCAATCAGGATGCACTCAAAGGGCCGTCAGCATGCAATCCGTGGCAATCAGGATGCACTCAAGGGCCGTCAGCATGCAATCCGTGGCAATCAGGATGCACTCAAGGGCCGTCAGCATGCAATCACGAGGCCGTCGGCATGCAATCCGTGGCGTGCGGCATGCACTCACGAGGCAGTGGCCGCTGGCCGCCGTGTCGAGCGCGCACACGTCGTACGTCCAGTCGAGCACTGCGTCGCCGAGCTCGACCGCCGCCGATGCCCACGCCGCCTTGGATGGCTTTCCGATACAAGCTGGCGCCGCCGCCGCCGTCGTGACGGCACTCAAGCCGTTCACACTCAAGCCGTTCACACTCAAGCCGGCAGAGCTCCCGGCACTGGAGCCAGAACTGATCCCCTCTGATCTCCTCGGATCTCCTCTGATCTCCCCTGATGAGCCAGAACTGATCCCCTCTGATCTATTCTGATCTCCCCTGATCTCCCCTGATGAGCCAGAACTGATCTCCTCTGATCTCCTCTGATCTCCTCTGATCTCCCCTGATGAGGCAGAACTGATCCCCTCGTGCACCGGTGCCGGCCGAAGCGGGCTGCCGAAAGGTCTGAGCGGGCTGGTGCGAAAAGGCACTGGCGCGCCGGGCGGCGTGTGCGGCCTCGGGCCGGCGGACTCTGCGGACTTTGCGGACTCTGCGGACTTGGGCCTTGCTCGTGCAGGGAGAGTCCAGCCAAACGCTTTGGGCGTGCGGGGCGGCATGTTGGCGGAGCCGCCCAGCTTGGCGTTCGCCGAGTGCGGCCGGCGGGCATGATGGCGACGTGGCGAGGCCTCTGACGAAGGCGTGCCGGTTTGTTCCACGAACGAGAGGAGCCAATCTTCTGAGTCGCTGTCGAGGTCTTCACCTGATGAGGGATGTCATCACTGGTGATCAGCATGCAATCAAGGTGGGCACTCCCAATCTTCTGATGAGGGAGGTCATCACTGGTGATCAGCATGCAATCAAGGTGGGCACTCCCAATCTTCTGATGAGGGAGGTCATCACTGGTGATCAGCATGCAATCAAGGTGGGCACTCCCAATCTTCTGATGAGGGAGGTCATCACTGGTGATCAGCATGCAATCAAGGTGGGCACTCCCAATCTTCTGATGAGGGAGGTCATCACTGGTGATCAGCATGCAATCAAGGTGGGCACTCCCAATCTTCTGATGAGGGAGGTCATCACTGGTGATCAGCATGCAATCAAGGTGGGCACTCCCAATCTTCTGAGTCGCTGTCGAGGTCTTCACCTCCTGTCTCCTTGACATGCCGCGCGAGCTCGCTGGCGACGTCGACCTTCGTGAGGCTGGAGGCGCCGAGCGCGGCGCTCGATGCCGTGCTCGTCACGACGCCGAGCAGTTCGATCGCCTCATCCAGCAGCTCCTTGACAGAACTGCTGTCCATCGACGAGGGCAGCGCGGCACGACGGAGCAGGATCATCGCCTGCTCCATCGGCGACGCGAAGGTGACCATCGAGAAGCGCGGACTGCGCGGAGTGCGCGGAGTGCTTGAGGGGCTGCGGCCGAAGGAAGCTTGCTGCGACAGCATCTCGGTCTTCAGAGGTGGCATGAGCCTGCGCTGGTGGGGGTTCTCGTCCTTGTGATCCAGGGAAGTCCACTCTGGCCGCCTTGCGCCGAGTGCTGTATCACTGCTCCTGTCGGCGATGCTGCCCGTGCTCGATTGTTTTGCAAACGAGCTGCGACGGTTCCCGATGCCACTGTCGGGAGGCAAATGGATGGTGAGCTTTGGCTTCTCTGCCGATGGCGCGTCGGTGGTGGAAGGCATGTCGAGGCGTGCGGTTGATTGCATCTCGGCGACGAACGCGACGTACGCCGCGCGCCACGCCGACTTGACGGCGCGGCACAGCACGAGAAGCGCGCGCGCCGCCGCGTGCGGGATCCACGTGGATGTCGACATTTTCTGGGGGACCACCAAGAGGACACCCGGCGGTTTCGTCGCTTTGCGCCGAACTTTTAGACGAAACACGAAGGTGTTGCACTTCGCTCCCGCGGGCTGTGGGAAGACGAGCTGTTTGGAACCTCGATCCATGCAAACACCCCGCCATCTGTAATCTTCTTGTCGCTCGATGAGACTGCCAAAGGTGAATGAATGGTCATGCCAAATGCTACGTCGATCACCCCACGCCGGCACACTCACACCCACTCTGGATATTTGAAAAATAACAGTGGCCTCACGAAGGTTGGCGTGTTCACGGTCCCGTGTGTGTGATCTGTGCGGTGTGCGGCGCAAGCAGCGCCGCTGTCACGTGCCTCGCCGATGTCGGCGCCTTTGGAGACGGAGGAGCGTTTCCCGCTCGAGCCCTCGATCACGGCGGAGCAGGAGGTTGCTCTCGCGACGGCGGCGCTCGCGCGGCACACCAAGCTGTGCGAGGCGCTGTGCACCGGCCTCGACAAGGCGCTCGAGAGCAAGAAGGAGGTGCCAATGGGCGGCGCGCAGGCGCGCGTGCTGCTCGCCGATGGCTCGCTCGTGCTCCTCGAGCTCAAGCAGGTGAACCGGACGGTGTGGGAGCAGACGGCTGCGCTCAAGGCGCGCTCGGCGGCGGCCAACCAGGAGGTCGACGTCGCCGACCTCAAGCTCCAGAACCTGCAGTACGAGAAGAATTACTTCTTGCGCGAGATCCGCCTTGCGCGCGACCTCCCGCCCGAGAAGCCGATCGACCTGCTGAGCCGCGAGGCCTTTGAGGCGGCGGCGCCTCCCGAGCTCAAGGGCCGGCGCGAGCAGGACGACCCGCACGCCTATCATCTCGCTCGCCTCGAGCTCGAGCTGCAGCAGCGCAGCGATCTGTGCGAGCGGCGCGACGTGCTCCAGCAGGAGAAGGCAGCCCTCGAGGCGAGCCTCGCGGGGCGGCGGGCGTTCCTCGAGGGCATGCAGGGCGAGCTTGCGTCGATCACGCGCATCGCGCGCCCGCTCCAGGACCTGTTGCGCCAACGCCTCACCACACGATGGATCGAGTCGCGTCAGCTCGAGCTGCTGCCGCCGCCGCTGCGTCGCTTATTCGAGCGGGCCGTCGCGCATCGCGAGACGGCGAGGCCCGATCTCGTCGTGACCGTCGTGGGAGATCTCGAGCTCGCCGCCCAAATTAGGACGGGAGATCTCGAGCTCAAAGCCGCCTTTGCGCCCAGCGCCGTGGCGGGCGTCACCGGCGCCGACGCGCCCCAGGGGCCCGCGGGCGCCGTCGTGGGCGTCGGCGAGGGCGGTGCGAACGGCGGCGGCGCTCACGGCGGCGCTCACGGCGGCGCTCCGAATGGCATGCGCCGGGCATCGACGCACGCGGCGTCGCCACAGCTCAAGCGGCAGCGGACGGTGGATGCGGGCGGTGACGAGGGCGGTGGCGGCGGAGGGGGCGGAGGGGGCGGAGGAGGCGGGCGCGGTGCGTCCGATGGTGCTCGCCACGGCGCTGGCGCCTCTGAGGGCGCGGAGGGCGCGGGCGCGGACGCCGACGCAGAAGCAGACGCAGACGCTTTCGACACGGACGAGACGACTCAGCTGCATCCGCTTCGGGTTCGACTGCATCTGCCACTCCCACCGCCTGTCACGGCGCCCACCACGGCGCCCAACACGGCGCCCACCACCCCGCGCGCCACCACCCCGCGCGCCACCAGCAGCGCGGCGGTAGCGCGCGTCCTGCAGCTTGAGGTCTGCTGCGTGCCGTCCTATGGGCTGCTTGCGGTGACGGTCCTGCGTGACCCGTCGGCGGCTTCGTCAGTTTCGGCTCAGGGGTTCGCCCAGGACGGCGCCGACGCGGGCGAAACCGCCGAGAGCGCTCAGATGAGCGCCGCCGTCCTGGGCGCGAACACGTTGGCGTTTGCCAATCTGTGGGGTCTCGCGGACACGGGGGAGGTGCTTCCTTCCTTTGAGCCGCCAACGGGCGGCGCAGCGCCGCCGCTCACGCCGAGTGCGGCCAAGGACTTGTTGCTCATGCTGCGCCCGGCAGTGCCGTATGAATGGATCCAGGAGCTCGGCCGCCCAGCCGCCGCCATCCCCAACGGCCGCCCCAACGGCCCGAGCGGCGGCAGCAGCAGCGGCGGCGCCGTTAATGCGCACGACGCGTCGCCCGACATCTTTAGCAGCTTGGCAGGCGCCCTTGAGAGCCGTGTCTTCGCGGCAGACGCTCTCGCGCTCCAGCTCGCCAACCTCGCCAATCTCGACCCGAGCTTGCCTCCATCGCTTGTCGTGCCGTTGCCCTCGCCGCCGCTGCCGCCGCTCTCACGCCTGGTGGAATGGAGAAGTCTCGAGCCGGAGGAGGTGCCTTTGGTGGGCTTTCCGTCGCTGCCTGCGTGGCGCCTGCACCGCAGCCGCCTCTTCTATGCCCAGGTGGCATGGCCTCTGATGGCCTCTGATTGCCTCTGATTGCCTCTGATTGCCTCTGATTGCCTCTGATTGCCTCTGATGGCCCTCCGCGGCCTCTTCTATGCCCAGGTGCGTGCCCATCCCCCCTCTCTCTCCCACTCCCCCCTCTGTCCTCGCCCCTTCAGAGTGCCCTCCTTATTTGGTCTGAGTATCCTCCTTATTTGGGTCTCATTGCCCTCCTTATTTGGTCTGAGTGCCCTCCTTATTTGGTCTCAGGTCCGCCGCGAGGCCGCGGCGCTCGGCTTATACATACGGCTCCTAGCCGACTTCCCGCGCTCGACCGTCCACGTGACCCTGGAATGGGCTCACCCGCCCCCCGCGACGCAACGGGGGGGCCGCGGACCCCCCGCTGCCCTCCGTGCGATGGCGCACCCGGCGGCCCTGCTCGCCGTCGCACAGGCAAAGACACAGACGCGGGAGCCCGCCCTCGTCCAGATGGAGGCCGAGCTCAATGCACCTGCCGACCCGTCGGCGGCGCTCCGCCAACACGGCGGCAGCTTCGCCCTCAGCCTGACCGTCCAGCGAGCAGTCTCGCTTCTAGACGTGTATCTGGAGACGGAGGGGCAAGGCGGCGGCGCGACTGCCATTCGGGGCACCCTTTGCTCACGTCGCGTGCGCGGGCGTGACCGGCGCCGACCCTTCGTCTATGATCCGAGCTCGGGCCAGTTTGACCAGAGCACCTCGGTGGGCCGTTGAGGGACCGTTGAGATTAATTGAGAGAGAGGAGAGAGACACCGGGCAGTGGCCCTTGGCAGTCTGAGCGGACCGGCGCGTGTCGACGGCGCGTGGCTGTGGGGGGTACATCTACATGTGCAGGTGGGAGCGCAGCGGAACCGCCGAGTAGAGCCGCACCCGGCGCAGCGCGCCGCACCGGGCTCTGCCTCCGTGCAGCCCCGCCACTATGTCCTCTGGCAGCGCTCTCCGTTGGGTCTCGCGCCCCGCCCGTCTCGCGCGCGCGCTCGACGTCGAGCGCGTCGCTTGGCCGCGTGGCGAAGCCCAGCCCTGCCCGGGCTGCGGCCTGCGCGGGCGTACCGTTCTTGCGCGCGAACCGCCGTGCGACCCTGTTAACGACCGGACAAGGACCCGCCGCGACCGCTCCAGCACGAGCGGGGCGGAACGGAAGTTCGAGCGTCCGTCGGTCCGTATATCATGTCAGTTATGAAAAATATGTATCAAAAGTCTCTTGCAACAATAATAGGGCAGGCGCGCGCGCGGGCGGCCGAATGTATGCTCATTCGGCTCGGTCAGGTCCGCGACCCGCGTCGCACCTCCGATCACCAAATGTCAGGTTGTCTGCCGTATGCTGGCTGGCTCGCCACGCCGCCCTCTCTGCAGCACCTCGCCGTAGCTTGGTGATATGCTCAGAAGCCCTGCTTCGAGCTCGGTGTGCCGAAGGCGTTGAAGCCGGGGATGCCAACGATGCGCTTGCTCTTGTCGAGCTTCTTGCCAAGCATCTTGTCCTTCGGCTTGATCGTGCGCGCGGACACCTCATCAGAGCCCTTAGGGTAGCTGCGCGCGCCCGACGGGTCGTTCGAGATGGTCGGGAAGCCCGCCGCGAGCGGGTCAGACAAGACGCCCTTCATCGAATCCAGCCAGCTGCTGAGGACTGCAACGGCAAGCGGCGAGCGGCGGCGCGAAACACACGTTGCACACGAGACAGCACGAGTCAGCGAGACGTCGAGTAGGTGGCCCACGGATGCAGCTGTGCAGATTATGCACGCGCACGCGCCAGGCATCAGCCAGCGCCAGCCAGCACCCACAAGCAGCCAGCGATGCACGGAGGCCGCCATTGCCACCATCGAGAGCCATCGCAGCACGCACGCACCCTCGACTGGGTTGGAGAAGACATCCGGTGTGAAGTAGCCGTCCTCTGCAAGCGAGGGGCGCTGGTTCATGTTGTACGACGAGCCAGCATTCTTGTCGAGGTAAGTTGCCCAGCCCACCTCCGACAAAAAGACATTCTCAGCGCCCTCCTCCTCGAGCTCGCCGGCAAGTGCCTTCTCCAGGATGGTCTCGTCCATGGATGGGCAGCTCGCACGCGTCGCAGCAGCGCACGAGCGCGGCACGGACGCCGGCACCACGAAGGCACTCGCGCTGGCGGCGAAGCAGATTGCGACCTTCAGCATCTTTCAGCACTGGCAGATCTCTGCAGATTCATGCCTAAGTGGCCAAAGTTGTGATTCGCGCCCCGCCTTGGGACTCTCACGGTCCCTTTGAGTTGCTTTCAGTCGTGTCATAAACAAGCGGCATTTCGGCTCTTTTCGTCATCTTCGCGTGTCGAATGCTTCCTGCGCATCGACTTCTCAGCAGCCTGCGCTCGGGCGCGGGCGCGCTTTCGAGCGCAGCCTCGGCCTCCCTCTTCGCGTCGCCCGCGCGCCTCTTTGCCCGCAGCATGGGTCTCTGGTCGAGCAACGCCGTCAAGCACTGGGTCGGCGAGCAGGCGATCGCTCAGCCGACGACGTGGCGGCCATACTGGTACAACGGGCGGTGGCGGGCACCCGAGCTCTCGCGGCGGCTGCAGTCGCTCCGCGTCAAGGAGGCCATCCGGCGCGGCGAGCTCAAGCTCGAGCCGACGATCATGGTGCCGCCACCGAAGTTCAAGGGGCACAAGCGTGACAAGATGAAGCCGGTGGCGCGAGAGAGCATCGCGGCCAAGATGGAGGAGATGCCAAAGCTCATTGCCGAGTACCGGCAGGCAGCGCGAGAGCGCAGGCAGAAGCTGCGTGGGGACTCGAGGTTTAAGTGAGCAGGGGCAACATATAAGGTGTGTCACGGAATCGTCGAATGGCGTGTGACGTATCGGTCGCCGCTCGGTCCGAGCCGGACCGTACGGTCCGTTTTTACGAATTTTTATACGATACACAGGTCACACTGCACGATAGTCCTGGGCTGTAAATCTATTTCTCTTAGAAAGGAGGGCATCTATATTTCTGTAAAGCACGACGCGACTGCCCTGTCGCCTGTGCAGCCGGGTGTGCGTGTGCTGCCCGGCGCCGCCACACCCCTCCCCTTCGCTGCGTCGCGCTCGTTCCTTTTAATGAGGGTACAAAATTCGGCTCCTGCAATAAGCGAAATTCGCTGCGTCCACCTATAGTCCCCGTATGCGCGCGTGGCGCGGAGCGTCCGATTGATTTCCGGCGCGCGCGAAACGCCGCCGCGCGCTCGTATCCTCGGCCTACTCGCGTGGCAGAGCGCGGCCGACGAGCGGCGACAGAATGCCGCGCCATGCACGTGCGAGCCAGACTCATGAGGCGTGCGCTGCGGCTCACAGCTGGAACAGTAGACGACGGAATGCTTCCTCGGTTCGCCTCGCGAACATCTGCCTCAGCCACGGGCACGGCAAGTGGCAGCCTCTGCCACGTGATCAAGAGGCAACGGAGCCCTACTTGCTCGATCCCAGGCTGCAGCTAGTTCTGAAGCGCGAGCCACGCCATTGGTGGGGCATTTGCGACGTCGATCTGATTCGAAATGCAACTAACGGCGACATCTCAGAGCGGCCGCCAAGACCTGCCGTTTTGCACGAGTGGGAGCCGGATGGTGAAGGTTGTGCTAGTTTGCGCAAAGAACGCGCGGCGCTGCCAACGCTGGGAGCTCTTGCGTGCAGCTTTTGCAAACGCCACGCCGGCGAGAACATATTGTTCGTGGGCGACTCCGTGCAGGGCGAGCTCTTTCTCGCGTTTGCATCGGTGCTCGGCATCATGAGTCCACCACGTGTCGATGCGGGCAACAGCGAGTGCCGTCGGGTTGCTCCACGAGGCAGCGGATCAGCTGAACTTGATGTGAGCATCGACACGTGCGCCGAGGGCACGCGCGCGGTCACACTCCGATTCATCCGCAATGAGTTGCTCTTGCTAGATGGGGAGCTGAATGCACGCAGGCGTCACCCCGACCGGCGGCTCGGCGCACCGGCATTGATGCTGTGCGAGTGGCGATCGGCGGCCCAATGGGCCGATCGCCTAGTGCTCAACCGCGGGTACCATTCGCTCAGCGATCCAAACGAGATGAGCGAGCTCGGTGAGCTCAATGCGACGATGGCCGAGCTTTCGGCGCTCGCATCCACCTCGTCGGAACGTGCCTGGTCGTCGCGCGTCGTGTATCGAGGAACGCACGCGAGTTTTCGTGCGTGTCACTCGAGACCAGATCCGGAGGTGCAATCGTGGGACGACGTCGCCGCGTTGATGCGCTCACGTAGCAACGCGCAATACAACTGGCGACGCATCGAGCAACGGGCGAGCCAGACACGAGCGATGCTCGAGCACCTGGGCGTGCCGTACATGGACACGTATGTGGCCAGCGCGCTACGGCCCGGCGGGCGGATGCCCAATTCGTGCAACCATTTCTGCTTGCCTGGGCCGATCGACGACTGGGTGCGCCTGCTCATAGCACGCTGGACGTAAGTCAAAAGTGTAGTAGCTCAGGGCGCTCGAAACGCCGATAAATGAGTTTCAACTCTGAGAATGTACGCTCAACAAAACTATAGTCCACTTCGTCACCGCGGGAATACTCGTGCGGCGCCATTGACGAGGCCGGGTACCCGTGCGGCAGCCAAAACGGAGAGTGGCCGCATGGGCGCGAGTCGCTCGAAACGAGCGGGAGGTCCATCGGAACTCCATCCCGTATCCTGGAGCTGGCGCGCAATTGGTGGAATACTGTCCATGCCCAGCATATCCCAATGGTGCGAGAGCGGTGTTAGGCACAACACAACCAGCGATCGCTCTCCACGGTGCACTCGCACAGCAGCGGAAAGGTCGCCGCTGACGGCTCGACTCAAGCGCGTGGCTATCGACGGTGGTTGACAAGCCATCGCTCTTGGGATCTGTTGCGGGTCGAACGTTGTTTTGCAGAGCGATAGCACGAGAGCCACGAGGGTGGCGAGGCGCCTGATCGCAGCCGCGACCACTTTCATCCAGAAATCAAGTGAAAACATCACTGTGAAAACAAGAAAAAACTGCAAATGAAAAAGATGTACGAAATCGTGCTGACAACCTCAATTACAGAAGGTGAGCCCCGCAGTCCTCTCCATGAGCAGTGTGGGAATGTTGGAGATGACCGAGCGCATTCCAGCCGCATGCAGCGCACGCAGCATTTTCTCGTCGTCGACGACCCAGGGCAGCCATCCGTGCATACGCTCGAAAAACGGCGCCGCGTGCGCCGACGTCAGCAAGCGTGCATTCGCGCACTTGACCGAGGGCCCCAAAAAGGTGTACACTGCCGCATCCTCAGCAGTGAGCTGCGTAGAGCAGTCGACCTCGTCGCCTACACGCGGGGCGCCAATGTCGTAGATCGGCTTGCCGAAGAGCACGGGCGGGCGATGCCCCCGATGTTTGAGATCCTCCCGATGCATGAGCCTCGCGTGGTGGTGGGCGCGCTCGGGCACCCACAGCCACACGCTGCGCTGCAGCCGGCGGCGGACCACCTCCGCGTGCAACCAGGAGAGCGCGTCGATAAAACCCGCGCCTCGCTCGACGCCCTTGAGGTCGAGAGCGAGAGTCAGGTTCTCGCCCATACGGCTCGCGACGTCCAATAGCGCCGTGACGTGAAATCGATCCATCTCGTTGACGTCGTCGCTCGGATGGCCAACGAGGATTGTACCGTCGCTCGTGAAGGTAAGGTCTAAGTCAAATGCACGCACGCCGCCTTCGATGCCCGCTAGCAACATTGCCTCCGAACCCAGCCGTTTCTTCGGGGCAACACCGCGTCCTCGGTGCGAGAAGACTGTCGTGCAGCCGCTCCGCACCGCCTCGCGGCGTAGATCAGCGTCGTGGTGCAGAGCGGACGCGTGGCATAGCACAGCTAGCTGGCAGCACATGGCAACTACCATCGCGGCAAAGATCAGTGCGTGCCCGAGCGTCAAAGGCGGCTTCATGTCGTACGCTTCGCGCCTGTGTCGAGTTTCTTCGAGCGCCCCCTCGAGCAACGAGAGGCCTGGTCCGCCCGTCAATGCAATGACAAGAGCAATGTGGGACCCTAAGCACTTTATCTACGTGTGTTTGTCTCGCGTGTTTTTTCGTGTGTTCACACCATGCTCGCCATCCTGCACGTCGTGCTCTCGGCACTCGTCCCGTGGACGACACGGAGGGCGACAAGCTGTATCAACGGCCTCAACGCCTTAGCGGAGATGCGCCAGGTGGCGACGACGCAGCAACATCGTGGCTGGCTGGCGATGAGAGCATCTACGCTTGCACCATCGCCTATCCCCACGTGCGACGCCGCCATCTCGATGTCCGCTGTGACGCACCGACTTGCGACGCAGAGCCATGGTCGTGCGCGCCGCTGCCGCCTAACAGCAGAGGATGACGAGCCATCATCCTTGGGACGACGGTTGAATGAGATGCTCGACAGGCCAGTCATAGATCCATCGCGCGACCGTGGCCTCGACGAGCCTGAGTTCCTCCGCCGTTTCAAGGACCTGGTCCAGACAGACTACGGCGCTGCCGAGGCCATCTATGCCGGCGGCGTGCTCGCCGCCCTCCTTGTGTTTGCGCAGCAGCTGGTCAAGCTCTATAAGAATTGCTACTTCATACCGGACACGACCTGCCCGTTTGCGCCGTCGGCCGAAGACCTGCTAAATTTCTGACGTGCGCAGTCTGTGTGCACGTTTGTAATCAACTATATATTCTATATCGCTAGGTCAAGAGGTTCTCCGCCGCGGCCGCGGCGACCGGCGGGCACCCGCTGGGACGGGCCGCGCCCGCAAATATCGCAGCCGCGCACCCGGCCCGGCCGCCCCCGGGCGGCGGCCCCAGCGCCCGGAGCGTCCGGCAGCGAAACCGCGCACCGGTAATAATCGTCCCGCGCCACACGAATATCCGCTGTAAACCCGTACTCCGCACCTTCGACCCCGCACATCACTAGCACCTCTCTTGATCTCGGCGAGTGAAGGTTGATCGCGCTATTTTGAGCTGTGCTGACTGCTGTAGCTGTGCTGTTCTACACTAGTCTTCGACGACTGACGACTGAAAGGCGTGATGAGGACCCGTCTCCACGTCAGCAGCATCCGCACATGTCGCCGAGCGGCCCACTCCCATCCGGTTTGGCGCGCACGAGCACCCGCACGCGCGCCTTGAGTCGCAGGCTTGCCATGAGCGGATGGTACCGATGAAAGGTCTCTCGCGACTGGTAGATCGGGATGCGATGGTCGGGCACCTGCATGCAACGAGGGAGGCAATCAGAGGCAATCTCGCGACTGGTAGATCGGGATGCGATGGTCGGGCACCTGCACGTGCACTTGGAACGTGGGTTCGACCGTATGGAACGAGAGCATGTACACCTGCGTGCAGGCCTTCCCACTGACGAGCTGCAGCACCATTCGATGGCTGGGCAGCGGTGCGAGTGCTGTCGGCTGGGGCGCGGGCGGGAGTGACCGCGGTGGATGGTCTGCCGCCGCCGCTGCTGCTGCCTTGCTTCCGCCGCCGATGTCAACGTCCATCGGCTGCGTCGTCGTGGGCTGCGTAGGCCTCGACGATGGCGCTTGCGACGGCGCCGATCGCAACGGCGCGTCCGATCTCGGATCGATCTCGGTCGCTGAGGACTGGTCGGCCGGCCAGAACATGAGACGAAACTTGAGCTTGTCCCACTCGTCCAAATTTGGGTTATACACGTCGATGGACGAAACCGCCGATTTCGTCGAGGCAGACGGGCCGGCGCTGAGGAACTGCTCGATCGTCTCGTGGCGCCACGTGAAGTCGACAATAAAGTGCGACGCGTCGCCAGCACCACCGCCGCCTCCTCCAGCACCACCGCCGCCTCCTCCAGCACCACCGCCGCCTCCTCCAGCACCGCCGCCTCCTCCTGCGCCACCGCCGCCTCCTCCTGCGCCACCTCCGCCATGAGGGCTGCCGCTCTCGCCGCCCGCGCGTTCGAGCTTTGCGAGCTCGCGATCTCGGCCCTCGAGCTTCGCGAGATCGCGATCTCGACCCTCGAGCTTCGCGAGATCGCGATCTCGGCCCTCGAGCTTCGTGAGATCGCGATCTCGGCCCTCGAGCTTCGCGAGATCGAGCCAAGTGATCGCCGACGCCTCGAGCTCGGACACGTCGCTGAAGCGCAGCCCGGGGTACGGAACGAGCTCGACGCGCGCGTACGACACGGCGTGTGCGTACGTTCCGATGGCACGCAGCGGCAGAAGCGTATGCAGATGGAGACGCTCACTGGTTGGGTCTTCCTTCGAGTGGAAGCCGACGAGATTGCATCTGGACGGCCCGCGAGATGCGATCTGGGCGGCGGCCGTTAGGAAGGCGTGGGCCCCCTCATCGCTCAGCAGTGCGTCGGCCGCGCGCGTGCACGTGCATGCAAACGCCGCGACCGATTTGGAAGGGAGGCCTCCCAACAGGTGGACGAGCACCTCGGGGGGCGCCGCAAGAAGGCGCCATAGTGGGCGCATGAAGCCGCTGCCGCTGCCGCTGCCGCTGCCGCTGCCGCTGCCGCTGCCGCTGCCGCTGCCGCTGCCGCTGCCGAGCGATGGCTCCGTCGTGGGCGCATTGATGGCGGCGGTAGCGGCGACGGTGGTAGTCGCGGTGACAGCGGCGGTGGTGGCCGTCGGCGCGCGCAGCAGCGGCCTGAGCGGCACAAGGCAAGCCTCAAGCCCCTCCACGAACCACAGCCGTTTCAGCCGCTTGCCGATGAAGACCATCTTGATGCTCGGCCGCACGCCATCTGGCCAAGGCCCCAGAAACATCTTCTCCATCACATCAGCGACTGCGTGGAAGACGAGACGATGAGACGAGCCAACCACAGCGCAGATCCCCTTGGCACGGTAGAGCGTCCCCACGTCCTCACGCCTCGCGGTCGCGAGCTGTTCGGGTTCGGGTTCGGGTTCGGGTGAGTGATGAGTGATTAGGAGGGCACTCAGACGCAATCAACGACCCTCCAACTGAGGAGGGAGGCCATCAGGTGCAATCAGACGCAATCAACGACCCTCCTCGACAATCCATGGCACGCAGCGTACTTGTCGCATCCAATGCGCGAAACGCAACGGATCGAGCGCCATGCCCTCCCGAATGATCGAAAAGGTCCCTGATGAGCGTGGCCATCAGAGGCTGATGAGCGTGGCCCTCAGTGGCTGTCAGAGGCGAAACAGAGAACCACACACTGGCATTCGACGTACCGACGTGTCGATTGTGGTGATGCTTCGCCGCCATCGCCGCCGCTGCGTGGTCATGGACGTGAGCGAGGGTAGCGATGTCATGGGCGTCGTGGCCATTCTGGGCGCCGTGCTGTGCGCCGTGCTCGTGGCCTGTGCCACCATCTCGATGGTCCATGTTCACACCATCTCGATGGTCCATGTTCACACCATCTCGATGGTCCATGTTCACACCATCTCGATGGTCCATGTTCACACCATCTCGATGGTCCATGTTCACACCATCTCGATGGTCCATGTTCACGTCGGCATCGGCATGTGCATGCTCGCTCCTGCTGCCGCCTTGGACGCCGATCTCGGCGTGTATCTCGGCGTGTATCTCGGCGTGTATCTTGGCTAGCTCGAAGCCGCCCACGTCGACGAGCGTGCAAGCCGCGAGCTGGCCTCGCACGCACGGTACCACATCCGCGCGCCCATTGATCGCGCGGATCCGATGCCACACCTGCGGAGGCAACCCATCCGTGGTTATCAGCGCCCTCATCAGAGGCCATCAGTGACCAAAAAATCCAATCAGTGCCCATCAGTGCCCATCAGTACCCATCAGTGCCCAGCAAATCCATCCGAGATCCATCCGAGATCCATCCGAGATCCATCCGAGATCCATCCGAGATCCATCCGAGATCGCACCTCGATGGCGGTGGCCGTGTCGACCAAGTCGACCTTGCTCAGCACGACGCGATCGGCAAACATGATTTGCTGGAAGGCTTCATCGGGTGGCAACGGCCCGGTGCCCGCGAGTGCAGCGGCCTCCTCGGCCTCCTCCCTTTCCACGTCACTCTCGTCCACCTCCCTCAGCCGGTGGAGGGCGTTCTTGGCATCGACGAGCGTCACGATGCCGTTGAGGCCGAAGACGCGCGCGATCTGCGGAGTGTTGCACAGCGTGCGGATGATCGGCAACGGGTCGGCCATACCTGCGATGCGAAGGCGTGAGGAACCATCAAGGTCCATCCAGCAGTCCAGTCCATGTCCGAGTCCATTCCGAGCCAAGCTGCGCTGGGTTGGTCCATACCTGATGAGGGACGCAATCAGAGGTCATCAGAAGGTCGGCCATACAAGCTGCGCTGGGTTGGTCCATACCTGTAGTCTCGATGAGCACGCCGTCAAGGCGATGGCCTGCCTCGACTGCGGCGAAGATGGACGCGAACGCGCCTAGAATGTCGCCGCGCACCGAGCAGCACATGCACCCGTTCTCCATGACGATCACCTGCACCAACTCGCCATCAGAGGTCATCAGAGCCCATCAGGGGCCATCAGAGGTCATCAGAAGCCATCAGCGGCCATCAGAAGCCATCAGGGGCCATCAGAGGCCATCAGAGGCCATCAGAGGTCATCAGAGGCCATCAGAGGCCATCAGAGGCCATCAGAGGCCATCAGGGGCCATCAGAGGCCATCAGAGGCCATCAGAGGTCATCAGAGGCCATCAGAGGCCATCAGAGGCCATCAGAGGCCATCAGAGGGCGCGCCTGCTCTGCCGCGCTCAGCCTGGTCGAGATGAGGTCGGCGTCGATGGGCACGGCGCCAAACTCGTTTTCAATGACCGCGATTCTCTTGTCTTGCTGCTGGTGCAGCAGGTGGTTGAGAAGCGTTGTCTTGCCCGCGCCGAGAAAGCCCGTGAGCACCGTGATCGGGATCTTGCCGCGCGTGCGCTCGCAGTGGCCGTCGCCGTGGCCCTCGCTAGCGCGGCACGTGCTCGGCATCCGCACCGTGGCAACAGCATCGCCCAGAACGAGCACGGTGTCACCGGCGGCGAAGCTCTCGCCGACCGTGGCCGAAAGCTGCAGCACACCGTCTCTCGCTGCGTTGAAGAGAAGCGAGACCTTGACGGCCGCGCCGCGTGCAAAAAAGAGCGACACGATGGACTGATCCGCGAGCTGCTGAACAGTCCAAGCTGGGTCGGCCTCCAGGGCGATCGGCCCTGCTGGCAGCAGCTCAGGTGGCGCACCAGGGTGCGTGAGCGCTCGCATAAAAAGATGCATCATTATAAGTCCGCAAACACTCGCAAGACCGGTAGGATCCTACAAAGACACCGGGGGGAGCCGGGACCGGTAAGTCAGTTTTACATTCGACGCGGTCCCCTCCACCATCGCAATCAATCTCTCATTACCACTTTTCATACACACGTGCACGTAGTGTTTCGGTGTGTTCAAGTGTGTTCAAGTGTGTTGACACCGTTACGCACGAGTTAGATTATATAAATTCCGTTATGTCTTATGAGAGCTTATGTCCACATGGACTCAAGTCAATTCAAGCCTTAATCATGTCAATAGATTGTCTGTTGTTCAGGAAGTGGACTTGTCTCCATGGGCGCGATTCAGTGCTCGGACACGGGCTCTTGATGTGTGGCCTCTCTGATGTGGCCTCACCGCCATTCTTTGTTGCGCATCCCACCACATCGGCCACATGTGCTTGATTAGTACGTTAGCATGCGAGAGAGCTTGGCGCGCGAGAACTTGGCGTCAGATAGCGCGTGGGAGATTGCCCCGGAGACTGCTTGCGCTTCGCAGAGTGTGATCGAGATGCTCAGAGCCGCGGGCATGCCTCCGCAGCTCGCCCTGGCCGCCTCCATCCTCACTGCTTCCATCCTCTCCGCTTCCTGCTTCCTCTCCGCTTCTTGCCTCGCCGCCTCCAGCCTCGCCGCCTCCATCCTTGCCTCCTCCATCCTCGCTGCTTCCTGCTTCCTCTCCGCTCTCTGCCTCGCCGCTGCCTGCTTCGCCGCTAGCTGCCTCGCCACCGTCTGCCTCGCCGCTACCACTGCCGTCTGCAACCTCACGCCGTTGCGCTTCTTAGCCTTCCATTTGCCCTCGTAGACGTCGCCGTTGGCAGACCGGAACGTGCCATGTCCCTCTTTCTCACCAGCCTTCCACGTGCCAACGTACTCGGCGCCGTTGGCGAATCGGTACTTGCCACGCCCTTCTTTCTTACCAGCCTTCCACTCGCCATCGTAGACGTCGCCGGACGCATACCGGAACGTGCCGTGCCCCTCCATATTGCCAGCCTTGAACTCGCCCTCGTAAACGTCGCCGTTGGCATGCCAAAGTGTTCCACGCCCCTCCTTTTTACCAGCCCTCCACTCGCCCTCGTAAACGTCGCCGCTGGCTGGCCAGACGGCGGCAGACCCGACAATGAGCACAATCCCAATCACAACGGCCAGGATCGAGAACCGCTGCTCGGCCACTGCCCTGTACAACGGCCGCTGCAGGCCGCTGCTCGATGTATCGCCACTGGTGCCGCCGTCCCTGCCGTTACTGTTCTGAGACACCGTCGCAGCAAGAACCGCCTCCTGCTCCACTGCTTTAGCTGCCTTAGCATACGCCGTGGTGGGGGTCGTGGCAGCGACCTTCTTGGCCGATGGCTTTGGCGACGCCTCCTTACGTCTTGGAGAGGCGAGTGGAGGACTCGATGGAGCCACCAGCGCCGGTGACTTCGATCGCACGAAGGAACTCGGAGGCATGCCTCTGTGTTGCTGGAAACCGTGACGATCAGGGAGAGCTCGCGCGGGACGGTCGAAAAATCGTTTCGCGTCATGTGGCGTACCGGTACCGGTAAAACCGGTACTATACCGGTACCGGACCGGTAAAAAGACACCGGGGGGTACCGGACCGGTAAAAAGACACCGGGGGGTTAAGCCCCACACGCGGCGGTGGGACGGGCGAGGTCCCCGCGCGGGCCGCCGAGCCGCGGCGGGGGGGAAGCGACACACGTGACGTGAAGAGCGCAAGGAAGAGCGCGAGCTTGTAACGACGCCAGAGGTGGGGCCCAGCGTGCTGGCTGCCGCGTGACAGAACAGACAGTAGAGACGGAGATAGATAGGGAGTGAGCCATACGTGCAGACGAGACGTCAGACAGACAAACCTAGACTGTCACGAGCTGCGACGGACGGGAGCGGAGAGAGACAGAGATGTGCATTCTCTCTCGATGGCTGACGACCGCCTGGGCACACGTTTGACACGACGCGCGCCGCCCCCGCTCCCTCCTCGCGCCGCTTCTTTTGCTCGCCCTCCGCCGCCGCCGTGCCGGCATGTTCATGCATGCCGGGTCTCTCCTGACCGTCTCCGGCGACCCCTCGGCGACCGACTCCCTGCGGGCCTAATTAGGATTCCTAATTGAGATTCTTGAGCTCAGTGCACGATTCCTTGACGCGCACGACCATGCCCTCCTCCGCCTGCCGCAGCGCGTCAGTGCCCGCGACATCGCTCGTCTCCAAGTCCATGCGCATCTTGACGACGCCCCCGGCGAGCATCAGCGCGACGTCCTCCTTCGTTGAGCTCGAGCCTCCGAGCCACGCGAAGAAAAAGGGCAACGGGCCTGGCATCTTCATGGACTCGACGCCGTGCTTCTGAAAGGAGGCCAGCAGCTCCGGGCGCGCCTTGACGGCGATCGTGAGCATTGGCGAGATCGGCGCGAGCCGTTCATGGGCTGCCTGGATCTCGCCGATCTGGATCTCGGCCTCAGCTCCTGAGGGTGCATCTGCCGAGACCGCCATCTCAAGCTCGAGGATGAGCTTCATGGGCGCCATCTTCTTCAGGTACTCGGCGCAAGTGCGCAGGTTCTCCTCGGTGCTCTCCTGCGACAAATCAAGCATGTGGGAAGAGTAGAGCGGCTCGCCATTGATCGCGAAGAATTCCTCATCCGCCTGGAGCATTCCGTCCAACCAAGGCAGCTGCTGCTTGGCGCAGCGATCCGAGTGCAAGAGCACCGGGATGCCATACGAGGGCGACACCATGCGCACAAAGTGCGCGCCCGCCACCGCGCCGAGCACCGAGGCCTGCTTCTGCGTGTTGTCGAGCGCCCTTCCGGCAAAGAAGGCCGCGCCACCCTCCGAGAACTGGATTATGATCGGACGGTCGAGCGACTTAGCCGCCTCGAGCACGGCGTTGCACGTCGATGTTGACGTGCAGTTGAACGCAGGGATCGCGTACCCATTCGCCTTCGCGTGCTTGAGCAGCGCCCACGCCACATCGCCGGTCACGACGCCGGCCTCGATACCGGGCACATCCTTCCACGAGCTGCGGGCGGCGGCAAGGAGCAAGCAGGTCACAAGTGAGGAGTCGACCTGCTGCCACTGCCACAACCCGCGACCTACCTCATACTCGGGGAGGAGCGGCGCGCGCGTCCCTTCCCTTCGCGTGTCGCGGGTCACGCTCAGCGGAGCAGCCGGTACGGCGCGAGTCGAGGGGGGATGAGGCCCCCAAGGGGGGCGGGGGGGGGGAAGGGTGAGCGCGGC
>Ga0210239_100473_pt1 | contig 35390 bp, 25 predicted proteins | sample ChrtobMetP5a_0mM_FD_155451 | JGI IMG/M metagenome (GOLD analysis project Ga0210239, IMG submission 155451) | Chrysochromulina tobin associated microbial communities from unialgal haptophyte culture, Seattle, Washington, United States - P5a_0mM | ecosystem: Host-associated > Algae > Haptophytes >... | reverse complement strand
TGAAAACCGAGCATAGGCCCCTGATCCCCATCACTAGGGCACCCTTATTCCATAGAGACATCATCAGAATTGATCATTTTGGCGATGGTCAATTTTCGCTCCCCAGGCCGTCTGACCGAGCTACCGAACACGCGGGCGGCCCCAGGCCCAGCTCGTAGCTCGATGCCAGCAGCGAATAGTGTCGAATCGCGACTCTCAAGTCGGCCCACCTCGAGATTGAGACGCACGGGCCCGGCGGCCGCCCCGGACTCATTCCGTTCATTTCATGCAGATCAGTGCCTCTTGCTCTCCTGCTCCACCAGTCCACCTGGCCAGCTGGCCTGTCTTAGGCCTGACGTTTTCATAGCGGTTTATCCACGTGGTCCCGAGCAGTTGAACGCCCACCACCACTGTTTGGTTAGGCGCGGCGTCCAGCATGCGGCGCTTGAGCACTTCTCCATCCACGTGGCGGCGCCGCGCTCGCTCAGCCACCTGATTAGGGTTTGCTATTAGGGAGGCCATCAGAGAGGCCATCAGAGAGGCCATCAGAGAGGCCATCAGAGAGGCCATCAGAGAGGCCATCAGAGAGGCCATCAGAGAGGCCATCAGAGAGACGATCCGTGGTAACCAATCGGATAACCAATCGAGGTACCATACTCAGGAGCAATCAGCGTACGTACCGCGTCAGATTGAGCTTGAAGAATCGGGATGAGCGCGGAGGTCGGCCCCAGCCGAGGCTCTGGTTGTGGTCATGGCTGAGCATGCGCATGCGCATGTTGCGACGAAACGGAAAGCTGCCAGCGCGACCCATATTAGGCAGGCTGCCGTTGAGCCGCAGCAGCTGCTGTCGTCGGCTGACGAACCCGGGAATCTCCAAGGGCTTCGGCGTGGCCGGGAGAGAGGCCAAACCGTCACCAGCAGCACTGGCACTTCTGCCGTCATCATGGGCACCGCCAACACCGTAACCAACATCGTTGGCGGCTTTCGGGGCGCCATGGTGGGCGCCCGCCACAGAACCGACGCGTACGAGAGGGGCCGCGCCCGATGCAACGCTCGGGACGGCGCTCGAGGCGAGCCAATTATAGATGAGGGTGGACCACGTGTCGACGGGCCCCGGCATGCAGTAGTGCAGGCAGTCCTCCTTGACCTTGCCCGCATCCCCCCAGAAGCGTGCCATGGCCGCGTCTGGTCGCATGGCCGACGGCGCCGCGATGTCCAGGTAATGGATGCCCGCGCCGCGCGCGACGTACCTGATTAGGGACGTCACCAGAGGTCATCAGAGGTCATCAGAGTTCATCAGAGACATATCAGAGACAATCAATCCATCAGGAGAGGCCAGCCAGAGCGCCGTGTCGAGCGCATGGCACGTACGAGGCCGCCACGTTGAGACGGGCGTACGAGAGCCACATGGGGCTGTCGATGGTGCGCCTGTGCTCGTAGTGGGAGGTGGCGTACTGGGCGAGGCTGATGGGTGCACGGAAGCGTGAGCAGCCCGCGACTGGCGACGAGATCCCGACAAGCAGTATGGACGCCGCCGCGTCCGCGTGTCCATACGCCTCGCGCGCGGCAATGAGGTGCGTGAGCGTGTGGTTCAGGCTGAAGGGAAGGAAGGCATTGTACTGCAGCCGCGCGCGTAGGGGCGCTCTCTTGGCGCCGCTCGGACCTCCCTGGTAGTCTAGAGCCATGTCGAGGCTGCCCGTGAAGTGATGGCCAACCCCCAGCACGACGATGTCGGCATCTCGGGCGGCGCGCACGGCGAAGTTCTGCAGGCTCAGGACGCCGTCAGAATGCACTTAGCATGCACTCAGGGGAGCACTCAGGGCATACATGTATACGTCACCCGAAGAGCAGGGACGCAATCAGCATGCACTCAGGGCGCGTCACCTGCATGCTCAGGAAGCCGTCGCATCGCTTGGCGCTCATGAGGTCACCCACGTTGCTCGTGTAGAGCACCAGGTCATTGCGCACAAACGCCAGGCGCGTCGCGTCGCCGCAGGCCGAGGCCGTGATCTCGGACACGGTTGACGCCTTCTTCACATTCTTGCCGAGCTGTGCTCCCAGCAGGAGCGCGAACGACAACCACAGTTGAAAGACCGTCGAATCGCCTACCATCAGAAGTGACTTACCGCGAAGCACCTCGCACACGCCTTGGACGCTGAACTGGTCGAGCCGGCACCGATGCGGCTGCCATTCGTAGAGGATACGGTTGGGAGTCACCCTGTCGCATCGACCGTAGTTTTGGGGCGTTGTGCTCTTGATGGTCGTCCCGAGCTGCTCCCAAAAGTGTGCAAGGATTTTGTAGCGGTGGTGGGTAAACGGGACCCAGTCGCCGTCCGTGTAGTCGTGCGTGGGCGTGCCAGGCGACGAGAAGCAGCGTCCGCGCTGTTGGGCCGCGGTTAAAGCCATCTTTTCATTTTATTATCCATGCACATAGCATGCAATCTTTTCGCTTTACTACATGACGGGTGGTGATGCAAAATCACCGAGTCCACGGTGCAGTCCAACGGCGGAATTAGCACGACATTAATAGAACATTTCACAGCAGTTCCGCCTTCCGCGAGCTCCGTCAAACATTAATGCTTGCAGTCTGCTGCTTGCTCATCGCCTTCCTGGTGGCGCCCACAATCACGCAGGGCATTCCGAGTGGAAACATTGGTGGCGGCGGAGACGGAGGCGGTGGAGGTCGCGGCGAGGATGATCATGATCGCTGCCACGTGAATGGCTGCTCACGGTGCCAATCCAGCAATCCGTACTGCTGCGCATCATGCTCGACTGGCTATGTGCGCAATACGTGCCACTGCGCGGCGTGCGCCGCCAACTGCTACTCGTGCGAGTCAGTTGGTGCGGGGTCGTGTGATGTTTGCGACTCTGGGTACATGAGGTCTCCATCCGCACTCGATGAGCGCAAGAGGAGTGCACCAGCTTGTCTGCCATGCAGCTACGGGTGCTCCCGGTGCCACAATCAGACGGCGGCCGGCTGTGAGGCGTGCTTCTGGCTCTACAGCCTGCGCGATGACGAGGAGGGCTGTCATTTCTCGTGGGTGCGCCTCGGTGTCACCCTGAGCGCGGTCTTTTCACCAATTGTATATTGGTGCACGAGACGTGTTACAAGACGACGACGCCGCTCGTTGCCGCCGCCGACAATCGACGAATTCATCGGGCCTGCTGAACACGGCGGCGTAGCCGCTTCGTACCCGAGCGGTCGCTGGCGCGGCTACTACACTCATGTAGGCGGGCGTCAGCACGGCGTCGTCGAATTCACCCTCGAGTTCGGTGTGAACGGCGTGGTCACTGGCGGCGGTGTTGATGATGTGGGCAAGTACGAGCTGCGAGGGCGCACGGCTGCAGATGGCAAGGTGGCGCTGCGCAAGCAGTACGTGCGCGGCTCGCTGACCGCAGGCGGCCATCTCTCCGCGGAGAATCTCGGCCACACGGTGGAGTACAGAGGCGAACCGGCCCGACGGTTGCCTAATTTGGAGCCGTCGCTCAGTGGCGGGCTCAAAGGGTGTTGGACGATCCGGCACGAGCAGTTTGATGGGGACGGCCGGTGGCACCTGTGGCCGGTCGTGCTGCCCGCTGGGGCGCTAGGGGGCGCCGGTGGCGATAGCGGCGACGGTGAGGGCGACAACGAATGCTGTGTGTGCTTTGATCAGCGTATCGATACGTGCCTGCAGCCGTGCGGGCACGTGGCACTTTGCCATGCGTGCGCGACGCGGCTCACCAATCGGCGCTGCCCTCTGTGCCGCGCGGAGATTCTTGATGTGGTACGCACCACCCCGTGAATAGATATGCCTCACATTATGTGAACGCCGAGTCGCGAGTGGGCGCCTCTATTTCGTTTGGGTGTAACTGTCGCTCGTAGGGCCAACGGTCGCCGAGTCGCGCCGCCCTAGATGTCCTCTTCGCGGCGAGGAGTGGGGGGGTGTTTCAAAATGAGCGCGGGTCGTCACCTCTGTTCTCAGAATCCGCGTTCAGCCGTTCACCTCTGTTACGACTGTTTATTCAGATATTCAGAAGGAAGAATCGTCAAAGAATTCGGGCTACTAAGTATATATATATGCAACTTTCACCGAAACGGTTGGAAAACCCACACTGCACAGATACGACACGGGAGCTGACGAGCAAACATTCTGTCTTCCCACACAGCCCGCGGAAGCAGATAAGTGCTTGCATACAAGCCAAGTTAAGCGTGTCTTGCGGACGCCACACTTGTCCTCTTCCGGGAGGTGGTTACTAATTGTGTGGACACTTAGGCCACGTGTGCAGCGGTGGGCGAGACACGGGTGCTGGAACAATCCTGTTCTGGTAAACGCGCGTGATAATCGCGTTCGCGTTCCGCGAGTCCGCGAGTGTGTGACGACGTGCTCCGCGGCATAAGTTCTCGCGTGTGCAGGTGTCGCGGGCGGGGTCGGCGGAGACCCATCGTGCCTTGCCAAAAAGGTGCACAGACCCTTTCGTGTCGCGTGTTGCGCGTTACGCCTGACACAAACGCCAGCACAATGGAACTACATTGGGAACGCCTGGGCCGACTCTTCGGACCGCTCGTGATCGTTGGATCACTCAGCGGTCTACTGCACTTGGAGTTTGAGTGGTCGCTTCGGTGGGCCGTGGTCGCCGGGCTCTTTGTTGCTGTTCGCCTGCAGAAATGGGCCCTGATCTGAGCGCAAGCCTCGAGTCCTAGCTCGACCGCATGCCTCAGTCGCCTTCAGAATTCGTACGCTGCGCCGCCACACCAATTCTACGCCTCCATCCATCAGGACTCTCCGTCTCCTTCTCCAGCCATCCCGCCATCTTCATCTCCATCCAAGGCCAGCGCTGCAAATTTCACCCGCCCACTCTTCCGGCGCACCCTGCCCTTCGCACTCCTAGAGCTCTGCTTCACACCGAGCTCGTGTGAAGCTGGTTAGTCATCCTGCACGGTCGAGGGGCACGGTGCGGTGCTCTGCGCTTCGGGCATCGGTGTTGGCCCGCCGGCCTCGTCCTCATCCTTCCTGAGCTTGTGGTGCCTCGCACGGCCGCGGACGCCGCCGATCGAACGCGCGACCGTATGCCATCGGCAGCGCTACATTGTATCGCCGCGGAGCACGCGCTTGGCCGCTCAGTCGCCGCCCTCGTCCTCGCCGTTTGTTGGCACCGGAACGCAGGCTTGCCGGAGGCGGGTGATGCGGTGGGCGATGCTGTGGGAAAGGACGCATCGGCGGCCTTCCGGCACGCCGCCTGTCGCGCGGCCTGCGCTCGGGATGGCGCTCGGGATGATGATGCTCATCATGGCGCTCCTTGAAGTCGCAGCGCATGCAGCCGCTCATCATGGCGCTCCTCGACGTCGCAGCGCATGCAGCCGCGCAGGAGCAGCGTCACGAGTGCGATCACCAGGCTCAGCAGCGCCGCCTCGAGCACACTCACTCTACCGACCATACTGACGAAACGGACCAAACCGACGAAACGGCCACTCATTGCCCCGACCAAACTGACGAAACGGCCACTCATTGCCCCGACCAAACTGACGAAACGGCCACTCATTGCCCCGACCAAACTGACGAAACGGCCACTCATTGCCCCGACCAAACTGACGAAACGGCCACTCATTGCCCCGATGCCGAAGAGCGAAGCACGAGGCGACGTTGAGGGCAGCGGCGGCGGCCATGGAGGGTGTGGCGGTGGTGGCGGTGGCGGCGAGGGCCGCGGCGAGGGCGACGGCGGTTGGGGCGGCGGCGCGGGAGTGGGCGCCCACGGCGGCGCGTTTGGCGGAGGAACGGAAGATGGGCGGCCACATCGGAATGATGACGAACCTCTGCTGCAGCGAGATAATGTCCGATGACGAACCTCTGCTGCAGCGAGATAATGTCCGATGACGAACCTCTGCTGCAGCGAGATAATGTCCGATGACGAACCTCTGCTGCAGCGAGATAATGTCCGATGGCGAACCTCTGCTGCAGCGAGATGATGTCCGGTCCGCGCGACCGACCGAGCGAGGGAGTACCTCGAGGAACGTCGCTTTTCGCTTGGGGTGACACGCCCTTCTCAGGCCACTGCAGCTCCAGACAGGGCAGACGTGCCGCCTCACGCCTAGAACGGGCTGAGGTGCAGCAGGCTCCGCTTCACGGGGGGACGGGGCGCAGAGCCCCTTTGCGCAGATCCCGCTCTCGCGACAACGTGGCTTCCTCTCCGTCTCGCGCTCGCACGCGTATTGGCTGCTCGTGTTTGGCATTCTTCGCCGTGGGCGCCTCCTCGGCCGACGTCGCACGCATCGCATTCTTCTTTGTGGTTTACCGGTATCCTCCCCGTTTTCCCCACACGGTGAGACGGCCCGGCGCCACTCTCACGCGACTCACGCTCGGCGTGGGCGCCCCCATTCACAATGAGAAAAGAGGGGCTGCTTTCTTTCTTCAATTCTGTGCACCCTTCAAAATCGGCCACATCGCCGACATAGACTCCAAGAAACGCTTCCCGAGCCCCCGATTGCTGCACAGCGGGCTCTCTCTTCCTGTGCTGCTTGCGTGCATCTGCCGTAGCATACGATGTCAACGCGTGGTGCCGATCGGATCCTCCTCCGAATTCCCTTCCCTCGCTCTGTGTAGCTGTAGGGCTATGTAGTCTGTAGCTGTCCGCACTCGTGGGTGCCTCGGGTGACGCGGACACGCGATTGTTAGGCGAGGTGAGATGCGAGGTGCCTGAAGTTGCAAACGAAGAAGTGTCGAAGTTTGTGTCCTATCCAAATTAACTATTAAGCTTTCCCCCTAACTCTCGCTCGCTGCCACACCAATGTATTTAGGAAGGACTAGTACTAGTTACTTAGTTTGCCAGTCTAGTACTCCCCTGACCCTGTGTCGCCCCTGGCCTCTACCCTGCACAGTCGAATTAAAGACTCAGTCTAGACGGGACCGTCGCCGCTGCCAACAGAACACCGTGCTCGACCGCCGTGAGCGACGCACGGCCCAGCGCGCCCGTGAGCATGCCGTGCGGCGACAGCTTCAGGCTCACCGCGGCTGCGACCGCCCATCGGCACTCTCTCAAGCACACCACGTGCGTCGCACACTGCGCCTCAAGTTCGGAGGAGTGGCTTGCCGTGCTCCACGATCGCCTTGCACAGGTTCGTGGCGGGCGCTGAAAGAGTCACGACCAGCGTGCAGTTGTGCTCGAGGGACTCCGTGATCGTGCGGAGGATCTTCGAGGCGGGCTCTACTTCGGGAGGGTCAGTCTCCTTCGACGTGTGCTTCGTGACGTTCATGATCGAGAAGTTCCCAAGGTAGTCGCAGCGCCGGAGCATGGGGAGCACAAGTGCTGCACCCATGTCCATGTAAAGGACTTCTCGGAGACGGAAGAGCGTCTTCTCCTCGGAGGCGCTGAAGTTGCCTCGGATGAGCTCGAGCAAGTTGAACTGTGAGTTATTCTCGTCTGCTGGATCTGGACGGATTAGTCGACGCTCGGCCCCTGGGGGCCGGTGGGTGCCTACGAGGATCGCGATGCTGCCCGTGGGGTCCGACTTGGCGTACCGCAAGGCCGCTACTAGTGGATCCCGGTGTTCTTGCATGAGCAGCAGCGAGGTAGCACGGTCAATGTCCAGGGAGTCGAGGAATTGCAGCGGGTGTCGAGGATCGACGAGTTTGCGCGGAAGTATGTGCGCGGGTGTGTGCGGCAGACTTGAGCCGGCGGCATCGAGGTCGACCACTGGGAACATTGGGCGCTCCCCTGCCAGATGCGTAGCAGCTGCTGCCAAGGGCAGAATCGACGCGACTGCGCTTGCTGGGGACGGGCCCGTTGTATAGTGGATGTTCGCCAGGAGGAATCCGAGCTTTGGCTGCGGTGCGAACGTCTTGAAGACTGCACCGTCTCGGACGCAGTTCTGCGTTGGTGCCTTCTCCACGATTTGCCGGATAGCAACCTCGTTGAATCTTGGCAGCGGCAGCGGCGTTGAAGAGCGCGGCGGCGGCTGTGGCGGCGGCAGGAGGCATGCCGCAGCAGGGTTACCAGCCGCAGCAGAGCTACCCGCCGCAACAAGGAGGCATGCCGCAGCAGGGTTACCAGCCGCAGCAGAGCTACCCGCCGCAACAAGGAGGCATGCCACAGCAGAGCTACCCGCCGCAACAAGGAGGCATGCCGCAGCAGGGTTTCCCGCCGCAGCAGAGCTACCCGCCGCAGCAAGGAGGCATGCCGCAGCAGAGCTACCCGCCGCAACAAGGAGGCATGCCGCAGCAGGGTTACCAACCGCAGCAAGGCCACCCGCCGCAGCAGGGCATGCCGGGCCGCGCGCCAGCCATCCCCCAACCTGGCGCTTCCGCCGTGGACCGCCCAGACGTTGTTGACTACGACGATTTCGACGAAGAAGGTGAGGCAGCGCTCGACGAGGTGCTCGGCAACGGACCAACTGCCAAAAAATCCAAGCCTGAACCCAAGCTGACATCAGCTGCGCCGCCTGTGGGCTACCAGCAACCAGGGTCGGGCCAAGGCGGCATGCCAGGCCAGGGCATGCCGCTGAAAGCAGGTAGCCCCCGCGCTCAGGTAGCTCAGGCTTGGAACGCGCGGTTCACGGAGCTGCCGTCGCGCACGCCAACGACGATGCCGCCGCCGCGCGGGCCGCTGCAGCCCACGCAGGCGCAGACGCGCCCGCTCTCGCAGCAGCCGTCGCAGACGCCGCCGACGTCACGCACGTCAACGCCGCTGCCCCCTGTTGCGGCGGGTAGCTCTGCTGTGGCATGCCTCCTTGTTGCGGCGGGAAACCCTGCTGCGGCATGCCTCCTTGTTGCGGTGGGTAGCTCTGCTGCGGCGGGAAACCCTGCTGCGGCATGCCTCCTTGTTGCGGCGGGAAACCCTGCTGCGGCATGCCTCCTTGTTGCGGCGGGGAACCCTGCTGCGGCATGCCTCCTTGTTGCGGCGGGAAACCCTGCTGCGGCATGCCTCCTTGTTGCGGCGGGAAACCCTGCTGCGGCATGCCTCCTTGCTGCGGCGGGTAGCTCTGCTGCGGCATGCCTCCTTGCTGCGGCGGGTAGCCTTGCTGCGGCACGCCTCCCTGCTGCGGGGGTAGCCCTGCTGCGATGGCGTACGGAAGCAAATGCTTCGCCACTGAGTGTATCCTCGGTGGTCACCCAGCGAGAATGGGACCCCGTGCTCGTCGCGGTTTCGCAAAAGAGAATGAACCTTTTGGGCGTGCCTCTTGGCAGCAGTATCAACGTCGCTCGTATGGCGAGCCGTCATCGTGAATGGCTTGCGATCGCCGTAGTTGCATTTTACGCACACGAACTGATAACGCCGAGAGGCGTCACGGCCCGCAAAGACAAACACACCGCGATTCTTCGCGATGGGATCATTAGCGACGGGTTCGCACCCCTTTGGGGTGAGCGCGATCCATTGAGCAGCGACAAAAGGAGCCTCGGTCGGTACCGCATCATCATCATCATCATCATCAGCATCGACAAACCAGCACAGGTCGGAACGCGATGTCATCTTGCGCGGTCCTGCGTTCGTGTGCAGGCCACCGGGAGCGCGAAAAGAATGAAGGGACGGAAAGGGACGCCCAGCACGACGCAAAAAAAGGTTGTCAACGCAATATCAAAGTAATACAAGTAAATTCGCCACTATAATAGTATTCTCGCACTGTAATAGTATTCGCGCTGTAGAGCGCGTATGCGCGTTGAACACGGCGGACAGTGTGCACTTGGTGGCGATCCGGGTGGCACTCGGCGGCCTCGGCCACGAAACTCCATGATGCGCGGCGGCGCTCGGCAGCATCCGCGGGTTCATCCGGCCGCATGCTCGCTGTGGCGCAGTCGGGCACTCGGTGACATGCAACTCCGCGTCCGCGCGCGCCGTTGTTCGCCTCGACCTCCGCCCGCTGCTGGTTTTGCATGAGCGGGATCGGCTCCTGCTCAGGGGAAGCTCACGAGGAAGCTCATGGGTGCTCGCGGGCAGGCATGGCTTGCGTGGCGCGCGGCTGAGTGGGCCCAGCGCGGTGCATTCCACGATGTCCGCTCCGAGCGGAGCCTCTTCACACTCCGCTTCGTCTTCTCACACCGAGCGGAGCCTCTTCACACTCCGCTTCGTCTTCACACACCGAGCGGAGCCTCTTCACACTCCGCTTCGTCTTCACACACCGAGCGGCGCCTCTTCACACTCCGCTTCGTCTTCTCACACCGAGCGGAGCCTCTTCACACTCCGCTTCGTCTTCACACACCGAGCGGAGCCTCTTCACACTCCGCTTCGTCTTCACACACCGAGCGGAGCCTCTTCACACTCCGCTTCGTCTTCACACACCGAGCGGAGCCTCTCTGCCCTGGGGCCCTACCATGCGTCCGCCATGAGCGCGCGGGCCACCTCCAGTGCTAGATGCTAGAGGACCGCCAGAGCCTCTGAGGACCGATCGACCCGCCCCCCCCCCCGCTGTGACCTTGGTTATGAGGTTCGTGGCGACGGAGCGCGAAAAGAGCGACACGGACGCGCCGACCGCCCACTTCTGTCAAATGCGGTACCTTTGCTCATGTGAGATGTTGTCTAACACTTCGACGAAGGGAGCCGCCCCGGCATCCAAGCGGGCCATGCAAGGCTGATGGTTCTCGGAGTTGGACCCATTTGCAGTTTTGCACCTGTTAGAGTTCGGCAGTTGTGATTTGAGATCAAGCAGCGCGGATAAACTTCTACTTCAACCATTTATATCGGCGAGATTACCCCTTTTTAGGCGACCGGGGTAATTAATCAAACGGAACATTCCCTACATTAGACTTCGTCAAACGCGACGTCCAGACCGAAATCACGAACTCCAGATGCGCATCTGCGGGGAAGCCCGACGGGAACTCGCAGGACGTGGCCGGCACAGTCACGCACGACGCGCACGACGCACGTGAACGCGCGCGCCGAACCGTCGCGGCGGACCCGGCAGCATCCTCAACTGAGATATGTCGTCTACCGCCCTTGATGACTTCGACTCGCGGCACGACGGCGCCGGCGCCCCTCGGTGGCACATAGACTCGTCGACCCTCCAGGTCCTCGAGCATGTTTTTTCTATCGACCAGTTCCCCAATGTGGATGTGCGCAATCAGCTGGGCACCGATTTGAACGTCACGCCCCGGCAGATTCAAGTGTGGTTCCAGAACCGGCGGCAGCGCGAGCGCAAGCGGAGGGATCTCAGCAGGAAGAAGCGGACCTTGGAGGGCTCGTCGCCCTCTAAGGGCTCCTCGACGGCCACCCTCTCCAGCCAGTCGCTCTCCTCGTCGTCGGCGACGCTGTGCGCCTCGAGCGAGGACATCTCCTCGGCGCTCCTCGACGACTACGACGAGGTAGGCGACGCGTCGGACGGGGACGACGATGCGGATGCGGAGCGGCATCTGAAGGAGGCACTCAAGAAACGGCGTGGCATCCCACTCGCGCCGATGCCCCGGCTGCCCCATGCAGAGCCATCCGAGGAGCGGCCGATCGCGGACGTCGAGACTTCCTCGGTCTCGTCCGGCGGCACCGTCCACGTTGCCGAGGGCTCGCCCGCGCGCGCGGTTGCCACGTCGCCCTCCCCCGCAGCGCCGCCCCCATCGTCGTTGCCGGAAGCGCGACATGCGGCCCCGCGCCCAGCGGCCCCACGTCCCGCAGGGCCTCTGCCTGGGGAGGGCGAGTACGACTGGCAGGCAGCGATGCGTAGCCTCCTCCCGCATGCGATGGGTCGCCTCGGCGGGGCCAGCGGCCAGATGGGTGCGGGCAGCAGCAGCAGCAACGGCGGTAGCGGGATGGGCGGCGGCGGCATGGGTGGCGGCGGCACGGGCGTCGGCGGCATGGGCGGCGGCGGCATGGGCGGCGGCGGCATGGGCAGCGGCAACACCGGCAACGGCGCGAGCATGGTCCAGCAGCTACAAGCCGCTCTCCACGAGCAGCTCGCCGCCGACCTTCTCCATGCACCTTCCCAAGGTGCAGCTAGCCCCTTGTCGATGCCGAGCGTCGCCGCTCGCCTCGCCGCGGCGTGTCAGAGCTCCCTCCTCGGACGTACGCTGCAGCAGTACGGGGGTGTCGTGCAGTCGATCACAGATGCGGCACCGCCGTACCGACTCCTCTCCGTCTCCTCGGGCTGGCAGTCCCTCACCGGCTACCACCGGGAAGAGGTCCTCGGGCGCTCGATGGGATTCCTGCAGGGCCCACGCACTCAACGGCCCGCGATTGCAGCCCTCATGGAGGCTGTGCTCACCGAGACGCCGGTCTCGGTGCGTTTGACGAATTACACCAAGGCGGGGCTTGCCTTCACCCATCAGCTCTCCGTCGAGCCGCTGAGAGACCCATCCGGAGTGACCCGATGCTTCCAGGCGACCAGTCTCATCTTGCAAGGACCGGGCGAGGCCGAGAGCGCCGAGGTGGGCGCCGTCCAGCTGACCCACTTGCCGCACATGTCGACGAACCCTTTGCCGCCGCTCTGGCCTCTCCTCGGCCTTGCCGTACGCCCCGACGCGCCTAGCGTGCCCAGCTCAGGCATGGGCTTCTCACACTCGTCGCTGCCCTCGGCGCCGCCGATGCCGCCGCCGCCAACGCACACGCCCGACACGACGCGTGGCACGCATGGAAGTAGCGCCGTATCAAGCGCCCACCTCGGCGCCTGCACAGTCGAGCTCGATGACGACGACAGCTACCTCGCCTGGCTGCAGACGGACGCCTTGCCGTGTAGCAGCCAAGAGGGCGCCTGCGATGAGTACGGTGCGGACGCGGCGTGCTCCGAGGAGCGGATGAGTTTGATCATCAACGGACTCACCAACGACATGCAGATGGGCCAATGAGAGGATGATGAAGCCTCTCATCCGGATGATGAGGTCTCTCATCCGAGGACGACAGCCGGCGCCATCTAGCCTTGCGTACGAACCTCGAACTTTCTGGACACGAACACGCCACCACCTTGGCAAGATGCATGCAAGATGTGCATGCAAGATGCATGCAACCGCACACATTCGCTCTCACTGAGCGTGCCATATCGTGATGCTCGCTGTTGCCCCATTCCATGATGGTTACTGCCATGCCTGCCGCGGGAACGCAGAAGGTTCACGCATGGGAGCGCCCGGTCACCCTAACGGGCACGACCCCACACCCCTGTCCGCTTGATCATATCGCCATCGATATGTGCGAGTTCGGAGGGGTGCTGCACAGCATAAATGAACTTGTGTCGGCGACGACCGGCGTAGTCAATATATATTTTAGTGTGCCATACCATACCCCATATCCGGTGCGCGCTGCCGGCGCCCGGCCCTGGCGTGACCGTGAAAGCTGTGCACGTGATAGCTCGTAGAGCACCCTCGACCCTGACGAATCGTTTATCGCCCTGTGTCCACGTGTGTGGGGAACGGTGCTCTCGCGTAACGGTGGGTGCGGCCCCCTGTCACACCGGCCTCAGTCAACTTCTACTGATTCATACGACGCAGTCAAGGTTCCTAGAGAGGCCGAACGTTTTGCCTCAACTGGTAATGAGCTCGGCGCGCTCGTCCACGCCGACTCGTCACGGACTTTCGAGCGACCTTGGGTTCGGTCGAGCCGTCGCTCTTGGACCAAGTCGCTCGAGAAGAAGCGTGGATCGAAGTCCGAGAGCTGTACTGAGACCCGCGGCCCCGTTACGGCTCCGGGTGCGATGCCGTGCGTCCACTCATAGCGTGCCTCGCCTTGCTGAATCACCACCGTGCCTGGGGTCAGCAGCACTGCGCATCGCCGTGTGGCTTCACTCGCATGTGCAAAGTCCATGGTACAGGTGGAGCCGAGCGAGATGCCGATGACGAGCTCGGCGATCACCACCTGATTATCGATGTGCGGCCGCAGCCCCTCGCCTGGCTCGTAATAGTTGATCGTGAGCGTCCCCGGCATGCGCGTGATGAGGGTGTCTCGCTTCAGCCGTGCACAGATGCTTTGTAGGATGACGTACAGGTCGAGGTTGGGGATGCGAGGGCATGTGACGCACACGTGCTCATAGGGTGACCCACAGAGCCACTCCGGACGGGTGACCGGCTTCTGCGCCAGCGCGAGCTTCAGAAGTAGTGCCTGCTCCTCTTCGGTCACGTACTCCTCCAGCACGGTCAGCCCTGGCACCACCACAGCCGTCCTTGCGGCGCTGGGGCCCATGGGCCAGGGAGGTACGGTGAGATTGCACGCCGTGGCTGCAGCGTCGTATGCTGCGTACGCATGAGCATTTAGAAAGGAGCACTCGTCACTCAACAAGCGGCGACGATCGGCTTCGGCATAGGCAAGGCTCGTATCCATGTGAAGTCAAGTCAAGTCAAGTCATTTCAAGTCTGTGGAAGGGGACTCCCCACCTAGATACATGTACCGACACCGCTGTAGGACACCTGAGTATCGTGTACGCGTCCAAAAATTAACGAAATAACCGCCTAAAAATATATAACCTCGACGGCGATTGAACGGCAACAGACTCTCCAGTTGTGGGCGTCTCCCTGCGCCTCTGCCTCGGCTGGCTGTCGTTGACAAGGGCTTGGCCATCGTATCTGGCGGCGCTGGCGCGTTGGCGGCCGAGGGGCCTTCTGGGGTGCCACTGTCGCGCCGGCCCCCAAGATGCTTCGCATGGCGCGTCGTTATCGACCTAGTCAGGTCAGAAGCAGGAAGCGAAAATCTCCTCGCTTTATAAGTGAGGACCTCGATGCCGTGCTTGAGGCAGATCCCGATCCGGATGAGGCTGAGCTCGTCTCCTTCGAGGCGCACTGCAAATTGCTCAAGACGCACAGATACCGGGGGCTGGAGTGGTTGCAGGTGCACATTTGGCTGCTCTTTGAAGACCCGAACTCGTCGTGGAGCGCAACAGTGGTGCAGGGTTTCATTTTCTTCATGATCGTCTTTTCGATCCTACTCGTGCTGCTCCAGTCGCTAAACGAGTGCAAGTGGGCGTTTGCGCCCACGGCAGGCATAGCGTACGACGACCTGCCATACTGCGACGTCGAGAGCGAGGCCATGGCGAGCAGCGTGTGCACGCGTGTGTGCAGGGCGCGCCTCGAACCCTTCGACGAGGGAGCGACAACAGAGAAGACTTATTTCATCCTCGACGCGCTCTGCATCGCCGTATTCTCGCTCGAGTTCTTGCTGCGCCTCTTCTCGTGTCCTGTCACCATCGGGCTCCGGGCCTTCATCAAATTGAAGGCCAATTGGATCGACCTCGTTGCCATCGTGCCATTTTACATCGACGTGATCGTGATGCTTTCATCTCCGGATGGCGCGAATGGCGCGCGGTGGCTCGCGGTGTTGCGGGTCGTGCGCCTCACGCGTGTGCTGCGCGTGATTAAGTTCTCCCAGTCGCTCTCGGGCATCGTGGTGCTCGTGCGCACGCTCTCATCGTCGGGCTCAGCGTTTGGGCTCATCGCGACCTTCACCATCCTCAACTGCGTCCTGTGCTCGTCGCTCATGATCTCGACGCCCGAGGTGGGCAAATATGTGCAGGAGAATGAGAATTACCTGCGCGAGGATGGCACGCCCTCGCCGTACGGGTACATCTTGGAAGTTTGGTGGTGGTGTGTGCAAACGGTCACCACCCTCGGCTACGGCACGCCGGCGCCAACGACGGACCTGGGGAAGCTAGTGGCCATGTTCACGGGGATGCTGGGCACGGTGGTCCTCGCGCTGCCGATCGCAGTCGTTGGGCTCACCTTCGACGACGAGTGGAACAAGCAGGCAAAGTCGAACAGCTTTATCAAGGTCAGCTGCGTCTCTGAGTACAACCGCGCAACCCTCAACTGCACCCACAGCATTCTGCGACCGCCGCCGCCAGCGACCACGCGAGAGGCCATCAAGAGAGCCTGGGCGCGCTTCCGGGACGTGGGGCGTGTCGCGCCGGAGCCCGCCGACGTGACTGAGCACGACCCATACGACATGTCCGAGCCCAGCCCCGGCGAGGGCGAATCGCTTGAAGAGCAGTGGGAAAGCTTGTCGCAGAGAGGCACGCGCTTCACGGGCCCCGACCACGAGAATAATCAGGCGTACAACCTGCAGGCAGACATGGCGACCCTGCTCGACATGCACTTCGACGCCATCAAAGGCGCCGCCGTGCAGATCATGGAGGAGCAGAATGAGAGGCTGTGCCGGACCCTCTCAACGGATCTCCGCGTCGCGCTCAAGAAGCATGAGCACGAAAAGATGGGGGGGCGCGGGATGTTCCGGCATTCGATGAAGATGGCCATGGCGAAGAGGAGACTCGAGGCGGCCGGTGTGGAGACGACCCCGGTGGTCCCAGTCTTTCGCATCGGAGACGGGATTAGCCGCAGCGGACTTGCGCTTGCCGTCTCACTCGCGGATCAGAGGAGCTCGGTTACCAGGGTGACGCCCATCCAGATACCCCCACAGCCAATCCAGATACCCCCACAGTCGCCGGGCATCAATCCAGGATTGCCGGGCGCCATGCCGGGCGCCAACGCTGAGGGCCCACAGCTAGGCAAGACGGCGGACCAAACCGACGAGCCCAACATGGAGCAAATAGATCTCTGATGCCCTCCGACTCGGCGGGTGAAGGACCCTTCGGAGGAAACCTCTGGCCGGTGGCGGGCCGGCATCCCCGACGTCGTCGTCAACTGCTACTTTCAAACTTTGCATGCTGGTTTGCGGACTCTGGCATGTGGTTGCGTTGTTGCCTTGCTAATCACCTCCCGACCGTTTCGCAACTCTGCGTACCTCTACCACTCTGCGGGGTGCCGTGAGAGCGTGCGTACCGGAAAATGGTGTCGTGTGTTTTTACGCGGTACTTATTCCCGGGTTGGGTTTTGGTTTCTATTTCATTTTTGGCAGATCTACGGAAATATCATGCCGACGCGGCCCGCGACGGCCCGGACGCTGAAATCTGGGCGCGGTCCGGAACCGTGGAATCAGCAAGATCACCGCCGCTGCGCATCGAGGTTTGCCGCGCTGTTGTACTTGCTCATCCGCTTCAGTCGCTCACCCAGCTCTTGCGCCTCGTTGGCGCGGCCAGCCGCTCGGTGCGACACATTGTCGGCGCCAGCCGTCGCCAGATGCGGCGTACTTCGAGTAGTACTCGAGCTGCCATCCGGTGCCACCATTGTGCCCTCGTTGGCCACGGCAACAAAGGGCAATGATCGGAACCTGTGGCGGCAATCCATGCCGTACCCAAAGATGAAGACGTCCGGGCATTCGAGCGCGAAATAGTCCGGGCGGAAGGGCACCTTGTGGCACAACGGCTTGTCAATCACACAGACGGTCTTGACGCTGCGCGCGCGCTTCCCTCGCAAGGTTGTGCAAATCGAGCTGAGCGTTCTGGCCGAGTCGACGAGCTCGTCGACTACGATCACATCTCGGTCGACGAGGTCGAAATTGAGCGCGGTCGCCAACTGAACCTCCCTTGGTGTCGTCGCTGTGCCATAGCTCGAGGCTTTGATGAAGTCGACATCATGCTCGAATTCCAGCTGCCGAGTTAAATCGGCAAGCGTCATGTATACGCCCGAGAGCACCCCGATGATGAGTGGCGGCGAGTCTCGTTTGCCTCCATAGTCCCGATTGAGCTGCGCAGCGAGGGAGGCGATCGCTGCCTGTAGGTCCTCGGCAGAAAAAAGGATGCGCTCGCAGTACTTGTCCGCCCACTTGATGGGCGGCTTCTTGCGGCGACCCAGCAGGTAACCGACCGCTAGCCCGCCAAGCGCTGCTGACACAGCGATGGCAGCGGCGGTCGTCATTGAGGCCGAAATCGGCATCGTGAGGAAGAGAAAGGGTGCCGCGAACTGTGTGAACCGGAAAAAAGACACCGGGGGGAGCCGGGACACACACGGGACACACACGGGACACGCGGGCACACGGCACAGCAACGGATAGCACGGTTCTAAATTTGGGAGTCGTCGCTTCCATTTCCCCTCGGCGGTCTCGTCGCCGCCGCCGTCGCCACCATGAGCGTCTCCATTTCGAGTGCATTCGACGCGGGCAACATCGAGGTCGCTACTCCTCCGACTGCCACCGACGTGAAGCTCAACATCAAGCCCGACCCGCACACCGAGCTCGAAAAAAAGCAGCACTCACAGTGGTTCCACTTCCGCGCGACGCCCAGTGCGCCAGGCGTCGTCAACTATGAAATCAGCAACGCCCATGCTGTCTCGTATCCCAAGGCCTGGCCCGGAACGCAGGTGTGCGCCTCGACGGACCGCAAGGAGTGGGTGCGTCTTGAGTCGACCCACTTCGAAGAGGGTGCGCTGCGCTGGTCGTATGGCCATGCGCGCGCGGGCCAGGCGGTGTACTTCGCGTACTTCGATCCGTACGACTATGAGCGTCACCTGCACTTTGTGGCGCGCTGCGCCGCGGTGCGCGGCGCAACAGTGCGCTCGCTCGGCCAGACACTCGACGGGCGCGAGTTGGACTGCGTCGAGGTTGGCCACGGGCCGCTGCAGTGTTGGGCTGTCCACCGGCAGCACCCGGGCGAGTCGCAGGCGTCGTGGTACGCCGAGGGCCTGCTCACACGGCTCCTCGGCCTCAGCGGCGCCACGGGCTCGGCGGCCGACGGCCTCGCGCTCCGGTCGCTCCGGATGTTCACCTTCCATATCGTGCCCAACATGAACCCCGACGGCTCTGTCCGCGGCTACCTGCGCACGAACGCGGCGGGCGCGAACCTGAATCGCGAGTGGGCGAGCACGGGCGACTACGTGGCGCCGACGCTCGAACGCTCGCCCGAGGTCTTCCACGTGCTCCGAGAGATGGTCAAGACGGGTGTCGATGCCTTCGTGGACGTGCACGGTGACGAAACGCTACCGGTCGCTTTCGTCGCGGGCGCCGAAGGCTGCGCGTGCTGGGGACCACGCATCAAGGCGCTGCAGTCCGCCTTCGTGGCCGCCTACGCGCGCGCCAACCCCGACATGCAGACCCAGTTCGGGTACGAAGCGGATGCGCCACTCAAGGCGAATCTCGCGCTCGGCTCCAACCAGGTCGCCGATCGATTCGACTGCCTCGCAGTGACCCTCGAGATGCCCTTCAAAGGCGACGTGCCTGGCAACCTCGCGCACGCTGCGGGTGCCACCTTTCAGGGGCCGCGCGCCGCCGCGCTCGGCGCCTCCCTCCTCGATGCGCTCGTGCACGTGGGGCCTTCGCTTCGGGGTGTGCGGGAGCCCTCCTTTGGGTCTGAGGATGCGTATGTCTCGCCGGTCGAGGACATGGCGGCCGTGGACGCCTTCATCGCCGTGCAGCGCGAGGCCCTCGAGAAAGAGAAGGTAGCATACGCGGTCCGAAATGGTGCGGCCCATGGCAAGGAGCTGGCTTAGGTCCAACATGAGGGCAAGGGCGGCCATCGAGATCTCTCGCGTCTGGTAGAAGCCGGCTTTGGAGTCGGCTGGCTGACAGAGTGACTCGTGTGCCATTCGATGAACTGTTATGGCGCGGGTCCACGGGTGCCGCGTCTCAGTTGTTAACATGGCATAAGTAACCACACGTACGTACACACAGTCACTCGACCACGCTCACGCTCCACTCGCAAGCCGGACGGGAGCAAAACCTACTTGCGTATGTCGTGCATGCAAACCTGCATGGATCCCCACATGTATCCGGAACATAATCAGACATCGTTTTCCGAGAACGTGCTGTTAAGGGGGTAGGTCAGACCTACCCCCTTAGTGCTGTGGCGAGACATCACTTCATGGCGCTCTCTCAGCACTATGCTCTTCGCCAGCGACGTCCTCCGTCAGCTGGCGCTCTGGCGGCGTTGCCGGCACCAATAACGTGGGACTATGGGTTTGCACCTCCACGGCCGCCCCTGATGAAGGCGTACGCCCTGCCGCAGTGGCGGGAAGGGTACGGCAATGACCCGAAGCGGATCCCCGCATGGTGGGCCAACCGCAAAGTTGAAGTGGCCAAGCCGCTCGAGCTCACACCTGAGCAGAAGGCAAGCGTTGCCGGCGTCATTGGCCAGATCAAGATGAAGCTCGCCAAGAATCTCAACCGGATGATCGACACGTTCCGTGAGTTTGACGAGGACCAGTCGGGCAAGATTGACAAGCGCGAGTTCCAGCTCGCGCTTCGGAAGCTCGGAATCGTCGCTCACAAGTCCGCTTTCGACAACACCTTTGACACGTTCGACGATGACCGCTCCGGCACCCTTGAGTACCACGAGCTCAACAACAAACTCCGCCGCCGTGTTGATGACCCTTCGCACACAAGCGCCTTGGGGGGCGGCGGAGGGGCAGCCACTTCAAGGAGCAGGGCGGCTTGGCCCCAACCGGCCGAAGAGTTTGCCGAGGCTGTGCCGTCGCTGCCATACACTGGCCCGCCAATCCGCGCAGCTTCCGCGCCTTCCGTACAAGCCAATCCGTACGCCGGCGCCTTCGGCGCGCGCCGCTACGAGCACTTCGAGCCGCCGATGCAAATGATCAAGCTCCCGTCGGGCCTGTGCGTGCCCCGGGAAGTGTACGATGATGTGCTCCGAAGTGCGCAGCAGCGGTACAACCACAATGGTAAGCACGTGTATTAAACACAGCATCTCATAGCGCTATGCGCTACGGTGAGACATGATAGGGAGTGTGTAAGGAGGCACGTGTATGTCCGGTGCACGTCGAGACGCGAGACCGAGAGCGGTGACGGAGAGGATTCCGGTTTCCGCACCGCCTCGCGCACCGCACACCGCGCACGGCGCACCGCGTCGTTTTGCGGATTAGGCATTAGCGCACCGTCGGGACCGTGGCGTCGGAGACTGCAACACTGCTTAGCTCGTGAGACGTGTGTGCGTCGCAACCATGAGCATTGTCGCGTGTGGATGATTGTGCACGCATGTCGTGAGTCTCGTGTCGTGATCGCGCGGTATCGGTGCGAGCGGCGCAAGCGAGGGTCGCCCAGCATGTCTCGTCTGTCGTGTTGTAATCTCGAGTGAGCAAGAACGCAGGCGTTGAGAAGGGAACATATGAACACTTATTTCCCGCGCGGCGGTCGCCTTAAAGCTTCTAGAGCGACTAGAGCGGAGGGAGACTTCAGACACACGTCCAGCTCGCCATCTTGCTCACCCACGGCGAGCCTCGCGCCACCTCCCAGCACGGCATCGCAGACCGGTTGATCCGTCGTGCGTGGCGGCAGCAGCCACGCTCCGTGTCGAACCCTTCTGGCGTTCCCGCCGTCGGCACGGCCTTGGGGCATACTGCATCCAGGGCGCTCGAACCGTTGAAGATTGACGTGAGAGCCGTCAGGTTATACTTGAACTGCGGCGCTCTTGCTATTTCAAAGCTGCCCATGATGACCGTCTCTCCTTTGCTCCATTCGGCAGATTTGGGGCGTGCCCCGTGACGTGCCCCGTCGGCAGCGAGTTGTTTCTCGAGCGCTGCGAGGCTGCGAATCCCATGGTGGATGAAGTCGTCCTCACTGTACGTCGTCCCGGAAGCGATGGCCGCCCAGGATCCAGGATGAGGAGGTTGCCACTGAGGGTCCCTTCGCCGGTAAAAGCGCGCCGTCGGCATGAGACGCACTCGAGTGCCCCATGGCGTCTTGGCGCCTGAGAGGGCACCATCCGCAACCGTGGCGGCACTCGCATCAGGCGCTGATGGATGGACAAACGAGAGCATCTTGGCCATGGGCACCTGCTCCCAAGGGCGATTCAAATTGAATGTGGACCATCGGCCGTCCCACCAGCGTCGCAGGATGCCGCACGCCTCGCGCCCGGCTTGCCCACTAGCGCGCAGGAGGAAGACGCCAGTGTTCGCCTCGTCTGGGTCAAACCAATAGTTGGAAGAGAGAAGCACTCGCCAATCATTGTCGAGTAGCAAAGCCTCGTCGCGGCGCTCTCGAGCCCTCTCGAGCCAACCGTCTATGCTCAGCGATGCGTTTGATAGCACCGCATCCGAGTCAAGGTATAGAATAGAGTGGCATCGCCGGCCGTCGATGCCGTTGAGAAGTACGTCAGCCACGACCAGGATCTTGCACCAAGCTGCGACTCGTCGGCCAAGCCTGGGGTGTGGGCACCGATTCTCACTGAGCTGAGCATACCTGAACAGGTACGAGTGCCGCTGAGCATAGTCGTGATTGGCGGCCGCTATTGATAAGAGGTAGTTTCTCATCACAGGAACATTTTCGCTGCGGCCCTCGCTGGTCACGACACACCATCGTGCGGCCATCTCTTCGGCCGTCGTCCTTGTGGACGCAACGACCATCCTTCTCGCCGCCCCCGCCATGAAGTATGAGCTCACCGCGGGCTTTTCGCCCTCCTTAGCCGGCTGCCCCTCCGCTGGGCGGAACGATGCGCTGTGGCATTCGGGTGTCGTCAAACCGATGTCTAGACGCGTCGAATCACATGTGGATTGCATGCACAAACAGGCAAATGTCTTCGGTTTCATGATGGTTTGCCGCCCTTGACGTTGTTCGCCACAGCCTTAAGACTTCTACCAATCAGCAATACTAGCGCTAGATCCCTCCTCATCGCACATAGGCGTGTGGTTGTGTTCGGTGGCAATGAATTAGAGCAATGAATTACAATTAGAGGCTCCCCGCAGGATAGCCATCCAACCAGCCCGGCTGATGCGGAAATGGCCGACGGAGCGACTATCCGAGAATCCCACAGGTATCCATAATATGCGGTACACATACGACGTCGGGGGGTCGCGCCTCAATGCCCGGCCGCTTCCCGGCCGCTGCGCCGTTACTGCGCCGCTCTCCGCTGGCTCACTCCCTGGAGCCATCACACATTCTGCCACATTCACACTGCCGACACTGGTCACACTCTGTGTAACGATTATACGCTTGGCGTGTTGTATAGGGTTGTTTCGGGGATGCCGGCGCGCCGATTCCCGACGGCGGGCGGGTTCCGGGCGGGCAGGCGCAGGGTTCATCACGGGCGCACGCTAAACACAGACGACGTACATTTACGAGGAACCCTTCGAACCCTGTGCCGACACCTTGGGGCTGGGTGCGGACGACGATCGGCGGGTGCTCTCGCCTCCGCTTTTGCTTGTGTCCTTGCTCCCCCTCGCGCTGATCACCTTTTCTGGATGGCTCCTCGTCGTTCCCTTCGGATTGGGCTCGTCCGCATCCTCGGCATGGCCTTGCTTCGAGGGGTGAAACGCACCTAAGGGGTGCCCTTGTTCGGCGGTGTTCGGCCGCGTGTCGAGTGGGTTCACACCGTCGTGGTGTGAGCCAGGGTTGCTCTCCACGTCACTCTCACTCTTGACGAAGTTGAGGTTGACCGGCGGCAACTCGCCGGCAGCACCGGGCAGGTTCTTGTCCATGTTCACGAAGAGTTTCACATTACAGCTGAACGCGAGTGTGACGCTGATGTGGTAGGTGCCGTCCTGCCGGTCGTCGACCTCGATCGAGTGGTTCTGGGGCACGAGCGCGGTCTGATCGTGCACACTCTGCTTCATCAGCTGCAGCCGCGTGCCAAACTTGTGCCCACCGACGACGCACGCGTTGCCGTACTTGTCGTACGTGCGCAGCACCGAGGCGTACGGCCGATCGACGAGTAGGATTGCGTCCTCAGGTTGAAGGAGCTTGCACTTTTCAGGGTCGGGTTTGTCGGGTAGCACGGCAAAGGTGACGGGAGAGCCCTTGATGGGTGTCGTGCCGAGCATCACGTGGATCTCGTGCTGGCCCGAGAATGCGGTGTCGTGCTTGATGTCGTAGAGGGTGGTGCCGCCGCGCACCTGCTGATTGTACTTGAGCAGCGCGTGGGTCCCGTTCGGCAGATCATGTCGTATGACGAGCTGGCCCTCCTGCACCACGGTCAGATTCCGGAGCTGGTCATAGATCTCGGGACGGATGGTGAGCGTATCCCCTGCGACCAGCGTGTTTGCGTCCGCCTGCGTCCCTTTGCCATACTTGACCTTCTCGTCCTTGATGAGCTTCGTCCAGCCGTCGACCTGCGAGACAGTGGCGCTCGCCTCGCCCGAGCTGACGGCGAGCTGGAATGGCGAGTTGGGGAAGGGCAGTCGCTCGCCCTTGGACTGCGGGTCGCACCAGATATGCAGCCGGCACGGGCCCGCCTCGGATGCCGAGTAACGAATCCGGTACACGCCTGTGTCGCCCGGCTCCCACTGGCCCTTGTGTGGCCTGGGCTCTATGTTCGCGAGCTCAGCATTCGTGCTTTTTCGCGCAGCATTCGTGCCTTCCTTGTCGTTCTTTGTGAAGGCCAAGCCAAAGGCGAACTTGGCGCCGGGGAGCGCTGTGTTGCCGTACTGGTCGAGGAATCTGATCGAGATCTCAGTCTCGATGCCGGCGATGCATGCGGTGAGCCCGGCGCCCTCGAGCACGGACTTGGACAGGTCCGGCTCGCTCGAGATGAGTGTGAACGTGATCGGAGAGCCGATCACATCGTCGCCGCCAATCGTCACGCGAGACTTGAAAGTGCCCGAAGCCATCGAGAGCCACTCGAGCAGGTACGTACCATCCTTATTGTCGCGCACCTTGGTCACAGGCCCCTTGGCCTCGCAGACCAGCTTCACGTCAGCGCCGCCCGCGATGCAATAGTTGCCCATCTTGTCCGCGGTGCGCAAGGTCACGCGAGCTCCGATGGCCTTCTCAACTGCGCTGCCTACGCTGCCTGCGCTGCCTGCGCTGCCTGCGCTGCCTGCGATGACTTGCCCTGCGATGACTTTCTCTTCGAGCCCCACGTTGCCGCTCACACTGCTCACCGGCAGGCGCGTCGCGCTCGCATGGGCAGGAGCCGGTAGCACTTGGAGCGCAAAGGGAGAGCCGGGCACAGCGGCGGCGGCGTGGCGCAGCCTGACGTGCAGCAGGTAGTGGCCTGCGAGCCCGATGGAGTAGTACACCGAATGCTTCTCGTGCAGCTGGCCGTGCGCGTGCAAAGTGCCCGGCTCGACGCCGCCGAAGCCGAAGCCGATGCCTGCAGGGTCGGAGGCGAGCTCCAGACGGAGATTTGCTGAGGACAGCCGGTTCGCGCGAAAATCCTTGACCACCTCCGCCGACTTGACCTTCTCTGTCTTGTCATTCTCGCACCGGTGGATGTACCGGTGGAGGTATTGCTGCCGGCTCTCTGGATCGAGCTTCACGCGCGAGGTGACGAGCTTCTTGCCGTGCGTCATGAGCAGCACCCAGGCCGTCTGACCGGATTCCCACAGCTGCTGCTGCTGCTGCTGCTGCCGTGCCTGGACCTCCTCAGCGCTGCTGCGAGATGCAGGGCCAGAGGGCGCTGGCGAGAAGTAGCCGGGTCGCCAGGAGTGTGTGCCTGCCACCCAGCCTTTCAACGCCCTCTCGTCGACGCGCGTGCTCGGACGAGCTGAGGACTGCCCTGCCGTCAGCGACGGGTGCGGTCCTGGGGCTGCCGGCAGCGACGGGTGCGGTCCTGGGGCTGCCGGCGGCGGCGGCACGGGGGAGGCATCGGCGGAGGGCGCTGTGGAGGCGGCGGCCACACCCGATGATGGTGCGGCTTCCGCTGGTGTTGCTGGAGGCGGAGGCAACGACGTCACCATCGTCGTAGCTGTTGGTGTCCTCGCTAAGGCTGGAGTAGCAGCACGCCGTGCCATTTCGCGGTTCCACTCCGCGGTTTGCTGCCGGGGCCGCATTGGCGTCTTGGACACATCCGCCTCGTTCTCCGAGACGACGGCGTGCTTGAGGACGTTATCAAGCGCCTGGCCAATCGAGTCGAGTGCCACACAGCCCCACACGTCGACGCCATCATCCACCACTCGCTCCTCAAGAATGGTCACCACCTGCTCGGCGAAGAGGCGCCCGACCTCGGGCGCTTCTCTCGCGGGCTCGGTGCGCACCACCAGCGTCTTCTCGATGCGCACGCGCATCGTTCGCTTGCGGCTCGTGAAGCCGCCAGCCTCGCCTCTCGTCTCCACAGGCGCAGACGTGATGAGCACCTCAGCCGGCTTGGCCGCCACCGCCGCCACGACCCGCTCCTCCTTTTTGGAGCTCTTCTTGGCGGCGAGCTTAGCCTCACCCTTCTTGGCCATCTTCATGTTCAAGCTGGCTTCCCACTCCTCGGACTCGGCTTCTCGCTTCGCCTTGAGCTTCATCTCCTCCTCCTTGGCCTTCACCTCCTTCTGGTTGATGCTGCCGGCGCGCGTGCGTGGCGAGTCGGGCCGCACCTCCTCCACAAACACGTCGAGGTCGACCGCGTGGGCCACCTGCCCCAGCCGATCTCGAAAGAAGATCTCGAACGAGTGCGTGCTGCGTGAGATCGCTTGGTAGAGCGCGCTACCCCGTACCTCGCATTTGGTGTGACATGGCTGGTTGGTCGACGCGTTCGCTTTGAAGGGCACGCCGGGCAGCGAGATGCCAAACAGGCTGATGGTGATCGAGTACTGGCCCGAAGTCGACGGCTTCCACACCACAAGATAAGTGCCGTCTGCGTTGTCGAGCACGCGTGCACGCACTGCCGCCGGGCCGCGGATGGCGCAGAAGAAGATGTCCCCGCCGCTCGTCTTCTTCTTGCCGTCCATGTCGACCGCCTGGATCCAGAAGTATGTTGCCTGCCTCACCGTGGCCTCGTGAAGGCCCTGTCCGCTGAGCACGCACTTGCTTGCGTCTGTCTCGGTCGTCTCAAACGGGGTGAAGCCTGGGATGGGCCCATTTGGAATCTCGAGCACGCCGAGGCCGATAGCTCCAGGCGCCGCGCTCGGCGGAGCCGCTGCCGTAGTTTGCTCCTTGCTGCTGCGCGCGGCCTTCTCGCCGCGAGGCGCTCTTGTAGACGGCATTATGAGATCCGTATTTTTGGGAAAAGAAGCCACGTCAGTTACGTTGAATGCATGCCGAATTTCTCGACGACGCCTCAATTCAGTTCAGTTCAGTTCAGTTCAGTCAATTCAGCCCATTTCCGAAGCGGTGCTGTGGGGGGCGGAAAGACCTGCCGGAGCGAGTTTTATCTGGACACCGGCTACATGTACCCGGAAAGTCCTATAGTATCGTATGATGCGCTTGCCTCAACTCGACATCGAGCGCATAATCGCCGGTTAACCGGTCCGTTCAATCTACGACGTACTAGTGTAAACGCGAACTGCCAGTACCAACTGCGGCGCCGTCGTAGACGTATACAGCTGTAGTGCACCCAGACCGTGCGCAGGGCGCCGGCGCCAAACCCACGATGCGTCCATGCCCGCACCCCGCGTCCCGGGAGGAACGGTGCAGGCATCAACGGGGCTACCGCACGGCACGCCAACAAAGCACTCCGATCTCCGCAGCAGCGTGGCAGGTTGTGCTCGCACTTAATAGATCGAACTGCCATAGCTGCCATCCGCTCCGAAGAGTGTGCTGGGGCTTGGCCCCAAATCACGTGCTGCGCTCAAGCTCTCTCGGCGCACGCACGACCCTTGCACCGCCCGCACGGTGTTCAGTCGCCCCAGTAGAATGCCACCCTGCCCATCCCGTTCGGGATTTGGTCGCACAACTGCCTATACTCCTCATCTCCGACGGCGAGCTCATCGAGACGCTCGAGGAGTGACGAAACTTTGGCGCGCTCGACAATCTGCGCCGCGCCGCCGCAATAGAGGATGCGGACGGTCTCGTCGTCGCGCAGCTCGAGAGTGATGTGGCTCGTGTGCGGCGGCCACTCGCCCAGCGGCACCCTCGCGCCGTCGGCATCGAGCACATTGAGGAGCATCATCAAAGTGGTGTCATGGCCGGAGAGGAGGACCATGCGGGGGCCCGCCAGCGCGTGGCGCGGCGCCGCCTGCAGCTCGCGAAGGTGCCTCGCGAGCGTCGCGCACAGCTTGCCCGCCGAGAGTCGCGTCGCCAGCACCCCACCCGAGCGCAGCGCGTGGCGAACTTCCCTGGCGCTCTCCCGACTCGACCAGTCGCATAGGGACACGTGGACCGACTTCGATGGCGGGAGGCCATAGAAGCGGCGAGCGATGCAGTCGTCGTGCACGGCGAGCACGGGCGGATTGGCGTTCTCGCCGTTCGCCGTCAGCCCATACGCGCGGCTCACCGCGGATCGCACTGCGGAATAGCCACCATCGCTCGCCCGATGGGCGGCGCGACCGGCGGCCAAGGTGGCGGCCAGAGCAGAGCAATGGGTGTCGAGAGGCAGCGGCGAGATGCTCTCGATGTCGATGCGCACCGGATGTGCCGGCGCCGGCGCATCCTCAAAGAGTCCGGTGAGCACCGCACGCGCGGTGAGCACCGTGCGAGACACATCTGTGGAGCGCACGATGACCTCGGTCGGGACCCCATATTCCTTCTGCAGCATGCGACCCAACGCCTCGCCTTGTTTCCAGCCGATTTGCGTGAGCAGGCCGTTGCGCGGTACCACAGCGTTGTACTGCTTGCCTCCTACCAGCTCTGCTGGCGTTGCGTGTAGAGGAGCAGAGGTCATGGTCACATATTCCTCCTTGCCTGAGTCGGGCAGCTTGAAGACCGGCTCTCTGGCGCCGTGGCGGAAGCAGACGATTACCCCAACGACCCGCGGCTCAGCTGATGACTCAGCGGAGCGTGGCGTGAGCACGGCCACCGCGGGAGCCAATGCGACGACAGCCCCCGCCGCCCGCCGACGAAGCGACATTCTTTCGCGCTCGAGCACAGCTGACCTTTTCGCATTTCCAAAAGGGATCGCGCAGTAAGGCTACCTGGCGAGGCGACTTGTGTGTGTTCACGATCACGTTCACGACACGCCGCTTACACGAATGGGCTGTGTCGGCCACACCTCCGTCCATAGTGACCGTGGCCCTCGTGCTTGGGGGTCTGGAGTGTGTGCGCGCGTTGTGTTGAACAGCAGCAGCAGCACGGTGTGCCGTTTCGCGCCGACACATAGACGGACCGCGGGCTCGCAATTTGTTTGCCACCAGACGCCTTGGTCGTCTTAAGAGGTTAAGTGCACACCCGGACTCTCTCAGTGTTTTTGCAACTTGGTTCTTCCATGTTAAAATGACCCAGCCTGACCTTACCGTGGAACTACGATGTGCCACGGCGGCAGCAGCCACGCACACACGAGCACGATGCCAAAATTGCTCAGCTCGCGACCCCTCCTGGTCATGTTGAGCGCAAACGAGAGCAGCGCCGGCAGCAGGCGCACCGCCTCGAGCACCTCCAGAGCGGCGGTGGTGCTCACGAGCATGAGCGTCTGTTGCATGGCGAGCATCGAGCTCTGGCGGAGGTAGCCCCGCTTCACGAGCGTCTGCATGAAGAACTCCATCACGTAGGCCGTATTGAGGCACATCCAATAGAGACGAAAGCTCCGAGTGCTCGCCAGCCCGGGCGCGGCAGCGGTGGCGCGCATTCCCTCGACGGCGACGCTTGCATTCAGCCCGTGCAGCAGGCAGTGCTTGTAGAGCAAGTACTGATACTTCTTGAGCCGATAGAGGAGCCGTATCAGTGGAGTGCGCCCACCCACGCCCGGCTGCTCGTAGTTCTTCGAGAACGAGTTGACGGGGAAGTGGGCGCGGAAGAGCCACGGGAGGGTGGCGAGGAATGCGAGCGCGGTACGGCCGGGGGCGCTGTCCTGGGCGCTGTCGGGCGCTGTCCCGGGCGTGAGCCACGGCACCGCATGGAGGAACGAGATCTGGACGAGATTGAGAAGCTGGTAGAAGCTGTGCTCGATCATCTCGGACTGCGTCACGGTCGCGTCGGTGTCGAGCACGCCCGACGCCTCGTTCTTCACCTTGCGGTGCGACGGACCAAAGTCACGAGCCGCGCTCAGAGCCACGCTCGCGCCGAGCAGTGAGAGCCCTGCATCGTATAGCCAGAGCCCTGATGGGGGCACGGTGAAGCCTCCCACCCGTCGTGCGTCGGCCATGCCCAAGATCAAGTACAACGTGAGGGCGAGGCCGAGGAGCCGATGGGTGCGCCCGTACCTGTGGGGGAGAGAGCGCCGTGGTGAGCACATGCATGCTGGGCGAGGCCGAGGAGCCGATGGGTGCGCCCGTACCGAGGCCGGAACATAGGGTAGTGCCACGCGCTCACCGCGCAGATCGCGCTAAAGAAGAGAAGGAGCCCGGCATCGACCGAGTACGCCATCAGCGCCGACGCTGTGGCCGTCGCGCCTCCTTGGGCGCCCATCACGGCGCCTCCTCCGGGAGCAGATGTCAAGGCGCCGTGGCGGGCGCTCGATGTCAAGGCGGGCTGGCGTACGTCGATGCGGCTGCCGACGTCCAGGCGACAATTGTGCAGCGTGACCGCGGGCTGTGCGCACGCTGGCGCCTCGCATGTGGTGAGGTCGAAAAGCACCACGCCCACATTGTTCAGTCGCCCATGCTCGCCAGCGAGGAGGACGCATTCGGGCGCGTTCGTATGAGCCCAGAGGAGCAGCATGGGCGTCGGCTGGCACGAGCGCGCCATGGGCAAGGCGACGGGCGCCGACAAGCGGCTGGTGTGGAAGAGGAAGAGAAGTTCCCGCAGCAGACGGCTGTGCGCGACGATAATCGTGCTGGCTGCAACGGCCTCACCGGCCTCACCGGCCTCACCGGCCTCCATGGCTTCACCAATTGCTGCACCGGCCTCCATGGCAAGAAGATTCGAGATGATCTCACCGATTCGCGTGGTGAGCGGTGCCACCGCCTGCTCCAGCGACTCCGTCGTGCCCTCGGCAACGGCGCTCAGCTGCTGACCATCGGCGAGCCGACGGCGGTCGTCGTACGTCGCGTGCTCACGCAAGCGCAGCTGGCCGTACTGCGCACGAAGATAGTCGACCTCCGCCGTGCCTGCAGCTTCGCCCAGGGCCGCTGACTGAAGAGCAAGCGTGTGCGACATGGAGGAGAGGGCGGAGAAGGACGGCGGCGGCTCAATGCGGTTGCCAGCACCAAGCGGCAGCGGCATGCAATCCGCGTAATGGCATGTCTCTTGTAGAGCCGGCAACGACTGCACCCTTGTGCTCCCAGCGTCAAGTAGTGGCCTCAGGCCGAGCAACGCCGTGTCGATGGCGCGCCGAAGATTGGACGTGAGCACATTTGGTGGCGCGCACTCGCCATCGATGGAGCAGCGCACGGCTCGACCGAGCTCGCCACCCTGCTCAGGCTCATTCACGAGGCGAGAGCGCAGCGCCAGCGCCTGAGCAACACCCTCGGCAGAGAGCGGCGCGTCCACAAATCGTGGCAGATCGCCGAGCCGACGAATCTCCTCAGCGCTGGCGCCGCTCGCCAGCGCGGCCTTTTGCTCCTTGTTCCACACGCTTTGACCGTGCCGCACGTACAAAATGCGCATCCTCGTGCGCTTCGATGACTTCGACATCACGTTCACGTCAATAAGCCGTCACGGCAAGACGCACACCCACCGGTCCCGTGGAGACTCACCGTGAGGGAGGCGCAGACATGATGCCTTCGCGACCTTTTGATCGACGCGCGCAGGCTTCGCCCCCCTGGTGTGAACGTTAACGCGACACAAGACAATGTAACAGCCTTTGGGGTTAAAATCGACACTTTGGTCACGTGTTTACCGGACACACAAGGCTGTAACATTGTTCACACCACTCCTGGGATGGTGGTGTGAACCGTCGACAACGTCGACTAAATGCCGCCCGACGCGCTCGCACTCATCCGGCGGGCTAAGGCCGAGAAGGCCAAGCAGTCTACAGCTGACGTGACACCGCCGCCTCCGCTCCCGTGCCCCGCCTTCGCAAAGACACCGCCTCTGCCGCCACCGCTGCCCTCACCGCCACTTGTGCCGTCCATCTACGTCATACCCGACTTCGTCAGTCAAGAGGATGAGGAGCTGCTGCTCGCACACATCGCTGCGGCTCCTCCCGAGCGCTGGACGGGCGGGCGGCCCGGTAGGCGCACGGCCAACTGGGGAGGGCTGCCAGGCAAAGTCGGCGTGGTCGAACCGCTGCCGGCGTGGATCTCTGCCTTGGTAGATGCGCTGGTTCGATCCGGTGCGTGGCCGGTGGACGTCGTCGGCGGGCCGCCAAACCACTGCCTGATCAACGAGTACGAGGCGGGTGCGGGCCTCACCCCGCACACGGACGGCGTCATGTACGCTCCGCACGTGTGCACGCTCTCCCTGGGCTCCGACGTCGTGCTCGACCTCCACCTACCGTCTGCTGCGAAGGACGCCGACGCATCCGCGCAACCACACGCGTCGCTGCTGCTGCGCCGCCGCTCACTCAATGTGTACGCGGGGCCCGCCTACTCGGAGCTCTTCCACGGGATCGCCCCCCGGGCGGAGGATGTCGTGCGCGAAGGTATCGTCAACCTGACCCAAGATGACGAGCGCGGCGAGGTCATACCTCGGCGGCGGCGCTGGAGCATCGTCTTCGTGCACAAGCTAGGCGCAAGCTACGGCGGCGCTGCGGCGTAGTGGTCTGAGGGCGGACGGATGAGTGAGCGAGCGAACGAGCGAGAAAGAGCGATGGAGCCCATTATGGAGCCCACATTAGCCATCTGACGGAAAGATACGGGCCCGCGCGCGGCGGCCGCGGCTCCGCGGCTAGGAGCAAGCGCCGCGACGAACTCGCGCGACGCGTGCACTTAATTAAGGTGTTTACTAGTGACGTCTGAACTGACAATAAGACCAATTGAATAAGACCCGACTCTGAGAAGGTCCTTAAAGGACCGCGCGCACACCAATTGGCGACGACACGCATTTTGAGTCTCCATGTTGTGAGTAATATGCACATACGGCCCCAAATAAGTACTGACGGCAACAGTGGATACGTCTTCGACGACCGGGGGCTCTCTATCTCAAGAAAATGCTGTGTAGCAGCAACGCTCGCCACAAGCCCTTGGACGGGCGCGATGGCGGTCGCTGCTGTTTCGCGTGCGTCGCAGGCTTGCTAGTCCAGCTCGACGCTAGCAGCGCAAACGCGAGAATATTGTGCGCACTCACCAGCAGCACAAGCGCGAGCAAGCTGCTGCTGCTCAGGCCGAGGAAGCTGTCGCTGCTGGACCAGCTGTCGCGGCTGTACCCGAGGACCCACCGCAGCGAAGGGCGCTGGTGAGTGAGCAGCTGATCGGCCTCCAGCTGCGCGGCGGCGGCCTCGGCGCGGCTGCGGCGCCAGCGAATAAACTCCCGCGCAGGCGGCAGGCCCAGTCGATCCACCGCAGAGCTCAGAGCGGTGACCGAGTCGCGGAGCGATGTGCGTTGCACGTGGCGTACGATCGAGCGTGGAACGCCGTTTGTCGCGGCACTGCTGACTGTCATGTCAAGGCTCACCCTGGTACGATCATTGGGCAGCGCCTCGAAGCGCCACGCCGAGCGCTCCATTTCTATGCGCACGACACCCGGAATGAGGGGCACCGCGGGATGGTCGACGGAGTGGCAGACTGACTCGAAGACGGCGTCACGAGAGTTCGAGCTAATGTCGCAAGACAGCACCAGGTCGCGTGATGAGAGCGGCCACGGGAGCGCGTGCTGCTGGTACACAAGAGTGCCAAGATCGTGTGTGTGCACCAGCCGCTGCTCGATGAGACGATCCGCCCACTCGTGGTTGAGCTCGTAGCTCGTGTAGACAGGCATGATGCGCGAGATGTGCATGTCGACGATCGTCGAGTATGAACTCGAGAGGTCGCTCGTCGCAGACACGCCGTAGACGGTGAGTGCAAAGAAGATCATGCCCATTTGCATCTCGAAGACGCCACACGCGATGCTCGACTTCGCGAGAAAAATAAAATTCTGGATCTTTCTCGGACGTTTCTCTGATTGGCCGTTGCACGTTGAGCAAGCAACAATACATCTGCTGCTGGTTGCCGACATCGCTCGTGTTGCAAGCAAGCAAGCAACACGCTACCCCACTTGGTGGTGCGAAGGCGTGAGTCGATTCTGAGTGAGAGTGATGATCGATTCCGTTTCCGACTGTGCAAAAAAGTAGCCGATGCCGAGAAAAATGTGTTAGATCTTAGATGGTATGAACGAGGAGGAAACAGACCTGTGGTGGATATAACTAGGGAGTCCCGACAAAAAGCAACTCATCTTCTCCGCCCACTCTATTCCTACTCGGTTGCCATGTCGGTTGCGATTGTTTTACAGTCTGTAACGTTCTAAGATACCAATAAGTTACGAGTTAAGATTTATCGTAAACGCCTAAACGCTTTATCCTTTAAACGTGCAATTGGATCGTAAACTAGATCATATTGGCTTATTGGTACTACCCTATTTGAGTTGAGTTCGTTTGTTGCGCGCTTATAGCTAACTAATTACAAATTTCAAATTAGCTTCATCCAAGCTTGCTTCGTTGCTTGCCCCGTTCTGGGAGGAACACAGACGATAATTACGCAGACCCTCATATACGATGTAGCAGTAGGAGTACCCTAGCCACTTCGTGCCATTGGCCAATTGCTCGAGGATACCGTCACTACGGTCTGGCGTCTGCAGTACGGTCCTGTGACTCTCATGCCGCGCACGTTACACCACACCTCTCGTGTGAATCACGCGCGCGCGCGCTCACACGCCTCTCGAAAAGGGAGAGACGAGAAGAGAGGGGCGGAGCACATGTTATGTGCTACCAGCGCTCAGAGTTGTGAGCTCGTCGGCCGATGGAGGCGCGCCCCCATCACAACGCCTCCTTCCAGCCGCTCATCACAACGCTCATGCTTCGGCATGCAGCAGCCTGACGACGGTCGAGATCACCTCGGCATGCGGCTGCGTCGTGTCCACGCAGGCCTCCTCGATCCGCTCCAGCTTGCGGATGTAGAAATCGGCCTCCTCCCTTAGGCTGTGCGACTCGGCGCGGCTGGCCTTGAGCTCACCCTGAAGCTGTTCGAGCTGGGCGCGCAGCTCTTCGACCTCCGCGCTCATCACAACGCTCGTGGGGGCGGCGGCGGCAAGCTCGGTGGCGATGCTGCCAGCGGCGGCGCCCTCCTCGAGTGGGCCCGCCATCTCCTCCGCCGACCGCTTGAGCATCTGGCGCTTGCTGCCACCGTGCTTGCTGCTACTGGCATCAAGTGAGTTGATAGCACCGCGGCTATTGGCCGAGTTAGCATCGAACGGCCTCAGGCCCTTGGCCGAGCCGGGCGTGGCGGGCGGAGCAAGCGCGTAGATTCGCTGAAGCAGGTCGAGGTGCGCAATCGGATTGGCCTTGCACAGGTTGGGCAGGTCGAGAGGGTGCTCGATGCCTGCCTTGAAAAGTGCTGCCTCGAGCAGCTTGTAATTGGGCAATGCTTTGTGCTCCTGCGAGGGTGACATGGTGGACAGGACAGTCGTGAGCGAGTTGCAGCACTTGCGGTGAGTCACGAGTGGGCGTGCGCACCGCGTCAGCCTCCTTGTTGACCTTTTGGAGGTTGATGCTACCAGGGCGCGCAGCCTCGAGCAGCTCGCAGTAGATGGCTCCGTTGCTGCACTGCTTCTCGATCGGGAGCGACTTGCCGATGCTCATGCCACACACCTTGGTAGCCCAGCTCGCGAGCTGCGTCTTGGAGGCGACAGTCGTCATCCTCCTGGACTGTGGCGCTCGGTCGGATGCGACTCAAAAGTTGACTCAAACACAGCACATGAGGCGGGAAAACGCGTCCGTGCGGCGAGCAAGGCTCGCGGAATGCCGCACACTGCGTATGGTTGTTTCGTTTGGAGCGCTCAAGCTCTGTGAATAGTGACCTGTGGATAGGTACACAAGATTAGCATCTTACTATGCTATAGGGACATACTCGGTAATTGGGTCCGACCGATCCTCGGTTGCATCTCGTGCCTTGGGC
>Ga0210239_100463_pt1 | contig 35797 bp, 17 predicted proteins | sample ChrtobMetP5a_0mM_FD_155451 | JGI IMG/M metagenome (GOLD analysis project Ga0210239, IMG submission 155451) | Chrysochromulina tobin associated microbial communities from unialgal haptophyte culture, Seattle, Washington, United States - P5a_0mM | ecosystem: Host-associated > Algae > Haptophytes >... | reverse complement strand
CCGCCTCCTTCGCCGCCTCCGCCGCCTCCTTCATCGCCTTCTCCTTTATCGCCGCCTCCTCCTCCTTTGCCGCCTTCTCCTTCGCCGCCGCCGCCTCTGCCGCTTCCGCCGCCGCCGTCGCCGCCGCCGCCGTCACCATCGATCCCTTCCAGCCTGCCGACGCCGCCGCCGCCACGGCCGCCGCCCTCCCTCACCCTGCCGCCGCCGCCACAAACGTCGTCGCCACGCACGTCGCCACCATGCACGTCGCCGCCCAAAACGGCACCGCCGAGCCATCATATGCCAGTGGCGACAGGCGAGTGCGGGGCATGGTGCTACGACTTTGGCAAGGTCCAGTGCCACCACTTCGGGTGCAGCCAGTGTCCTGACTGCAGTGGTAGTATGCCCATCTTACAGCCCGGGCAGGGTATTGGGGAGGAGCCCGTGCCAGGGCAGCCTGTGTTTGGGGGCTTGCCTAGACCGGGATGCGAGGGTGCGGCGTGCGAAGAGCCCTTACCCGCCCCGGGGAAGGCTGTGGCGAGCCTCTCACGTCTAATCGCGTCGGGTCAACGTTGGCATCATCAACGTGCGCTCATGGAGAGAGGTAAGGGGGGTGCACCGAGTGGGGGTGGGATCCTCGGCCCAGTTGCATTGTGAAGCTATACTGAGTCAGCAGAGCTTCAAGAGCTCAAGACGGAGAGGAGCATGGGCCCTCGAGGGGCTGCGTAAGTACGGGCGAGCTGGGGATGGCTGCGAACCTCCGCACAGAGGTCCTCTCTGTGTGTCCACGACTCCATTTAGCATGTAGTAGAGTCTCAGGCACATGGCCGCGGCGTGGGCGAGTATCTGGCCGAGCGTTGCCACCGTCCGCATCCCTGTGTAGAGCCTGCAGCTCGTCGGCCGTTCGTTGACGCGCACCGTCGCAGCCGCTCTGTGTACGACTTCTGTGTATCGTAGTGGTAGCGCCGCACCCGCACTGTGTGAGAATGTCAATGTGGAGCGAAAATGAAGATCTCCCGTCCGGACTCCGCTAAAAGTTCAACCCGGAACGCGCGATCCTCCAATTCACACAGCAAAATCAGCAGGACCAGGACCAGGAGCCTGCTCTATCCCATGTTGGCCTAACCTCTGCACACGCTACGTGAATGCACCGCAAAATGCACACACTATACGTTCACTCTCGGGCCGAAGATGAAGAGGATCCCGCCGCCGCCTTGATCGCCTCTCGAAGATGAGCCCACCCGACTTCCAGGTGCTCGGGCGCGAGGGTGCCCGGGACGACGCCCCCCTTCGGCTCGGACCCATCCGTGACCTCGAGCGCGAGCTCAAGTCGGACCTGCTCGAGCATGATGACCTCAAGTAGATTCGACTTGAGCTTGAGAAGCTCGTCGTCTGTTGGGTCCTGTTCGAGGGCTGCCTCGACGGCGGTGAGCTGATCTTCGGCGCTGTTCAGCTTCTCGACGTAGCTCAGCGTGTTTTTCAGCACCGTTCGCATGGGCTGCTCCGGGTTCGTCAGCTCGTCTGCGATGGGCTGCTCCGGGTTCGTCAGCTCGTCTGCGATGGGCTGCTCCGGGTTCGTCAGCTCGTCTGGGATGCGCAACGCCAGCGGTGGGGAGGTCTGCTCGAGATCTGCTCGAGGTCCGCTCGAGATCTGTTCGAGATCTGCTCGAGGTCCGCTCGAGATCTGCTCGAGATCTGATCGAGGTCCGCTCGAGATCTGTTCGAGATCTGCTCCCTCATCGCTGCTGTGCCACCTCAGCAGAATGCGCCCCTTGCCTGGCGCCATCGCCACCGTCGTGATGGGCTGGCTGGCTGGGCCTGCTGCCGGGTCGTACCACGTGCCGTTGAGCGGGACGCTCGCGTCGGAGCAGTGGGCCGTCGGGTTGACAAGGACGAGCGCCGTCTCGAAGAGTCGGGCGAACGTGCACGGAGCGATGCGGTAGCCTTCGACCACCATTTCATTCTTTTGAGGCGCGCCGATGGGGTGGAAGTAGCGAGGGTGGATCTCCACATAGTAACCACCCGCGTGTCCTTTCGTCGCGTTGCGAAAATAGTACGGCACGATGCCGTACATCGAGGTCCGCGTGCCGGCCGCGAGCAAGAACGAGGCGTACCCGAAGTCCTCGAGCTCTTCGCGATTTGGCGCCCTCACGAGCTGTGGCGATCTGCAGCCCGCGTCGCCGATGATGGGCATGGTGGGCAGGCCGGCCGCCGACAGGTTCATCACCTGGTTCATATTCGCAATCCAATCGATCTCCTCGACGGGATACACTTGCTGCGGGCCCGCAGTGCCCGCAGTGCACGGCTCGTTTTCATTCACGCGGATGGCGAAGCTCTCCTTGGCGCCACCGTCGAGGAGAACGCGAGGCTTCAGCAGCACAGGCGCACTCACCCATCGGTCGACGTTGTTGGCGTACAGGTGCGTCGCGCCCTTCCTCGCCGTCAGCTCCCGCACGCGCTCCACGAGAGTGTGCTGCGCCGCGACGTAGCCGTCGAGTCCATACTTGACGTCTTCGGCGACGTTCCATATGAACTTGCGCATATCGTTGCCGATGGCATTGTACGCCAGATGGGGCGTCGCGCCGAAGCAGTCGAGCCACAGGCCATCGTAGCTGCTATTGTAGGCATCTGCGAGGTACTCGGCCACATAGGGCCTCGCCGGGTCCCAGGCATACCGTAGGCAGGATCCTTCGGGGCTGAGCTTCTTCGGCTGAGGGTAGCAACCCTCGCCGTGGTAAATCGGCGAGAGGACGGAGGTGTCGGTGTTGTGGGAGCGCTTCGGCGAGTGCCATAGTCCCCGCTCGACCGTGACTTGCGCATCGGGGTAGATGCAAGGTAGTTCGCAGACTGGCTCCACCTTCAGAATCTTCATGTACTCATCGGCGATGCGCAGCCATGTCACGTACGACTCGACGACGCCGGTCTCCTGGTTGAGGACGGATTTATCTCCCGGCGAGGTGGACGCGACTAGCCCGCCAGGAGACAGTGGGTTCCAGTGTTGGCAGGGCACTCCGTCCACACATCGTGAGTTGCATTCGGAACACTGGGGGACTCCGTCGATTGTGGTCACCGTGCTCTTGTGAGGGATGCTTGTCTGTCGGGCGTCGAGGCCACTCGGAGCTGCGACGGACGCGTCAGTCGGAAAGTCGGTGTGCCTTACGCGCCGCACGCGAAAGGTGGTCTGCACCTCGTCGATGCCATCCGAGAGCAAGCCTGTGCGGTAGTAGGCGACATCTTCGTGGTGTTGCGATTCCACAAAGCCTGGCTCAAACGCCGCTTGGCCACTGCCACCAAAGTTCTTGTACTTGATCTTGATGATGCTGGTTTTATCGAGCTTCGCCACCGTGCCATCAGAAAACATCTGGTGCGCGCGCCGCGAGTCTCGATCAGTAACACAGCGTGAGCGAGCAGCACGATGGGCGTAACGTGGCGAGCAGGGCGAGGAGCCGGCGGGTGGTGTGAGAAGCCGCAGCTCAACGCACCGGAAATGCCATCTCGAGATGCGACGCGGCGGCTACATCTTCATCCGTCCAGGTCATGCCTCCACCTGCGCCCCAGGGACCTTCTACTGTCGAGAAAATGCCGTAGAGACGCATAGCAGGCTTGTCCAGCTGTTGAATCGTGTGCACCGTGGGCTCGTTCTTTTTCACTTGCCAGGGCGCATTGGGGTCGTTCCATGCTATGGCGCTGGTGCCACTCAATGTCGCGAAAATTGCAGTAAGGAGGGCAATGTTCTCGCGACCGGCCACCACTCGCTGCCTCCTACGCTGAAGCCTTTGGCGGCCACCACTCGCTGCCATGTTCGGCCAAGAGCCTTCTTGCCATTTTAGGGGTGCTTTTTTTCGATGCCGATTGCATGCACATAAGAGGCAGGGGCGCGCGATAAACTCCTCGGCTTCTCAGAGCAGAGACGTCGGACGCGAGACAGATGGTAGTTGGTACCGCGGGCACTCTCCACGCACTCCAGTGAGCCCAGTGCGTAGTTAGTGGATAGTGCGAAGTAAAACGTAGGAATTTCCTATGCTGGGGTAAAACTACGGAGCTAAACAGACACGGACGCGCCGCGCGGCTCATTTCAAATCGTCATTTGTGTCCCGTCTAGTTGAGAGTTTGAAGTTAACACAGGACGTCTCTCAAAAAGTTCCGTTCACACCGCAAAATGAACGAGAGGATCCGGGAAATCGGTGCAAACCCTGTTCAGGGTCGGTGACCCCTGATCAGGGTCGAAAGGTCTAAAGAGCTGATTTTCAAGGTGCCCGGCGCATGAGGTGCAAAACTACCCGATTTTGATAGGAGAGGCCGGTCAGGAGGGGCTGATCAGGCCTGATCCGAGGGTCGCGGGCAGAGGGACAAGGACGGAGGGTCCCAGCCTCGGTAGGGGCTGATCAGGCCTGATGCCCTGATCAGGGTCGCGGGCAGAGGGACAGGGATGGAGGGTCCCAGCCTCTGGTAGGGGCTGATCAGGCCTGATCAGGGTCGCACTGGTTGGGGGTCCCATAGGGCCCCAGCCTTGGTAGGGGCTGATCAGGCCTGATCAGGGTCGCACTGGTTGGGGCTCCCATAGGGTCCCAGCCTCGCGGTAGGGGCTGATCAGACCTGATCAGGGTCGCACTGGTTGGGGGTCCCATAGGGTCCCTGCCTCTGTAGGGGCTGATCAGGCCTGATCAGGGTCGCACTGGTTGGGGTTCCCATAGGGTCCCAGCCTCTGTAGGGGCTGATCAGGCCTGATCAGGGTCGCACTGGTTGGGGGGCCCATATAGGGTCCCAGCCTCTGTAGGGGCTGATCAGGCCTGATCAGGGTTCCACTGGTTGGGGGTCCCATAGGGTCCCAGCCTCTGTAGGGGCTGATCAGGCCTGATCAGGGTCGTACTGGTTGGGGTTCCCATAGGGTCCCTGAAGCCTCTGTAGGGGCTGATCAGGCCTGATCAGGGTCGCACTGGTTGGGCGGCCCATATAGGGTCCCAGCCTCTGTAGGGGCTGATCAGGCCTGATCAGGGTCGCACTGTGGTTGGGGGTCCCATAGGGTCCCAGCCTCGGTAGGGGCTGATCAGGCCTGATCAGGGTCGCACTGGTTGGGGGGCCCATATAGGGCCCCAGCCTCGGTAGGGGCTGATCAGGCCTGATCAGGGTCGCACTGGTTGGGGGGCCCATAGGGCCCCAGCCTCGGTAGGGGCTGATCAGGCCTGATCAGGGTCGCACTGGTTGGGGGTCCCATAGGGCCCCAGCCTCGGTAGGGGCTGATCAGGCCTGATCCGGTTCGTTTGCATGCAAGAAAGCAAAGAAGCTTCTATTGTTAGTCTTGCATGCATGTGTTTTTTGTAACGTTACAAATTTTTAGGCTTTTCGGTCAAGGAGGCCGCGTGGGTGCCCTGATCAGGCCTGTTCAGCTCCCTGTAAGCCATGAGCGGGGCATGGGGTGCAGTCAACGGAACGCACGACCAGATCCGCTTCTATGAGCTCTGGAACGAGACCACGCCCTACTTTCCCGACGCGCGTGGTTTGTCAGTGGCGTTGAAGAACAATTTGGACGATGCACGCGCTCAACATTTACGCTGCGTGGTGTCGAGCTCAAGAAAATCGGCATAGAAAGCGTAGTTGCGATCACGAATGCGGTTCATCGTGCCGGCGATTCGTTGAGAATGCCGCGCCCACCGCACCCGGGCGAGCATGCGCCCCTTCGTGAGGATTCGGATGTCATCTTGTTCCCGTGTAACACAGTGGCTTGTGCAACGTGCGGCAACCTGGCCCTCACCGTCGACAAGGGCGCTGCGCGCAAAGGGCACCGGATGGATCTCCGGGCCTTTTTCGCCAATGGCATCTCGCGCCCAGCCAAAGAGTGGGCGCTATTGTGCAAGAAATGCGAGACGCGCTCACGATGACGAAGATCGAGCTGCAGCGCATCAAAGCTGCGACGAGCTGCGGTACCTTCAAGGCCGTGCAGGAGAAGAAGCGCTCGGACTCATGGATCTCCGGGCCTTTTTCGCCAATGGCATCTCGCGCCCAGCCAAAGAGTGGGCGCTATTGTGCAAGAAATGCGAGACGCGCTCACGATGACGAAGATCGAGCTGCAGCGCATCAAAGCTGCGACGAGCTGCGGTACCTTCAAGGCCGTGCAGGAGAAGAAGCGCTCGGACTCCGGGTACAAGCTTCGCCGAATGCTGATGAAACGGCGGCGCAAAATAGAAGAGGAGAGGGAGGATCGAGAACGCAGAAAGACGGAGAAAGAAGCCCGTGCCAAGCGTGCCGCTTCGGCCCGTCCCCCCGATAGGCCCGGGTCACTTCTGTAATACGCTGGGTGAGACAGTGGGGAACAGATGCTGGGCCAGTAACGCGTACGTTTAATAGCTCGTGGTTAGTCATACCGCTCCACCTGTAAGGCGTCGTTATGCTGGGCCAGTAAAGCGTACATTTTCCTAACACATACCCAAACTCATGCTGGGCCTGTGCAAGTGCTTCCTAATCTTCTCGTGGTTAGTCATACCGCTCCACCTGTAAGGCGTCGTTATGCTGGGCCAGTAACGCGTACGTTTAATAGCTCGTGGTTAGTCATACCGCTCCACCTGTAAGGCGTCGTTATGCTGGGCCAGTAACGCGTACGTTTTCCTAACACATACCCAAACTCATGCTGGGCCTGTGCAAGTGCTTCCTAATCTTCTCGTGGTTAGTCATACCGCTCCACCTGTAAGGCGTCGTTATGCTGGGCCAGCGGGGAGGTACGTACGACCGGTGTGTGGAACCCCGAGCCGGAGGGGGCTGTGAGCGGCTCTGAAATAAGATAGGACTTGCGCGGAGGGTGTCTCGAGCCCTCTCCTCCCTCCCCTAGCTGATCCCCACACCCCTGGCGCCGCCCTTCCTAACCCAGGCGTCACCATCAACAAGTCTGTGCAGCGGGCGGGTCCGAGGAGGGTACCACCGGTGTGTGGAACCCCGAGCCGGAGGGGGCTGTGAGCGGCTCTGAAATAAGATAGGACTTGCGCGGAGGGTGTCTCGAGCCCTCTCCTCCCTCCCCTAGCTGATCCCCACACCCCTGGCGCCGCCCTTCCTAACCCAGGCGTCACCATCAACAAGTCTGTGCAGCGGGCGGGTCCGAGGAGGGTACCACCGGTGTGTGGAACCCCGAGCCGGAGGGGGCTGTGAGCGGCTCTGAAATAAGATAGGACTTGCGCGGAGGGTGTCTCGAGCCCTCTCCTCCCTCCCCTAGCTGATCCCCACACCCCTGGCGCCGCCCTTCCTAACCCATGTGTCACTGTGGACGGGTCTCGGAGGTCGGAGCGGGCGGGCTCGGGGAGACGCTGCAAGAAGAGACCGAGCCGGACAAGGGCGTGGCGAAAGGCGCGCATGGCCTCGTACGGCTCGCGCCCGACGTCAGGAAAGCGTAGCGCCGAAATCCAAGGTCAACTTCGAGCAGAGCTCAGCTCGCTAGAGCCGCTCACACTCGCGGCTGCGGTCCGAGCGGGCAGGCCCGGGGAGGGACGTACGACGCATTCGGCCTATCATCGCGGCGGCAACACGGAGGCATCTGTGCACAGGCTTTAATCCTGCCCCTGCCACACAATCTCATGCTCCCACCGCCTATCCTTGATCGCGCATTCGCCCTATCATCGCGGCGGCAACACTTGGAGGCATCTATGCACAGGCTCAACGTTCTCCCAGATCCAGTGGGCATCTTTTGCACCATTAGCGGTACCGTCGGGGCACCATGGAGCGGAAAGCGCTGGATTAGTCAGGCACACTGGCCCGAGCATGCCAGGCGCATCAGCGTCCAACTGGTAGGTGTATGAGATGACCTGCATGAAGTAGTCAATGTCCACGACTGTGCTCGGAACAGCGAGCCATTTGAACTTGGTCTCGAGGTGAAGGCGGCGCGCGCGGGCTAAGTAGATGGCTTGCAACCGCGGGAGGACCCGCTGCAGGTTCACCTTGTGCTTGATCAGCGATGGACCGTAGTATTGCGTCGAGCGGCACGTCTGCATCGTGTCCTCCACGCTCTGCAGGGCCGCGGCAACCTGCGCTTGGCAGGAGTCTTTGCCCGTAGAGCCAGGACAGAAGTACATCATCTCTCTCTTGAGCTTCTGGAGGTAGTCGGCGTCGCACTTGAACTTCTTCTTCGCTTGCCCATGGCCATCAGCAGGGTCATCCGCTTCTGCAGGTGGTTCTACTTCACGAGCAGCTTGTGCAGGCATCCCAGCCGGTTGAGAGCCCACGTCAGCGTCGTCTCCCAGCCCGTCCCAAGATTTGCGACGAGGCGGGCGCTTCTGAGAGGATCGGGTAGTACGTGAGGCCGGAGGAGCCACAGGAGGCACCTCGGCCTCGAGCATTTCAGGCGGGCTCGAGAGAGGAGGCTGCATTGCCTGTTGCTGTGCCGAGATAAGGACATCAATCCGCTGGGCAATTAGGTTTGGCACCACCACGCAAGCTGTCACCGCATGGACGAGAAGTTTCGTGGCCATGCGGCGCATCTGTCCTATCTCTTGTTGCTTGCTGCGCAAAAAAGCGCCCCATTGCCGCCGGCAGCCAGCTCTCTGAGTTTGGCCTCAGCCTCAGCCTCGTTGCGAGATAACGCGAACATGAATGCTTGCGCTTTCAGCTTCGAGTCGTCATCGGTCTGACTCCTCGTCGCGCGCCCCGCAGCCGGCATAGCCAATCCCGATGCCATGATATCCGCGCGGTCCGACTCTCCTCGACACCCTGAACAGGCCTGATCAGGGCGCCACGGCCTCTTTGTGGCCGCTTACAAGTAGCCTTAAATGGAAACGTTTTTTCACCTTTTTCTTGACATGCATGCAAACACATGACCCTGATCAGGCCTGATCAGCCCCTACCGAGGCTGGGACCCTATGGGACCCCCAACCACAGTGTGACCCTGATCAGGCCTGATCAGCCCCTACAGAGGCTGGGACCCTATGGGACCCCCAACCAGTGCGACCCTGATCAGGCCTGATCAGCCCCTCTTGCCGGCTTCCTCTCTGCCTTGGACGTGCTCTCGATTGTGCCTCCGATCAGGGGTCTCATTTGAAATATCAAATATATTGGGGCGCGGTTGGTCGCCACGCACGGGGAGGCTGATCAGGGGTCACCGACCCTGAACAGGGTTTGCACCGATTTCCCGGACCTACTGAATGAACGAACAACGAGTTGTAGTACTCTTTGGCCAACATGAATGCACACGGTTCGCACCAAGACTTAAGTACTCACTTCCTCTTGTCAGGCAGCTGGGCCGCCTTGCGCATCGCGCCAAACGCGGCATCCACCGCCCACGAGAGGCCGACCTTGGCCGCCTGCGTGGACGTGGGCATGCGCGCCGCGTACACGGCACGGCGTACGGCGTACGCCACCGGGCCGTTGAGGCGCACCGCTTGTGCGAGCGCTGCGATCGTCGCGCTTTGGTCACCAAGCGAGAGCATCTCCCCGAGGTTCTCGTACCGGAAGGGGAGGAGCGCTTCGCCGCGCACGACGGCGCGTACGTTCCACGCGACGTAGTCGGCCTGCTGCATGGCCGCCTGCGCCGTCGGTGGCGCCTCAACGCGCCGCGCGTCGACGACCGCCGCCGCATCCCCAAGTGCAAAGAGGCGCGGATGGCCCCGCACGCGGAGCGTCGCGTCGGCGAGGATGCGCCCGCGCGCGTCGAGCGGCAGCGGCAGGCCGGGCACCACTGAGGATGGGCACATGCCCGCAGACCAAACCGTCAGGTCCACCGGTAGCTCGGTCACCGGCGCGCCGTCGGGCGCCGTCGTGGGCACCAGGCTGATCGCCTCGGGCGTCACGTTCACTACGCGCGTACCCAGGCGCAGCTCGACGCCGGCGGACTGGAGGCGGCGCTGCGCCTCGTCGCGCGAGAAGGGCTGCGCGCCGGGGAGCAGCTGCTCGGATCGGTGCACGAGAGTGATCTGCGGTGGATGAGTCGATGACGGAGGGCAACTGCCCGGCCGTCCGACACTCGGCGCCGGCGCGCCGTTCGCGTGCGCTGCGCTCAGGGCGCTCGCGAGGTTGGCAGCCAGCTCGACGCCCACGTAGCCGCCGCCGATGATGCCGATTCGCAGCGGCGTGCCCGTACCGCGGCACGCGTGCTGGGCGAGCGCGAGCTGCTTCTTGAGCTCGAGCGCATCCTCCGCGCTGTGGAATGTGAGCGCGTGCTCCGAGACGCCCGGCACGGCGTCCGTGCGCGGCTGCAGCCCAAAGGCGAGCACGCACTGGTCGTACGGCAGCTGGCGCTCAGCGGTGCCCGAGCGCAGTGTCACCACCCGCTCCGCCTCGTCCAGGCCGCACACCTCGGCGCGCACGAACTCGACCTGCGTGCCCGCGAGCAGGTCCTCGTACCGTGGCGACACCTCCCACGAGGTGGCAGTGCCCGTGGCGAGCTCGTAGAGCATCGGGGAGAAGGCGAAGCGATCCGAACGATCGACGAGCGTCACGCGCGGCGCCGGGCCGCCCGACCAGTCGAGGCTGCACAACCGCAGCGCCGTGTACAGGCCACCGAAGCCGCCGCCGAGCACCGCAATCTCCGGGCCACCGAGCGCGTCGGCTGCGGACGCCATGCGCGGCGCCAGGTGCATGCGCGGCCGAGCGAAGGCCGTCAATGAGAGTAGGCTTCGGAGCATCGCGCTCGTGCGGGGCGTCTGGTCCAAGAGAATTCTGGGAAGCGCCAGGAAGCGCCTTGGGTTTCCTTTGGTAACGGTTTTCAACGCTGAACACTCGCTGAACCAACCCCGTACCTTAACCCCGTACCCAACCGGAATCCTTCTTGACCCCGGAGCTCACCAACAGTCTGGATTCCAAGGGCGGCGGGCGCAGGTCGAGAGGCATACGCTGGGCAATCATCTGGTTGCTCGGACGCGTGGTAACTTACTCATGCCGAGAGCCCGTTGACGACCGCGAGTTCGAGGAGTGCAACTTGATCTTCCTCAAGATGGCGGGTATTCTCAACTTCATCGCCACGTTCGTACGGGCCGAGATCATCTACGTCGCACAATTTCTCACGACGTATACTCATCGTTGCGGACACGCGCATATCGCGCTCGTGCGTCGCGAGAGAGGCACTCAGCGAGACACCTTCTGTGGATCGAAGCATATGATCCAGTGGAGGTGGTGATGGAGGGGTAGCCTTTTTCGAGGGCAAGCTGTACCGTTCCCACGTTGACGACGACCCCAACTTCTGGATGCTGAGCCACTACGCCAGTAACACGCCTTCCGGCCGAGGGGCAGCAAAAGCAAGAAGCCTTGCCCCGACTTCAATGGTGGCCGGCCGTGCAAAATCTCAAGCCCGACGGCACGTGCACCTTCGCGCATAAATGCAACCAATTCGTATCGGACAAAGGGCCTGGTGGCTATTGCATGGGCCCTCATGCTCATTGATGGATGTGTCAGTGAGCTCTTCATGCGCCCTGCGCCGCCGCCACCGCCGGCCCCGCGGATCGCGTTCCCTGTGGCGGGCGGTGGTTCCATCGACCTTGTTTCTAGTGGAGAGGAGGACGACAACGAGATTTGGACGATGCCGCCATCACAGATGGCCATTCAGAGCGGCGTGAGTGTTCTGAAACAAGCAGCACTTGGACCAAAGGGGGTACAGGCTGTGAGACGTACAGGCTGTGAGACGCGCAGGCGCTTCGATGGCGATGGCGGAGATGGAGGCAAGGCAAGACAATTCTGCCGCAGCCGCAACGGAGGTGGCGGTGCCTATTTTGCAGTCAACGATGAAGGCCATGAAAACCGCCTTGGGGCTGCCACTCGGAGATGGGCACTTGCTGGGTGTGGCACTCACGGCGAATTCGGGTTCTCGGAGCCGCACACGGCGCCCGTGAGCGAGGCGGTGCGCTGGAGCGAGGCGCTTGCGGAGCAGTCGCAGCTGGAGCTGGCTCGGTCGGCACTCGAAAAGGCCGCGCGCGCATGCGGGGCACTCGCAGCCGACCAATGCAGCCGATGCGGTGGCGGCGCTCTTTGAGCTGTGTGGCGAGCGCCTCACAATGCTCGACGCGGAGTTCGCGCCGCGGCTTGCGGCGCGCGCTGCCGCGTGTGTGGACGCCCCATCGCTCGCCGAGCCCCTCGCGGTCTTTGTGCGGTCCGACGCGATCGTGCTTCGTGGCGAGGCACGAGGCCGCGGCCTCAGGTGGCCGGCGGCAAGGCGACGGTGGCCAGCCATGGCCCTCAGATGGCCAACGGCGGCAAGGCGAGTGCTGAGGTGCTAGGGGAGCAGTTCTTATGCGAGATGGTTGGATACTCGGAGGAGTGACTCGCCGTGGTCAAGATGGTCTTTCGATCGCCTGGAGAATACTAGGGACCCCTCCCTCCCCCCCTTCCCTTTTCGGTGCGTGGGCTCCGTATACGGATCGATCTCGCACCCCAACCTGAATCCCCCCTTTCCCCCTCTTCCCCCACTTGCATGCGTAGCGTCGTTCCGAGCTTTTGTTTCCAAGGCCGCTGCACAAGCCCGCCACAGCCACAGGCGAGAACAGGACTTTTCGTGGGGAAAACAATCCCTCATGTCGACCCCACGCCGAGCCGCGGGATCGGCCTTGGCTGCCGCGCAGGCAGCTCGTGAGGAGAGGACGCTCACCGCGGCTCTCGGGTCGGGCGGCAGTGGCCACCTGCTGGCGCTGCCGATGGAGCTGCTCGTGCACGTCCTCTCCTTTTTGTCGCTCACTTCGGTGCTGCGCTTCTCTGAGTGTGGCCGCGCACCCGACGCGTTCGCCGGCGAGGATGACATCTGGCGCCCATTGTTTGAGAGACGCAGCTGGGCCAACGTCGTCGTCCCGAGAACTGTCAACCAGCACGGCTGGCGCGCCGCGTACCGGCGCACCGCGCGGCTCGAGAGCCCGCTGATCTTGCAGCTGAGCTCCTTCCGCAGCCTTGTGGGCTTTGCGCGCGACGCTCGGCCGACGGCCTCGAGCCAGCTGATCGACAAGGCGGCCGCCGATGCCGCCGACGCAGCCGTGGGTGACGCACTCCGTTCGCTCGGCCTCACTGGCGCGTGCCCTCTGCGGGGCGCCGACGTGGTGGTGGTGTCGGCGGTGAGTGACCGCGAGAGTGATCTGGAGCCTACGCTGCGCTCGCTGTTTGAGCGCGGCGCCGCGCGCGTGCAGCTCGCCGACGAGGCCTGCGCGACCCTCCGCCGCGCGGGCAAGTCCACCGGCACGGTCATCTTCTTTGGATTGGAAAGCGTGTGCGTTGCCTGCGTCATGGATGGGGAGCGCTTGCCGCCGCCGCGTGCGCAGCGAGCACAGCCGGTCGCGAGCCTGCGGCACGCGGTCGAGTACCTCGCCGCGACTGCGCGCGAGCTGCCTCCGAATGCACCCCTCTCAGCCGCCCTCGCTGCGGCAGCGGCGAGGGCAGAGGACGACGAGGAGGACGAGGACGAGGCGGACACGTTGCGTCGCTTGAATGGCCGAAATCGAGGTGGCAACGGTGAGTCCGCAACCGTCGGTGGCTCGGGGCTGCAAGGCGGTGGCGGCATCCGCAGCGGCAGCAAGAGCGCCCACGACAGCGCCTCATCGGCCGCCGCCGACGCAGCTGCGGCAATCGAGGCGATGGCAGGAGTGCGCGCCGTTGCGGGCGCAGGCGCCGTTGCGGGCGTGGGCGCCGTCGCGGGCACCACCGCCGTCGCGGGCACCACCGCCTCGCTGGAGCTTGTGAGAGGCGCTGTCGTGGGCGCGACTGCCGCCGCCCAGGCCGCCAGGTCCTCCCTCGCAGGCGCCGGCGGCGCGACTGCCGGCGGCACGAGCGTCGCCGCGGGCGCGAGCGCCGACTCGAGCACCGACCGCACACTCAGGAGCGCCGTATCGAGCACACTCGGGAGCGCCGTCTCGAGCACACTCGGGAACGCCGTCTCGAGCACACGCCGGCGAGGAGCCGACCTCGCATGGCTGCTGCGCGACCACTGCTACGTGCGCGCCGTCTCGGTCGAGCGCCGGCCGATCTCGCACGACGAGGCGCAGATGGCCAAGTGCCGGCTGGTGGCACCGAGCGGCTCCAAGTGGGATGTCGCCGAGCAACGCTTCTTGGCGCTTGAGCAGCTCTTTGTGGCCCCGAAGGCCGTCGCCGCCACCGCCCCGATCACGGCGGCGGTGGCGGTGGCGGTGGCGGCGCCGGCGCCGGCGCTGGCCGTTGGCGGCGCCGCTGTCGTGCAACGCCCTGCCGCCGCCGAAAACTTTGCCTGGGACGGCGCGGCGCAATGCACAGCTGGCGGCGGCGGCGGCGGCGACGGCGGCGTCGGCGTCGGCGTCGGTGCTATCAGCCTGCTGACCGCTGCCATCGACACGGCGCCCAAGGCGCAGCTCACCACTCTCTACGCGACCATAGTCGCCGCCGGGCCCGCCGGAGCCTTGCCCGGCCTCCATCAACGCCTTGAGTCCGAATTGCGTACGCGACGAGCCAGCACGGATCCGCCGCGCCGTGTTGAGCGCACGCTCAAGCCGTCTCTGGCCTAGCATACGAGTGCTCACCACGGCGCCATACCCTTCCCCACAGGTACGTTACGAGCCAACACGGACATGCCGCGCACGCTCAAGCCTTCTCTGGTCTTGCTGCCAGGCACGGAGCGAGTGGTGTGCTACCCATCGAGCTACCTGGGGAGCAGCAGTGTGCTGCCCCTCGATACAGACGCAATGGTGGCTGCCGCGGCCTGGCCTCTAACCGGCGCCGAGACGGCTGCATGGGAAGGCGCTGCGGCAACCGCCTGTACACCGATCGGAGCCGCAGCCAGCGGCAGCCGCGGCGCGTACGCATCAATGTCGTCCACCGCCTGGGTGACTGCGGAGCAGTTTGCACGCGACCCGCGCTACTGCACCCGCGCGGCGATGCGAAGCGCGGGCTTCCCGATGAGCGACGTGATGCCCCTCAAAGGAGGCGCTGTGGTGGGCGGCCACTGGGGCGCCACTGGCCATCGTGGCGCGGCTCGCATGCTCGGAAGCACAGGCGGAGCGCCCAACGCGACGCGCGCCATCTCCCTCGAGGGACCCGCGGCGGGCTACGATCTCTCTCGATCTCCCGCGGCGGGCTCCGCCGCCGCCGCGGTCAGGCGCGCGATCTCGCTCGATCTCGTGGGCTCCCCCTCGATCTCCCCCTCGATCTCGTATGCCGACGCGCAGGAGGCAGCCGAGGTGGCAGCCGCAATCGCCGCAGTCGAGGCGGTTCGAGTGGTCGAGGCCGCCGAGGCCGCGGCGCGAGCTCCTGCGCCCTACGTGACGGCCTATGCTGCCGAGATCGCCGTGCTCCGCGAGATGGGCTTCGACACGGAGGCGGCCGGCAGCGCGCTCGTCGCGACCAGTGGCGACATCGACCGGGCGGCTGAGAGGCTGGCGTCACAACCGGACTGATGCTGTTAATAGCACCGTCCACTGTCTGGTATAATTAGCTTTTAACCATTACGAACTCGGAAAGGTCTAGAAGCGCGCTCAGCTCGCCGTGCGCGACCAGCTTTTCCGCTTTTCAGCCGGAGCCGCGGCCTGCAACCCGCAAATACAGAGCATGACCAAAGGCGCGCAGCTGATGCATCGCCCTTGAAAACACCCCACCCACAGGAAGCACGGGCCAGCGCGTGTGGGATGGGCGTTTACTTGCCGAGAGGCGGCACGTTTTCCGAGCCGCCCAGGGCAGTGGCGACGAGAGCCTCGATGGCCGCCCACGTTTGCGCGCACCGCTCCGGGTCCTCTGCGCCCGGAATGACCTTTTGGCTCACATCCTTTGGCTGGCCCATATCGCCATCGGAGATCCAGCCGCGATGAAGCGGCTGTGGCGCGGTGGCCAGATGCATTCCAAAGGCCGCGGCCGTGGCGGGGGTGCGGAAGACGAAAGCAAACGCGAATTTGATAGCCTTAGCGAGCCATGGTGAGACATTATTGGCCATCCCAGTCTTCACCGCTCCTGGGTGCCACGCGCTCACATGCGCCTTGACGCCCAGGGCATCAAGCTTGTCGGAGAGCGCGCCGGCGATCTGATGCATCAGCGTTTTGGTCTTCGCATACTGGATGAAGCCGGCAACGCCCATGCCGTGCTCACCCTGCATGGCATCGAGATCCACCGTGTACTTGACCACTTTCCCGGCCTCGCTGCCCGTGAATATGAGCCTCGCCTCATCGGCAAGCTGCGGCACGAGGAGCCGCGCTAAGAGATACGCGGAGCAGACGTTAACGGCAAGCGTCTCCTCGATGCCCTCATCGGTCTTGCGCAGCGTGCTGCCGGAGATCAAGCCCGCATTGAGAAACACCCAATCGATCTTCCTGCCCGCGGCGCACAAGACCTCGGCTGCAGCCTTCACGTCCGCCATTCGTGAAAGCTCGCATCGCACCAACTCGATTCTTGCCTCGGGATATTGCGCCACGAGTTGTGCGCCCTTCTCAAGGCTGCGACAGAGGAGGTAGATCTTATCAGCCTCAAGGCAAGCGCTGAGAAGGCCAACACCAAGGCCTGTCGTGCCACCTGTCAGCACGACGACCTTCCCGGCAGCGGTCTGTCTCGGCGTTGCGATGACCTCCGCCGTCTGCATCTCCCCGTTGCGCCGCGCGGCTTGAGACCGAACTTTTGAGCCCTATTGATAGTGGTCAGATGCAAATTAGGAAAGGGGGAGGGGGGGAAGGAGGGGAGTGTGGGGAAGGTGGGGAAGGGGAAGTTATTGAAGGTTGGTCGGAGTCGTTCTCGTCACCAGGTGGGCGCGGGCTTGTTCCAGTGGCACCATCGATTCCCACGCGCATAGCGTCAAGCGTGCGCAGGTTCCGAAGCTGAGCTTCTGAGCATGAGCCAATCCAGTTTGAGCCTCATTCCATTGCGTCAATCTTGATGAGCCAGTTCCCAGTTTCCACAGTACTTGCCAGTCGCCAGTCGCCAGTAGACAGTGGTGCGAACGCTCTGCGGCAACAAAACTCAGCTGGCGCAAGGCCGCAGCCGTTTCTGTCTGAGACGGCGCCCGTGTGCACGCCTTCGTGCGCTCGGTATTCAAAGGGTTTGGCAAAGTGCCGGCAACAAAACTCAGCTGGCGCAAGGCCGCAGCCGTTTCTGTCTGAGACGGCGCCCGTGTGCACGCCTTCGTGCGCTCGGTATTCAAAGGGTTTGGCAAAGTGCCGACCGCACCCCGCCCAGAGGCAGCGGCGCTTGTCCTCCTCGATGCCGTGCGCCTCGGCCGCGTGCGCCCACACGGCCGCGCTTGTTGCTGGGTCCTTGAAGGTGCAGCCGGCCTCCGGGCACTCGAAGCCCGTGAAGGCCGCCGAAGAAGAGCAGGAGGCGCACGCGTGAAGTGGCTACGGCGACGGCACGCTTTGTGCTCGCGATCCCACTCTTCTCTTGCAGCTTCATGTTCTGCACGTGGCTAAAGTGGTGGTACTAGGTACTTGCGGCCGGGCATCTCTTGAAACATGCGCGGCAGAGAGGGCTGGTCGTCCCCCCGGAGGCGGAACGTGGTGCCGTCGCCAGCCACAAGTGGGCCTACTGCTTCTGCCTTTTTGAGGTCGCGCTGGCGGAGTCGCAGCGGGTAATAGCCATCACACTACCGCCTCGTCCGAGACTTGTACGTGTCGGGCACTCGAAGCCCGTGAAGGCCGCCGCGTCGCCCTTGACGTGCTGCGCCTCGTGCCTCAGCAGCCAGCGCCGAGATCTCAGGCCCCAGCGTGACTTTTGTGCCTGGGTACTCCCCGTGGCGCAAGCCACTGAAGATGGAGTCGTGCAGCCCCAGCTTGCGCCCCAGCCAGCCACAAGTGGGCCTACTGCTTCTGCCTTTTTGAGGTCGCGCTGGCGGAGTCGCAGCGGGTAATAGCCATCACACTACCGCCTCGTCCGAGACTTGTACGTGTCGGGCACTCGAAGCCCGTGAAGGCCGCCGCGTCGCCCTTGACGTGCTGCGCCTCGTGCCTCAGCAGCCAGCGCCGAGATCTCAGGCCCCAGCGTGGCTTTTGTGCCTGTGGGTACTCCCCGTGGCGCAAGCCACTGAAGATGGAGTCGTGCAGCCCCAGCTTGAGTCGTGCAGCCCCAGCTTGCGCCCCAGCGATGTGGCGGCGTACATGATGACGCCGCCCCTCTTGGTCCTTGCTGCTCATTGTTGACCGCAGATGCCCATGGAGCAACCCGGCGACGCCGTTGCGTCTCTCGAGCATTACTATACTTGTAATCAAGCAAAGTCTCGAGGTGTCCGCGTCTGAGGCTGCCTTGACCCTCGTGTCCGCGTCTGAGGCTGCCTTGACCCTCGCGACCAGCCAGTTGGGCACGGGCGTGGGTTGCACCGCTCTGGGTCCCACCAAATCTGATTCATCTGCTGCAGAAATTTACACGCACATTTTCCAAAGGGTACGCTGCTGGCTTTGAACGGCATGTGTCTCGTCGGTGGCTGTGGCCACAACAGCGGCTGCCGCTGTCCCCGAAGAGTGTTGATGACCACGCACATCAGCCGTTACACTCTTCAAGTCAAGTGTCAAGAGTCAAGTCAAGTCTATACATAAACAACAGACAACCATACGGAAGCCTATTGAATGTGCTCCGGAAGCCAGCTTGTTAGGGAGGGTCGATGGAGATGGCAGAGGGGGATCAATAGTGAGGCAACACGTCATATGTGCTGACAGCAGAGTACCGCGCCCTGTCACGCCTCACGGCCTCAGGGTTCTAGGTGAGGAGAAGACGAGAAGTGGGCGCGATTTCGACAGCCGATGAGCGCCACTCTTACGACGAAGAGGAAATCGGCTCAAGATCGGCCGCTCAAGCAAGAGAAGGGGGAAGAGAAAGAGGGGGTAAGGATGACTTGACTTGACTGGCCTTGACCTAGCAGAGATGAGGGCTGTCGACGAAACCGTTCGCTCAACTTTGTGAGTGCTCGTCCGATGCCGCTCGACCAGGCCTTTGTGATGAAGACCACGTTCTCACGGCACACTGGTGGCGGCGGTGTGTACGGAACCATACCGCAGTGGAAGCCGAAACCTGACGTTGCGCCTCCACCCGCGAACTGCGGCGGCTTCTCACATGGCGGCGCTGGAAGAATGTGGGAGCCTTTGCCTCTTCCCAGCTCGATCATTCCAAAGGAGACCACAGAGTGGCACAACTACCGCCACCTAGGTATGAATGCTCCTCTTGCTTTTTCGGCCCCGGTTATCATCCACAAAGACTTGATGCGATCCATCTCGCCGTGAGTAGGACCTTGCTGTGAGAGTACACGGCCGACGTGAGGCGAAGTCGTAGAAGGTCAAGGTGAATCTAACTCCACACTTAGATGACTAGACAGAGTAGGGCCTACTGTGCTGAAATCCTAGATTGCAGTGAGCACGCGCCCGCACCACTCCTGCACGAGGCGTGGCAGCGATGCCGGGCAAGAATGCTGCTGCTGCTGCTGTTGCTGCTGCTGCTGCCGCTGCTGCCGCTGCTGCTGCTGCGGTGTCGCCGCGGCGTCTTGCTGCGCGTCGTGGTGGTATCCCGCGTGGTGCGATGCACACGAGGGCTCCTCCTCAATCCAGGGCAGCAGCGGCGCGTACGCTCGCACGGGGCCGCCGCCTGGCTGTCTGACGCGCCACGCCCACACGTCCACAGGCCCCAAAAAGGGGCGCTGAGCCTGCGCGGCCAGTAGCCGACGCACGAAGCGGCCGGAGAGCACCCATGCTACGGCCTTGTGTGTGGGCGGCACACGGAGAAGGCGTGGCGTGGCGAGGGCCGCAGGGCGTCGGAGCTCAGCCGAGGTCAGCTCGGGAGCATGCGCGAGATCGATCAGATCGAGCATCCGATGTGGCGGTAGCTCATGGAGCACGATCAAATCCCACGCGCCATCGACGTCCTCCAGCTCCTCGACTAACGCCTCGAGAGAGAAGCGCTCGACACGCCCCAATGGGTCTCGCCCATAGGCCGGCGTGCGCGAGGCGTCATCCTCCATGACCACTATGTATTCGGGGCGAGGGCGCAAGCGCTCAGCAGCAGAGGGCGGCGACAGCTCGGTGGATGGCACTGGCTCGCGTCCTGCAGACTCGCGCTCTAACGGCTTCGGTGCCCTCCGGGGCGGCGGGCGCTTCCGATCTCGCGCCCTCCAGATTCGCCAATCCATCCAGTCATGGGCCGCCTCGCGCAAGGCCGCCTCGAGCTCGGCGTCCTTGACGGCCATGGCGTGCTGCGTCGACGGCTCATGCCGCCGCCCCGTCGGTGTCACTGGCGCGATGGTCATCTCCCCCAGCACCGCCACCGTAGCGCTCACCGTAGCGCCCCTCGTCTCCGCCACGTCGTCCGAATCGGACTCCTTGTGAATGTGAACGTCGTCCGAATCGGTCTCCTTTCGTAACGGCTTTGTAACCGCCGAATCGGTCTCCTTGGCCCTCGCACCGGCTGCCTCGAGCGCTGAATCGAGCGCCAATGCGCCCGCCTCCCAAGCGGCCAAGTGGCCAATCATCACTCCAGCAGAATGAGCGCCGTAATCGTGATCAGTGGAAGGCCGCGCCAAGGCATCGTCCACCATCGTGTGGAAGGCCCAGTTGAGAAACGCAGGTGGCAGCTCGGCAGCAAGGACAGCCGGCACCATTGTAACGGCTGCCTCGGATCGCACCGTATCGGCCGTGACGAAATCCTCGGTTGCCGCCTCCGCCCTCGCCCTCGCCCCCACCGCCTCGGTTGTCCTCAAACTCGACATTTCCCATCGGGGTGAGCGCTTCGGCGACGCGATCACAAATGTGCGTGCCGCCCATGGCTCCAGAGCCACTCCTGGATAAGCCTCGCCACCGGGCGCGCACGTGCCGGGCTGGCGAGGAACGCCCTGTTTCTGCTGCTGTCGCTCCTCCTGCTGCCCCTGCTGCTGCCGCTCCTGCTGCTCGTGCTGCTGCTGCGGCGGCTGCGGCGGCGACGGCGGCTGCGGCTGCGGCTGCGGCTGCGGCTGCTGCTGCTGCGGCGGCGGCGGCTGCTCGAGAGGCCACACGAGTGCCGCCGCCTCCGCACCGATCGGTTCGACGATGAGGAAGGCTAGTGGTGGCGCTGAGGGCGACGGCACCATTAGCGGCGGTGGCGGCTTCCTCGCAGTGGCCTGCGAGTATTCTTTGGCCGTGTCGGCATCGGCTATAGAGCCGTCGTGCTCAGGGCGGCGCAAGTCGATGCACCCGAGCCCAAGCAGCCCTTGCCAGCGCGTCGCCTCGTACTCGGCGCTACCCTCCTCGGCCTGTGGCGTCACCGCCCGTGCCGTCACGGCCTCCGCCGCCGTGCCCACATCGGCTTTCGAGGCCTCCTCCTTGTGCCCGTCCGGTGTTTCGTCAGATTCGTCTGCGGCTTTCGAGGCCTGCTCGGCTGCGACGCGCAGGCCGTGGCAGCCACCGGCAGCGGCGGCGGCAGTCGCACAACTTCCCACGCAAAGCAGCGCACCACCTGGTGCGAGCCAGCGGCGGCTCAGCGCCACCAGCGCTGCGGGTGTGGCGACGGTCGTCACCCACGAACCGCTCTCGGCGACGATCATGAGTATGTGCGCTCGACTCACGTGCAGCGCGGCCGAGGGTATGCTGGTGGCCTCGGTGATGGCCTCGGTGGTGGCGCCCGGGCATACACGTTGGACCACGGCGCCCAGCGCGCGCACGCTCTCAAATGCTCCCTGTAGCTCGTGCTCTCCAACTGGCTGGACGAACAAGCGCACGCGCAACTGAGCACCATGCAGCCGGCACAGCTCAAAGGTCGTCCGCAGCAGCCACCCGCACGCTACGATGCTCCGGTGGTCGGATCGACGGAGCATCGCCGCGCACGCCCCCTCGTGACGCGGCAGCACCGTCGATTGCAGCAACACAGCCGCACGGCTGATCAAGAGCTCATCGGGAGCCGCACCTTGCACGTGGAGCACACGGGCGGCAGCCAAGCAGCGCCCCAGGAGGGCGAGCGAGTGGACGAGTCGGCCACGATTGTGCTCGGTGACGCTCAGGACGCACGTGGCGCGCACGGTGCGATTGGCCACGTGCAGCGCGTGCCCGTGCTTTGCCCAGTTGTGGCCTCGCTCAAACATGCTGGCAGGGCCGTCGTGAGTGGTAGCGTATCGTCTGCCGAGCTCAAAGAGGGCCGCTGCACGGCTGCACGCGCGAGTATCTCCTGACAGGCACGGGCCGTTGTAGTGATCCGTGGCGTGTCGGTAGAGTTCGGCGAGCGTCGTTGGCATTATTGGCGTCGCGTGAAATTCAGAGTTTCGTCATGACATTCGTCGCGCTCGAGTGTTCTCGTCGTGAACGGGGCGCAATCGCCCGCTACATGAGCGCTTCACAGTAGACCGTTGTTAAAGACGAAAAATTGGAAACTTGGACTCGGATTTCTCGAACTTAGCGCAGCCGACGATACACACGACGGGAAGACTTCGCCGTGCCGAGTCCACGATCGAATGGAGCTTGCTCGCGGGCAGCACCCTCACGCGAGGCACAACTCGGGCTTCTTGCGCAAGAATGGTCCCGAAAGCTGGACTTTGACCGAGGCTGACCGCTGCAACTGGGAAGAAAGGTACGCCCCGGGAGGGTCCCACGAGAAGTTGGCGAAGCAATCGATGCTCGAGCAAGCATCGGCTGCACCAAGGAGTTCAACACCGCCCAAGGTCGAGCCCGTCCCAGCGATGGCCATAGATGGAGCAGCGATTGCTGCATCGATCGTGGTGCGGCCGCCACCGCAGCCGCAGATGCCGGAGCCCGCTTCCAAGCCCGGCGCAACTCAGTTGTTTTCGCCTTCGACCCCCCCTGCCGAATCCAAGACGCGCTCGCGCCTGTCCGGTGGGCCTATCCGCATGGTCTCGCACTATACCGGCCAGCGCGAGTCCAAGCGAGTTCCAGCGGGCATCACGCAGCCAACGCAGTTCACCACGTGCGCACAACCCGTAGCGTACCGCGGCAATCCAATCACTCAGGGCGGGATGAGGTATGGCGGCGCCTGGCAATCGATCACCCCATCTGCTTGAAAGCGGTCCCCTCACTCGATCAGCCCGGGGGCGGCTTTCAAGGCAAAGTGTCGTCATCCGTTCCGTTCCTAGCGAGAGAGAGCATCGCCAAGCGTGAATGATATGTAGCAGCCCCGATGAGCGCCGTGCCGGCGGGGCGGCAGCTCCGCTACATGTACTGCGCCGCAGCTGGCACCACCCCGCAGGATGTGCCCGATCGTGCCTGCCTTATGTAGTATGTCAACACGGGGTGAATCGAGCCGTGTGTGCGTCGACGGCGCAACTGCAACACGGTACGCGCGATCGACGGAAACTGCGCCGGCGCGATGAGCAACCATGTTACAGTGTAGCCGGCGATTAGTCTCTCACGTGTTCATGCCGCGTGAGGTAGTTGGTATTCTTTGCATGTCAACAACAAAAACCCGCAACCGAGTGCAATAGGCACCGCAACACGCACCGCGTCGAAGTTAAGCGAAGGCTCCGACCACGAAAGGCAAAAGCGTGTCTGATCGCTGATGGTGATGCCTGAGGGTCTGGTGGGGCTGGGCGATCATTGGCGTTCTTCGTCGCTTGAAGAGCGCCGTGGCCACCTCAGCACTCAGACTGGCGAGGAACTGCATCCCAGTGATGCGTCTGCTTCAGGAGCGAACCAGGAGGCGGACAACTACCTGCGGAGTGGCTTGCGACTGTGCCGTCGTCGCCACCTACCCTTGACATGCAATAGCTGCAGCAGTCTCGCACGGGAGCGCTCCAGTCGGCGAATCCCCTGTGGCGGCAGTGCTCGTGCGATTGAAAGACCTCTTCTGCTGCCGTCTCTGCTGTTTCTTCACCTGCCGCTTCCATCTTGCCGAGATAGAGACGACTGACTGTTGAGCTCGAGATGCCCTTGAAACCGCGGGAGTCGGCATCGGGACTGGTGCAGTAGTGGATGCAGTGAAGGAGCTAGCCTCATCGCGCCGCGCTTGCAAGTGACGGCCACAGAGAACAACCCATCCTCGCTGAGAAAACAACCCATCCTTGCGTGGCATCGTACGTCCTCCGTCACTGGTTGTGGGAGCTAGTGTACAACCTGCACATGGTTGAGAAGGACCTTGGGCTATCAGCTGAGCAACGGTACCGACGGTGAAACCGTAGCCAGTCCGGCTGGCGCCGTCAATGGCGCCGCCATCGGTGAAGTCGTCGCCACTCACGCCGACCGACATCGTAATCATCTCACAATCACGCTTTCGGAAAAGTCGACTTTTTTGGCCACTCCCCCCCCCCTTCCGTTCACAGTCATCCCTTTCGCGTCGGATTCGCATGCAAACTTCCCGAAATCCGCTGACTATCCGGATCAAAACACACGAACGTCTCCTTTTCGAGTCGGTGCTCCGTCGGGCCAGGATCGATCTGCTGCGTTCGCACCCCTTGACGCCAATTGCTTGACGCGAGGCAAGCAAATTCTTCGAAAGGGTAAAGCGCAGCGTGTGGCTATCCATGGGCCAAAACCAATCCCTAGACTTCTGCTGCACGACCCGCAAGAACTACGAATTTACGGTCAAGGACATCGCATGTGCCAAAGCCGCTGCCGCAAAGGCTCGCGACAATGCCAAGGCGGAATGCCGCATGCAGCCCACAGATGGTGACACCTTCACCCCCATCAAGCCGATCTCGTCGCCGGGGGTGATCGCAGATGAGATCACCGTCGAGCCGGCTTCGCCAATAACGCCATTCGAAATACGTGACCGAGCCGTCTCCGGTCTCGCACTGAGGCGGGTCAATAGCACAGCGCGGCGCGGCGTGCAAGAGGGCGGCGTGTCCGAGCCGGCGAAGCCAAACGCAAGCGGCCGCCCGGAGAGAGCCCGTGCCCCGCGACCGACCTTCGCTTCGTTCGGTCAGACCAGTCCATTATCTAAAACGCCGTCACCCCGACCAGCGGCGGCGCTGCCGCAGCAGCCGCCAGCCCCACCGCCGCCGCCGCCCGAACCTCCGCTGCGTACGATGGTGACTGCGGTGCCCATCGCGGGCGCTCCACCACCTCCGCCACCGCTGCAGGAACCGCGCGGCCAACCGCTTGCCAATTCTGAACTCGTGTTGGTTGAACTCGATCTTTAAGAAACGCAAACGCGAAACGGGCCGCCGCCACCGGCCGCCACGCCGCCGCCGCCGCCGCCGCCGCCGCCGCCGCCGCCACCGCCGCCGGCCGCGCCGCCTGCCGAGCCGCCTGCCACCGCGGGCCGCCACGCCGCCTGCAGGCCATCTGCTGCCCCCCCGGCCGTCGCCGCCCCGCCGCTGCCGTCGACACAGTTTTAACATGAGAAGCCCCGTGACATCAGCATAGGTAAATGCTGTCTTGCAAAGAGCATGCATCTAGGACTTCTCCAAAAGCGGTCGGGATGCTGCTTTGACCTCTTTTACTCCGAAACGTGCCGGCACCGGCATTCAATCGTAATTTTTCTATTGCGCTGCCGAGTCACGTGTGTGTCTTTCCATGGGCCAAAGCCAATCCCTAGACTTCTGCTGCACGACCCGCAAGAACAACGAAGCTACGGTCAAGGACATCGCATGTGCCAAAGCCGCTGCCGCGGAGGCCCGCGACAATGCTAAGGCAGAATGCCTCGTGCCGGTCACAGATGGAAACACCTTCTCCCCCATCAAGGAAGCCTCGCCATTCGAATCAGTTCATGAGCTCCTGGTCGGACCTCGTAAAGCCACGACCACGCCGCTGACCGGGTCGCCGGATTCTGTCGGAGGAGACACGTTCAAGGGGCTGCCGCCAGGCAACTATGATGACATGTCGGAGGAGGACAAGGTTGAGGCGTTTCGTGCGTGTGTGCCCTCGCGCTCGCTCGAAGAGCTGCGCACGATCCTTGGCGACCACGGCGGCGACATCTGCAAGGCGTACGCGGCCATCTACCCGGCGGGGACGCCACGTAGCTCGTTGAGCCCAAGCAGGCCAAACAGCTCAGCCGCACCCGCCGCCGCGCCCGCCACCGCAGCTGAGTCGGCCCCCTTCAACTCGTTGCGCGAGAGCCCGGTTGCCTTCAACGTTTTCGAGGCCTCCAGTTCGAGCGCCGTGGCCGCGCCCACGCCTGCGGACAAGGTGGAGAAGAAGCCCAAGGAGGAGAAGAAGCCCAAGGAGGAGAAGAAGCCCAAGGAGGAGAAGAAGCCCAAGGAGGAGAAGAAGGCCAAGGAGAAGAAGGCCAAGGAGGAGAAGAAGCCCGAGGAGGAGAAGAACAGAAAGCCAAACGAGGAGATGCCGGAAGAGGAGAAGCCCAAAGAGGACGAGAAGAAAAAGGAGGAGCCAATATTCCTAGAGACCACCGATATCTGAGAGAGGAGAAGGCGGTCCCACCGTCGCCGCCTTGCCGCGGCACTGCAACGAGTTACGATGCGACAGCAGCGACAGCAGCGACAGCAGCGACACAGCGACAGCAGCGACAGCAGCGACAGCAGCACAGCAGCGACAGCAGCAGCAGCGGCAGCGGCATCGCCGGCGACTGCAGCAAGGCAGAGGCCTGACCTCGTACTAGGTTCAATGCCTACATCGTTCAACCTGCCTACATCGTGTTCGCCATGCCTATCTTCATTGTATCCGGTAGACAAGACGGTCCGCCTGTCGCTGTGGGTGAGACACTGAATCAGCATGAATCAGAGGATGTTGCCATCGTCGTGTGAGATATGTGATAAAAATATGTGAACCGCAGAGGGTGCAGGGTGGCATCTTCGTACTTCGAACCTTAGCCGTGCGTGTCTGGGTGACCCTCTATTGAATATGAATATTGAATTGAATTTACAACTCATGTTACAACTCTTTACTCTTTCGTCTTTCGTATCTCAACGCACCGTTTGGCGTTTGGCGTTAGAAGCGTTAGATCTTCACAAAAGCCCCGTTGGCTACATGTACCGTGGCGGGGGGCGTGGCGGGGGCCGTGCATGGCTTTTCGGACGCAAGTCGGACTTTGGGTCTTTCCCGGTACGCTCCCAAAGCGAGCCAAAGACTGTTTCGCCGCGGCGCGTAACGCATTTTTCCTGCCTTGGGAGGGAAGAGCCAGGCCCAAGCCCCAGCCCAAGGAGCCGACGAAGCAGCGCTCGCGCAGCGACCGCTCCTCCACGGAATCGGATCGCTCGTTCCAATCGGACGCCTCGCCGGTGAGCACGATGGCGCAGATGGAGGACTGGTTGCCTCGCAAATCAGTCCATGGATCTCCACGGGGCATGGCACTCGCCTCGCCCAATGCTGCCTCGCATGCCTCGCGTCAGCGCGCAGTCGAGTATGCTGCATGCCTCCCACAACGCCAGCTAAACCTGAGATTCGACCCAGGGTGTGCGCACAGCCTTCCGGTCTCGACCTTTGCAAGCGAGGATGAAGCCTACGAAATCAAGTCTATGCCTCCTACCATGGCTAACATTCCGACACCCGAGCCACCCTCACCTTCGCAGCAGCAGCCGGGAGCGGCCGTGCCCCAGAGTTTCGTCTCCTCGGCCCGCGAGGATGCCGAGGTGATGCTGCGCGCTGCACGTGAGTTTGAGGCGTGCATGAAGGCCGCACGGGACCATGCCCAGGAGGCGGCGATGCATGCGAGCGTGGCGATGCAGCTTCGGTCCTCCGCCAGTGAGCCCTCACTGCGCGGCGCGCGCAGGCCCACGCTAGAGGTTACAGTGGAGGCACCTGTGGAGACGGAAGCCGCAACGCTGGCATACGAAGCTCCGCCCGCCACGGCGCCCCGGCCAGCCTCCGAGGTGTCGCTGCGAGTCTCGCCGCGTGCCTCGCCGCGGACCACGCCTACTACCAACGCCGCCGCTGCACAAGTCATGCAGGAGCTCAGTCTCAAGCTGCAGCAGGCCAAACAGGCGGAGGCGGCGGCCACCGCCGCCATGGATGCCGCGCGGGCGTCCGAGCTTAAGGCCATCACGGAGCGGCTCACGGCGGTTCACAGTGCTCAACACAGCGCCACGCCCGCTGCAGCAGCCATGCAGGCTATTCAGGTCAAGGTGCCTGCAGGCGTGGCCCCCGGTGGCACCTTCCTCGTCATGCTCCCTAACGGATCGCAGATGCAGGTGACGGCGCCACCGGGCGCCATGCCGGGTCAGACCCTCATCGGCACCACGACCCCTAGGCGCGCCGCCACTGCGGTCGCCGCCTCCCCTGCCTCCCCTAGGCCATCGCCAGCAATACTGCCAGCCAACATGCTCCAGTCTCCTAATATGGCCAGGGGCTCGGGCAAAGTGCGCCCACCACCCTCGCCTCCGCGCCAACGGCCCGCCGTGAACACGTGGCCCGCGGCGCATCCGATGCGGCTCGCGCACGCGTACCACTACAAGTGCCAGCCGAAGGCCGCGTACCGCTCTTCATCGGACCGCTTCGGCCACTTTCTGGAGCATGCCATGCTAGGGGCGACCCAGGCCGAGAACCCGGGCACGGACCGGCTCAATGGCGAAAGGCTCACCATCGCCCCGGGCAGCTATGCGCCGCAGTGCACGAGCCGCGGTGACCAACACACAGTCGCCGCCGCGGCGATCGCAATGTGGAACCTTCCGTGCCTGATGTGATCGCGACGGCAAGCAGGGTCACCGCCCACGCTGCTGCGAGCGTTGAGGCTGGTGCTCCGAGAACCGAGATCATCAGTCATGCATATGCAGGCCGCCGCCTGCCCTCAAAAGTGTTGTCGAAACCGCCTCTGCGAGGGTTCAGAACCGTGTGCGCTCGCCGTGATGGCGTGCGCGTGGGCGTGTGTCGGTCGTGGAGGACGGTTCAGGTGTGTGCCCCTCAGAGTGTCAGCCAGTCCTCTGATCCCATTCGTTCGCCAGAGTTGCAGAGATGCCAGTGGAGTGCCTGGATACGTTGATCATGTATGCGTTGACAGTGCGGCTGTGTGATTTCGTCGATCGGATGTGTTGGTCGTGTGTATGTCTTGGAGTCCGTGGGAAAGAGAACTGCCTGCATGTGATGCGCTGATGCCGTTGCTTGTTATTGAGTAACACGACACCGGGACACGACCCACACGAGAGAACGAGTTCACTCAGTACTTGTGTTGACCGAGGGGTTGAGACGGGGTATTTCCGCCGGTAGCTTTTTGCGCCATGGCGAGCCACGCTGCCAGGGTTGAAACCTCATCCCAGGTCGGGCATGAATTGGAAGTGTTGGAATTATCCAACTGCTGCTGCAACACAACACAACGCGCGCACACACTCCGGACCCCCAAGCACGTGAAATCTTCTCGGTTTTTCACAGTCGCGTTTCGTTGTTGCCTGAATCTATAAAAGGAACATGGCGGAACATGCTGGCGACGCAAATACGGCGGCAATCGCCGCGGCGGACGCCATCGAGCCGCTTGTGGCGCTCGTGCACGGCGGCGACGCTCGAGGCAAGGCCAATGCAGCCGGCGCCTTGGCGAAGCTGGCGGCCGGCAACGATGCCATCAAGGCGGCGATCACCGCGGCGGGCGCCATCGAGCCGCTTGTGGCGCTCGTGCGCGACGGCGACGCTCTAGGCAAGGCCCACGCAGCCTTCGCCTTGGCGAAGCTGGCGCATGGCGACGATGCCATCAAGGCGGCCATCTCCGCGGCGGACGCCATGGGGCCGCTTGTGGCGCTCGTGCGCGACGGCGACGCTCGAGGCAAGGCCTGCGCAGCCGGCGCCTTGGCGAATCTGGCGGCCGGCAACGAAAACATCGGTGCCATCATCGCCGCGGTAATCGTGGCGGCGGGCGCCATCGAGCCGCTCGTGGCGCTCGTGCGCGACGGCGACGCTCGTGGCAAGGCGGATGCAGCCAGCGTCTTGGCGGCTCTGGCAGTCGGCGACGCTGCAAACACGGCAGCCATCGCCGCGGCGGGCGCCATCGAGCCGCTCGTGGCGCTTGTGCGCAACGGCGACGCTCGAGGCAAGGCGAACGCAGCCTTAACCTTGGCGAATCTGGCGGGCGGCGACGATACCTTCGTATCGGCCATCGCCGCGGCGGGCGCGATCGGGCCGCTTGCGGCGCTCGTACGCGACGGCGACGCTCAAGGCAAGGCCTATGCAGCCGGCGCCTTGGCGAATCTGGCGTTCGACAACGCTGCAAATACGACAGCCATCGCCGCGGCGGGCGCCATCGGGCCGCTCACGGCGCTCGTGCGCGACGGCGACGCTCTAGGCAAGGCAAACGCAGCCTTCGCCTTACAGAAGCTAGCGGCCGGCGTCGATGCCACCAAGGCAGCAATCACCGCGGCGGACGCCATGGGGCCGCTTGTGGCGCTCGTGCGCGACGGCGACGCGCGAGGCAAGGCCTGCGCAGCCGGCGCCTTGGCGAATCTGGCGGCCGGCGACGAAAACATCGGTGCGGCCATCGCCGCGGCGGGCGCCATCGGGCCGCTCGCGGCGCTCGTGCGCGACGGCGACGCTCACGGCAAGGCGAACGCAGCCTTCGCCTTACAGAAGCTAGCGGCCGGCGTCGATGCCACAAAGGCAGCAATCTCATTTGCGGGAGCCATCGAGCCGCTTGCGACGCTCGTGCGCGACGGCGACGCCCAAGGCAAGGCGAACGCGGCTGGCGCCTTGGCGAATCTGGCGGCCGGCGACGATGCCATCAAGGCGGTCATCGCCGTGGCGGGCGCCATCGAGCCGCTCGAGGCGCTCGTGCGCGACGGCGACGCTCAAGGCAAGGCGAACGCAGCGTTAGCCTTGGCGAAGCTGGCGAAGCTGGCGAACGGCGGCGATAACAGAAGGACGGCTGAGGCTAGGGTCGGCCAAACACAGCTGCTCACAGCAGACGAGGCCGGCACTTCTGGCGGGGCGGGGGGCGGCAAGGGCACGGGGAAGCGGAGGCGCGAGGAGGGAAGCCTGGATATGGACGCCAACGCAGACGGCCGCACAAGCGCCGCGAGCGGCTCGATGGTGCCCACCGCGGCGATTGCCGCCTTCATGGCATCGTGGACGCGGCCGAACAAGCATCAGCTGCTGCCGCCGCAAGACCCCTCGCACAAAGGTGCGAAACAGGCGCGGAAGGAGGTGGAGAAGCCGCAGCCGCAGCCGCAGCCGCTCTCAGCGGAGGAGGCGAGGGTGGACGACGGGCCGCAGCCGCTCACGGCGGACGAGGCTCGGGCGGCGGCGGCGGCCGAGGGCCTCGAGCTGGTGCCGTCGGCGGGCGGTGAGACGGGCTTCAAGGGCGTGTACAGAAACGGCGCCAGGTACCAGGCGAAGGTCCAGGAGAATGGCAATTCGCGCAACCTCGGCAACTTCGCGACGCCAGAAGAGGCGGCCTTGTGCTATGCGAGGCACATTGGGGCGGAGCGAGCGGCGGTAGAGGCGGCGGCGGGGGACGCGAGGATCGTAGCGCCGCAGCCGCTCACAGCGGACGAGGCTCGGGCGGCGGCGGCGGCCGAGGGCCTCGAGCTGGTGCCGTCGGCGGGCGGTGAGACGGGCTTCAAGGGCGTGTACAGAAACGGCGCCAGGTACCAGGCGAAGGTCAAGGAGAATGGCAAATCGCGCCGCCTCGGCAACTTTGCGACGCCAGAAGAGGCGGCCTTGTGCTATGCAAGGCACATTGGGGCGGAGCGAGCGACGGCAGAGACGGCGGCGGCGGGGGACGCGAGGATCATAGCGCCGCAGCCGCTCACGGCGGACGAGGCCAGGGCGGCGGCGGCGGCCGAGGGCCTTGAGCTGGTGCCGTCGGCGAGAAGTGAGACGGGCTTCAAGGGCGTGTCCAAGAGCGGCGGCAGGTACAAGGTGCAGATCACGGAGAATGGCAGGTCGCGCAACATCGGCAACTTCGCGACGCCAGAAGAGGGTGCCTTGTGCTACGCGAGGATTGTAAATACGCTTTGAAAATCGTGTGCAGCGTAATGAGGATCTGTGCTTGGTTGTGATTGACGAGTGCGAAGTGTCTAGTGGGAGCCAAGGAGTAGGAGAATGACGTGCACATGCCGAACTACAGTAAAGTGAGACAGACACGTGCGGGTCCAACGTATGGTGCGGTCCTGTGCAGCCGGTTGCCCGGTTCACGGCCGGGGTTCGGTACATCGAAAAGGGCACCCGAACAATCGCGTCCTTCGAGCGATGGCGAAGAAGGCGTGCGTCGCTCGCCTTCGCAAGGAACTCAAAGCCTTCTGAGGCATGGCTGACGCGGAGGCGCTCCGGCGCTCGCAGCTCAACCTTGCTGCTGCGCTGCTAGACGCCTCCGCAAAGGGCTCTCGCCTCACGGAAAATCAGAAGGCTGAGGTACGCTCGAGCGCAGAAACCATCGCACACCTTGCCACACGCCTCGCGCTCTGCTCACGACTGCTCACACGCGTTCACTACCTTCCTCACTTGCGTGCAGCTGAAAGCAATGACGGAGCGCTTTGGTGAGGAGGCGATCGAGATCGCACGGCTCGAGCGCACTTCTCAGCCACGTGGCCGCCACGCGACGTCATATGGCGATTCCGACCTGACGCGCGCCTCGTCGGCTCCGCAGCTGCCCCCCGGAGCGGGCACGAGGCGTACGGCGTCGCTCGCAGCTCTCGGCGGTGCCATGCCTAAGCCCATCTTCGACGCGTGGCAGCGCGGTGAAGGCCTGCCTGGGATGCCGCCGCTGCTGCCGAAGCTCTCTCCGGAGAAGCTGCACCAGCTGGAGGAGCGCCGCCGGAAGAAGGCGAAGGAGAAGGTCGAGGAGTGGCGCCAGGCTTGCCGTGAGCAGGGCGAGAAGTGGCTCGTCGGCCGCCAATGGTACGTAACCGGCGATCGGCCGTCCAAGTCTTATCGTCTGCTGAACACGATTGGGCCTGGCTACGCTCCCGGCAACTCGCCGCGTCTGGGCTCGCGGGGCTCGTATGCGCAGCTGATGACTCCCTCTGCGAGCACGGCGTCGCTGTCGGCCGGGCACTTCCCGGCCGCCGAGCCTCTGGAAGGAGATGACGTGGCTGGCACGGGCGAAGAGAAGTTTGAGGACGGCATGCGCAACAATGCCTTGGAGCGCGACGCGGCGGACGCGAACAACGATGGCAAGCTGGACTTTGACGAGTTCTGCGCTCTCATCCGCGACCGCGAGAAGGGCGAGCACAAAGAAGCGGATCTGCGCAAACGTTTCAACGCGCTTGATGAGGACGGCAGTGGCGAGGTCGACAAGGCCGAGTACCTGCAATGGTCGCTCAAAGATTCCCTGGCTCGCTCGTCCGATCGCGTGGTCGATCTGTTCCGTGCGTGGGACGTCGACCGCTCGGGCTCCATCGACAAGAGGGAGTTCCGCAAGGCGATCAAGGCTATGGGCTTCGAGATTGATCAAGCTAACTGCGACAAAGTCTTCGACTCACTCGACGCAGACAAGTCGGGCTCGCTTGAGTACAAGGAGCTCAATACGATGTTGCGCAAGGGCCTCTCGGCTGAGGCAGCCCTGGCAAGGCTCAAGCGCGGTCCGAAGCAGGCAGACCGCAGCCGCGCCGCCAAGCTGACCAACAAGAACGTCAACGTCAACTATGTGGCGCAGCGCACATCGGTGCTCCCCACCATGATCAAGCTGAGCGCTCGTACGGGAGTCTCCGTTCAAGAGCAGCTGCGAAAGATCTTGCACGAGAACTCCGTCCGGCTGATCGACCTGTTCCGCGAGTGGGACGACGACGGCAATGGCGCGCTCGACAAGGTGGAGTTTCGTCAGGCGGTGGCGGCGCTCGGGTACGATGCACCCAAGGCGGCGGTGGATGCGCTCTTCGATTCGATGGATGACGACCGCGGTGGTTTCATCGAGTTCCATGAGCTCAAGTATGCGCTGAGCGAGAAGGGCGCCAAACGCGCCACCAAGGAGCTTCAGACCTACAGCGGCAAGGGCGTGAGCAGGGGGTACAAGGACAAGGCCGAAGGAGAGGCCGAGGGAGAGGGCGACGTCGCGGGCACGGGCGAGGAAGATTTCGAGACAGGTATGCGCCAGAACGCCATGGAGCGCGACGCGGCGGATGCGGACAACGACGGCAAGCTCGACTTTGACGAGTTCTGCGTCTTCGTGCGCGATCGCGAGGTGGGCGAGATCTCCGACAAGGAGCTCAAGGAGCGCTTCAAGGCCCTAGACGAGGACGGCAGCGGACAGATCGATATGGCCGAGTACCTGATGTGGTCGCTCAAGGATGCCCTTGCACGCTCATCGCAGCGTGTGGTCGACCTGTTCCGTGCGTGGGACGAGGACCGCTCCGGTACCATCGACAAGAAGGAGTTTTGCAAGGCGGTGCGCTCGCTCGGCTTCGACATGAAGCAAAAGGAGACGGACGCCGTCTTTGACGTCCTAGACGAGGATAAGTCAGGCAAGCTCGAGTACGCGGAGCTCAACGTCATGCTGCGCAAGGGCATCGGGGCGAACGCAACGAAGGCGAAGCTCAAGCGCGCAGAGAAGTTCAAGGCGGATCGCTCACGCACTGCCAAGGTGACCGCCAAGAATATCAACGTCAACTACGTCGCGGCACACGCGGCAATGCTCCCTCCAATGGTGAAGCTGACAAGCCGCACAGGGGAGAGTATCCCTGAGCAGCTGCGCAAGATCCTCAACGAGAACAAGGTCCGGCTGATCGACCTGTTCCGCGAGTGGGACGACGACGGCAACGGCGCGCTCGACAAGAAGGAGCTGCGCGCGGCCGTGGCGGCGCTCGGGTACGATGCACCCAAGTTCGCAATCGATGAGCTGTTCGAGTCGATGGACGTGGACAAGACCGGCTTCATCGAGTTCCACGAGTTCAAGTACGCACTGAGCGACAAGGGCATCGCGGAGGCGCGAAAGAAGGCCGAGCGCGCTAAGAAGGCGGCGCTCGCTGGGAAGCCGCTCTCGAACTCGCCCTCCAAGCCGTCGCTCGCCCAAGCGGTTGGCGCAGGCGAGCCGGGCACAGACGACAAGGTTGGCACGGGCGAGGAGGATTTCGAGACAGGTATGCGCCAGAACGCCATGGAGCGCGACGCGGCGGATGCAGACAACGACGGCAAGCTCGACTTTGATGAGTTCTGCGTCTTCGTGCGCGATCGCGAGGAGGGCGAGATCTCCGACAAGGAGCTCAAGGAGCGCTTCAAGGCCCTCGACGAGGACGGCAGCGGACAGATCGATATGGCCGAATACATAATCTGGTCGCTCAAGGATGCCCTGGCTCGCTCATCGCAGCGTGTGGTCGACCTGTTCCGTGCATGGGACGAGGACCGCTCCGGTACCATCGACAAGAAGGAGTTTTTCAAGGCAATAGTCACTCTGGGCTTTGATGTCGAGGAGAAGGACGCAAACTTGGTATTCGACGCTCTGGACGCAGACAAGTCGGGCGAGCTCGACTACAAGGAGCTGAACATCATGCTGCGTAAGGGCGCCGGCTCGGAGCTGACGAAGAAGAACCTTAGCCGCGCCAAGAAGATTGACCGCAGCCGGACCGCCAAGCTGACCGCTAAGAGCGTCAACCTCAACTACGTGGGGGCGCACTCGGCGGCGCTGCCTTCGATGGTCAGGCTCACCAACCGTGAAGGTGTGCCCATTCCACAGCAACTCAAAGAGATCTTGAGCCAGCATAGCGTCAGGTTGATCGATCTGTTCCGCGAGTGGGACGACGACGGCAACGGCGCCATCGACAAGAAGGAGATGCGCGCGGCCGTGGCGGCGCTCGGGTACGAGTCGCCCAAGAGCGCAGTCGATGCTTTCTTCGATGAGCTGGATGATGACGGAAACGGCATGATTGAATTCCACGAGCTCAAGGCGGCGCTCAGCGAGAAAGGTCTCAGGGAGTCTAAGAGGAAGGCGGAGCTAAAATCGAAGAAGGAGGCGAAGGAGAAGTCGCGTGCCGACAACACGGGCGTCGAAGGCGACGACAAGGTTGGCACGGGCGAGGAGGATTTCGAGGCCGGTATGCGCCAGAACGCCATGGAGCGCGACGCGGCGGATGCAGACAACGACGGCAAGCTCGACTTTGACGAGTTCTGCGTCTTCGTGCGCGATCGCGAGGAGGGCGAGATCACCGACAAGGAGCTGCGCGAGCGCTTCGAGGCGCTCGACGGGGACAAGAGTGGCCAGATCGACATGTCTGAGTACCTGATCTGGTCGCTCA
>Ga0210239_100462_pt1 | contig 35802 bp, 14 predicted proteins | sample ChrtobMetP5a_0mM_FD_155451 | JGI IMG/M metagenome (GOLD analysis project Ga0210239, IMG submission 155451) | Chrysochromulina tobin associated microbial communities from unialgal haptophyte culture, Seattle, Washington, United States - P5a_0mM | ecosystem: Host-associated > Algae > Haptophytes >... | reverse complement strand
GGTGACCCGCGCCTTCTTGCACTTTTCCGCCTCCGCAGCACCGGCCTCGGCGTCGCCGTCGGTGCGATTCGCTCTTGCCGTGGTCGGCATCGACCACGGGCGTCGCCTCGAAGCCCGAACGGGCCGACCCGAGCGCGTCTGAAGCCGCCAGGGAGCCCGGCAGCAACGCTCCGTGCCCGCCCCTTAGACAAAAAAAGGGACGCTAGAACTCGGGAAACCTGGGACGAATTTTCACAAGGTGTCGACGGAGCCTCGACAGCTCGACAGCTCGACAGCCAGGGCTCAACGCGCTGCGCGAAGATCGTATAATGTATATCATTAATCATAAATATTAATCATTAATCATTAATATAAACATAACCAAGACAACCTTGCGCAACTTTCTGCGCACTTCCTACCGTAGCGTTGAGTCGGTGACGGGTGGCGAAGTGCCGTGCTCCCGACTTTCCGGACGTGGCACAAAAGACTAACTCGGTTTTCCCTTTCCACGCTTCTTGTTTTTCTTTGCTCCCTTCTTTTGGTGCTGTGTCGCTTTTGCAAGCTCCTCCGCGAGCATTTGCATGCCTTCGTCGCGCATGGTGACCTCGGGCGCAGAGGCGAGCACCGCAGCAAGGCCGCGCAGACGGCCTGTCGATAGCATCAACTCGCCGGCATTAAACCGTGCGTTGATGTCGTACTTGTCCACCGCGAGCGCGCGACGGTAGCACCGCAAGGCATCGCGAGGTCGGCTAAGCTCGAGAAGGGCGACGCCCATGTTGCCCAGCAGCAGTGCATCGGTGGGGCACAGGGCAGTGGCTCGCTCATAGCAACGCAGTGCCTCAGCCACGTCGCCGAGCTCATGGGCACGTGCACCAAGGTCGTACCACACCTCGTGGTCGCTCTCGCCGCTCACCGCGAGAGCGTGATGGAGGCATTGCAGCTCCTCGTCCTCGACATCATCGATGCCCTCGTCAGCCTCGTCAGCCTCATCAACCTCGCCCTGCCCATCCTCCACCTCCTCCGCCGCGCCATCGCCCATTTCTGCATCCGCCTCCTCCAAGCCCTGACACTCTGCGAACGCCTCCTGGGCACGCGCACGGAAGCGTCGTACATGCTCACCATAGGGCATCGCGACCGAGTTGAGGAAGAGCACGAGCACCCAGCGCTCGCCCGATGTGATGCGATGACCCGAGTGCCGCACGGACGATGGGTGCAGGAGCGCCTGACCCTGCTCGAGCACGAGTGCGCGCCCAAGCTGCTCGATGTAGGTACCGCCGCCCGCGTACTCGGCGCGCTCGCTCAGCGGGACCACGCACGAGATGAGCGCGCCGTCGCGGTGCACGGGCTGATGGGTGAGGCCCGCGGACGCGTCGTACTTGATCACCAAGCCACGGTACACCCAGAGCTGGGTGGGGTCGCTCACCGCGCTGGGGAAGCACGTGGCTGCGAGGCTCGTGATGCGGGCCAACGCACCCTCGTTGAGCCACCTAAGCGTTCTCGGCATCTCGTGCACGGCACAGTCCTTATTGGTGTCCGTCATCGTGAACGTGGAGCCTCGCCCCTCTGCGATCAAAGTGGCCGCCTCCTCCTTGATGGCGCAGCACTCGGCGGCCGAAAACAATGGCTCACTGGCGACGACGAGCTCATCAGTGTCAAACGGGCAGTGCACTCCCATGCCGAGCGTGGATCGCTCCACGCAATAGCTCGTCCAGGAGGTCGGAGGAAACCGCATGCTCGGCCTGTCGAAGCCAAGCTCTGTGCTGGCCGCGAATTCGGCCATGTGGTCCATGAGGTTTGCGCGCAGCCCGTGGGCAAAATCGACGACGTGTGACATCATCGTTATGAGCGGAGTGCCTGCGTAGATACTGATGACGTCGGCTGCGGCTCAGATGCTGCTTGCGTCCGTCGCTTGACCAAGCTTTTTAGGGTGCGAGTCTCCGACGCGCCGTCTTGGTATGAAAACAACGCTCTTCTTAGGTCGCAGCTGCAAGCCGGATCGTTTCACACCCGCAATCCTTCAGCCACAAATTGTTCCGCGCACCGAAGGCGTGCACGACGCACCTCGTCTCGCAGGGAGGTGCGACCTCCATCGCAAGGCAGCCGCCGCGCGTGTGCATGCCCCGCTGGTGCGTGCCGATGCGTCGGATCCGCCTCAGGTTCCGCATCCACTACGGCCTGCTCGTGGTGCAGCAGCAGCAGCATCAAGAGGCTCGAAGGCACTTGTGCGTCCCAGTCGCGCACCATTGTGTAGGCCACTTGCGAGGCGTCGACACACCCTTCGCACAGCTCCTCCGCCTCGGTGTACGCGCACAGCACGCCACGCGCCGCCACGTCCTCGAGCGCGAGGCCCTGGCACCCGAGACCCGCGTATAGCTCCTTGCCTCGGGCGGGATCACGTCGGGCGAGCCGCTCGAGATGCAGCACCGCCGACCGCAAGTCGGACTGCAACGCCGCACGCACGTCAACTCGCGGAAGCGCCGCCGTGGTCGAGGCGAGGCGAGGCTGTGCAGGCAAGTGACGGTGCTGAGCACAGGCTGCACAGCAAGGCTCGCCGTGCTCGTCCCACGCAGCACCGTGAGAGAGCTTGATGTAGTGGCTGCATGTGGCGCACCGAAGGCCCTCCTCGGTGCGCTCCGTGCAAGTGGGCACAGGGACGAAGTCTGCCAACGCGGCGCACGTGTACTCAACGGGGTCGAGGAGCCCGCTCGCCGCCAGCCGCCACGCCCAAGGGCGCGGCCCAGCGCTCATACCGCTGCTCGTGTCGGGGCTAGCCCGCATCGCTTCATTCACAGCGTGTATCTTATGTGTATTCATAGCCCGCATCGCTTCGGCAAGTCCACCCTTCGCAGGGCTCCCGACGGTGGGCTGTGCCGCCGCGCCACGCGCGTCCGCTGCAACGATGTCGTCCGTAGGCATCGCCGCATCAGCGTCTGACTCGACCACCGCAGCGTCCAGCGCGTCGTCTTGATCGTTGAGTTGCGCGGCGAGCTGTGCACACGCTTGGCGGTGTGATGCTCGCGCTTCGTAGAACACGTCGATCAAATCCTCGCCGCAGACCTCGCATCGGTCTGGTTGCGGCGAACCGGGAAGCGAGAGCAGCTTCCTGGACAGTTCCTGGACAGTTCCGGGAAGAGCGTGCACCTCAGCAGCGGGTAGCGGTGGCCGCCACGATGGCGGCGGCGACGAAGTCATCTGCTGATGCTGCTGCCCGTCCTCATGCTCATGCTCGTGCTCGCTCACGTGCTGGTGCTGATGCTGGCGCTCCTGGTACTGCTCGTGGTGTTGGTGTTGTTGCTCGTGGTGCTGCTGCTCGAGGTGCTGCTGCTCCTCCTGATGCACCTGCTGATGCTCCTCTGGCTGCAACTGCCTCTGCTCCTGCCGTGCCATGTTGTCCAGCTCCAGCGCCGGCGAAGACGGATCGGGCGCTGGCATTTGTATGGGCAAGGGTTGCAGAAAAGGAGCTGTAACCAACCCTGGTGACGTTGGTTCAGCGTGCAGTGGTGCAGGAGGCGGCAGCGGGTCCGCGAGCTGTGGAACCGGAGGAGATGGATGCGGTGCAGCTAGCAGAGTAGGTGGTTGTGGAGGCGGAGCAGGAAACGGCTGCGGAAGAGGCGTGGCCGCTGGCACAGTGCTGGGGAGAATAGCAGATGGGGCAGCAGGTGGGGCAGCCGGTGCGACCGCTGGTCGCTTGAGGGAAAGGCGTCCGCCGGTGGGCATCCTCGAGTGCACCAAGACCACAACGAGGCGAAACCGGGGAAGCTGGGAACCAAGGCGTCCCAGGGCTCCTACAATAGTACACACGTCGGTGGATGGTGGCGGGAGCAAATAGCTCCTGCGCGATGACGATCCGTGTTTGGGTCCGTGAAGGAACGTGTGAACAAAAAACTCGAGAAATGGCGTATACATAACAGTACTACTACGAGCAGATGGTTTTCGCGCAGCCGGGTCCTCAATGTCCTCAATGGGCGCTCTCGCCGGGCCACGCCTGCCCCTTCATTCTTCATCGAGCATGTGTCTTCTGCCCGCACGCGCGTACATACCCGCGAGGCTCGAGAGACAGCCGAGCCGCCCAGCCCCAAGCTCAGACGATGTACTCGCCGGGTCCAGGCCCATCGTTGTTCATGGCGGCCGCCTCCGATCCCGGACCGTTGAATCGGTCCGCGCGCGTGAAGGCGACGACTGCAGCGGTCCGCCGGTCGGAGACAGCCTGTTTTCGGAGACCTCCCGCGTTCATGTAGATCGGGCCGGGCGAGGCGCGCCCCTCCAGTGGCAGAACCATGCGGCCGCCCTTGCTGGGCGTGCCGAAGCCGATCTGCATCCCGGTGCGATACGGCGAGTTGACCTGCGTGCCCAACGCCGGATTAAAAGTGTAGGCGCCTGGGCCCGGCGTGCGCAGACCTCCCGGGTTCTTGCCGCGGATGTCGTTGCTGAATGAATATTTTGGCCGGTCCATGGCGCCGATCCTGGTGCCCTTGGGTTCGTACACAGGGCCGGGGCTACAGGAGGCGTTCGCCGGGTTGGCGCGCTGCTTCTGGTTGCCAAAGGAATATTTTGGCAACGAGTTGCATCGGGCGAGCGGCTGCGAGCCGATGGCGGCCGGCAGCGGGTAGCTTCCAGGGCCCGGAAGCATCGATTTCCCAGTGATCTTCGAGATATCAAGACCTGCCGCGCCAGTCGTCGGCCGCTGCTCCTCCGTCCCGAACTTGATCGTCGGCGCGTCGCCGAACCACTTGCTCGCCGGAGAGGGATTGTAGATCGGTCCGGGCGATACGGCGCCACCGGAGGACACGGAGGCCTGCAGCGTCTGGTCGCCGCGCGCGGCGGCGCCCGTGAAGGTCAGCCGTGACGGCGCTGAGCCAAAGCCAAATGCCGGAGCGGAGGACTTGTGAGAGTGCGTCTGCTTGCCGAACATAGAGCGGGTGCCGGACGCCGCATATTTTCCTTTGCCCCCATCGGCTCCACCGAAGCCACTCTTCGTCGCCGTCGAGGACGCCCCCGTGAGAGGGCGCGATTCAAGAGACTGAGCTGAGGTATTTGCTTGCATATGAACCCGAAAGCAAGGCCCAATTGCGGAATTCATTAGCCAGACGAGTCGGGCCTCATCAATCGATGGCGATAGTTTGGCTGTGGGAGGCGGCCCCTCATCGACGGCACAAGTTTCATAGTATAAGTGGATGTCCTACATCGCGAGACCGAGAGCGCGAAGTTGACCCGCCCTCTCCACTCGTCCTAGAGCGCTTGTGCAGTCACGATGAGCCGAGACGTGCTAGCTGTGCGCCGCACACTACGGTGCCTAGAGACCGTAACGCCCGAGCACCGGCCGCTTGCTGTAGCGCTTCAATGGGCGATGTCAGCGCTCCGGGCGCACTGGGCAGCGCTGCACCGATTTGCAGATGGCAACCCGCGCGCAAAGCCTCAATTGGTTGTGAGCACGCCTTCGCCCAACGACGGCGGCGGTGCGCTGCTGGACTTCGTTGCCGACGAGCTCGTGCCTGACTGGCTCGCCACGCTGGTCAGCAAGGCGGCCTCAGGCAGCCGCGCCGTGATTGCCAACCACGCGACTCCGAGCCTGGCGAGCAGCGCGCCGTGCTCGGCGCTGTGCGTGCCGATCCTGGACCAGGACGGGCGCACTCCCATCGGCACACTTACCCTCTTGAGCAATGACGTCAAGCGTGCGTGGACGACCGACGAGCAGCAGCTCCTGCTCACAGCCGGTCCGCTGCTCGGCCTGCACCTCACGCAGCACCGGCTCGCCGACCAGGCGTTGCTGCTCGACGGCGCGACGAAGGCGCCTGACGAGCACGGGCGCGGCCGCTCGCTCACAGATCAGGCGGCCAAGCTGGTGCACGAGATGCGCGGCGCGTTCGCTGAGAAGCTCAAGGCGCAGCGCGAGGAGCACCGCGTGCAGCTGCGGCAGCAGGCGGCTGAGCACGAGGAGGCGACGCGCCAGCTCCATGTGCAGGTCGAGAAGCTCGCCGAGCGCGTGGCTGTCGCGGAGTCCGATGCGGAGAGCACGCGCCGCGACGCCGCCGTCCGGATGCACAAGATGCTCGAGGGCCTCGAGCTACAGCACATCGCCGAGCTCGACGCGCTGCGAGAGGACTATGCCGCTCGCGGCGGCGCGGCGACAGCGGCTGCCGCGGTGGGCGCGACGGTGCGCGCGGCGGCGGGCGCGGTGCCTACAGCGGCGACAGCCCCTCCGACCCCGCAGCCGCCGCGATCGAGCTGCGCCTCGCCACCGCGCCGCCCGGCGACGCCAGCGGCCGCGACACAGGCCCCGAAGACGCCCTCGAAGCGCGCCGTGCCGCTGGTCGATCCCCTCGGCGGCAAGCTCGTACGCTCGGGGCGGCCCGTGCCCTCTTCGGCGTCGACGGTCACCTCAGAGCCGAAGACGGTGCGCCCCCTGCTCGACCTGCCCAAGGACTCGAAGGCGCTGTCGCCGCCTCCGCCGCCCAATTGGGAGACGACCGTGCTCAGCGATGGGCAGGCAATGCTCTATACGGCTCTCTTTCCTGCGGAGCACACAGGCGCCGATGGCGAGGAGGAAGGGTACGCCTTCTACGTCGAAAGCACAGGATTCCACGAGGTGGAGCTCGACATTGACTTCAACGGCTCGACCAACCTGCGCCTGGAGCGCGTCGCCGGCAGCGACGATGGCAGCTTCGGCCCGCTCACCGCCCGCGTCAAGGTACCCCCGTTTGAGCGCAAGCCGCTCGCCCGGCTCGTGTTCAACGGCGGCGGCGACGACGTGTCGATGACGTACGACCTCTCGTGGAGAATCAAGGAGCCCGACCCCAAAGCCGTCGCTGAACGCGCGCGCGACGACCGCGAGGCGATCGAGACGGCGCTCGACGCGGTCAAGCGCGAGTGGATGACGATCAAGATCAACTCCCGGCGCGAACGTTCGGCCCTCCCCTCGGTCGATACGATGCGCAGACTCATCGCCCAGTCGCACAATGGCTCGTTCCTCGACGTGGAATTCCCGCCACTCGTCGAATCGATAGATGGCGTCGCCTCGCCCTTGCCCTCGACGGCGCTCATGTACTCGTGGCGACGACCCACCGACTTCCTCGCCATCGAGCAGCCGCCTCGCGTCTTCGTCGACGGGCTGCTGCCCTCGGACGTGCAACAGGGCGCTCTCGGCAACTGCTGGTTCATGTGCTCGGTCGCCGCGGTCGCCGAGTTCCCGGCGCTCGTGCGATCGCTCTTCCTCGAGGCGTGGGCCGAGGGAGCGCCGGGCGGCCCGTCGCACGATGCGGACGGCGTGTACGATCTGATGTTCAACAAGCACGGCCAGTGGGTGCACGTGCGCGTGGATGACTATTTCCCGTGCCGTCCGTCGGGCGGGCCCGCCTTCAGCCAGGCCAATGGACCCGAGCTCTGGGTGCTGCTGCTCGAGAAGGCGTACGCCAAGCTGCATGGCTCGTACTTCTCGCTGCGCAGCGGCTTCGGGTATGAGGCGCTCATGGACCTGACGGGCGCGCCCACGATCTACCGACGTTTCGACGAGGACGACGTTAGCTTTGCCGACATTCAAAGGTACGATCGGCTCCAGTGCCTGATCACGTGCTCGACGCCAGGGCAGGACACGATCAGCGAGGGCGGCGACGGCCGCCTCGCCGCGGCGGGCTCGGGGCTCGTGCCAGGGCATGCGTACACGCTCATCGGGACGGCAGTGCTCCCCGAAGGCACACGATATGCGGGCGCGCGGCTACTCAAGCTGAGAAATCCTTGGGGAAGCTTTGAGTGGGGCGGGCGCTTCTCGGATAATAGCGTCGAGATGAGCGATCCGGATGTGCGCCGGGCGCTCTATGACGATGCGAGCACTGACGAGATCGAGGAGCCCGCTGCTGACGATGGCACCTTCTTCATGATGTTTGACGACTTCAAGCAGCACTTCACTTCCATCGCGGTGTGCATCGCGCACGTCCCACCCCAGGAGGGGCTGCTTGGTCCCAGCGGCGGCGGCGAGGCGGCGCAAAGGCTGCGCCCGCACCAGCTGGCCATGTGGCCCGACGTGGCCGCCGCCCTTGGCCGGGGCGCAGTGCGCGCCAAGACGGCGGGCTCGGTCGAGCGACGCAAGACGTGCTTCACGCTCGGTGGCTCCAAGGCGCACGCCGTCGACGAGCTGGCCCACGGCGTCGCACCGGCGAAGGCGTACCGTGCTCGCGACTGGTTCACGCTGCGCGTCGAGGCGCCCACAGGCGCCAACCCGAGCGCGCGCGTCTGTTGCATGATCGGGCTACATCAGGTGGACGAGAGGTGCGAGGGCGCACCCAAGCTGCTCGATGTGGGCCTGGCGGTGCTCGAGGAGTTCGAAGGCGAGCTCATCGAGCACCCCGTCGAAGCGCCCGACGACAACGGCGTCAAGCGCCCGTGTTCGCTGGGTTCGGCGGTGCAGCGCGATGTGCTGCTTATTGCGCACCTGACTCCGGGCGAGTACATCATCGTGCCCACCTCCTCGGGCGCCCCGCCCGTGTACGCCGCCGATGTGCCGGCCACAGAGGTGCAAGGTCGGAGCGCCGTGGTGGATGCGACGCCCGAGCTGTACACGCCGGTTCGGCGTGCGCTAGAGCACACCGCCTTCGCTCTCGACGCGGACATGGATGGCTTGGTTGGCTCGAGTGACTGGCGGCAGCCGTGGGCGCGCGAGTTTGCCGAGGCGGCATGCATTGACGTGTACGGCTACGGAGCGGCCGCGGCCGCCAACGCCGACGACGCCGCCGATGGTGGCATGATTGATCTCGCTGAGCACGGCGGCGCTCTGAGCGCAGCCGACCTGTCACGCGTGCTCGGCCAACAGTGGGGCGGCCGGCATGGTGCGCGCCAGCGCCTCGGTCGGCTGCTGCGCGCGGCGGGCTACAATGCGGCGCTGCAGCCAGTGGCCGCCGACCACGCGTGCGTCGTCTCGGTGCACTCGACCGGACAGGTGAGGCTCGAGCCGCGGCCCGTGGACGAGGCGCAGCACGAGCGCGTCATGTGTGCGATCATCCGCGCGGGCGGCAAGAAGTTTGTGGTGGGCAAGGTGGAGGTGTGGCAGCTGCAAACGCAGGGCGCCGTCTCGTACGCAGCCGTCAACACCGACCCGCAGCGAGCGGCCGAGCTGACCATTGACTGCTCCAATTCGACCAACATGCGCTCCGATCACACGATGCTCTCGTCGACGGTCAAGCTGCCGCCCGACCGCACGGCCCGCCAGGCGCGCCTCGTGCTCGTCCTTGTGCCAAAGGACCGGTGCGAGCCGTGGACCTTCACGGCTAAGATGAGCGCGTACGTGCCCAAGCAGCGCCCCACGGCCGTCGACATGGCCGCCCCACCTCCGGCGGCGGCACGCCCCGCACCCTCTGCGGCGGCCAAGCCCGTGGCCGTCGCGGCCGCAAAGCCCATGGCCACTGTGAGCCCGGCGCAGGCGCCGACAGCTGCGGCCGCTGTGCCCGATGCTGCAAAGGCCCCACCAAGCACACCGGTGGCAAGCGCCATCGCTCGGCCGCTGCCTCAAGGGGAGAGCGCGGCGGCGGCGGTAGCCGCAGCGGGGCGTGCCATCGCGGTGGCGCGCCCCGCTACCGCAGCGGCGGGGGCAACTGAGCCCGTGCCCGTGGCGGCTGCAAAGCCGATGGTCAATGCGAAGCCAGCGCTGGCGCCAGCGCAACCATTGTCACGGCCGGTCGCTCTTGCCATCCAGCCTAGCGAGGGTCGCGCGCTCAATGCGTCCGTGGGCGCGTCGCCGCTGCGGTCGCTCAGCCCGTGCAGCCTCTCCTCGTCGGCGCGGCTCGATGAAAGCATGGATGATCCCACGTCGAAGTCGCTGCCGTGGGGCGCGCTCGGCGGGGGCGCGCTTGGCGGGGGCGCGCTCGGCGGGGTTGCGCTTGGCGGGGGCGCGCTCGGCGGCGCAGGAAGGGCGCCGGCGTTGGCCTCGCCGCTCAACGGCCCCCAGGAAGGCGCCGGGGGTAGGCCGGGGGTGGCCTCGCCGCTCACTGCCCCCCGTGCCGTTGCTGCGGCAAGGCCAGCACCCCTAGCTGCTTCCGCGGCCACTTCCGCGGTGTCTCGGCCGATTGCGGCCGCCCGCCCAGTCACGGGGCCTGGTGAGGGGCGGCCTGTTGCGAGGGCGGTCGCCGTGCCCGTGGTCGGTGGAAGCTGCGGTGGAGCTGTGCCAGTAGCGAGGGCGCAGGCGGTGGCGAGGTCGCAGTCCAGTGGCGAATCGTGAACGCGCGTCGCACTGTCTCGCGTGCGGGGACACCACAGGTGTGAAAGCACTGAGCAGTAACTCGCAAATCTAGAGTACGTCTAGTCGATCGTAAGTCGATCGCCGCTCGGTCGCTTGATCTTTTGTTTAACTCACCGTATACTCACGGTCACCCGTCAACACCGTACACCCGTCAGCGCGCAAGTCGAGCGGTACTAGGTACGCGCGTAGACCCAGGCGTAGACCACGACTCGCGAGATATCCCCCAGCAGGCAGCACACGACAAGGAACAAGGTGGATGGTAGCGGTCGACCGGCCGCTTCAGTTCGGTCCGGTATACAAAGAGCCCCCGCAGGGCAGAGCAAACCATGAGTATCTCCTCCTCGAGGCCTCAACTCCTCGAGACTCTGCAGCCTGAAATGCTCTGTGTTCGGAGGAGTTGCGGGCGCTCGCGTCGCACATGCGAAAGTCCGCCCTTGCCCCGGCCTCAACTCGGCTTCACCTTTCGCCGTACCCGCTTCCACGCCTTGGCCTCAAAGTCGAGCTTGAGCACAATCTCGTGCATGTCACCGTCGGCCTCGAGCACGAGCTCGCGCGCGCCGCTGTGGCCGCCGTCGAGGCAAAAGAAGGCGAGCGCTGGCTCGGCCACATCTGGCTCGACGGCTCTCAACGCGTCGCGCAGCGCATCCGGCACTTGCCCGAGTCGCCGATCTCGGCGCGCCTCCGGGTTCTCAGGCGGCGCTGCCGCACTTTCATCCGCCCCGTACTCCGCCGTGCCGCCCTCGCCTTCGACCGCCATCGCCATCGATGCTGAAACAAAGGCAATGGGCCGCAAGGGCTGCGGCCTCGGCCCGCTCGGCGGCGGCGGCGCGCGGATTGCCTGGCCAGTTGGCGGCGGGCCTGCAGGCAGCATCGGCGGCGGTGGCGGATAGTAGGGAGCCAGCTGCGATGGAGGCGGCGGAAGCCCGAGAGGCAGCGGATACGGGCCAGCACCTGGGGCAACGCCGTGAGGGGAGGGTGGCGGCGGCCCGTGGTGGCCATAACCGTGAGGGTGGGGGGGCGGCGGCCCGTGGTGGCCATAACCGTGAGGGGGGGGGGGCGGCGGCCCGTGGTGGCCATAAGGATATGAAGGCGCGAGCAGCGGGTAGGGATGATTATTGTAGGGATGTGAGGAGCCCTTGCCGCCGTGCCTGTTCCAGTCATCGCGGTCACGATCACGGCGCCGATCGGACCCGCCGCCGCCGCCGCCCCTGTGCCAGTCATCGCGCCCACCGACCCAGTGGCGGCGACCGCCGCCGCGCTGTTGCTCCCACGGCGGCGGCTCGAAGCGGCCCTGGGATGGCTCGCCGCGCCGCATCTCCCCACCTCCGCCGTCTATCAGAGCAGACGACGAGTACGATCGATCACGGGGATCCTTTTGATCCTCGTGCGGCACATTCGGGTAACTCATCTCGAGCTGCTCCTCGGCCGGGAGCGGCTCGGGAGCGGGGTCGTCGGCCGACGTGTAGAGGAGCTGCCGGTCATCGGACGCTCGGCTCGAGAAGCGCGGCTGGACCATGAGCTTGGTCGTATGCACGCCGCGCTCCTTCATCATCGAGATGTTGCGCTCGTGACTCTCGAATCGACAGATGATGAGCACCGCGCCGATGCTGCCGCCACGCAGCCGGTTGGCGAGCCACTCGGCGCAGTGCGGTGTGCTCATGTAATGATAGTACACGTACGAGATCAGGGCGAGGTCGATCCGGCCCACACCGCTCGCCGCCATCAGCCCGTCGCCGTCGTTGACATCCCACTCGTCGAAGGCTAAGCCAAGGCCTTCTGCACAGGGCCGCCAGCTCGCCTCCAGGTCGAGCGACTTGAGCGTCACGGCCGCCGCGGGCAGGTACTCGTCGCAAAATGCCTTGGCCCCAAGCAGCTCGAAGCCCGGCCCTCCCCCGAGCGAGACGATCGAATACGGGATGCTGCCCGGCGCCGCGCCGTCGGCGGTGGCACGCTGCAGCTTCGCAAAGGCACCCTTATTGTACGCGCGCTGCATGCAAGCATACGACTCAGTGAAGCGCTGAATTGACTTGAGGCGAAGGTACTCGATCTGCAGCCCCTTGTGCGCATAGTTCTCCTGCGACCAGGTGATGCCATGCTCACCCAGATTCGGTTTCTGCGCATAGATCTTCTCGCCGTCGGCACGCATCTCGGGCTCGGTCAGCTCGAGCGCTTTGATCATGCCCTCAAGCAGCGGCGCGGCCGTGCCAATCATGGCCTGGAGCAGCCCTGCCCCCTTAGCATTGGTACGGTAGGGCCACCTGCGACGCCGGTCCTGGAAGTACGTGAAGCCGCCACCCTCGTCACGCTGGAGCGCGCCAGCGAAGACGTCCTCGCCCTCGCCGCCCGCACCGCCCGCGACACCCGCACCGCCAGCGCCGCTGCTGTCGCCCCCTCGCTGCTGCCACCCACGCCCATCACGTCGCTCATGTGGGCCGACTCGGGCCCACTCGGGCGGCACGGGCAGCGCCGGCATCGGCCCACCGAGCTTGGCTTGCAGCGCACGCAAGTACTCTTCGCGCCAGAGCCCCGGTGGTCGGATCGCCGCAAACATACCCAATGCGTCTATCAAGTTGTACCCATGCACGTCGCACAGGGCGCGGACCACGACATAGCCTGTACGATTGAGCCCATGCGTGCAGTGGACGATGGCAAGCGAATTCGATGCCTGTTCCACCGTGTCCGTGGCGGGCTCGGCTGGTGCCCCAGCATCCGTCATCTGTCGCAGGGCGGCGTAGATCTCCTCCATCTGCTCCTCGGTGGGCACGTCACGGCCGGGGGTTTTCACCTTGAGGTGGCGCACACCCTGGCCCAGCTCGGCGGGCGAATAGTAACGGTCCGTCGCCGTCAAGTCGATGACAAGGCGCACGTTGGCGCCGCCGCACGCTGTGATGCACAACGCTGGCGTCCAACGCTGCTCAGGTAGAAGCTGCGCGTCGTATTCGGACGAGAGCGGCGTCTTCACCGGACACATGCCGTGTATGCTGGCCCCGCCGCTCGAGCTCTCGCGCCAACCCTCAGGTATGCTCGCACCACGAGGCACATGATAATCTCCACCCTTGCCAATGAAGTTTGATGGCGGCGGGGGCAATGGAGGAAATGGCGGTGGTGGCAGCGGAGGCGGTGGCGGCGGAGGTGGTGGCGGCGGAGGTGGAAGTTCGGGCTCGCTATTCGTCGCAAACGTCGCCGGCGGTGCTGCTGCGGGAGGTGCGGCAGATGGCGCCTTCTTAGGGATGCGGAAGCGCGAGGACGTGGTCACTTTCTTTGGCTCTTCCTCGCCACCTACCTCCGCGGCGCCTTCAATGCTGACCGCTGCCGCTTTCGGCTCCTCCGGCTCACGCTCCCGCTTTCGGCTCATGCTGACCGCAGCTGCGTCAGCCACTTTCTTTGGCTCTTCCTCGCCACCTACCTCCGCGGCGCCTTCAATGCTGACCGCTGCCGCTTTCGGCTCCTCCGGCTCACGCTCCCGCTTTCGGCTCATGCTGACCGCAGCTGCGTCAGCCATTCTGCACCGGTGCGTTGCTCACGTTTGTCAACTCGTTCTATAGTAAGCTCAGCGCACGAAGCCGCGGCTCGAGGTTCGATAATAAAAGGTGTGAATTGTACTGTGAACGGTCGCATGGAAGTACAACGCATTAGATCGCAGTTTTATCGCAGCCTGGGACACAGGTCACAGCGCCACGCCGGTGCTCCTGAACGCTCGGAGAGCCTGACACATATCAGTAACTCGTCGCAGTACGCAGATTGCCGTTTGCCTCGACGTCCTCACGTGCTGCCGAACTCGGCATCCCACTTTGCATACCGCTCGGCGGCATGGACCGTGGGCCGAGTCGCGCTGAGTGCGGCGTCGAGGTCCTCGGCGGAGACGGGCCCGGGTTTGGGCGGCGTGACAAGTGCGCGCCCGCTCGGTGCGTCGAGGTCGAGCGTGGCGAGCAGCCGTCGGAGCGGTCGCATCGCCGCCTCCTTGGCGACGAGGACGAGGTCTGAGCCCGAGTAGCCCTCCGTGCGCATTGCGATCTCATCGAGGCTGGCGTTCTTTGCGAGGCGGTCGGCGGGGAGCACGCGCTTCAGGATACTCGAGCGCGCCTCTGGCGTTGGATAAGGCACCAGAACACGCTTCTCGAGGCGGCGGAGCAGCGCCATGTCGAGCTCCCATGGCAGATTTGTCGCAGCAAGCAGGAAGACTTGCTCGGACGAGGCGAGCAGCCCGTCCATCTGGACGAGCAGCTCCGTCTTCATGCGGCGTGAGCCCTCATGCTCGCCCGCGTCGCCTCGGGCGCTCATGAGCGCGTCGATCTCGTCGACAAAGATGGTCGAGGGCGCGTGGTGGCGGGCGAGCTCGAAGAGCACACGTACGAGCTTCTCCGAGTCGCCGCGCCACTTGGAGACAATCGATGAGGCGGAGATGTTGAAGAAGGTGGTATTGCACTCGGTGGCGACCGCCTTGGCGAGCAGCGTCTTACCGGTACCCGGCGGGCCGTAGAGCAGCACACCCTTCCAAGGCTGCAGCAGGCCGGTGAAGTACTCCGGGTACCGAAGCGGCATGACGAGCGATTCCTTCAGGACGCGTTTGACGCCGTCCGAGCCGGCGACGTCGCCCCAGCGCACGTTCGGGTTCGTCTGGATCATGTCGCGCTGCAGCCAGCCGGCCAGCTCACGTAGTTCCGCATTGGCTGCCATCGCAGGCGGCAGCCCCGCCTTGCGGATGCGATGCTCCCACGGGTCATCACCCTCGCTCTGTGAGCGCGTGAGCGCCTTGCCTGGCTGCTGCCCGCTGACCACCAGGCTCGTCGGATCCAGGCCGCCACCCGCGCCGCTGCCCGGGTCCGTGCGCTGCCCATGCACGCCATTCTCCTTGCCAGGGCCGCCACCTACCATCGGCAGGCTTGGTGGCGGCGCGGGCGGCCTCGCACGCCGGCCGGCAACGGGCGCCGCGCCGCGGGCCGACGAGCTGCCGTCGTCGACTGGCTCGTCGGCGGGTGCGCCAGCCGCCGAGCCAGCCGCACCAGTGCTCGACCTCCGCGCACGTGCGGCCGCAGCGCCGCGTGCTGCGCCTGTAGGTCCATCGACCGCCGCAGAGAACTTGGAGAGCTTTTTGACGAGTGTTGGCTTGCGCGCGAAGCGCAGCTCGTAGTAATCCTCGAACTCTTGCAACACCTGGATGAGCTCAATGTTGTCGGCGATCTCGTACTGCGCTTGCGTCACGCCGGACTCTGCCTGCAGAGCCTCGACGGAGCCCGTGTAGCCCGACTGGGTGAGGTGGTGCAGAATGAGTACGATGAGGTTCTTGCCGCGTTCGGCGCGCCGCTTCTCCTCGAGTAGGCGGCTCTCGTGCTCGGCGCGGGTTCGAGTCGCTGTAGCCATCGCGTGGCCGTTGAGGGCCGTTGGGCCGTTTCACATTCACGCAAATCGTCAAGACAAGTCGAGTCGTTTCAAAAAGCCAGCCCCCAGTTCACTTAGGAAACACAAGTTTCGTCCAAGAGAGGACGTGGGGCCCGCCCGGACAAGTTCTCCACCGCGGAGCTCCCGCCCCTGTGAGGCAACACCGAAACTTGCGCATCAGCGGCGATGGCGATGCTTGCGCGAATAGACGCGCTGTTAACGGAAGCGTCGCCGGTTCATGCGAAAGGGCGAATCCAAAAGCGCGACGCCATCCACACGCTCGTTCAGAACGTGCCCCATTTTACGCAACCGATGCAGCAAATCGCGCTCCGCCGGCTGCGGCAGCTCGTCGACCGCTCGCTCTACAACCAGGAGGTGTGCACTTCGGGCCTGCAGCTCGTCTCCGTCATGCTGCGATGGCTCTCTCCCGACCAGCCCGCATTGGCGCCAGCCGTGCTCGACGAGATGCTCAACCTCCTCGGTGACCTTGGTGGCTACCGTGCGACGCCTCACGAGCTCCAAAAGCTCTTTGAGTTGCTGCAGGCGGGGCTCGTCGCGTTGGCTTCGGAGCCCCAGGAGGAAGAGGTGCAGCCTCCGGGGTCTCCCTCGGAGGTGCTCACACGTGTGGGGCCGGAGCAACTTTTGCGGCTCCTCCTCCGCTGGTGTGAACGCACCTACCAGGACGATGACTCGTTGCACGCCAGCCCGATGGCGCCGCAGATGTGCTTCGACTTCAACGGCGTCGGCGGGGGACTCACGCTGCCGTCGGAGCTCGCCGTGGAGCTCGTGGCGCGGGGCGCTTTCACACTGGGGGGCTGGCTGCGCTACGAGGAGACGAGCGGGTCCGACGACATGCTCCTCTTCTCGGGATTCGCCCCCGGGGGGGACACAGGCTTCGAGATCTTTCTACAGCCCTCGCTCTCGCAGATCGCGATCCGCGTGATCGGTGGCTCGACGAGCGGGGCATCCAAGCTGATGATGCGCCGCCCATCTCGCAACCCTTCTCAAGAGACTTGCCATCTGATGGGCGTCGAGCTCAAGCCCGGCAAATGGCACTTGCTCCTGGTCTCCATGCGCAAGAAGCCCACGATGGTCGGACGGCACGAGGCGATCGTCTTCGTCGATGGCAAGCGGCTGCAGACGGCGCCTTGCGCTTACCCGGGCTCGCTGGCGGCGGACAAGGCGAGTGACCGAGCGACTGGCTTCGCGACGTGCTACTTCTACGTGGGCGCGAATCAAAGCAAGCCCCACGAACCCCTCAGCCCGGGGAACAGCTCAGTTGCATACCAAGTGGCGGGCGGTGGATTTACGGGGCAACTGGGCTCCATCCTGCTGCTCAAGGGCTGTCCGAGCGACGTTGAGGCGGCGGCACTCTTCCACGCGGGCACGCAGTGCGCCGACCCGGAGAGTGTGTGCGCCGCCGCCTCCACCCCAAGCGCAGGTGGATTGATCTCTGGAAGATCCGCAACCGTCGTCGCCGTCTTCGCGGCGCAAACGGCCCACGACAAGGAGTGTACGTCCGTCTGCGGCGCCGTCGACCGGAGCGCCAACATGGTCGACGGCGTGGCCGTGCTGCGCCCGCTCGATGTGCGCGCCTCGCTCGGCGGCCCGCTCTCCCTCCTGCCTCTGATCGAGCAGACGGCCCTCTCGATGCGGGAGCGCAGAGGGGGCGATGGTCCTGGCCCCCTCTCGCTCGTCCTCCATGCGCTCACGGCCATCATCCGCGGCGACCCCATCTACCGGATCGAGCTGGAGCGCACCGACACAGTCGGCATGCTTGGCCACCTGTTGCTCACCTGCCCGGCTCGGACCGTTGACGCCGACCTTCTCGCCGCCATCATGGCCCTCGACACCGCGCTCGAGGGGAGTTCGGAGCTCTCGGATCAATTGTTGCAGCACGTGCTGCTCCGCGTGGGGCTGTGGGCGCAGGGCGGCGCGGTCATCATGCTCCCGCTGTTGCGTCAGCTCTACCGCCTGGCGGGGCAGCGGCCTGAGCAGTGGCAACGCACCGACGCCCTCGCGCGCATGTTTGACGAGCTCGTGGCGGTCTTGCCGTGGGCCACGCGTGGCCCGGTGTCCTTCTCCACGGCCGCGGTGGCCTTCGCCGCATCTACAGCCGTGCCCTCGTCGCCTTCGTCGCCGGCTGCGGCGACGCTGCCGACTCCACCGTCGCCGCCACTGTCCGTCCACTCCAGCGATCCCGAAGTGGCCGATCCCTCGGAACGTGACGTGGCCGCAGCCGCGAGCCCCGAGGTCCCAAAGACTTATTGGGTGGAGAGCATGGACGGCACGGGCTGCGAGTACTCGGAGCCGGAGCTGCACGCGGTGTGGGATGGCGCCTTTGACGTCCTCTGCTCGGTCGCGGATACGTCGCAGGGCCTCACGAAGGCGCAGCTCGCGTGCCTGGTGCACTTGACGCTGAAGAGTGGCTCGCGTGGCATCCTGGCAGGCCTCTTGCGCACGCTGCTTGTGCGCACCTTTGCAAAGGACTTGCGCCTGATCGAGATGGTTCTCGAAGGTGGCACCTCGAGCCTCGCCTTTGCCATCTGCGCCGCCATGCAAGCAGAGACGCAATCGGGTAGCACTGGCCTGCCTCGCCGTGGCCCATCCGCGTGCGACACGGAGCTCCTCGCACTCTTCGTCAAATTCCTCGGCCGGCTGCTCGCCCTCGGCATGCCGATGGCTTCGGCTCCCGCCGGCCAGCCGCTGCCCGCGTCGGCAGAGCTCCCCGCCGCTGCCCGCTGGGTTCAGCAGACAAGCTGGGCCAAGGGCGGATGGGCATGGCTCGGACATCTTCTCCTGGGCGCAACGCCAGACTCGATGCTTCTCGAGGCTCTCACCCAGCTGCTTTTGGGCAACGTGCAAAAGCCGCGCGGGCGCGGCTCCCTGGCGCGCCATTTCAGCCACGGCATTGAGGACGACGAGATTGTCAACGTGATCGGCTTGCAGGACGACCGCGCACAGGTCTTCATAGCGCCGCAGGTGCTCGTGCCGCTGCTTCATCTGAGCAGCCGCGCGCCGCCGAAGCTGCAGCACTGTATGGTGCTCAACCTGAGCCTCTGGCTGCATCACTCGCCCGAGTCGCAGAACCACCTGATGCTCATGCAGCAACTTGGCTGGCAGCTACCCGTCTGCACTATCCTCAACGGCACGAATGACCCTGACCGCGCTTCCCACGCGCTGTGCGTACGACTCATCTCAGAGCACATGGTGGCGGCCATCCGGCACCCCGGGGACGAGGGATGGGCCGAGGTGCTGCGCACAGTCGCCTTCCTCGAGACGCACACGACTGAGCCCACCCAGCTCAAGCGCAGCACTTTCGTCAAGGTGCTCGAGTTGCTCCGCGGCGCACTGCCCATCCCCAAGAACGGCACCCCCTTTAGCGACGCGTCGCTCGCCCTCTGGGCCAACGTGCTGCGCTTCGGCCTTCTCGTTGAGGAGTCGTTCGCCGTCTTCGACCCGAATAACACGTCCGAGCAGCCCACGCAGCCTGGCGAGCGCCGCGTCGCGAAAGCGGGGATTGTGAGCCGCCTGCTCGGCGGAACCACGCCGCGCTCCGCTCAGAACGCGAGCGGCACGCGAGGCAAGCTGCCTGCGACGGCGACACCATCGACGGGTACCACGGCCTCCCAGCAGCCTGGGCAGTCCTTTGAGGTGGAGCTCGAGGCCGACGCCTTGGTCGCTCGGCTGCTCGCCGAGAATCCTGTCCCTCCCCCTCCCCCTCCCCCTGCCCCGAACCCTACGAGCGACATCGGCGACATTTGGAACGGGGGCGTCTCTACGACGATGGGTGCCGCGGGCGCGGCCGGTTTGGACTTTTTCGGCTTCGGCAAAGAGCAAGAAGTGCAGGCGCATCTGCAAGAGGTAGAGCAATGGCAGAAGAAGGCGCAGGACGACGTGGCATTCCAGGCGTCGCTTCCGCAGCTGCCGCCGCTCACGAAGCATCTGCGCCGGCGTGAGGACGGCATCTGGGAGGACGAGGAGCTTGCGGTGCGCATGCTCCAGCTGATCGAACCACTGATCGTGCAGGCGATCGTCGAGCCGCTCGTGAGCCACATGCTCCACATGAGCGCCGCCGCCCTCTCGTCAAGCGGCTCGTCAAGTGGCGGCGGCCTCTCAATTGCGCGTTTCATCTCGATGGTGGGCATGGGCGGCTCGAGTGGGCCGGGCGGCGCCCGTACCGACCTGGACGCGAATGACACGCTGTGCGACGTTGCCGTGCGCCTGCTGCTGCTCGTGCTCGTCGAGGCCGATGCTCGGAAGAGCCCACCGCTGGCCGCCACCGCTGGAGCTGCTAGCAGTGGCGACGGCGCTGATGGTTGTGGTGGCGCCAACGGCGACGGCCACGACCACGGCCATGGAATCGCGAGCGGCGAAGGTTCGCCATCGCTGCCCAAGTACATCGAGCTCGGGCTCGATCCGGCGCGACAGCTGCAGGAGCTGCTGCTCTGTGCCGCGTGCTGGTGCCAGAAGCCCATCGGGCCCGAGGAGGGGGCTCATGCCGAGAAGAAGGAGTTGCAGCAGCAGCAGCTCAGCGCGGCGCTTGCGCGTCTCATGCAGGCGTGGTCATGCTGCGATGGCAAGAAGACTACGCGTGATGTGGCTGGAGGGCACACCGAGCTGCTGCCCGCCGTGGTGCCCGCCATCAAGGGCTTACTGCGTTTCGGCGCCTCGGGCAGTCGCGAGCTCGCTGGGCTCATGCATCTGCCGTGCTTGCAAGCGGAGCCGCCAACGAGTGAAGCCGGGCGCATCGAGACGCTGCAGCGCTTCGTCGATGACTACACGCAGTGGCGCGGGCTGTTACTGCGCAAGCCTTTTGTGGACGGGCTGCGCGCGCTTGAAATGGCCGACGCGCCCCCCAATGTGGCGACCGACAAGTGGACTGGCCGGCAGCTCCGCCTCTTCGATCAGCAGGACGCGACGAAGCGAGAACAACGCACCCTTTGCGAAAAGGTGCAGAGGGACTCTTTGGCTGCATTCAAGGCGCTCAGTGCCGAGGTGCAGCCGCGCGCGGCGATCACGCGATCCGTGATCGCGCGCACGCGTGCTGCGGTGAGCCAGCAGTGGGCTTGGGTGCGCCATTGCCTGTATGACGATCACCCGATCTGGGGGCGGTGCCGCACCTCGAGCAGCACAGACCTGCTGCCACTCGAGCAGCTCGGGCCTCCGGCAGGCGCCTCGGGCGAGATCACCTACCGGCTGTGTGACTGGCTCGATGCGCAGCGGCGCCACTTCGTCGTCGTGCCCGAGCTCCACCAACCAGAGTACCGCAAGGACAAGGAGAAGACCGCTGGTAGTCGCAAGGCGGCGCTGGGCAGCGAAGGCAACGCGGCATCAGGAGCGGCGGAGGCGGTCGCCGGCGGCGGCGCGGCGACCCAGGCGGTGGCCGACTCGCACGCCGGCGAGGGCGGCGAGAGGGTGACGGGCATGATTGGCTCCGCGGGCAAGCTGCTCTCGTCGGTCGCGCTGTCGATCATCCCCAAAGGGGTTCCGGCAGAGGATGTGCCCGATGAGGTGGCCGACGAGGGTGCGGACGAGGATGAGGACGAGGACGAGGGCGAGGAAGCTGACGATGAGGATGGCAGCCTCGGCGCGCTGATCGGCTCGGACGTCTTCGATCGGCCGTTTTTCCAGACAGATGCCGAGCTCGTACGACCGTACGGCGTGCTCCAGGGCAAGCTGTACATCTCGGACCGGACCGTGCGCTTCCTCGCGATGGGCGGCAGCGGCGAGGCGGCACCCAAGGACGCTAAGGACGTGGCAACCCTGAGCTCCGTCTGCAGTGCAGCCATGGCGCGCGACAGCGCACTCGCGTGGCCGCTCGCCTCGGTCAAGCAGATGCATCGGCGTCGGTATCTGATGGAGCAATCGGCGCTCGAGCTCTTCGACGACGCGGGCGACATGCTGCTCTTCAACTTCAAGTCGAAGCGACTGCGCTCGCGCGTACGCAGCTGGATCAAGAAGAAGAGCATGCTCGAGTACCGCGACCGCGACCGCGGGACTCGGGGCTTCCGCGAGCAGCTGCATGAGCTGCAGGAGCGCTGGCAGCGGCGCGAGCTGTCCAATTTTGAGTACCTGATGCGCCTCAACGAGCTCGCGGGTCGCTCGCACAATGACACGAACCAGTACCCCGTCTTCCCCTGGGTACTCAAGGACTACACGAGCGACAGCCTCAACCTGGCCGACCCGGCAGTCTTCCGCGACCTCGCGCGCCCGATGGGTGCGCAGAACGAGGTGCAGCGTGAGATCGTCATGAACATGTACGAGGAGTTCGACGACCCGGACATCCCCAAGTTCCACTACGGCTCGCACTACTCAACGGCGGGCTTCGTGCTCTACTACCTGTTGCGCGTCGAGCCATTCACCTCGTACCACAAGGGGCTGCAATCGGGCAAGTTCGACCACGCCGATCGGCTGTTCCACTCCATCGAGCGCACGTACCACTCGTGCACGCACTCGAGCTCGGACGTCAAGGAGCTCGTGCCCGAGCTCTTCTACCTGCCCGAGGCGCTCCTGAACAGCAACCGATGCGCCCTGGGCATGCGCCAGGACGGCCAGCGTGTGGATGACGTGATGCTGCCTAAATGGGCGTCCGACGCGCATGACTTCATTGCCAAGCATCGGGCCGCCCTCGAGAGCGATCACGTCTCGGCCAATCTGCACCACTGGATCGACCTGATCTTTGGGTACAAGCAACGCGGCAAGGCGGCTGTTGAGGCGCTCAACGTCTTCTACTATCTCACGTATGGGGTCGATTTTCGCGGGCTTAAGCCCGACGAGGTTCGCGCGCAGAAGGCTCAGATCAACAACTTTGGACAGACACCGCAGCAGCTGCTGCTCACGCCGCACCCGCAGCGTCGGCCCCGGGCGCTGCCGCCGCCTCTGCCCGGGCGCGCGCGCGAGGAGAAGGTGGAGCCCGTGCTCATGTACCGACTGGACGGTGTGCCGCTCGCGCTGCTGGCCCTCGAGGAGGCTGTGGTCATCTTCGACTCGCAGCGGCGCACGCACCACCATCGCGTCGAGCGTGGGCGCGGCCTCGCAGAGAAGCCGATCACTACGGGCGGAAGCGAGCACGCGCGCCTCTCGACCTTTGCACCCAACGTACCGGTCGCGCGCGCTGTCACGCTCGTGGGCACCGACCCGCGCGCGCGCGACGTGCTGCTCGTGAGCGGTGCGCATTGGGACCATTCGCTCTGCATCAGCCTGGCGCATTCGTCGGGCGGGACGCGCCATCGGCTGCGCTACCACTCAGACGTGGTCACGTCCGTCGCGGTCTCCAAGGACGGCAAGTGGCTCATGAGCGGCTCGTTGGACTCGACCGCACTGCTCTGGTCCCTCGGAGAGGGCGGCCTCGCCTCGACGACTCCCTCGAACGCCAAGGCACCGACCATGGGGCTGCACCCGACGCATGTCCTGCGCGGCCACTCGGCGGCGGTGCTCTCGGTCGCACTCTCGTCGGCGATGCGCCTCGCCGCTTCGGGGTCGCGCGATGGCTCGACGGTACTGTATACGCTGCGAGACGGCAAGAGGACACGCGTGCTGCGCGAGCCGGGCGCGGCTGGGATCGAACAGCTCATGCTCTGCGACTCGGGTCACATTGTGGTCGTGGCCGCTGCGGGCAGCCGCATGCACCTCTTCACGCTCAACGGGCTGCTTGCGTGGTCGTGGGAGAGCTGTGCCGCGGGCGTGAGCGCGCTCGCGCTCTCGAGCTGCGGCGGAGCGCTCTTCTGCGGCTTCGACGATGGTGCGATACGCTCTTGGCGGCTTCACGATCTCAAGGCGCTCGTGCAGTACGTGCCCGCGCCCGCACCTATCACGTGCCTTTTCCCTGCCGAGGGCGGCTTGCTCGTGGGCACAAGCCAGCGCCACCTACTCATCTACCCGGCTTTCTCCTCGGTCGACGATGCGCTCCAGCATGCCAAGGAGGCCGAGGCAGCGGTTGAGGCGGCAGCAGCTGAGGCGGCGGCGGCCAAGGCAGCAGCTGAGGTGGCGGCGGCCAAGGCAGCAGCTGAGGCAGCGGCCAAGGCAGAGGCGGCAGCGGCCAATGCAGAGGCGGCAGCGGCCAAGGCGGCTGCCGAGGCGGCAGCGGCCAATGCGGCAGCGGCTGAAACGGCTGAAGATGTGTTGACGACCATCATGCCTTTCACGTCCTTGACGGCTGAGGCGGCAGCGGCCAAGGCAACGGCCGAGGCGCCAACGGCTGCCGCTGGGGCCAAGACCGGAGCGGCTGAGGGAGCCCTGGCTGGAGAAGACTTTGGACTTGACACCATCGGGCCCTTCAAGTCCCTGACTGTAGCAGTCGACACCATCGGGCCCTTTAAGTCCCTGACTGTAGCAGCGGCCGAGTGGGCAGCGTACGAAAAGGCAGCATCCGAAAAGGCGGCGATGGAGGCGGCCGATGCAGAGAGGGCAACGGTAGAGGCGGCCGTATCGGAGGCGGCCGTAGCGGAGGCGGCCGTAGCGGAGGCGGCCGTAGCCGAGTCAAGGGCAGCCAAGATGGCGGCGGCCGAGGCGGCTGCGGTGGAGATGGCGGCGGCATCTGATAAGGCGGCGGCCGAGAAGGCGGCGGCCGAAAAGGCGGCGGCCGAGAAGGCGGCGGCTGCGGCGGCGGCTGAGTTGGCGGCGGCAGAGTCGGCAGCGGCGGAGAAGGCGGCGGCGGCTGAGAAGGCGGCCGAAAAGGCGGCCGAGAGGGCGGCCGAGGCCGAGAAGGCGGCGGCGGAAGCGGCGGCGACGGAAGCGGCGGCGATGGAATCGGCGGCGACCGAGAAGGCGGCGGCCGAGAAGGCGTCGGCCGAGAAGGCGGCGGCCGAGAAGGCGGCGGCCGAGAAGGTGGCGGCCGAGAAAGCGGCAGCCGAAAAGGCGGCGGCCGAGAAGGCGTCGGCCGAGAAGGCGGCGGCCGAGAAGTCTTCGGCCGAGAAGGTGGCGGCGATGGTGACAGCGGCGGAGATGGCGGCGGCGCAGGAGAAGGCAGCGGAGATGGCGGCGGCCGAGTTGGCGGCGGCCGAGAAGGCGGCGGAGGCCGAGAAGGCGGCGGCTGAGAAGGTGGCGGCCGAGAAGGCGGCGGCCGAGAAGGCGGCGGCGATGGTGGCAGCGGCGGAGATGGCGGCGGCGCAGGAGAAGGCAGCGGAGATGGCGGCGGCCGAGTTGGCGGCGGCCGAGAAGGCGGCGGAGGCCGAGAAGGCGGCGGCTGAGAAGGTGGCAGCCGAGAAGGTGGCAGCCGAGCAGGCGGCGGCCGAGCAGGCGGCGGCCGAGCAGGCGGCAGCCGATCAGGCGGCTGCTGAAAAATCTGCAGAGGCTGCTGCGGCTGTGGCGGCGGCAGTTGAAGCAGCACCGGCAGCTGAGGCAGCAGGGGCGGCGCAAACAGTTGAAGAAGACGTTGGACTCGACACCATCGGACCCTTCAATTCTCTGACAGCACATGTAGCAACGGCCGACGAGGCGCCAAAGAGTGAGGCTGAGGGAGAGCAGGCCGGCGAGATTGGGCCATTCAAGTCCCTGTAAATTCAATGCGCGGTGTCTCGACGGTGTACACGACCGGACGGTGCGTAATACAAAAATGCCCAGCTGAACGTTGATTTTTCGTTTGTCGCGTTTAGCACACGGGTTCGTCGCCGGCGCCCGATCCGAACCGCGGACCGCCGGCGCTCCGAACCGGGCGGGGGGCGCTCGTCTCGAGCCCGGGGCCGCCCCGGGCCGAGCCTGCAGCCTCGCGCGCCGTCGACCCGACCAGGCCGGTGCGGATTGCATTGGCCGTGCACATTCGCGAAGCTCGGAGCATTCTCGGCCCATCGCGATCGCCGAGGCGACTCGCATTCGATTTGATATGTTATCCCCGGGCCGGCGTCCCTAGGTCGCGGTGCCGCGGTCAACCGAGAGCGGCGCGTTGACCGCACCGCGCGGCGCAACCCCGCGCACGAGCACGTCGACGACGTTCTCGCACGCCGTCATGTCGATCTCGCGCCGGACGCTCACGACCGCGGACCCCAAATGCGGAGTGAAGAGCGTCCGCGCGCTATCTGCAAGCAGCGCGGCGGGGATGTCGCGCCGGCGGTCCGCGAGCGCCCAATCTTCAAGCTCAAACACATCCGCAGCGTAGCCGGCCAGCGCGCCGCTCGCGAGCGCGTCCGCAACGGCGCCCTCGTCGACGCAGCCGCCGCGGCCGACGTTGATGAGAAACGCACCGCGCTTGGCGCCCGCGAGCGCGGCCGCATCGACGAGGTGGCGCGTCGCGGGCATGAGCGGCGTCAGCGGAAACGCGTAGTCGGCCGCGCGCAAGACCGCGCGCGCATCGGCGACGCGCTCAAAGGCGGGTGGCGGGCGCGCGCCCGGCGCACGGCCTGCGGGACACGCCCACGCTTCCGCTGCCGCTGCCGCCCACGCGGCCGCGCCGGCGTCCTCGTCGCACCACACGAAGCGCGCAACGCCAAAGCCGCGCAGCCGCTCGGCGAGCGCGCGGCCGACGGCGCCTAGGCCGATGATGCCAACGGTTGCGCCGTCGAGGCCCGCGCCGAATAACTCAGGTCGCCAGCCCGCGAAGCTGCCACTCCTCACGCGCGCGTCGCCCTCGGCCACGTGCCGCGCGAGGCTGGTGGCGAGCGAGACAGCGAGCTCCGCGGTGGGCGCCGTGAGCAGGTCCCCACAGCGGGAGAAGTATATGCCGCGCTCAGACATGGCCGCGATGTCGAAATTGTCGCCGCCGCGCAGCGCACCCGAGACAATGCGGAGGAGCGGGCACGCGTCGAGGAAGGCGGCGTCGACGGTGTCGGGCATGAAGGCGATGAGCGCGGCCGCGCGCGCGGCGCGCTCGCGGATGGTCGCGAGCGGGAGCGGCGCGGAGGCCGCGTCGACTACGTCGGCCTCGAGGTTGGCCGCGGCGAGGATGGCGCGCGCGTCGGCGTGGATGGGGTGCGTGATGAAGACGTGGCCGGCTGAGTTGCGTGTACTCATTCCAGCGTTGCGTTTAGCGATGGCTTTGCGACGAAAAAGAGACGAACGTCTTGAAGGAAGTCCACACGATAGAAAGGGCACCGAGATCGGCTCCGACAAGGGGAGGCTCCGACGCGCGGGCGAACTTGGAACTTGTTTGTGGAATTTCAAACTTCCCGAGATCGATCGGTTCAAAAACAGGGAGCACACACTATCGATCGGTACCCCTTTCATGGCTCACCGGGTTATTCTCCGCCCTTGATTCTCCGCGGTTCTGCCAGCGTGCCTCTGAAATTCTACGATAGGTCGATATTAAGTCGAGTCGTTCTGATGCGGCGTGTGGGCGTGAAATGGGCGTGAAACTTTTCAAGGTGTCGGTGAGAATGGTGCGGTGAGATTGACGCGCGGATAGATATGCGCGCGAAGAGCGGGCGAGAGCGGAGAGGGGTTGTATTGCCTTGCGGCCGCGCAGACCGCAGAGGGCACGCTGGTACGCAACATTCGACCTTGCTACCATAATCGCTACCATGCTTATTTCCACCCTGTATGCCACAACGTGTTCCGCCTCTACAAGAGCTGCTGGATCAAAGGCATAAGCGGCGACGCGAGTCAAAACCTGGGAAGCAACGGTCAGTGCGTCTTTTCCCAAGCGCCGCTGCCTCCGGCTCCGCCGTCGTGATGGTGCTTAGCGACATCGCGCGCCGGCGCGACGGACGACGGCGGCCGCCCGCCTACGCACGGCGGCTCGGCAAATGTGCCCGCCCTCTCGTCCCACGTCCATCGCAGGGCGCGTCCCGAGCGCAGCTCCTCCCACAAGCACTCGACCGAGGCGGGCAGCTTGGTGTGTATCGCTTGCAAGCGATGATGGTACATCGAGGGCAGGATGAGGCGTTGCAAGGCTTCAGATGGCGGCGGACCCTCGGGCAGGCCACTGATCCCCGCGCAGCGCAGAAACTCGACGAGATCCACCAGCTGCTGATATCTCGCGCCAGGCCAGGCGCCGCCCGCAGCCTTCGTTGTGGCTGCTGTAGCATTTCCGAGTACCCATCGATCGTAGGCGACGAGCATTGTCGGGCAGCGGAGCGAGTGCGCCGTGGCGAGCGCGGCGAGCAAATAATTCTGCCATAGAAACAGGCGATCCGTCATGGACATTCTAGATGAGGCTGCCACCTCGGAAGGGTGCCGGAAGGGCACGATGCATGCTAGCGGCCCTGAAAAGTGCGGGCTCCACAATGGAAGCGTGCGTGCGAATCGTACGTCTTTGAGAACCCATGCCGCGCCTCGCGCGTGCTTGTCCATGTCCGCGACGATCGACGCTGCTCGGCCCCTGAAGTATGGAGACGCATTTTTCCAAGAGACTGCACGTGGCGATTCGGCAAAGCCATGCGGGAAGATGTACCATCGCTCGCCCGCCCTGCGTATGGCTTCATAATTGAGCGCCACGACGTCCGAACGCTCGTAGTATCCACGTTGGTTGGCACCGTCTGCCGGATATTCTGCACCGCCTCCTCGCCACAGCTCTGGTCGCCCGTTGCCCAGCACCGACGCGACAATCGACGTTGTTAGAGAAGAGCCTGAGCGGGACATGCCCATAATGATGACCTCACCAGCCGTGCCGTGGTGCTGCTGCGACTGATGTGATGATGACGCGGGCTCACATAAGAATCCTACCATTTCGCGTTCGAAGCAGCATGGAAATCCTCATCAACAAAACATGTGAGGAATCCAAATTCCTCAACTACCGGTACACAGCTGTGAAGCGTGAACTGTGACGCTCGAATATGGCCGCGCGTTCCCGCTTTTTATTGTGCTAGACCGCGGCACCGGCAAGTCGGCTCGCGTACGCTTCCTCAAGTCCGGCGAGCATCTCTACGAGCGCGGCGTGGCTTTGGTAGTTGTAGGCCTTGTGCAGCCCGACTGGGCGACTGGAGCGCAGGCGTTCGACGGCAAACTGCTTGGCCACATCAGCTGGCGCCACCCGGTGGGCCATTTGCTGAAGGATCTCGATGAAGAACGCGTCTTCGAATTGTCCTCGCTGCCAGCACGCGCGGTCAAGGCACGCGATCGCGTGTGAGCGACGCCGAAGCGAGAGCCCGCCATTACCGCCGACGGCAGCGAGCCACGGCTTGCCGCGCACCCAGCCGTCGTCGGGGTCGAAGGGCGCACCGACGTAGTCGTACGCATCCACGAAACGCTCGAGGCTGGGGCCTAGCAGCAGAGCATCCTCCTGGAAGATGAGGACGACCTCTGCCCCCACGCGCGACCAGAACCAATGCGAGCAGAGCAGCTGCGAGTACTCTTGCGACGACCGCAAGTTGTCCACGCCAAGGTTGACACAGGCCACGCGCGCCCACTCCACCGCCGAGAAGTGGCGGGAAAGCGACTCGAGGTTGGTCGTGCCGTGGAAGAGCTGAATCGCCCACGCGCAGCTCCCGCTCCCGTGGAGCAGACAGCCTACGTTACGGATAACGTCGGCCGTGCGCTGCACCATCTCGGGAGCAGCGCGCGGCTCGACGATGACGGCCACGCGCTCAGCACCCTCGAGGGTCGCCGGCGCAAAGGGCAGCCGGCGCAAGAGGGGGCGCGTGCGTGATAGGAAGCCCTCGTAGGTCTCGAGAGAGGTGGTCTCGGCCCCCAGCCGCGAGAGGGCGTGGAGCGTCGCCACCTCTGGGTGAAAGTCGAGCACCTTGCTGCGCAGCTCGGGGGCGAGCTTTGTGGCCATCAGCTGCAGCACCGCGTCGCTCCGCGCGGCCGCGGCCGCCGGCTGGGCGAAGCCGAGATCGGAGACATCGTTGAGAGATGCGGGCGTCCCACCCTCGCTGCTCTGGGACAGCAGCGCAGCCAATGATGGATCAGGAGCAGGTACCGAGGCAGGCGCCGGGGCAGACGGCGGCGGTGGCGGTAGCGGCAGCGGTGATATTATCGGTGGCCATTGGGACGATGTCGGCGTTCGCTGTGACGCTCCGCCCACCGAGGCAGTGCTCGTTGGCGCTCTGGATGGATTGCTTAAGCATGGTCCACTTACGTAAGCATGGTCCACTGGCTTACCGAGCGCCTGCCGTGCAGCCACGAGGCTCGAGGGGGCGGCTTCGACCGGTGGCAGCAGGAGCAGCCGCGCCTTGCAGCAGATCCATCGCAGAGCAAAATGGCGCTCGAGCGCGGACTCGTCCGATCGCCCCTCAAGCACAGCCGGAGAGCTCGGCACATCCCGATCTACGAGCGCTCGCACGAGCGGTGGAGCGTCTCCGAACGCGCGGAGAGCTCTAGCCAGCCCTTCGGCCTGCGCTTCTATCGGGGCCGGCGATGTGTCTGAGCTTGTGCAGTCAGGCCGCCGCACGGCCGCCTCGGGCACGACCAGGATGCTTGTTGCCGGCGAGGGCGATGACTGACCTGCGAGCAACGCATTCGCTGACGACGCGACGGCAGCCGCCGTGGAGGCCGTCGCCCCTTGGGGCCAGACGACGATAAGCGTGTGTTCCTCGGTATGTGCAATAGCCTCTGTCTCTGCAGCCAGCGGCTCGTGAGACAATGATCGCCTCACGAGGCGGCCTGCGAGGGCTTGCACGGCGAGAGACGGCGTGGCCAGCGCTCTGTCAAGCGTGCTCCTCTGATCGACGCTCAGTACGGTGGCGGATGCGGAAAGCGTGTGGGTGCCTCGCAGTGCTGGCAATACAAGCATGGCTGGCCTCGTTTCTCCAAAACATGCTGCGCACTCGGCCCGCGTTCGTAGCGGTTGCGCAAGGTTGGTCAGCGAAGCTGCAGGCAGCTCAAAAGGCAGACTCAAGCCTATGGTCGTGAGGTAATCGACGAGACGCTGCTGCACCTCACCAGCATCCTCGGAATCGTCGGCAACGTGTGAACAAACACGAATGACGCGCAAACCGTCACGAGCTAGGCTCGTAGACCTTGATCGTGCCTCAGCCTCTGTGAGAACTTGTACGAGTGAAGCCAGCGCGTAGTCCATCTGGTGCGACCACGCAAAAGGCAACCACGCACCAGATGGACTACGCCAGCGCGGCAATACCAGCGCCAGGCCGAGTGCACGCGCAATACCGACAGCACTTCGCACGCACGCGATGAAGTCCGTGTCGGCAGACGGCGTGACTAGGAGCGCCATAGAAAGCGTGAAAGTGTGTTCACAGCTCTAAAGTACCCGTGTGAACGTTAACACGACACACGCGCCTACTGGGGCTACGACACTGTTACTGCCCATGTGTCCCGTCGGTGCCCGTGTGCAGCTCAGAAGTCATCCTCGAGCAGCTTCTCGAGTTCAACATCGTCGTCATCGCTTTCGGATGCAGGCTCAGTGGTGCACTCGCCACTCTCATTGGCACCGGCAGCTTCGGCTGCTGCCCCGTCGATGGCCTCTGCTGCTGCTGCCCGTCTGGTGGCTTCGGATGCTGCTAGGTCGGTGGCTGCACGCTCACGCGGACGATCGAGGTCACCATCGAGGTCAAAGGTGCGGTCAAAGGCGATCTCCGTCGCGAAGCCTATGGAGGGAGCGAGGTTGATGGTGGCATGACCCCAGAGCGAGGGGACGAGTAACACGTCACCCGCCTGCTGATCGCACGTGAGCGGCTCGCCGACAGCGCGAGCGGCGCCATCGAGGGCAAGTTGGATGTGGCGCTGCGCGTACGCTGCGCCCTCAGGCGGCCAGAGCAACCAGCGCTTGTGCCCTCGGATGAGCCAATTCCACGCCGACTCGTGCCAGTGATGCTGCGCGCCCGCGCCCGCGCCCCCAACGTAGAACTGTATCGAACGTGAGCGGAGCAGACGCGAGTTGTCGGATGCGTCCTCTATGAACGGCGGACGCTCCCATTCCTCGAGTAAGCGCCGATGCTCCGCATTAGCAGCCTTGTCGGTGGCGCCCACGAGCTCGATGTCGCCGCGGAGCTTGCGACCATCGGTGCTGCTGGGAGTCGCGTTGCGCCCCACGAAGTGCCACCCGTTGAGTGCCATGAACACCGACTTAGGGGGCTCTTCTGTCGTCACCGACGGCAGCCGAGCAGCGTCGCGTCGCTTGGCCGCCTTTGGTGGCTTAGAGCGGCTTGTGGGCGACTTCGTCGCACTTGGCGCCTCGCCTTCATCACGATCGGTACCGGCGTCGACGCCGGCTGTGCCACCGCCACAGCGGAAGATAGATGAGGGTCCCGTGACCTCGAGCATCTCGCGTAGGCTCGTTCGGTTAGGCGTGACCATGACCACGCTCGCCGAACCCTCCGCGTAAGGGTAGACCTCAAGCCGTAACGACAGGTTACCCAGCCGCTCCTGCAGAGCGTCGCGTGCCCAGCCCGCGCGCCAGTGGCGAGGCATCTGCGTGCCCCGCACGAGCACGGGCGTGCCCAGCCCAATCCAGTCGCTCACTATGTCCTGCGTCGTGAGCTCCGATGCATCCAAAATAGGCAAGTCGCATCCCGTTTTGGACTGCAGTAGACCCTCCGCATGATCGGCTGTCTTGGCGACCGTCGCGGAGGATGACGCGCAGTCCTCGGGCTCCCACCCGCTGCCGCTGCTACGGGTGCTCTTGCTAGCAGCTCGAGACGAGACGGAGCGCCGACGCCGTCGTGTCTTCTCGCAGCGCCACTTGCGAGACTTGAGGCTCTCGATGGGCGCAGAGGCGACCTTACGGCTCTGCAGCGCCCGCAGCATGGCAGCGCAGTGAGCGACGTTGGCGCCCGAGTTGCTCAAGGCCACGTCCTCAGGCGAGCGCCCCCTGCCGTCGAGCCACTCCTCGGCCCAGATCGGTTCGAGGCCTGCAGCTGCTGGCGCACGTGACGATGCTGGCAGCGCCGCAGCGAGCATCGCGGCGGCTGAGACGGAACCGTGACTAGCCGCTAGGTGCAAAGGTGTCTGCCCGAGGATGTTGCGTGCCGTCGTGTTCGCGCCGAGCGCGAGGAGTGGCTGCACTAGCTGTGGCGCGCCAAAGGCCGCGACAAAATGTAGCGCAGACCACTTGAACTTGGTGTACTCGTTCACACGGGCGCCCCGGCGAGCCAGCTGCTCGATGAGGCCGTGGTGGGTGATGCACTGGGCCATCGCCGTGCGCACGTCCGCCCGTGTCACGACCCCTGTGTCGCGCGCACGCTCGACGATCGTCGCCATCGAGGGGTCGAGCGCCATCGCGCAGCTGGCGAAGAGTTCGCGGCTGTGGCCCATCATGGTGCTGCCGGTCATGCTGCCGTCAAGGGCTGAGCCTCGAGAGCTTGACGCGGCCTGCAGGATCCAACGCGACAAGCTCACGCCCCAGCCCTCAAGCTCATGGGCGACGTGCAGCAGGCTACGAATAACGATTCCCGCGCTGGCGCGCTCCTCTGTGAGGGTGTCGTCCCATTGCAGAAAACTCTTCCGCGCTCGCTCGTTTGCCAGCCTGAGCAGTTCCTCAAAGTTGCCGGCGTAGAGAGCAATATCAGTAGGCTCGCGAACTTTGGCTAAGACCTTTATGCTGCCGTTCTTGAACCTGCGTGGACCACGTCGCCTAATGGGTTGTTGGCCCATGCAGCGGGCTACACTCGTGCGAGTGCGCTCGTCATGTGACGTGAATGTCTCGTGTTTTGCAGCTCCGCGAAGCGTCGTCTCGGTCACGAATGTTCTTCCACAGCGGTGGCGCGGCACACAAGCACCAATTACCCCATGGGAACGAATGAACATCTCTATTCAACCAGTTGCTGCTCGGCTATTTGGTGAGCTCAGGGTGAGCTCACAGGGCGACAAACGCCTTCCTAAATTGGACGAAGATCTCGACGAGGACGAGAAAAGCCGCGCCGAGCGCGACGGCGACCGGCAAAGTGAACCAGCTGTCAACACCAGACGAGCGCTTCGTTTGCTGGCGTGACGTGGAGCCATCTTCGTCGTCGAGGGCCTCGGCCTCGTCGCAGGTACCGCTCTCCTGCCTGCCGTGGAGGCGCCGCCGCCGCTCCGCCTTGGCAGCCTCGGCCTCCTTCTTGGCCGCCTCAGCCTCGCGCTGCTGCTTCTCTCGTTGCCGTGAGGCCTTGAAGCGTGCTAAGCGTTCCTCTTCCTCCAGCTTCTCGCGCTTCTCGCGCGCAATGCGGTGGCTTTTCACGTCATGCGCTGCCATGTAACACGTAAACGTGCCGCCTTTGGGCACGAGCAGAGCGCCCCAATACTGGTCCGACTTGGTCTCACCGCGCCACTGCTTGGCGAGCACGATGCAAAGCACCTCGCCCTGCAGGTACCACGTCGATTCCTCGGCGTTCACCGGTCCACTGAGCGGCTCGCAGTGCAGCAGCGTCTTGCCAAGCTTTGTGTGCTTCACGACCAGATGATCAGCAGATATGACACACACGACGTCCTTCTTGATCGTGTCGGGAGGGATGGGGACCCACAGCTCGACTTGCGCGTCATCCTCCTTCCAGTCCCAGAAGGCGCCGCTCTTGCTCTCGCTGAACGGCATTGTGATTGTCGCGATCACAGCACGACCGCGTGTGAATTATAACTATGTTGGACAACAAGGAGGCGGTCAAAAAAGTGTTGCACCAACATCCGCGGTCCCGGCTCCCCCTTTTTGCATGCATGCAGAACTGACAACTGGGGGAAGAACTGACAGAACTGACAACTGTTTGGTTCTGCGAGCTGGGAGAAGATTCCCTCCGTGAGCGCTTGCATGCATGCGCTCACAGTCGCTCTTACTTGGGGCTGCTTCTCTGCAGAGCCTGGTAGACAGCTGCCTTGTCGGCGGCGCATGAGGGCGAGCACGGCAGCGCCGCACCCTGCAGCTCGGCGGACAGCTCGGAAAAGCTCAGGACCTGCAGCGGCGCGAGACTGCCCACCGTACCGCTCACGCGCTGCACGCCGAGAGCGCGCAGGATAGGCAGGTGCGCAGCCTCCGTGAGCTCGTGCGCGCTCAGCCAGCGCAGCAGCTCGCGCGTCTGCGCCTCCGACTTTTGCGCCGCCTGCTCGGGCGTCAGTGTGCTCGCCTCCGGCGCCGGGCCGCCGGCCAGAGGCATTTCGCCGTGCAAGTCAGTCCGAAGGGCGTCGAGATGCTTGACCGCGAGATCATCACTCAGCTCGTGCTGCGCTACGGCTTGCGCGGCCTCTGTGCCGGCCGGCGGCGTAAAGTTGTCCTGCAGAGCTGCGAGCCGCCTCGCCTCCATCTGCACGCTGAGCGGAGCTTGGTGCCCTGAGGACGTGGCCATCTCTGGGTCTGCCGCTTGCAAGGTCGGCGGGTGGTCGGGCGGTGGCAGCCCCGGGTCCGCCGCTTGCAAGGTCGGCGGGTGGTCGGGCGGTGGCAGCCCCGGGTCCGCCGCTTGCAAGGTCGGCGGGTGGTCGGGCGGTGGCAGCTCTCTGCTTGGCGGCAGAGATTTATGCGTCGGGCATTGATCGCACGACTTGCGGCAGTGCGCGTGCATGAAGACGGGATTGTTGACGCACTCCATCGCAGCCGCCCACGTGGGGCACTCGCTGTGATCATCTGCGCACGGATGCGCCTGCTCGGCACCGAGCTGCGGCGGCGCCGACCGCGGAGGCGGAGTGCTGCTCGCCTGCTTGCGCTGCATCTGGGCCTCCAGCTGGGCCTGAGCCTGCACCGCTGCGTTGATGTCCGCCTGCGCCGTCTCGACGTATCTAGCAAGCTTGGCCTTGCACCTCGCAGCCTCCGCCCCTCGCTCTGCCACTCGATTGTCCTGGAGCTGCGAGTTGCACGAGAGCGCCTCTACAATAGCCTCGGCTACGGCGGCTGCGGATCCGGTACCGTCGTCCTCGGGCACGAAGTAGAGCGAGCTCAACACATGGTTGACCTGCAGCGCCTCTGCAAGGATGGCTGCACCCGGTTTGCCAATTGGGTTTCCACCCACGTCAAGTGACATGAGAACAGGGTGGGTCTTGAGGGTCTCCGCCAGCTCCGCGAGGCCGGCAACGCCGATAGCCTGGTCGACGAGGGACAATTTGACTACGCCGATCCCACTCTCGCTGGCAAGCGCCCGTGCGAGCTCAAAAGCGCCCTCGTCTCCGATTCTTGGTCCGTGGTCTCCGTGGTCAAGCACGAGCTCGGCGCAACCGCGAAGGTCATATCTGCCAAGCTTCTTGATTTCGTCCCATCCGCACACGCGCTGCACACCCTGTGCCACGGATACGTGCACCAGCGAGAGCACGCTGACCCTGGTGAGAACGCTCATAGTCCTCATAGCGTAGAGACAGCTTCTCGAGGAGCCTTGTGCCTTCACGTTGCGGCGCCTTTGCGGTCGTTCATGTGAACATGTGTTCGAGGGTTGGGTCTCAACATCTTATCTCGACAGACCAGCCGAGGCTGGCTGCCGCGGTGAGCCAGCCGTGAACGG
>Ga0210239_100460_pt1 | contig 35850 bp, 22 predicted proteins | sample ChrtobMetP5a_0mM_FD_155451 | JGI IMG/M metagenome (GOLD analysis project Ga0210239, IMG submission 155451) | Chrysochromulina tobin associated microbial communities from unialgal haptophyte culture, Seattle, Washington, United States - P5a_0mM | ecosystem: Host-associated > Algae > Haptophytes >... | reverse complement strand
GCTGCGGCGTCGAGCATCGGGCGCAGCAGCGCGTCGATCTCTGGGTTGTACTTCGGAGCGTAGAGTAGCTCGGCAACGTTGTCAGCGGCTGAGTGCAGATCGGCGTGCAGAACTTTGGGTGCATCATGGAGCGCGTGCGCATCGCCATCGGGCAGGAAGTGGCGCTGCGCGCCCTCGACGCCGGCGCGTGGACCGTCCCACATGGCCTCGTCCGGGCAGCTTGGCTTCACGAACAGTCTCCACCTTGCCGACCCGCCGCTGGCCGGCTTGACGACGGCAAGCAACGAGGACGGCTCCAGAAAGCCACACAAGTAGGACAGATCGGTGTCCTGGTGGTGCGGAAAAGGAACGTCGTGCGACATGTAGCCGCGGGGCCTCGCCGGAAAGAGCGCGAGAGAACCCGGTGGCAGTCTGTGAGCCAGCTGTGTCCGCCGTGCTTGGTACTCCTCAGCACTGATGCCAGGCATCAAGCCACGGTACGCGCTCGCGAGCTGCCCGCCGGGCTCGCTCGTCATGTACGATCTGCGCATCATGCACCGCGGCGGCCCGAACCAGAGCGATGCGGAACGGCCTCTCGTGTACCTGAACATTAGCCGCATATGATACCGTGAAACAAAAGCCGTGAGAAAAGTGCCACGTAATGTACTGTGTCACAGCCTGGTCCCGAAACCCTTTTCAATAAAACGAGACTCAAGTGACAATTTATTATATTTCCTAGTTGAGCTCTGCTGCGTGCTGCTTCGTGCTGCCTGCTTCTCTTTGTGTGTGATCTCTCTCGGTCAGTTTGCTCGTACCCCAGAATGTGAATCTTCTAAGAATCTTCAGTAGACAATTGTACTACTGTGTAGATTTGTGTCAGCTGTTGTACATTCGGCATTGTGTCGTGTGTTGAACCGTCTCGATCGAACAGATTCGGGCACGGGGGCAGCCGCAAACCATGCAATGGGATCAATTGGCATGGATGCGACACGATTAGCCCGCGCGGCGCTTGGCCATGATGGCGATGTTGCCTCGGATCATCCGTGCACCGTCCATGCGCAGGTCGACCTCAGCGAGCGAGACCATCTCCATCGCCCCCCCGCGCGAGGCAACGAACCAATGAAGGTACTCCGGGCTATGGGCCATCCTTTCCGACTGGCGCTCGACGAAACCGTCGCCATTTGGTGGCAGGCCACCAGACGCTTCCTCGAGCGTGCAGCTCTCCGTCGAGAAGGCGAGCACTCCGCCCTCAACAGGCCGCCGCGAACTTGGGCTCCAAGGACCGGAGATACACGCACACGTCGCACCCGACGATCAGATCTGCGGAACCGGGCGAGAGCTTCCGAAGGAATGAAATCGCATCGGAGGCGACCAGCTCGTCGTACACGCCCTTATGACGCGTGGTGGCGACCTTGAGCATACCGCGGCTCAGATCGCACCCGATCAGCCGGCCGCAGCACGCGACACGCAGCTGCACGCCCATCAGGCCCGTGCCGCACCCAAAATCGACAGCGGCCATCCGGCTCAGGATACCCTCGGCGATGTCGGTCGGTGTGCGCCCTGAACGCTCGAGGTGCATCGCGTAGAGATGGTCCGGCGTGCGATAGCGCAGCCCCTCGCACAGCGCCTGCTCAAAGTGGTCCGCATACTCATCGAAGAGCGCCTCGACCTGCTGCCGGTAGTGCTGCTCCAATTCAAGCTTATCCCGAGCCGGCGCGGGCCACGGCGTGGCCGCTGCGGCTGCAGCATCCTCCAATGCGCGAGCCGCCGCGGCAGCAGCCTCGGCGACCAGCGTGGCAGCCGCCGCCTCGGACTTGTTGGCGGCGTCGCGCTCTTTCATTATGAATTACATATGATTGGTAAAGGCCACGAAACGGCGTTCAAGGACAGGCAGCGCGTACGGCCCATTGCGAGGGCACAGAGGCACACGACGCACGTGCAACGCGGCATCGGCCATGTGGACGCGAGTGCCGATTGGGAAGCGCAGCGTAATGGAGTCGACGGCTTCAGTCCGATGGACAGACAAGTTTTGGCTGCATCAACTTTGGTGGGTTTAAGATATGTTTTAGTAGGGGGGGAAGGGGACGGCCATGTGTGTGCACGCGCTCAAGCGCCTTGTAATGTTTTACAACGTGCTCCCTCTCTTCATGTGGAAGAGATCTAGGTTCTAGCGATTGAGGCCGCAGCCATCGCGAGGTGCTCACGACGTCCTCCGACGAACATAGGCTGCTCTCCCCGCTTGAGCTGCGTGAGAAGCATGGAATAGCGAAAGCGATATTGCATCTCAAGTATGGCGCGTCGCTGCGCGTTGAGCGTGCTCAGCGGGTCGGATGACAGCAGGTTCGCAGGAAGTACTAGGGCGACGGCCGGTGGTGCGGCGTTACCAGGAGCCTGTTGCTAGTCAAGTGTAGCTGCCGACGCCGCTCTCTTGCTTCCTGCGCGGACGAAGCGGCGGACTCCGCGACTGCCTACTACCCCGACGCTCCCCGCGCCTCTGCCAAGGGGCCTCTGCTGCGAGTGGTGGAGAGTAAGGTTCTGCTGCTGCTTGCTTGCCTCACGGTATCGAGTACTTCACCGGCGAATGAGATGCGGATGGGTCTCGGCCAAGGGCTGTGCGATCAGGTGTGTTGGGTTGGCACTCAGTTCGGCGGCAGCCGACGTAGAAAGTTTAGGCGACATGATGGCCAGCTGAGTCGTCATCTGCGTGTGGAGTCAGTCGAGGCTCACAAGGCGGGCATTACGCACTGTTAGACTGTTTGCAGCTGATTGCTGGTCGACTGCTGCTCATCACTGTGCTTGGCCCACTGCTTCCAGCGGTTGGTGGCCGCCGCCTTTGCTGCCTCTTCCTCTAGCAATTCTTTCGCTTTTGCTGCAGCCTTTGGTGCGGCGGCTGCTGCAGCGCGACCACCCTTCTCCTGCCAGTAACAGGCAGGCAGGCCAGCCTTGCTGCGGTCACCGCCATGGCCACCCTTGCGGATGTATGTCCTCACCATTGAGACAGAAAGAGGGGTGGCAGCCAAAGGTGCTGGGTCGCACCGGAGGCGAAGGTGTGCGCGGGATGTTTCGTGAACAAAGTTGGAAATGCTGTTTGTGGGCTTCGCTTTGCCGTTGCAAACCGAATATTTTCCGCGGTTTGGGGGTCTACGTTCCGAGATCTGTCGATTGGCACCCTGCATATTAGTTGTGCATAGTCTCGCTAATAATGCGTAATAACGATGGTAATCAAGTTGCCCCGCTGACGCGAGAGCACCCCCGTCGCCGTTACACCCCCGTCGACTACCCTTGCTCGTGGCTGGAGTATGCAATGCTACGAGAATGAGACTGGCGCTCGCGTGGGCGCTGCTCATAAAAGTACCATCTCAGCGTCTCCCCAAAGGCGCAAAGCTCGCGCGCCGCTCTCTGCAGCGAAATCCGAGAGGACCGATTCCGCCACGGCGGCTTCTTCCCTCTTTTCTCTCAATCGAGAACGACGAATCTCAATATGTAAAACTCGGTGATTTCAGTTGAACCTATGATTATTTTTCCTTCGAGTGCGACCTTTTTCCTTCGAGAGAGAAAATTATCCGCTCTCGAACGGTATTAGGAACCCCTAGGCTCTGGGCAAATGCAGGCCGTTTCAACATTATTTTCCCTAGGAGAGCTGGGTCACCCTGACCGTGTGGCTGGAACGCGTCGGGTGCGCACTGTCCTTTAGCCCGGCAGTCCTTTAGCCTGTTGTCCTCGGGGCCAGGGCGACGCATGTGTGCTCCCGCTTATCTACGCGCGCGCCACACAATCACGCGTCGCGGCCGTCATCGCGACCGCGTGGAACCATGTGTGGACCCCGCGCGCCCCTCGGCGCTCGCGCCCCTCCGACACGGCGGCGGCGGCCGCTGGTGCTCTCCGGCCGCTGGTACTCTCGAGTCGCCCGCTCGTCCTATTTTGGGCGGCGGGCCATCAGAGGTCCTCAGAGGTCCTGAGGGGCCATCAGAGGTCCTCAGCGACACGTCAATTAGGCGGCAGGTCGGGCGTTCTCGAGCAGTGTGAGCAGCTTCTGGATGGAATCTCGCCAGTCGACGAGTGAGACGTGCAGCCGCTTCCACTGCGCCTGCCCAAAATCGCGCTCGGCGCACATGCTGACCGCGACGAGCTCGCGCACCTGGTCCATCTTGGCTGTAATCAGCCCGCTCGCGATGGCCTGCATCACCCACGTCTCCACCTCGTCCACCGCCACGTGGAGCGCCGTCGCGATCGCCTTGTATGTGAGCTCCTTGTCCACGTGGCCGAGCGAGACGAGGGTGAGCAGCCGCATCTTGCGCGCGAGATCGTCCGTTTTGAGCCCATGCTTCTCGAGCAGCGCCTTCGCCTTCGCGTCCGCTGCGAACGCGAGGTACTCGGCGTACGTGTCGCTCGCCATGATCTGGAGCATGCGGTGCAGGCTGCCCATCTCGGCGTCGTCCTTGAGCTGCTGCACAACCTCGAGGTGCGCGAGCTCGTCACACCGGAAGAGCTCCGGGCTGCGCAGCGTGAGCAGCACGCCCTGCACGATGCGCTCGCGCAGCGCGGGCAGCGTGCTCAGCACGGCGCCCTCGTGCAACGTGAAGTACTTGAGCGCGCAGTCGTACATGACGCGGGCCGAGGCGTCGGCGTGCGCGTCGAAGACGAGGCCCCAGAGCTCCTTCTGCTCGGCGTCAGTGAGCTTCCATCCGCGCACCCACCGCTCCACGCGCTCCACGCGGTGCTCGACTGGCCCGAGCACCTTACCCAAGTCGCCAGTCTTGGTGCAGAAGGCGACCAGGCGCAGCAGCAGCGTGAAGCGCAGCTCGGACGGCGCGCCTTCCTGCTGCGCGAGCGAGTAGAGTGCCAGCAGAACGGCGGTGCGCCGCTCGGGCAGCTCCGCTGGCGCGCTCGCGAGCTCGTCCGCCAGGCTGGGCGCCGTCTCGTTGAGCAGCTGCCACTGCATGAGCAGCTCAAAGAAAATGGCGTACGCGTTGACGGCGTCCGACGTGCTGCCTTCAGTGAGCTTGCCCTTCAGGCCGGCACGCAGCTTGGCACTCAGCGCCTTGAAGTCGCTCGCGCCCTCGAGCTTCGCGCACTCGGCCTCAAAGGCCGATGGCGTCGGCTCGGCGGCCTCACCCGTGGCTGCAGCGGGCGTCGGCGGCGCGATCCAGCGCGCCAGACCGATCGTGAAGGACGTCTCCGTCTCTGGGAAGACCACGAAGGACATCAGGCGCTCACAGACACAGGCGGTGAAGTGGCTCAGCAGCCGACACCGCAAGAACGATGGTGCGCTGCGGACTCCCGAGAGCCGTCGCGTCGCTGCTTCGTCGCGCCGGCGCGGGCGGTTCGAAAGGGAACCTCCTCTGCCCGGTTTCGAGCTCCCTCCCGTCTCTCGGCATTCACGCGTCGGTTCACGGGGCTTCGGCCCCCCCGAGCGGCCCTCTTCCCAAGGGACGATGGTCTACCACTCGGCGAAGAACGACGAGGAGGCGCAGCAAGCGTGCGGCTGCTCGATCTTGCCCATCGTGACGACCACGCGCGGGCCTGCACCGCTCGCGCCCGAGGGCACCGAGGATATCATCGACGAGGCGCTCGGCTTCTTCAAGGCGAACGTGCTCTTCAAGCACTTTGAGGTCAAGGGCGGTGGCGATCGCGTGATGATCTACCTGACGCTCTATATCACGCAGTGCCTGCAGCGGCTTGAGAAGTGCCCCTCGCCCCAGGAGGGCATCAAGGCGCTCACTGCGATGGCCGGGGAGAGCTTCAAAATTCCGGGCGACGCGGGCTTCGCGCTCGGGAGCTTCTACCCCACGCCAGCGAGCGCGCAGGAGGCGGAGTTGTGCCGCAGCTACTTCAGGCAGGTGCGCGAGGAGACGGGCCGCCGCCTAATCACCAAGGTTTACGGCGAGGACGGCAGCCCAAGCAAGTTCTGGCTCGTGTTTGCCAAGAAGAAGTTTATGAACAAGGTGCGCGCCTACCTTGCCCGCCCGCCTGGATGTTTCCCTGCCCATTGCCGCCACGATGCCTCAACAAGCCGCATTCGGCCCGATCCTCGCCGCAATCAAGCAGCCACACTGACGGTAAAGTTTGCTCGATCTCTCACTCTTCTGCCCCAGGCCTTGTGATGAAGGCTGTACCACTGCGCCGCCGGCCTAGGATTTCTACAGTGCACACACGCCGCCCAATCGTTTACGGTCGTGCACGCGGTTATGAATGTATCTCCGAGCACCCGCCCGCCGGCCCGCCGCACCTGCCGCCCGGCTTCGGCAAATCACGAAATTTCCCTGGGTCCTGTTTTTGTAACCTTGCGGCGTCAACCAGCCCCTCCACTCTCATTGTGAATGGGGCGGCTCTCACGCCGATTCCGGCTCTCGCGCGCGCGCCGGGCCATCTACCCCCTGTGGGGAAATTGGGTCAACGCTCTGCCTCCCATGGCCTCCCTAGGAGAAGGACCGCGCGCTCTCTCACTTTGGCCACCTTCGTCCATCAATGGTATCTGCTTTTCTTTGCCTATTCGCGGCACCCTTAAGCCTCTTTCCGCTGCCCAAGCTGCCGCTGCAGCTGCCGGCGGTGCAGCTTCCATCCTTCGCCGGCGGCAGCACGTTCCCGACGCTGCCCGTCTTCCCGACATTTAACACACCGACGCTAAAATGGCCAGCCTTGCCTAGGTCTGCGGTCTGGCCGGCCGTCGTTCCGGTAGGCTGGCCTACGCTCGAGTGGTCTGCGAGTGCGGCCGATACGCCAGCTCCCGTGGTCATCGAAGATCCCGGGGCCGCGCCAGCAGGCTTCGTCGTGGCGACCATCATCTCCATCTGCTTACGGCTTGTCGGGCAGGTCGGCCTCGTCTTCCTCATCGCGGTCGCGGGGCTGAAAGCCGCCGGGCTGCTACCCGGGCTCTTGGTGCACGCGAAAGTCGCCGGGCTGCTCGCCACTCCGCAAACTGCAGTGCTTGCCGGTGCCGCAGCCGTGTGGCTCGGCCTCGAGGGCGTATTCTACGGCGCGTGCCTTGTCATCGCGAACCGGATGACGCGCGACAAGTCGTTTACGAAACCAACGCTCGATTCGGCGCGACGGCAGGAGCTCTGGGCGCGCATCCTCAGCGACCCGACGCAATCCACCGAGGACTTTGTCCGCGCGTGGTTCTTCGTTGACCGTGGGCCGGAGCGCGTACGGCATGGCGGCGCGCGTAGCGCACTGTGGGGCTGGGCGCGCGCGGCGCTCGGCGTGGAGGACCCGCCGCCAGCCAAGGGCGAGGTTTCGTACGCTCAGCTGAGCCGCATCGATGTGCTCACGTGGCTCGCAGGCGGCCTCTTCGAGAAGCGTCTGGCGCAACTCGATGCCGAGGAGGCGGCTGAGTTGGATGGGCTTGTGGCGCAGCTCGAGGCAAAGGCGGGTGCGCCGCTGCCACGGGTGCGCAAGACGCCCACGCCGGGTGTGCGCGCCATGATGAGCTCGACCGACCCAGTCCAGTGGCTCCATCGGCCACTTGCTTGCTACGCGCTCACGCATCTCCTCTTCGGCGAGATCATCACACCTCGAATCTTTTCGAATGCGGGCTTCACGCGCCGTCGCACGCCCGAGGGCATGTCCTACTACGTGCGTGGCGCGGGCAGCGGCACGAGCAGCGGCACGGGCAGCGGCACGAGCTGCGGCGTGGGCGGCGCGGTGCGTGTCCCGCCCGCGTGGGAGCAGTACATGGGCGGCGGCAGCGTCGTCATGGGAGGCGGTAGCGGAGGGCCGGCGGCAGTGGCAGCGGCGACGCGGGCAGTGGCAGCACTGAGCAGCGGCACGTCGGCGCGCGCCACCGCCCTCTCTTCGCGCCCGGCGTTTGTCTTCATCCACGGCGTTGGAGTGGGCCCTGGCCCATATGCGGGGCTGCTCGAGAAGATTGCTCTCATCGGCGTCGATCCGGAGGAGACAGGCGCCGCTGTGGGCGCCGCCAACCCCGTGGAGCCGCTCTGCTTCGCACTGCAGATCGACCACTTTGCAGCGCGCATCGCGCCCGGAAGACCCGCCTCGCCGCGCGCGTTCGCCAAAGAGTTTGAGCGTCTGCTCGACACGTATGGCGTCGAGAGCGCCGTCGTCATCGGGCACTCGCTCGGCACGGGCTATGCGAGCTACCTGAGCCGCTTCGCGCCTCGCCGCGTCGCAGCCATTGCGCTCATCGACCCGATCTGCTGCATGCTCCACCACGCGCGCACCACGCGCGCCTTCGTCTACCAGCCCGTGGGCCCTTCAGTCAAGGTGGCATGCGAGGAGTACTATGTGCGCCGCGAGCTCTTCACAGCCAATGTGATCGCGCGCCATTTTCGGTGGCATGAGGCTACTCTCTGGCCGTCAGAGTGCACCCCTCAAACGCCTCACCTCATCGTACTCTCCGAGGAGGACCAGATCGTGCCTGTGCAGGCGCTCCGCTCGTGCGCGACCACATGGAATGCGCGCGCGCGCGGCGTGCAAGTGCTCAGCCTCACCGGGCTGGGCCACGGGGGCTGGCTCGGCGACAGCGCCGCCTCTGGCGAGATTGCCCGCCGCGTGCGCGGGCTCGCACGCAGGCGCTTCGCTCTCCCGAGCTTGCCCGCCCTGCCCGATCTGCCCACGAGCCTACCGCCGCTCTCGGGGCTTGCCAGCTCAGCGGCCTCGGCGGTTGCGGCGCTGCCCAGCCTGCCGACGCCCGCGAGCTTCGACCTCGAGAGTCTCGCCTTCGACATCCCCGGCGCGGCCGCCGCTCGGGCGGCTGCCAGTGCTGCCGGTGCGGCCGCCGCTGCGACCCTGCCGGCGCCGCGCTTCTTCATCACGCGAGATCGACTCCTCGAGACTGCGGCACGCGCGGGCGTCGAGCCGAAAGCGGCTGAGCAACTCTGGGGCCTGCTGGTGGCAGGGGATGGTGGCGGTGGCTTCGGAGTCGCCCCGCAACCACCAAGGGTGCAAATAGAGGGTGCGGACGCCGAGAACAAGGATGAAGACATCTGAGGGGGAACCACGACCGATGCTCATTCAAGAGCGAGGCGGCGAGCGGCGATTCTGTAGCATGACCTCCCACACACAGGGGGTCCTGGCAGGGACTCACAATGAGCTGGAACGACACGCGTGGACTATCTTCGTGAGTGACTCTTAGGGGGAGCTAACGGACACACGCTCGCGACGACAGTCGACAGTCGCGGTGAGATTGCTATGAGATCAGCGGGTTCTTTACCGGTCCCGGCTGGCTCCCCCCGGTGTCTTTTTACCGGTACTGTTCTTGAAACCGTCACGCAACGCCGCCTGCTACCTTACCTCGCCACCAATCATTGCCGCTGCTCTCGCCCTTGGACTCAGGGCGTCATAGATCGCCATCACACTGCTCTGCAACACGCCCGCGAAGCCTCTGCGATGCCCCTGCGCACGAGACTGCAACTCCTATCCGACTGACAGCTCTGCGACGCCTCTGGGCAGGCTCCTCAGCAGACTACATCAACAGGCCTCATCGACTTGCGCGACTACAGGGGGTGCTTAGCACACGGCACACCCCTCTACGCAACGATCAGTGTGCTCTTCACGTTCTCCTAGGGTCGGGCACGGGGGACAGGTCGTACCTGCTCGTGGGCACGGGGGGGCCAGTCATGTGAACTACCGGCATGGGGCCGATAGATGTAGCGTGGCTGGGTCGGGGGGTGGGTCCGGATCCTTGAAAATCCTCGCCGGTGTGTTAGTCCACCGGGCGACGCGACCGCAGCGCCAGTCTGTGTTTCGTGTGGTAGTGGCTGGTCGGTACCTTGTGTGTCGATTCAACTGACCCTTTCTCAACAAGATGTTTTGGAAGGAAGGTTGAGTGGAGCCGCTCCGGGCGTGTGTGGAGCCGCTCGAGGCAGAGCAGCTCGACACCCCAAAGACACGGGAGGTGGCGGCCTGGCGAGCGTGCCGTCGTGTTCCCGTGACTGTGACCTACACGCGTGACGGCTCGTGATGCCCGATCCGTCTGCATCATTTAAGTCGCCGAAACCCGAGTCGCCAAAACCGAAGGTCAGGTCGTCGCCGGGCCCCGGAGCTTGTATGCGATGACGCGAACCCCAACCCACGATCGCCTCGTTTCGGACTGTCCCTCTTACTGAGCGCGGGGTTTTGTTTCCGTTGCAGATGATCCACAGCGGACCCCGAGCGGATCCGTCAGCAACCTCGGAGCCCGCCAGAAGAGCGCAAACACCTCCTCTTTCAAGTCGTCGTCCAAGCGCGGCCTTGAGAAGGAGCTGGTGAGTCTAGGGAACAAGCTCAAGGGCCTCGACCCAGGCAGCTACTCGCCAATCTCGGACCGCTTTGGCAAGAAGGCAGCATGGGTGACATTGTGACGTTGTGGCTTGAAGCATTGCACATGGACCTCTATGCATGCCTCTCTCTTGAGCACGGTCGCGTCCAGGATGAGCGCGGTCTCGTCCCCGCGATCGGGAGTCAGAACGTCGCCACGCGCCTCGCCTGTGGAAGGTAGGTTCTCCTCCAGCGTGCACGCGACGCCACGAGGAGAATGACTCGAGTCACCTGTGCCTTCCGGCCTTGCAGCCTTGTGACAGCCTTGTGGCCTTACATAGTATTAACTCAACGTTAGCTCAGAACCAATCCGGCACAATCATGTAGTATCATGGATATATACTAAGAGGAATCCTTTTCGTAAAAAACTTTAACTTAATGGTCCAACGAACCGCCCCCTGCCAAGCCTTGAAGGGGGAGTTCTAGCCGCCCGATGGTCGCCCGCCTCGTTAGGTACGGTCCGGTGAGACAAAGAAAAACTTTTCTCAAAAACTTAATAGTCATCATCACAGTTTCATTCTATGAACAGTATAACCAACGCTTTGAAGTCCCATTTTCTGCGAAGATGGCAGTCCATCTGTTCCTGCGCGGCTCTCTCGGCGCCGACGCGGAGTCGGCCCTGATCAAATCCATCCTCGAGCGCCACGGGCACAGCTACGTGGTGCACGACGTGGTCAATCATCCCTCTTCGGCGGAATTCATGAAGCGGCGCTGCGGTACTGGCGTGCTCTCGCTACCCCTTCTGCTTGTTGGGAAGCGCACCGTGTGGACAGCATCGGACATGCCGCCGCTCGAGGCGACTGGAGAACTGCAGCGCATGCTCGCCGCGGCGAAGACGGCCCATCGCGCCCGCGACGAGTACAAGATGGGCCTCAGCTATCTGTCGGGCACCGGTGTGCGCAAGGACCCTTTTGCGGCGATCGATTGGCTGCGGCGCGCAGCAAACCGCGGTGACGCGAAGGCCATGGCCGCGCTGGGCACGTTGCTGGTGAGCGGTGAGGCGGGCGTGGCCGACGAGGGCGAGGCTGGCCGCTGGTACGACGCGGCCGCACGCAAGGGCAACCGGTCGGCGCTGCTTGCGCTCGGCTTGCTGCGGCTGCGACAGGCGGATCACGCGCCGGAGGGCGCGCGCAACATGCTCGATCACGCTGCACGCTGCTTCCAGCAGGCGGGCGAGGAGGGCGTGGCGGATGCGTTCGTGTGGTTGGCCCACGCGCAGGAGAAGCTGGCACGCATCGACAGGGGCGCCAAAACGGGCGGCGGCGAGGGCGAGACGTTCATGGAGACGAGCGCGGCACGTCAGCAGCGGCGCGTGTTGTACGCCAAGGCCGCGGCCTGTGGGAGTGCGCATGGCTCCTTCCGGCTCGCCCACTCGCTCGCGCGTGGCCGACTGCCGCCGCATCCGCACGCCATCATGAGCCCAGAGATATTGAACGGGCTGCAGGCGGCGACGGCTTCGGGTCACGCGGCGGCAATGTTCGTGTACGGGTGTGCGCTGCTCCTCGGCCATTTGGAGGACACGCCCAGCCGTCTACCGCCCCCGCCTCTCGAGGAGGGGTTGGTGGCGCCTCACAGGCGTCGCAAAGCCGAGATAAAAGCCGAGATTGAGAATGGGCATGCAGGTGAGGGCGAGGGCGAGGGCAAGGGCGATGGGGTCGACCTTGGGGCTGTGGTGCGATGGTGGGTGGCGAGTGCAAGCGCTGGGCACGTGGCTGCGCTGTCAGCAATCGGCCAGGCCCTCTTGAACGGTCTCGGGCCGATCCGCCTCGGTGCTGCGGCCACTCTCAGCTCCAGCGCGGGGGCATTGGCTGTCGACCGCACCGGTGAAGCTGGTGCGCCTCACGGTGAAGCCGAGATAAAAGCCGATGAAGCTGGTGCGCCTCACGCGCTCGCCGCCGCCACGGCCCCCGCCGCACGTCCACCTCCCTCCATGCCGCCGCCACTGCCGGCGAATACGTTGCAACTGCTCCGCAGCGTGGTGCAATACGCAGAGCACACGCCACGCGCGGCGTCCGCACTCGCTGGCGACGCGCTCGCGTCCGTGGCGGCGGCGCCAGCACCCACGCTGCTGGGCGCCGCGCCGCAAGTAATTAGCATCTCTTCCAAGGCGGGCGCAAAGGGCAGGCGCGCCGCAGTGGGCACCTCTGTGAAGGGACGGCGCGCCGCAGCGGGCACCTCTGTGAAGGGACGGTCATCAACAGCCGGCAGTGGGGGTGCTCACGTGCCCACGATAGCTCAGGATTATGCCGCAGCGATGGCCATCAACAGCGCCGCCGCCGTCGCTTCCCGGTCAAGCACCAACGCTGCGGACGGCGTTGGCGAGGTTGCGGGCGGCAATCAATATCCCTTGGCCGCAGTGACGGTGGCGGGGCGCGTGGCGGCAGCGGCCAAGGCGGCGGCGCTGCTCGACGACGAGGCGCGTGCGTTTCATCTCTTCGAGGCGGCAGCACAGCAGGGCGACGCGGCCGGCATGGCCGGCCTCGCCGAGTGCTTCCTTTACGGCCGCGGCGGCGTGAGGCGTAACGTCGACGTGGCGGTCGCCTGGTTCGCCATCGCCGCTGCCAAAAAGTGTCCGCGCGCCATTGTGGAATGCGAGGCGCTTACCATGGCGTACGGCGCGGGCACCGTGCGTCGCTCGCGCCCTACACAGCGCGTGCTGCTCGCCACCATCGGACGCGGGTCGAAGCTGTATACCATCGCGAAGCGCTGCTACGAGGAGGGGCGTGGCGGCGAGGGGCGCGACTCGGACGGCTTGAGGCTGCGCTGGGCGGCACAGATCCTCAATTGGTGCGTCCGAAAGGGCGAGGCACGCGCTCTTGTGGCCCTGGGCAAGTTACGCCTCGAAGGAGCAGGCGTCACACCCTCGACCGAAGCGGCGGCCACCCTCTTCGAGCGCGCCGCCGAGCACCAGCACGGTCCCGGTGCGCTCGCGCTCGCACGGCTCCATTGGGAGGTCCGGGGCGACGTCTTTGCGGCGTTCGTGTGGTTTCGCATCGGCGCGGCGCTCGGGGCGACGGCGGCGACGGCGCCCCTGGCGCAGCTCGCTTCGACGCTACACCCGTCGCTCGCTGCCAAGGCTGAGCTGCGCGCGGCCAAGTGGCTCAAGCTGCACACGGGGTTGGCCGAGATGCCGCCGCTCGCCTCCAAAGAGACACCTCTCAGGTATGATACGGCGGCGGCGCCCCAAGCGGCCATCGGTGCCGCACTCGCCATCGCGGCAAATGCCTACGCCGCCGCGCAGGCGCCGGTGCCGCCACCAGTGCCGCCACCGGCGGCGCCACCTCCTCCTCCGGGCGTCTTCGCTGCTGCTCGGGATCTGGCCGACTCTGTCGCGCCGTCGCGCACCGTATCTGCGATGGCTCCTGCGGCTGTGCCTTTGCGCACCGCATCCACGATGGAGCCTGCAGCCGGTACGCCTCCCGCCCACCCAGTGACTGCGCTCGCTCCCGCCTCCAAGCGTTCCGAAGACTCCGGATACAGCTACGGGTACGAGGACGACGAGGAGGGGGCCAAGCCGGTAGCGCCTAAGGCGGCGGCACCGCTGCCGCCGCCGCGCCCTGCGACCCGGGCGCCACAGGCTGCTGCGGCGGCGGCATCAACGGCGGCGTCAACGGCTGCGGCGGGCGCCGCGGCGGGAGCCGCGGCGGGCGCCGGCCCTGCGGCTTGGGCGCCGCCCGCCGCCAAGTCCTCGGATGGCAGCGATGACGACGGCTACTACTCTGGATCTTACTACTCTGACGAGGACGAGGACGATGCCCCGGGTCAGCCGGGGGGCGCTCCGCCGCTGTCCACCGCCGGCTACTCGCCCTACGGCATCGCGCCGCCGGCAAAGGCCGAAGCGCGCGGTGCTACTGCCAAAACATATAGCTACAATAGCGAAAGCTACCGCACCGGCTACAGTGCCGGCACGGACGGGCCGCTAGCCGGCGTCGTCGACCGTCAGAGTAAGAGCGCCTTCGCCGACTTCACGGGCAAGCAACAAGACGATGCCGAAGCTGAGGACGAGGTCGCCCACGGAAAGGATGTCGTCAACCTCGCAGACATCGCCTCAAGCGACCTCTACGATTACTACGATGATTGACTGCGAGAAGAGGGTCGGTGAACACGATTTGTTTCACCACCCTTTGACGAAACCGGATTGCGAACAAGAATCCCTTTTAGATGGCGACTCATTCCGTCGGCATCGCATTGGCTCTTGCGCTTGCGCTGCGTTCCGTGGACGCCTTCATAGTAATAACCCCTTTGACATTGGTTCCACGTCGCGCTTCGGGCACTGGCATGGTGTACCGCGACGATGTGTGGCTCAACAGTCCAGAGCGGCAGCCACTTTCTGGTGAGTCGCTGGACGTGCTCTTCAAATACGGCCCTATCATCTACCGCGCGAGATGCTTTGACGCTGAAGAATACGATGCGTCCGTTTGCAAGCTGATGGCCAGATACCCGAAGGCCTCCCGGGCTCTTGCGGAGCAGGAGATCCACGAGTTCTTGTCAGACGCCAATGGCTACCTGGCAAAGACGACGGCGCGTGACTACAAAGGACCGCAAGAGACCTCTTTGAAGCCGCCCGTTGCACTCGCCGACAAGCTTCTGGTCCTCGCGTGGGTCCTCATCCTCGTTCCAGCCGTAGGCTGGCTCGTCACACTCAGCATGGCAGCGAGTACCAACATGCCTTCCGACCAGCTTGCAGATGATTTCTTCAGAGAAGAGATACTGAGGAGGCGCTGACGTTGAGTGCGAGTCTGAGATAGAGCCGAGTTCGCATGCGCGTGCAGTTTTGGCAAGGCGAAGCGCGTGCCTGTGGCACGTGGGCGCCGCTCAGTCGCGGCGCGGCGCGGGCGCGCGGGTTGGGGGCGAGCAGCCCCGAGCCGGGGACCCGGGAGCGGGCGCGCGACGTGACGACGGGACTCGTGCGTGTGTGGAGAACATGAGTAGTAGTGGCGCATGCAACAATACGAGAAAGAGAGTCCGATCCGCGCATCATCATTTCCCGCCGCCCTTCTCCTTCGTCTGAGCGGCTTCGCGACGCGTCGCATCCTGCAGGAGCTCGGTGTCCACCTCAGAGGCTGGCAGCTGCACGTATTTAATGACCGAACCTCGGATGAAGCAATTCTTCACCGACTGCATGTGCGGAAATTGCGCCACGTCCTCGACGCTGATGTTCAGCAACTTTACGTTCAAGTACTGGTCAACTGAGTGCAGCGTGCCGCGGATTGATAGGTCTGCGAAGTCAAATGTCCGAGCGCACGCGGCATGAGTTAGTCAACGAGCTGCGAATCGCAGTGCAGAAGCGGCGCCAATGTACGGCGAAGCGCTATCGGGCGCTCAAGCAGGGGCCGTTGGGGGAATGAGGAGTACGCTAATTCTGCCGCTGTTTCTGCAGTAGGCACAGAGAGATGACGCTCACCATTCTTGAGCTCGACGACGATCTCCTTGCCGACGAGTGTCTTGAAGAAGGAGTAGAAGAGCATGGGCGCTTGCCGCGGGCCTGCCCACTCGGCTGCTGCTCCTGCTGCTCTCACGCGCGCGCGCGCTGTCTGTCGAGCGTCGCGAGTCGGCGAATGCGAGGTGTGAACGAGCTGTGAACGAAAACAAACACATGTATACATGTAATAAAGAAGAGTTCAGTTTTGTAAGCCGTGCATTTCACCCACGTTCAGTTTCACGGAGGAGGATTTGCGAGCGGCTTCGCGAGGGGCGCTTCGCGCCGAAGGACGCGCCTTCGCTCCAAGGAATGGCGGACGTGTTCTACGTGCTCCAGGCCAGCTTGGAGGCACACTCGGTGCGTACGCTGCGCTCGATGCTGCAGTGCCTCGATCGCTTCGGCAAGGACCTCTTCCTAGAGTGCAACCACACCGAGCTCACGCTGCGCACGCTCAACGCGGCGCAGTCGGCGTTCATCGTCTTCACGCTCAAAGCCGACTTCTTCTCGAACTATGAGGTGCTTCCGGGCAAGAGCGCGTCCGTGAAGCTCCACCTGCGCAATGTCACCTCCATCTTCCGCTCAACCGCGGGCGTCGACAAGGTCTGGTTGCAGGTGGCGACGGGCGCTGCAGAGGAGGGCGAGGGTGGGGGCGAGGCCTTCATGCGTGTGCAGCTGCACTGTTCGTCGGGTCTGCGCAAGAAATTTGATCTCTCTTTCCAGGAGGTCACGTCGATGAACGCCGTCTACGACAAGAGTGTGTGCCCGCACACCATCGGCGCCGACCCCTCCGTCCTCCTCGAGTGCCTCAAAAACTTTCCGCCCGCGCTCGCCGAGGTGAGCCTCGTGGCGGCCGCGGACTCGCTCACGCTGCAGAACGAGGTGGACGGCAGCGATGACGCCGACTCGGACGCGCGCCTCGCGCGCACAGAGATGCGCCTCAAGCCGGCGGAGCTGCGCTTGTATGAGCTCGGCCCACTGCCGCCGGGCGGCGCGGTGGCGATCGCTTTCTCGCTGCGTGAGTTCAAGGCGGTGCTCACGCTGATCAAGGAGCTGGACCACCTGATCGTGGCGCACATCGAGGCGCCCGGCCGCCCCGTCATCTTCAACGCGCGCCCCAAGGTCGCCGCGGGCCTGCCATACCGCATGGAATGCGTGCTCGCCACTGTCGTCGAAACCACCAACATGGCCGACGATATGTTCGGGGACGACCCGATGGCTGACCCCACGGGTGGCATGGGCGGCGGCATGGGCGCCGGCGGCGGCATGGGCAGCACGTGGGGCGCGTGCCACGAGACCATCGGCGCTGCGCCGGCCGCGCACTCCTCACACCCGCCGCCCGCGAATGGGTACGCGTCGCACTCGCACGCCGCCTCCTTCCAACACGCGCCGCCCATGTCGCACCAGGCCTCGTGGCTGCAGCCGCCGCCACCCATGCCGTCGGCCCCAGCCGCGGCGCACTCGCAGCAGCCATATCATCAGCAGCAGCCGCCAACGTGGTCGCGGCAGAGTGTGTACCAGCCGCAATCGCGGTATGCGCCCGCGCCGCAGGCGCACCAGCAGCACCAGCACCAGCACCACCAGCAGCAGCAGCAGCAGCAGCAGCAGCAGCAGCAGCAGCAGCCGCATTACTATGGCAGCTCGTACCAGCAGCAGCAGCAGCAGCAGCAGTACGCCGCGGCTGCTAGTGCGCCATGGCTCGCACCGACGCCTCCAGCGGCGGCGGGGGCGTGGCTTCCGTCGCAGCCGCCCCCGCCTGCGACTGAGTACCGGTGCGGATCACAATCAGGTCGGATGGGCGCCGCCGAAGGTGCCGCCGCGCCGATGGGCGCCTCACAGGTCGACCCTTCGTACGGCTCCAGCGGCAGTTGGCTCGCCCGCGGTACAGTCCCTCCCTTAGCGAGCGTGAGCTACCCTTCACATGGCGCAACGGCCGGCGCGGCCGGCGCGGCCGGCGCGGCCGGCGCGGCCGCAGCGGGAGGCAGCGGCGGGGCAGAGGCTGACAAGGGAGGAGCGCTGTTGGAAGGGGCGCCCGCCAAGGCGCTCGATGACAGCGACACGGAGGAGGATGAGGACGCGGTGCCTGGCACACCACCCGATGGAGAGTCGTACCCGGACGAGGGCGACGACGAGGGCGGGCCGAACAAGAGGCGGTGCCGTGGGTGGTGAGAGAGATGAGCGATGAGCCGCGAGCGACAGAGCTCAGCGGAGCCCGGGGTCGTTGCGCGGGTGCGTAGTGATGAGTTAAATTTGCGGAAGTGTACACGTCGCGGACACGCACCGCGCGATCCTCTGAAATGGCCACGGGTCCGTTCTGCTTACGGCATACGGGTTAGATACGGCGATACGCGAAAAACGCGATAGCGTCATAGCGATACAACTTCCATTTTTCGCATTAAAATCATTTTGCGGATTCATGTAAGATGTATATGCGCTATACCCCGTACCGCTTAACTAACTCGCGACCCTTCACCCTACTAGCATGCCTGCTCTCCTATGCCAAGCGGAAACGTAGACGCCAAGCGGCAAGCACGTCGGGTCGCTCGGCGAAGCTCACCTCTTGCCCTCACGAAGCGCCTCGCAGCGCGACAAGATCAGCTTCCGCTGCAGCTTGCTCGTGACGCCGAGCTCGAGCAGGTCCTCGTCATCGAGCTTGAGCAGAAGGCGGCCATCAACTCGGGCGTCGGCAAAGGCGCTGACGTGCACGTCCAAACCGAGGTCCCTAAGCCACTGGCTCACCACGTTCTCAGTCCAGGTGTCTGCTGGTTGAGGACCTCGTGCCTCTCTGGCGTCTGCAGAAGGTGGCACCGACTGTGAAGGTGGCACCGACTGTGAAGCCGCGGCGGGCGAGGCGATGGCGAACGCCGAGTTAGGGATGGAGGCGACAGCTTCACCAGCGGCAGCCTCGGGAGCAGCGCTCCCGGCAACGGCGGTGTTGAGAGCGGCCTCGGGCGACTGTCGTGCCGAAGTGTCTGTGGCAGTCTCCGCATCCCCCATCCCGAGATCGGCTCCGACGTTTGTCGGCTGCGAAGCAGACGCCGCCGGCGCGCGGGCCGTCTCGCCATCGTAGAAATACTCGTCCTCGTCCTCGTCGTTGATCTTCTTCTGCCGCTTGCGTTTGCTCGCAGCCACGCCGGCCGCGACCGAGGGGGCGCCCTCGGCTTTACCTTCGGCCTTAACCTTCTTCTTTGCCTGCTGCTCTTCACCCAGCGCCTTGATCGTCATGTACATGTCGACGCGCATCTCTGTGATGTCCTGCGGCGAGAGATCCTTGAGGCCGAGCTTCCCTCCACCCTGGCACTCGGCGTCCTCCCAGCGCCGCTTGCGCGCTCCCGCCAAGTCGGGCTGCTCGTGCGCGACACGGCTCACGAACTGGAGCATGTACGGCCCACCATCGACCGAGTTATTCTGGTGCGGCACCTTGATGTCGTACTCCGGCATCTTGTCGAACTCACCGCGGTACTCGTGAACCTCCGCCGTCAGGTCGACGCTGCCGCTGGCGCCGCCGCGGGCGCCAAGCACTGCCCCCACCGTCGGCTCAACAATCTCGCAATCCTCCGACTTTTGGGACGACAACGGGGGCGCGGTGTTGGCGGCAGCGGGGGGCGCGGCGGTGGCCGAGGGGGGGGAGGCGGCGGGGGAGGCGGCAGCGATGCTCGTATCCGACGCCTCCTCCACCTTGAGGGGCTTGCCGGCCGTGCCCTTAGCCTCCTTATCTTTGCGCTCGAGGTCGAGGTAGATCTTGAGCAGCTGGAAGGCCTTCTGCTTCGAACCACCCATTGAGTCGAGGTACATGATGCATGGCTCGCGCCCCGGCCGAGCCGCTGCTGGGAGCTGTGCCGGCGGCAGCTGGTCCGCGCGGCGCGTGGTGGTTATGTGCGCGGCGGCGGCTGCCGCGGTGGCAGCGGAGCGCTCGCCGTTGCGCCAAGAAGCCAGGTAGGCGCCAGGTCGGTGGATGATCGCCAGGCTCCAATGGAGAGACTCGTTGATCGGCACGAAGACAAAGTCCTTCGCGAACAGGTCGACGCTCTTGGTCCACCGCTGTACCGCCTTGTAGCCCTCGGCGATCGCGGCGGGGTCCTTGAGCCGCTTGTTGCCGCCGATGGACTGCATCAGCAGTTTGAAGAAGAAGGAGTTGAAAAAGTGGCAGCGCTCGAGCAGCGCTGGCGAAAGTGACGCCTGGATCTGCTTGAGCTTGTAGTCGACGAGTGTGTCGTTCAGGTACTCATTTTCGATGAGGCGCTGCAGCTCCTCATCGGTGAGCGTCACGGCGTCCTTGGCTTGCTCGTCGGGGTAGACGAGCAGTACGCGGTTCGAATCGCCTGTTGAGTTGCGCGCGTGCGAGTCCGCTTCGAGTTGCCACGGCTCCCTGTTCAGCCGCCTCGACTTGCGCTGCGGGGGGAGGCTGCGGTTGGTGCCGCCGTTGCCGCCGAGGCCACCGATGCCGCCGCTGTGGCCGCCGATGCTGCCGGTAGAATGGCGACGCGATGGCGCCGCGGCTGCCGCTGGGAAGTGATGCGAGGCGCTGCCAGTCCAGTCGTCGGTTGGGTCGACATCGAAGAGACTGCCTTCGTCTTGAGCCGCGGCGCCGGAGCCCGGCGGCGCACCCGAGGGCTGAAGCGCGAGGGGCGTGTAGCGCCCCCCAGTGAGCGTCTGCTGCATGTCGCCGCTGCTGCTGCCGGCGCCGCCGCTCACCGCTGCCTTTTGCTGTCGACCGCCCTGTGAACTTGGGGCTTTGGGCTTGGGCGCCGGCTTTTTGGCGGCGGTAGGCGCGTGCGCGGCGAGGGGCCGTCCCATGTGGCCACTGGTGAAATGGATGAGCTGGGCGAACTTTGGGTGCACCTTCAGGATGTCAGACGGCCAGGAGGAGCGAGGGAAGTCCGCCTTATTGAATTGCATGAAGATGGAAGCCTCCGCATCCATGTGCGAGAGGAAGGGCATGTAGGCGCCGTTGAGCTCGTCGGCGAAGTGCAGATCCCACATGCCCCACATGCACAGCGTGCCGCGGTCCTTGTCGACCTCGAACCTCTTCAACGCGGTGACAGCGAGATGCGCGTACACGTAGCTGTTCGATCCGGGCGTCGGCTTCCCAAGCATGAATGTGATTCGCTTGCTGTCGAACTTGACCTCAGCCGCGCCAGCGTCGAAGGTGCCGATGTACACTTGCGACATCATGACGATTACGTCGCCAGGGTCCACGTCCTGCACCTTTTCGATCGTCTTGTCCACCGCAGGGCGCGCCACGGCGGGCGCGGGCGCGGGCGCGGGCGCGGGCGCGGGCGCGGGCGCAGGTGCGGGCGCAGGTGCAGGTGCAGGTGCGGGCGATCGACGCCCGGGTTCGTCATCGTCGGCGCCTCCACTCCTCGGCGGCGGCTGTGACTGCGGCTTAGGACGCTTGACGCTGCCGCCCACCGCGGCATGGCTCTGGGAGGCATCAGTACGACTCTGGAAGGGTCGGATTGGCTGCAGATGCGTCGAAGATGCGTCATGCGTCACTCCATGCGCTGCCTCGTCGGTAGAACGCTTGCGCCCTTGGCCACTCGCGCCGCTCGCGCCACCAGGCGCCCCGGCCTGCGGATGCACCGCGCTGCTGTAGATGGCTCGCCGATCCGCCTCGAGGTCAGTCACGCGCCCGCCGCTGGCCTCGCGCTGCGCCCCATAGCTCGAGCCGCCGCGCATGGGCCCACCCACGATATCTTTCGGGCTCTGCTTTCGTTCTTCAGCTGCTCTCGCTCGTACTTGCCTATCATCGTCCTCCTCATCGATGGCAGCATGCGCAGATCCGGCGTTGCGGCCGTCAAATGGCTCTTTCCTGCGCACACGAGGTGGCGGCGGAGGGTGCGATCGGTCGAGGCGCACTCGAGGTTCAAACGTGTGCGAGAGCGAGCACACTTCTTCATGCTCTTGAATGATTTTGGGATCGCGTCCGGGTCATCGTCGCCGTCTTCCAGATCGATGGCGTTGGCGAAACCCGCCGCGTCACGCTCCTCGCGCGTGCGGGTTCTGACTACACCGCAGGCGCCATCTTTCAACCGCGCTGTGATGGCCGCCGACGCGGCAAGGTGCTGGCTGACCTTATCATCGGTGTCGAGGACCAGCAATCCATGGGGCTGTGAGACGGTGATCCGCTCGATGTCTGCACGTTCGCAGCCAATCGCGCTCGCGACGTCTGCAATTAAGGTCCTGTATGTGACGCCTGCAGAAGTTGTAATGGTCACGGGTGCAAGGCGTGTGCTGCCGGACAGGACGTGCACGTCGACAGTCGGCGGAGGATCATTGACACTTGAGCCAACCATGAGGATTTTCAGATGCAGCATTGCTTCCGCCTGGATGTTGTAGTCCAAGAGGGTGCGGCCGTCTACGAGCTGCTTGCCGGCAAAAAGGAGCCGCTGCAGGCCGGTTGGGATGCCCTCCTTCGCCTGAATCTTGACGCGCAAATCATCGACCAGGCTGTGGCTTTCCACGTCGAGCGTGAACGTCCTGGCGCACACGTCCTGTGATCCCAAAACGTTCACGAAGATGTGCATTGAGAGCGCCGCACGCCGCCCCCTTCAGTAGACGTTTCGCACTCGAGGTCCGATTTTCCAAATTTGGGAACTCAGGGAGAAAAAAGCGAGCGTCCCAAGCTCACGGACGACGAGTTGCGAAACAAGCAACGAGAGTATAGCGACCGTGAGAGTATACACAAGTATGTGAGTTGACTCCAGTCTCCACAAAAATTACGGTACATGAGGCATTGATGATTTATAAATTCCCAATGCAAACTTAGAGCATGTGGGCCTCATGGTTGAGGGCCTCGCGGTGCCTCTCTGGCGTCTGCAGCAGGGGGCACCGACTGCGTCGTAGTCCGTACACCGTCGTCCGTACTGAACTACCTTTGGGGCAGCCTTAGCCGCAGCACAAACTCTGGGTATGCGTGGTTGTCGCTGCCAGTTGAGAGAACGAAGATGCTCGGCTTCTGCAACGAATCGACCATGCTCTCATAGAGTACCGCACCTCCGCCCGGCTTCTTGTCAGGCTGTCTCATGCCCTTCTTGCCAACGCATGACTGACCCACGAGGACACGCACGAGCAGTACCCATTGCGATCCTTCGTCGTCGGGCTTCGCGTACTCCTCACGAAGAGAGTATTCCAGTTGATTTGAAAAGTAGGATCCAACGCCATACTGTCCCCGCTCGTTCATGTTGCGATCGAAGCCGTTGGCCATGATAGACTCCAGCGTGTTGCGCGAAGTGCCGTGCCAGAGCCAGGTCTCGTTGAGCTGCGCTCCCCCAATGCGTGAGATCAGCGCGTCGCGAGCTGCCTGGTATAGGTTGAAGCGAGCCTCGCTGCGGATGTGCGAGACTGTGAGCAGGCGCGAACGCAGCTGCGGAGGCATCATGCTTCGAACGAAGTCGCACAGCGCCACGTGCCGCTCGATGTGCACTGGTTTGGGCGTGAACATCCCCCCATTTGGCGTCGAGAGGATCTCACCCAGCTTATATGGAGCGTGGCCTATACCCTGTGTGGAAGCTGCCCCAGGAAGCTGGCCTGCGGGGAGATGTGCTGCCCAGTATGGCGGTGCAAGCCTATAGCTGCCTGGAAACTGACTCAGGCTCGGCAGGTCCTTGTCCACATCAGTCAGCGCATGTCTTTTGAGGTTGCGCACGAAGCCTGTTCGCACATTCTGCTGCGTGCATTGGCTCAGGTCCACGTCGTACGCCTGACCACGGATTTCGATTCGGAAGTGAAGGACACCCGCCTCCTCGTGGTTTCGGAACGTCTCCTCCGAGGCGGTGTCAAAGAGCTGCCACGCCCCGCTGCCAACAGCACCATCCTCCCACATCCACACGTGCGCTGGGCCTGGTTGCGACTCTCCTTGCGCTCGCTGAGTGAAGTTAATCGCAAAGACCACATCGATGCTGTCACCATCCTCCATTCCTTCCTCGTTTGGCGTCTGGTTCTCACGGATGCGGTTGCCGTCGAAGAGGAAGCGGACAGACTCCATGGCCACGCCTTGCCGCTGGCAAAACGCGCGCATCAGCTTCCCAAGCTTCGTGTCGGGCTTGCACTTGAAGAAGACTGTGGTGAGAGCGCGCGAGTGACACTCAAGCGTGAGATCAGTGAGGCGCGTGCGTGCCATGGCTACACAAGATGGCGAGATCACTGGCGGTCACCCGCGCTCAGCGAGGAAGGACGCCACTGAGCGGGAGCAGCACACCTTCAGTGCAGTCTTGCGAGACGACCTTGAGCTGCATGGTCCCCTCGCCGCTGCTCTCGGCGGGGCGCGGGCGCTTGACACCGCCCATCGCTGCCGAAGGGCCGGCGCCGAGCGGGGCTGGCGGGGTCTTGGCACGGGCCGCGCCGTTGGCTGTGGCGACGGCAGCGGCGCCGGAACTGGTGCTCGGCTGTTGAGGCACACCTGCGGATCCGCTGCCGAGCGATGACGGCTGCGGATCGGGCGCGCGGCGATCGACGGCAAGCTGCTTCAGAGCCATTTTCAATGCTGGGGCATCGACGCCAATAATATCCTTGAAGCGGTGCAAAAATTCCTGCCTGTTGAGCCGGAGCTCACGTTTCTGCAGCTTCCGGTCGAGGTCTTCGAGCAGGTCACACTTCTCGTTCGGGATTTGGCCGCGGATGGCGCGAATGAGCTCTGGGAGACTCACGGACATGCCAAGAAAAGCGGGAAAGGAGCGTCCCAAGCTCAGGATGACGCGTTCGACAGGTCTCTTCCGGTAAAAAGACACCGGGGGGAGTCGGGTCTCTTACCGGTACTCCGAAAGACGTGAGATAGAGTATCGCGACCGTGAGTGTATACACAAGTACGTGAGTTTACACCACACATTTACGGCCGAGATTTTAATTCTCAACTTTGCAAATCCACGTCGCAACGGTACGTTGGACGCAATAGACGTGTCCAAAGTCACGTATCATGAAAGAGGCGAATAGAGAGCTAGCCTCGTCCCTCCCAATCTACTCCCGCTCGTGTTGACTCGTGGTCGTGCTTCAGTAGTGCATCATAATACAACTGATTATTGTATAATACACCAGTTGCAGATAAACAGCGCGCCCACCATGGCGCCCACAGTGCACAGATCTCCCAGATCGGCAGAGAATGTATCCCAGGGCAGCCGAGGGTCTGGTCTCGCGCCGCGTCGTTACACAAAACAGCTGTAACCCGTCGACCCCACATGCCTCTCCTACAAAAGATACGTAGACGCCAAGCGCGTCAGGTCGCTCGCGCGGCCTCAATGGCAGTCTCCAAGTGCTCGGCGAGCCGCGCGTTCTCGTTGCGCATGTGGACCATCTCGGCCTCGGCCTCGGCCAGCCGCTGCTCGAGCTCCGCCACCCGCGCCGCCGACGCCTCCTCCACTGCAGCCCGCGCCGACTCGATGGCAGTCTCCATCTGTTCAGCGCTGAGCTCCCGCGGTGGCGCACTCCGAGATTCACTCCGAGATTGATCGAGCTCACGACGGAGCTCTTCGATCAGCTCCTCGCGCCCCTGGGCGTCACTCTCAAGCTGCTCGATCTGAGAGATCTGCTCGTGCAGCATCGTGTTGACGAGCTTCGAGGCCGCTTCGGCAGCGGCGCCCTCAGCGGCGGCGGCGGCGGCCTCGGCAGCGGCGGCCGCCGCCTTGGCCGTCTCAGTGGCCGCACGCGCCTCCTCAAGCTCCGCTTCCAGATCGTCTACTTTGGCCCGTAGCGCTTCGGCCTCGGCCTCGGCCCCGGCAGCATATTCCTCGGCCGCGGCGGCCGTCTCGCGCGCATGCGCCGCCGCGTCCTGCGCCGCCGCCGCCTCCTCGCGCGCCTGCTTCTCCGCATGGACCGCGCGTGCGAGCTCCGCCGACAGCGCGCCCGCCGCCGCCGCCGCTCCCTCCGACTTCGTCTCCCCGCCCGAGCGGAAGTACGTTGAGATCGCCTCCCTGGACCAGAAGCGCATCTCGTGGAACACAGGAATGTCCTGACCAAAGACGTCCTCACGCATCGCTTCGAGCTCCGCCATGGAAAAGACAGGAGCCTTCTCGTCCGGCTTGCTCCCCTCAGCCATCTCCTCAATCTCGGCCTCGATCTCGGCCACGGTCGACACCAGCGCCGCCATGCCCGCCGCCGCCCGCCGAGTACACTCCGTCAGCCGATGCTCGAGCTCTGCCACCCGCGCCTCCGCCGCCTTCGCCGCCGCCGCCCGCGCCGCCGCCGCCTCGCTGGCCGCCGCCGCTTCCATCGCTGCCAGCCCATCCGCCTCGAAGCCGGACAGCTCGGACCGGTAGACGGCACAACAGGTGAGTAGCTCGCGTTGCGCCGATTGGGACGACTCACACTGCACTCGCATCGCCTCGAAGGCCTCCTCGGCACGCCGCTGCGTCGCCTCCGACGCACTCGCGCCCACGACAGCGCCCGGTTTTGTCGCGGACGGCACCGCGGCCGGCGCCGCGGCCGCCACCGCCGAGGCTGGTGCGGGCGCCGCATCGGGCGCCGCATCGCCAAAACTTGCGCCAAACGGAGTGCTCGGTCCAAACGCGTCCGGCGAAACGACTTCGAAAGCGACGGAGCCAAAGGCCGAAGTGCCGTCAAAGGGGGCTGCAAACGCAGGCGCCTCGAAGGGCGTCGCGAACGAGGCGAACGGTGAAGGCGCGGGCGTACCATCCGCGGGAGCGCTGGCGGCGCCCACGACAGCGCTACGATCCGCCGTCGGCGCCACCGCGGCCGCGGCCTCCGCACTTGAGGTGGCCGCTGCGGCCGACTTGGCGACTGTGGGCTTGGCGACTGAAGGCTTGGGCACAGAGGGGCGCGCGGTCGTCGGCCGTTGTGACGCCGGGAGCGCCGAGGCCGAGCTTGCGGCGACGGTGGTGGGTGTCGGTGCTGCATGGCCATTGGTCGCCGCGGCGGCGGCGGCGGCGGCGGCGGCGGCGGCGGCGGCGGCGGCGGGTGGGCCGGCCGGCCGCTCAACGACCAGAACGAGCTCGTCTCCCGCGCACTTGAAGAGCTCCCGCGCAGCTTCGATGTCGAGTGAGCTCGCTGGATGACCATCGACCGCCTGAAGGTAGTCGTGGGGCTGCAGCTCGGCCCGACCGTCGTCCACATCGGCCGCGCCCACCTTTTTGACGAAGATGCCGCCCTCGTCCCCGTCAAGTGTGATCATGAAACGACCTTTCGAGTCTCGGCGCAGCGTCACTTCGAGCCCGACCGTCGTCCTCGCCTCCTCCACCGTCGCTAGCGCGGGCTCGTCATCGTTATCGTCGTCATCGCTGCCCACGTACGTTGGTGGCTCGGGTGCAGCCGCTGCCGACGGGAACTCGTCGCCACTCTCCGCGTCCTCAGCATCTGAATCGGGCGGCTCCGATGGCGGCGGCACGTCCTCGTCGCTCCCCGCGCCCTCATCATCTATACCACCCATCTGGCCCTCCATCTGGTCCTCGCGCGCCTCGCGCTGCCGCGCCTCATGCTCACGCAGGCGCCATTCCGCCTTCGCCGCGGCCCGCTCCACCGCGGCCCGCTCCGCCGCCGCTGCCGCCGCGGCCCGCTCTGCCGCCGCCGCCGCCGCTGCCGCTACCCGCTCCGCCGCCTTTTTGGCCGCGCGCTCCTCCGCTGCGATGCGCTGGCGCTCCTCCGCTGCGATGCGCTGGCGCTCCTCCGCCTCGATCCGCTCTCGCTCGGCCTCCTCCTCTGCCTCCATGCGCGCCGCCTCCTCCTCCATCTCGGCCTGGAGGCGCGCCGCCTCCTCCTCCGCCCGGAGCGCACGCTCGCGCTCTTCTGCCTCAATGCGCTGACGCTCCTCCGCCTCAATGCGCTCTCGCTCGGCCTCCTCCGCCTCAATGCGCGCCGCCTCCTCCTCCATCTCGGCCTGGAGGCGCACAGCCTCCTCCTCCGCCCGGAGCGCCGCCTCCGCCTCCTCCCGTTCCAGACGGGCCGCCTCCTCCCGTTCCATACGCTCCTCGTCAAGGATACGTTGCCGCTCCTCCTCCTCGATACGTAACCTCTCCGCCTCCTCTTCCGCCGCGAGCCTCTGGCGCTCCGCCTCCTCAAACCGAGCGCGCTCCTCGGCCTCCTGCCTCATGCGCTCCTCCTCTTCCGCCCGCACCCTCGCCTCCTCAAGGAGTCGAAGGCGCTCCTCCTCCTCCGCCCGCGCCTTCTCCTCCAGCTCGAGCCGCAGCGCCTCCTTCTCCTCCAGCTCGAACAGCCGCTCGAGCGCCGGCCCGAGCACCCCCTTGCCCACGCCCGCCGTCTCCGCCTGTTGCACGGCCTCCCGAAGCGGCTCCAGCTCACTCAGCATGTCGAAGAGCCGCTCAAAGGCTGGCGTCACCGACGCCGCGTCCACGCCCGCCACCCGGGCGCGCCGCAACGCCGCTTGCAATGGCTCGAGTTCCGTGAGCTTGGAGACGACGAGGGTCTGCAACTCGCCCGCAGCGAGGCGGCGCTCCTCCTCACGTGCCTCGCGCGCGGCCTTGAGCTCGGCTGCACGCGCCTCCGCCTCGGCCACAGCGGGCTCCTCCCCGAGCCCCACCTCTCGCATTTGTGCAATGGCCGCGTGGATGGGCGCCTCGTCCTCCTCGTCCTCAACCTCCTCGAGAGCGAGCCGCAGCCTTTCGCGCGCCTCCTCCTCCCTCAGCTCGCGCTCCTCCTCTCTAAGCCGCTCGAGATGCCGGTGCGCCTCCGCCAGCACCTCGCCGCCCACTCCCGATCCCTTGGCCACCTCGATGGCTACGACGATCGCGTCGGGATCGCCCACCTCGAGCGCCGCCTCGAGGGCCATCTTGGCCTCGTTGATCTCCTCCTCGCGCCTCAGCCGCGCCTCCTCGAGCTTGCCAAGCGCCTGCGAGGCCATCCAGACGGCATGCCCGTCGACACCGGCCGCTTCCGCCTCCTCGAGCGCCTCCGCGAGCGCCGCCTCGTCGTCGGCCGCGTCGGTGAGCACACGCAGCCTCTCGGCGGCTGTCGCCCTGCGCTGCACCCTCGCCTCTTCCTCTGCACGAGCCTGGGCCTCCGCCTCCGCCCGCAGCCGCGCGAGCTCCTCGAGCTCCATCAGCAGCGCCTCCGCGCGTTCACAGAGCGCCTCGTTCACAGGGAGCACCGCCTTTCGCGCCGCCGCGAGGCTCCCGCGCAGAAGCGAGACGTCCTCCATGCGGCACGCGGCCTCGAGCGCGGCGGTCGCGCGCGCGTGCTCCGCCTGGAGGCGGTTCTCCTCCTCCTCGATTGCCCGCAGTCGCGCGCGTGCCTTGCCCACGAGCTCATGCTTCACGCCGCTCGCCTCGGCCATCGCCAAGCCCTCCTCAAGCAGCGCCCTCGAGCCGTCGTCGGGGTGGAGCGCCGTTGTAAGCAGGGTCTCCACCTCGTCCTCCAGCCGCTTACGCTCCTTCTCCTCCGCCTCGCGCCGCTTGCGCTCCTCCTCTGCCGCACGCTCCGCGGCGATCTTGGCGCGCACGGACGCGCGGTACTCCTCCTCACGCGCGCGCTTCTCGCCCTCCTTGCGCGCCTTCTCCTCAGCGAGCGCCTTCTCCTTTGCCTCGCGCTCGGCGCGATCCCGCTCCTCCGCCTCCCGCTTCGCCTTCTCGGCCGCGTCCTTCTTCGCCTTCTGCTCGGCAGCGAGCTTCTCGCGGATCCGCGCACGCTTCTCTTCGGTCGACAGCCCTCGAAACTCCGCCATCCGCTCGCGCAGCTCCTCCTCCCGGCTCTTGGGCGGCGGCTCGGGCGCCGGCTCGGGCACGCTCTGCGCCGTCGTGGGCGCCGCTGGCTTCGGGGGCAAGCCCGACGCGCCGGCGCCCACGACGGCGCCCGCGCTCGGCGCAAAGGGAGGCGGCTGCCCTAATATGGAAGGCGCCTCCCCTAAGCCGCTCGTGCCCACGGCGGCGCTCGTGCCCCCCCCCTCCGCCGGCGCGAAGCTGTGCGAGCCGAAGCCCACCCAGCCGGAGACGGGAGCCGCCGTGCCCGCCGTGCCCGCCGTGGAGGAGCGCGGGGGCACCTTGGCCTGCTGGGGCGCGCTGCTGGTGGGCGAGGGGTTGGAGGATGGGGCCGTGGAGGCCGCCGCCGAGACGGTGCCGAGGACCTCACCCTTCTCGTTCACCTCCTTGAGGCCGTAGACCCCATCGATGCCACGGAGCAGCGGGTTGAAGCGCAGGGCACCGTCGGCCATTTGGCGCGCGAGCGAGAACCGAAGCGACTCTGCCGACGCCTCTCCGGCGCCGGCGGGGTCGCTGATGACAAAGTCGATCAGCAGCTGGCCTGCGGCCTCACGCAGCGCCGTGTCGGTCACTTCGAGCCGCGTCGCTGGCACGCTCAACGCGGCGCCTAGCTCCTTGCAGAAGCGCGCTGTGAAGGCCTTGAGCTGTGAAGCGCGCGTGAGCGATTTCACCTCCGCCTTGATCAGCAGCTGGAGTGTCGGCGGCGGCCCGCTCTTTGGCGACGAGGGTCCCGAGGTCCATTGGCCAGGGCTGAGGGGTTTGGAACCCATCCCGCTTCCGAGCGACGAGAAGCCGTCGGCGCCGCCGGCGGCAGCAGCGCTGCTGCCGCTGCCCACGCGAGAGCCCGATTTGGGAGCGCCCAGTTGAGCGCCGCTCGTCGAGACGGGCGGCGGGCGGGCGCTCATCTCGGCGCTCGACGGTGGACGGGCGCTCGAATCGCCGAAGCCGCCGCCGCCGCCGGTTGCAAACGGGTCCGAGGGCGACGTGGGGGGGAAGAATCCGTCCGAGGGCGGGAAGAAGCTGTCCGCCGAGCCGCCGAACGAGGCTTGCATGGCGGACGGCGCCGAGCCGAAGCCACGTGGCGGGGGGGCGAACGAGGATTGTATGGCGGGCGGGCCGAAGCCGACGGCACCCGGGACGGTGCCGCCAAACCCGCCGCCGCCAGGCGCCGGCGGTGGCCGCTCGGGGCCCATCGAGAAGTCGAGGCCGAGCAGGTCGCCGATCGCGCCGCCGCTGCCGCCGCCGCCGCCGCCGCCGCCGCCGCCGCCGCCGCCGCCGCCGCCGCCCATGCCACTGGTGGCGGGGCCGCTCGCGGCGCTGGGCAGCCGCCCCAAATTGCATTCGTTGCGCTTGGCAGTGCGAGCGGGTGGGTAACTCTCCGGGCGACGCGGCGGCGGTGCCGAATCGGGACCGAATCCCTCCATGCTCATCTGACCGCCGCCGCCGCCGCCGCCGCCGCCGCCGCCGCCGCCGCCGCCGCCGCCGCCGCCGCCGCCGCCGCCGCCGCCGCCGCCGCTGCCGCGCCGCGCGCCGTCCGCGCCACCGCCTCGCGCATCGCTCGTCGGCGGCTGACGCGCATGCTCCGCGCCCCTGCTCGAGGGCGGCGGCTGCGCTGGCGGCCTCTTGTCCACATAGTCGTGCACCTGCTCGCGGTACCGTCGGAGCTGCTCTGCCTCACGCTGCTGCCTTTGCTCCTCCTGTCGACGGCGCTCGTCGATCGCGGCGGCGCCCGCGTATCGGCGCACCTCGAGCTCGAGGAAGCTCTTCGCGTGCTTCACGATCTCCTTCACCTCGGCCAGCGTCATCTCGTCCACCGACTTGCGCGAGATCGACACGAGATAGTCCTTGTACTGCAGCTTCTCGCGGTCGTCGCACACGTCCGTCGGCTCGATCTTGTTAATGTACACGCCTCCGCTGTCCTCGAGCAGTGAGAAGCGGAAGGCGCCCTTGGTGTCGCGCAGCAGGCTCGCCTTGATCTTGACCCACTGCCGGCTCGCCGCCTGCGCCGCGAGCATCTCCGCCGCGAGGTGCGGCGGCAGCTCGGGCTCTGGAAGCTCGACCGCTTCGAGAGAACCTTCGAAGATACACGGCGACTGCTGCAGCAGCAGGCCGAGGAGGCGGAACTCCTTGGTGCGCCGGTCGCGCACCCGCGACATGTTGCTCGGCAGCAGCATCGACGCCCAGAAGAGCGCGAGCTGCCCGTAGCCGTTGCCTTGCGCCTCCGACTGCGGCGCGCCACCCAGGCGGCTCAGAAAGTGGAAGAGCCGGTGCAGAACCGCCTGGTTGGCCTCGGGCAGGGTCGACATGATGTCGCGTATGCCGGCGACGCGCAGCGCAAAGTCGGGGTGGTCGACCGCCTGGCAGAGCTGCTCCGCAAACGGCGATGGCAGCAGTGGCTCGGGCAGCGACCGGCAGTATGCAGCAAGCGCGGCTGCCGCGAGGTGGCTCTCGCCGCGGCAGACGGCGTGCACATCGACGTTGATCGACGCCGCGCGCAGCTCATCGAGCACGTCGTTGATGTCACGCACGCGCGGGTCGGCGCCGAAGAGGTCGGGCGTCGCCACGCCGTCCACCTCCAAGTAGGACACGAGCTCTGCGATCGTCGGCGGCACGAGGTCGCCGTACATGTCATCGTCCAGAGGCGGCGACGGGATGATAAAGCGCTCGCGGTCGAAGGCTTGAGGTGCTCCGCGACGCGACATTTGCGTGTGGCTGGTGATTGAGAGCCCTGGCCCGTCACCGGGAATGTCACGCACGTCGGCGGCACGCACAGCGACGGGCGTGCACAGGCAGCTCCAAAAGAGGAACGCAAAAGGGAGTGTGAAGAGGGCCAAAGGTCGCGTTCAGAGCTGAGTCCCGGTCAACTCACGACTCGGACTGTAGACGTAGGAACCTATCTTCGTTCACGGGGCACCGTGCGAGAACGCCGATGCACGCTCGACACGGACGCGTGTTTGCTCGGCACAGGAGGCCTGCGCTCTTGTCACTCACGCGACTCATCGGGGAGCAGTCAGGGCTCTCAGCCTTGGCCGACAAGTCGTCCATCGTCCGACGTCACGACCCGTTCGCCCCGGCCGGAGTTGGTGACACTGTGGTCGAGGCGTATGCACCGTGGGGCTTCACGGTCAGCGGCGCAGCCCTCGAGGGCCCTGTCCTACTACTACCTCGAGCCGCCTTCCTTTTTTCTCCGCAACAGCCTGATCACTTGACGCCGGAGGCGCTCGCAGTGTTGGACCTCCTCGATCAGCCGGTGAGCATGCTCGTGATGGGCTGCGGCCGTCGTTCACGACGAGTCCCGGCGGCCATTCGTGCGTGGCTGGAGCAGCGCGATTGCGCCGTCGAGGCGCTCACCACAGCGCATGCGTGCTCCATGTTCAACTTCATGGCGCAGGAGCAGCGAGCAGTCGCTGCAGTGCTGTGGCCAATTGAGGACCTCGTTAGCCGCGAGCGTGTGCGCGAGCAGGACGAGGTACAGGCTGCCATAGCACGGGAGCTCTCGCCTTAAGCTCAGATCTTGAATCTTCTACTGTGGCCGTACCATTCGTGGGGAGGCAGGAGGCAGCGCGAGGGGAATGCGGCCAGGAGCGTTTGAGATTTCATTATGTGTGTGCTGGAGAACAATGTGTTGGAAGGTGTGTCACGCACTGACGCTTACCCGGGTACTAATCCTTTTAGGAGCTGTCAGATTGCTCGGCAGTATTTGACGCTTATGCGGGCTGCGGCGCATTGCATATCGGGCGCTCGGGCTAAGCTCGGGCGGGTTGTGTGTAATCGGTGCGGGGGATGTCTCGAGTACCGAAGCACCGGTTGTCGTCTGTCGTGTGTCTGTCGTCCAAGAAGATGGCTGAGGCTTGGGTTAGAAAGAAACATGCCGCTCTATAGTGATAACGTTTCACGTGGCCGCAAGTTTGGCGCCGCACACGACGGCCACGCGCCCGTGACAGCTGCGCTCGCCCATGGAGTACCCAGATGGCGCCACCGCCGGTTATTCGCCGGCACCACCACCGCCACCGCCACCACCGCCGCCAGGGTATCCGCCACCCGGTGCGAGCGCCAGCAGTGGCTATGAGGGCGGAGGCTACTTCGGCTACAATGGCAATCCACCGCCGATGATGCCAATGGGTCCTCCTCCGCCGCAGCACATGCATCCGCAGCACATGCCATACGGCCACCCTGCGATGGGGCCGCCGTATGGCTACGGCGGTGTCGAGATGGGCCCTGGCGGCGGCTGGGGCATGGACCCGGACGATATGGGACTGGGTGAGGACGGCTTCGGTCCAGAGGGCATGCCGATGCAGCCGCAGCCCAGGCCCGACGGCCCGTGCGTCGCGCTGCCCGCGCTCTCGATGCGCCAGCCCTTTGCCTCGCTCGTCCTCTTCGGCGTCAAGCAGCTCGAGGCACGCAACAGGCCAGTGCTCAAGCAGCTCAGCGGCCCTCTCGCACTGCACGTGTCGCAGCACGAGGAGGTGTTTGGCAGCCCTATGGTTTCAACGGCCGTCGCGCTGCTGCGCCGCCGCTACTCGGACGAGACGATCGGCTCGCTCTTTAACCTCCCACAGAGCCACGCGCAGGGCCACGGGTGCATCGTGGGCCTCGTGGACGTCGAGGCGACGTGGCCAGCGGACCTTTTTAACGAGATCGAGCAGTCTCAACTGACCGAGCAGGCTGTGTTCCCGGTGACGGGCACGTTCATCACGCAGCTGCGCAACCCGCGATGGCTCAAATACCCGGTGCCCACCGCGGGGTACAATCGGCTGTGGCAGGTGCAGATCCCTCTCGACGCCCTGCCCGACGGCACGGAGGTGGACATGGATGGAAACCTCGTATGCACGGCGCTGCGGGACAAGCCGCCGCTCTACCAGCCGGGCAGCGCGGCGCCGCTCGTGGGCGAGGGTGACGACATGGGCCTCGGCCTGCTCGGCGGTGACATGGTGCGTACAATGATGGGGTCGGCCGACAGCCAGGTGGGCGAGAAGGAGAAGAAGATGAAGAAGCTCCAGAAAGCGTTGCGACAGATCGACGAGCTCAAGGCAAAGCAGGAGAGCGGCGTTCAGCTCGAGAAGACCCAAGAAGGCAAGATCGAGCGGGAGGAGCAGCTGCGCGCCGAGCTCGCTGAGCTGATGAGCCAACCAGACGAGCCGCCGCCCACCGGGATGTGAGGGCCGCTACTTTCATTCGAGGCTCTCCTGAGTGTGGAGGGACGGGACTCGACTCGGAGGGCGACCGTGTCGACCCTCGTTGGTCTTTTTATGCGCGGACTATGACGAGAGGCTAGAGGGTGAGTTTGAGACGCGAGAGGTCACAGAGGTGTTTGTTGAGTGTGCCATCGAGGTTCTCGCCTAAGGTCCACACCTAAATAACATGTGTGCCATGTGACCTGATCCGAATTTCCCCTTAAGACACGAGCGACGATCCCGTCTCGCTACGCTCGGTGAGTGCGCGTCGCACTTTTTGACGAAGTGAACGACTCAGGTCAGGTGGAGGGCATGTGAGCCGTCGACCCGGCCGCAGTCGTCCGTCCGTCCGGTCGGGCTTACGAGATCTCGGCAGGAGCGGGGACGCCGCCGGGCGGTGGCCACGTCATATCCGGCGGGTGGTTGTCGGCCGACATGGGCTTCAGCCGATCCCATCCGTCCGCCGCGATGCGCTGCTTCGCCTGCATTTCGCGCCGCTTGCGAACCTCCTCCAGCTTCTTCTGGATTGCGGGATCGGGCTCGTCATCGTCGTCGTCGTCGTCGTCGTCGTCGTCGTCCGACTCCTCCTGCTTTTTCTTGGGCGGCTGCGCCTTCGGCTTGATATCTTGGTTCTTCTTCCAGGCGAGAAGCGAGATTGCGAGCTCACGCTTGATCTCTTGGGGCACTTTGCACTTGTTGAAGATCACCTTGAGCCGATCAATTTCCGACGGGCCATCGTCGTCGTCGTCGTCGTCACCACCAGCCGGCGGCATTTTGCCCGCATTCGGGTTCTGACGGGCAACAGGCTTCTCCTCCTCATCATCATCATCCTCGTCGTCGTCGCTCGGTGGCATCATGCCTGCTTTCGGGTTCTGCCTCGGTGCGCTCTTGGATGTCACCTTCTCCTCTTCCTCCTCCTCCTCCTCCTCCGACACGTCGCGCTCGTCGCGGTATGCCATCTTCTGGCCGCCGCCACGCTTGTCCTTGGGCTTGCCACCCTTCGGCATCGCGACGCAAGATATCCAGCCGGTCTCGTCACTCCTGTCGCAAGAGCGCCGTAACCGTTCCCTGAGTCCCCTTGCTGAGAGGACTCGGGGGAAGAGGACAAGCACGAATGCAATAGCCACTCTCCGACACGCGAACCTGACAGCACGTTCCCTCTATTTCCCCACACAGCGGGCACAGTGTCACTGTGCCATACAGTACGCTCTGCGTACTTATGCATACACACACACGCACAAAAGGAAGTGCACTGAATCTCTTCCTCATTAGGAAAGGGGTTCCACGCACTGAGATCTTGCTGGACCTCTAGCGAGCTCATAGAGCAGGTATCATCGGATTACCTGACTCATCTCGCGACACA
>Ga0210239_100458_pt1 | contig 36105 bp, 23 predicted proteins | sample ChrtobMetP5a_0mM_FD_155451 | JGI IMG/M metagenome (GOLD analysis project Ga0210239, IMG submission 155451) | Chrysochromulina tobin associated microbial communities from unialgal haptophyte culture, Seattle, Washington, United States - P5a_0mM | ecosystem: Host-associated > Algae > Haptophytes >... | reverse complement strand
GCAACACAGCACCAACTCCACATCCATGCGGGTGCGGCCTTTGTCGTCGTGGTCGTCGTCGGCGTCGCAGACGGCGCGTGCGCTCGCAGCTCTGGAGGGGTTCGCAGCGGCGTCCGGGCCAGGGAATCGTCATTGGAAGAGCTGGCCCAAGCAGGCTCTGCTAAGAGTGGTGGCCCTGCTAAGAGTGGTGGCTCTGCTAAGAGTGGTGGCTCTGCTAAGAGTGGTGGGTTTTGGCCGTCGGAATGTCCCCATCCGATTTCGCGGCGGCCAACCTGCAGCGGCAGCGCGTACGCTCCTCCGCCCCCTTCAGCGGCCGCGTGCGAGCCGTTGCAAGAGCTCTCCTCATCCTCCAGGAGCTTGTAGCGCGGCAGCTGTTCAAGGTTCCGGGCAAGATCATTCTTGAGCAGATTGGTGGCGAGATTGTTGATCAGTCTGATCGCAGCAGCTTTCTGCTTCACGGCTGTGGCCGCCCGCTGGGCCAAGGAAGCTTGCAGGAGGGCGTTGGCCTCGACCCGGCTCCGCGTCATACTCGGCGGCGTGTGAGCCGGGGTGGGCGCCGGAGTACGCGTAGGCATTGCGATCGTAACTCCAACTTTCCTTTTGAGGACCATGGGAAGCGGCGGGGCGCGGTCCGGGGTATTCGCCGGGGTTGGCCCGATCGGTATTCTGGCAGTCACTCTGAGAAGCGGCGGCGGCGGCGGTGGCGGCTGCCGGGTCGCCGAGGCATCGAGCGGCCTGACAGGCTGCGGCCTGTCCAGAGACCGGCTCGCTTTGCGTGCGGCCAACGAGAGAAGTAACTCGTGCGGGGACGGGAAAGGTTGGGTGCCAGATGCGCTGCTGGTGGCCGTGGAGGCTGGCGACGGCCGCATTCAGCCAAAGAGCTGCTGCCCGCGGCCGACTCGTGAACACACGCACTGGTCGCACCCGTCACAGGAAATCACGCAACCCGCCGACTTTCTTTGTTTGCATGCAAATTGTTTAGTTGCACGCGTGAGTCCTGTCAATTAGAGCCTCTCTAATATGTCGTATAACAGCATCGAGAAATACATCACTTCTCACTAACATCCCACGCCCCCGCGCTCCCAAGAGATTGAAACGACTAAGCCGAGGTCCTCATCGTCACACCCGAACCGCCGCTCGTGGGTCCAGGTAGCAGAGGCAGGATCAGGGCGGCCTCCGTATTGCGCTCGCGAGCGGCTTGCTGCAGCTGCTGGAAGCGGTCGTTCTGCGTGTGGCCGGGAGGCGGCTGCCACGTGGTAGGGCGCGGCTGCCACGCCTGCTGCCGAGCACGCTCGTTGTGGGGGCGGAGATGGCCTCTCGCATCTGAGCTCGCATCTGAGCTCGCATCTGGCACCGCGGGGAGCTGCGGACGTACCGGTACCCTTACCGGTACGCCTCCCTCACTCGAGGGCGTAGGGCGCACCGGGCGGGCTTGCGGCAGCACCTGCGGCAGTATCTTGAAACGCTCGGGCCTCTGTCCGCGATCTTCCTCGGCGGACACTCGAGGTGCTCGTGACAGCGCCTCGGCAGACACTCGAGGTGCTCGTGACAGCGCGGACAGTCGAGGCGGGAGCTTACGAGGGGAGAGCCCCTGTCGGGAGATGAGGTCGGCCAATGCCGCGGCCGCTCGCAGCTCGTCCGAGACGTACCTCTCCCGCATCCGCGTGCCGTACTCGTACCCGTACGTGCTCAGCACGGCGCGCGCCTCTCGGTCGAGCCCAGGCGCGCCGTGTTGGGCACCCGCTCCGCCCCACACCGAGGGTCCGTCCGCCTCCGCGTCTGCGTCCGCGTCCGCGTCCGCGTCTGCGTCCGCGTCCGCGACCGCGTCTGTACCGTAGATGGCGCCGAGGGCGTTCATGGCGGGCGAGGGTCGCTTCGGCCTCGCGAGATTCCCTGCGAGATTCCCTGCGAGGATGCTTACGGGCGGCCCAGCTCGTAGTGGCCTCACACCCTTGCGGTTCACACCCTTGCTGTTCACACCCTTGGGCTCGACCCTCGAGCTCTCACCTCGATCTCGCACTCGATCTCGCACCCCCTCCTCCTTGGGCGTCCGCGTTGTCGTGGGCGCGGCCTGATGGTCGGCCTGATGGTCGATGCTCTTCGAGCGGCCGACGCGTCGTCGTGGGCGCACGCCCCCTTCGGCATGGTGCACGGCCGCCTCCAAGGGGGGGCGCGCCGTCATGGGCGCCGCCGCGGGACCCCGCGCCGTCTCGAGCGCCTCGAGTGCCAAGGGGGCGCGCGCCGTCTTGAGCGCCTCGAGCGCCACGGAGGGGGCGCGCAGCTCCTTGGCGTATGCGAACAGCTCGTCGTCACGCATCATGCTCAGCTCCGTCCCATCGTACCGGTACGCGTCCGATCCGTCGACCGGTAGGCCCGCCCAGGACGACGCCTCGATCGGTAGGCCAGCACAGGACGACGCCTCGACCGGTAGGCCAGCACAGGACGACGCCTCGACCGGTAGGCCAGCACAGGACGACGCCTCGACCGGTAGGGGCGCGGATGCTCCCGCCGCCCCGCCGTTGATCGACGCGTCGTCCTGGGCGTCGGCCGGAGTGGGTGCAAAGCTCACGATCCTGCCTTGGCCGTTGGAGCCACGCGAGATACCGCGCGAGACCAGACCGTCCCTAATTAGGCAAGGGCCGTCTCGCGGCAGTCCGCGAAGCACCGACCGTATCGCGCCCACTACGACGCGCCGAGCCTCCTCCTCAACGGCGCCCACTACGACGCGCCGAGCCTCCTCAACGGCAGTCCACGAGCGCTCCTCCACTGCCCACGCCGCCTGCCTTGCCTCCTGCCTCGCCTCCTCCTTTCTGGGCATCGGGGCTGCCGTCACGCCCATCGTCGGCATGCCGCTGGCGGCAGGGCCCGTCGTCGGCATGGCGCTGGATGCATGCATCTTAGCCAGCAAGCGATCCGAGGCTTCGAGGTTGCCTACTTTGGATGCGGCGCCCTCCCACACCCCACCCGCCGCTTCCCAGCGTCGGCGGAGGAAAAGGTGTCGCTTCTCCGGCATCATCTTGGCGACCACGGCCCGGTCGGACCGAGTCATCGTGTGCCACGCTTCGCGAAGACGAGGGTCGAGGGCGTGCTCGCCGAGCAGGGACAAACCCTCGCTGTCTGTCAACGCCGGCGCGCCATCGCCCCTGTGGTGCACGCCAGCATCGCCATCGCCTCCAAGGGCGCCGCCATCGGCGCCCTCTCCACGCCCTCGCACCCTCTCTGACGAAACCCTCTCTGACGAAACCCTCGTGCGTCGTCGATGGAACGTCGACGAGGACTCGCCCCCCGGGGGATGGTCGAGCCGGGGGGTGGGCGGCACGGGTCCGTGTGGCGTGCTGGCTCGTCGTGGGGGGCCGCCGTGGCTCGTGACTCCGTACGGCCAGAAAGCACAAGGCGCCTCCTCCTCCTCGCCCACCCCGAACATGCCCATGTGCGCGTGCGCGTGGGTCCGATGCGAGCGCGCGTACACCGACCATGGCAGCAAGCTGTGAACGGCCGTACGGCCGAGGGCGGTGCGCAACGAGAGCTCGACACGGCGCCGCGCGACCGCTACGCGCCGCGCCTCGCGAGCCACCGCCTTGCGCTGCATGTGCTCTCGGTACAAGAGCTGAATCTTCCGCGAGGCACCGTACCTGAGGTTCTCTCTGAGCCTCGCACCCACAATCTGGCTCGTGAGCTCGCCAAGGATCGTCTTCACGATGAGGCGCCTCGAGCGTTGGACGAGGCGCTTAAAGACGATGACGGCCCAGAGGAAGCGGACGAGTTTGTTCCCAGCGCGCTTATCTTGATCTTTGATCAGACGTCGCACGCGGTAGCTGTGGTAGGCGCGCTGCATGCGTCGGACCGCCTGCAGCTCACGCCATGCATTCGCCTCTTCCGAGATCTCGATCTGCAAGATCAGTGACGAGACCACGGACCTGACGCATCGAATGCGCCAGCCGCGCCAGAAGGCCTGCATGCGCACCGCAACCAGCAGCTGCATGCGCTTGAACGCCGCTTCCCGCCTTCCGATCACTCCGCGCCAATCGCGCTGTAGCAGCAGCGCGCCCTCCCTTGCCTTCTTGAGCCGGTGCATGTTCATACGGGTCCGCTGGCGTGCTTGCACAAGCCGTGCCGCCGCTGCCGCCCTCTGCTGTGCCAGGTCGCCGAGGAAGTTGAGGCTCGCAGCCGCCTTGGCATCGAGTCGCATGGCCTTGCTCATCTTCTTCCGCTGCCGATCCGCCCGCTTCGCCCGATCGATCCGCATCGCCGACTTACGCCTCGCGTGGCTCTGCAACTTCGTGGCAGCGCGCAGGCGGCGCTCCTCGACGAGTCTCTCTCGCTCCAGTCGAGCGTGAATCACGCGGCAAATCACGCGGGAGTGCCGTTCGAGGATGCGCTTCTGATCGTCCATGAGCTTCTTGCGCAGCCGGATGGCAAGCCCCAGGCGTGCGCCTCGCTGGAGGACGAGGACCGCCTTCTGTCGATCAATCTCCCTCGCGAGATTCGTCGTCTCCTCTGCGAGTGCACGCACGCATGCGGATGATCGCGCGGACGGTTAAGGGCCAGGGACGGGGTGCAATCAGAGGTCAGCAGCATGCAATACACACCTGCGAGTGCACGCATGCGGATGATCGCGCGGACGGCCTGTGCCGCCCTACGCACGACACGTCGGCCCGTCGCTGCCGCCGCAGCCTTCCACCTTCTCCTCTCTTCCGTCTGCCTGAGCGCCTCCAGCCGCAGCGCCTCGGCCATCACCCGCTGCACCGTCACCTCCACCAGCGCCTGACGTGCCGCCTGCGTCGACGTGGCACGATCCCTCACAAATCCCACACTCGCCATAGCCTGAGCTCCCCTTTGCATCGACGCCCGGCCAACCTCCGCGGCGCGACGCTTGCGCAAGGCCGTCGCTGCTACCAGTGCCCGACGCTTGCCGACGGCGATACACATGCGAGCACACGCCTGGATCAGAGTCGCCGCCGCCTCGGCCGCTTCTGCCGCCGCCATCTGCAGCCCAAGCTCAAACGCCCTGCGCACCGCCTCCTCCGCCAACGCCTGACGCTCCGCCTCCTCCCTAGCCTCCCTCGCCCTCGTCTCCCTCGCCCTCGTCTCCGCTGCCAAGCTGCCCATCGCCCCCGCCGCTCTGAGAGCTCCCACCCCACTCTTCACTGCCGCCCGGCCCACCGCGGCCGCCCCCGCCAGCCGCAAGCGCTCCGCCTCCATCTGAAACGCCGTCGCAAGGGCGTCCCGTATGCACGAGGATGCAAGCGCTTGGCGTGCCACCTCCGCAGCCGCGCCAAGCCCACTCATCGTCCGAAGGAGCCCGAGCGCGCCCACGCCCCGGCGGACAGCGTGCCGCGCCGTCGCAGCCGCCAGCTCGAGCCTCTTGCGTTCAGCGGCGGCGAGCCGCTGGCGCTCCGCCGCCGCAGCCGCCGCCTGCTCCGCGGCCTGAGTCGCGAGCGCAGCGGCTGCCCTTGCGCTCTCCTCCGTCGCCGCCGCCTCGGCGGCCACCGCCTGAGCGCGCGCCGTCTCGGCGGCCGACAGTGCAGCCAGCGCCGCCACCTCCTCCCTTGCCGCCGCCTCCGCGGCCTCAAGTGCGGCGGCCGCCTCGGCCAGTGGCGCCCGAGGCGGCGCCTTCTCGAAGCTTGCGAAGGCATTCTCCAAGGACGCTTGGACGGAAATGACCGTTGCTCGGAAGCCTCCCGCATTCAAGCCAGCCTGTATGTCCCCTGCCGAACCGCTCATCAACTTCATGCCTGCCTCCGCGCACGCCACGGCCGCCGCGATGTGCTGCTCACCCCGCCGCCTCGTCTCCACCAAACTTCGCTCTGCGACCGCCGCTGCTTCCGCATCCGCACGCTCGAGGGCGGACGCGAGGTCCCGCTGGAGCGCTTGCTGGAGGGCGACGAGGGCCTGCCTCTCGGCGCTGGTCCCGTGTTGGAAGAGCACCGCGTACTCGACCGCTAGGACCGCCCCTTGACCCTGAAGAGTGGTGGGTGTACCGGCTGTGCCCGAGAGAACGCGCACGTCGTCGGGGTTCACCTCGAGCATGGTGCCCAAGGCCTTCTTGAACCCCTTCTCGTCCCAGGCATCTGGCGTCCCTTGCAGATTGATCTGCGATCGGAGCTCAGTTGGCATCTCCATCAAGCGTTCAAAGTCTTCAAATGAGAGCTCGTCGCTGCTACCCGCCGCCTCCCTGGCAGCTCTCTCCCAAGCCCGGGCCTCCTCCTGCTCCTCCTCGTCCTCGGCTGCGAGTGTCGCTGGCGGCCACTGGATGCGGATCGGCTCGGACGCCGCCGCCGCCGGTGCTGCGGCTGCTCTGGTGACTGCGGGCGCTTGGGCCTTCGCCAGTGATGCAGGTGCTGCGGCGACGTTCGCAGTCGCCAGTGCTGCCGCTGCTGCCGCCACCGCCGCCGCAGGCTGCGCACTAGGCTTGCGGCGCTCGAGAGTCGGACACACATGCAAGTGGAGAAGGACTGTGGGGGCGAGGTAGATGCGGCGTCGCATGCCCCGCACCGTGGCGACGTGCGCCATGGCCGCCGCCGCTGCCGTCGCCGCCTGCGCCGCGGCCTGCGCTGCCTGCGCTGCCTCCGCGTCCGCCCGCAATGCGGCTGCCGCTGCCGCCTCCGCCTCCGCCTGAGCAGAGGCCGCCTCCGCCGACGCCCGAATGGCCTCCGCGGTCTCTAGCAGAGTCGACGTTGCCACCCGAGACTCTCGTCCCGAGGCCCGAGCCGACGTTACCACGGCGCGCTCGGGGCTCATCACCCAAGACTCTAGTCCCACGACCGTTGACCCTTGAGCTTCCTCCGCCGTCGCCTGCACGGCAATCGTCGTCACGGCGGCGGAAATAGAGGCGCTCGTCACCTTGTCGGCGGGAGATTGGACGGCGAGAGATTGGTCGGCGAGAGCGTCGGTGGCCGTCGTCGGTGCGCCCAGGACGGCGCCTGTGGTGACGGCGAGAGCGTCGGTGGCCGTCGTCGATGCCTCCGCAGACGGAGCCGTCACCTCAGGCGCCGTCCTGGGCGCATCGGAGGTTGGCGGTTCGTCAATAGGCGCCGTCCTGGGCACATCGAAGGTTGGCGGTTCGTCAACAGTCATCGCCTCCGCCTCATCACGATGCTCACGGGCCAGCGCCACTCGCATCTTCGCCGCACGGAGCTGCTTCTTGAGCTGTTTGGAAGTCGTCTCAAGTTCTCCCGAAGAGGCTTGCGCTTCCGCAGGGAAGGCGCGCGCTTCCGTCTGTGCTTGCTGCATCCTCGCTTCATGTGCGACGAGGGCCCTTACCGCGACATCCATCGCCTCCGCCGCAATCGCCATCTCCACCGCCGACGCGGCCTTGGCCTTCGCCCGTGCGCTCGCCCGCTGTGCGCGTACCTCCGCCTCCGCCCTCTCCTTCTCCAGGGCAAGTGTCACAACGTCCGCTAGTCGACTGCCCAATACGGCGCCGGCAGGTTTGGGAGTGAGCATGCCCACGCCCTTCCCTTTGAAAAGAGCGAGGCCGCGCGGACGCTCGGGGGAGAGGGTTTGTGACAAGGCGGACGAGGGAGCTGTCTCATTGACTGCCACCTCCTTCGCTGCCTCCGCCGCTGCCGCCTCCTCCGCTGCCGCCTGCTTCGCGAGTGCATCTTTTGCTGCCGTCTCCTTTGCTGCCGTCTCCTTTGCTGCCGCCTCCTTGGCTGCCGCCTCCTTTGCTGCCGCATCCTTTGCTGCCTTTGCTGCCGCCTCCTTTGCTGCCTTTGCTGCCTCCTCCTTTGCTGCCGCCTCTCTGACTGCAGCCTTTTGCTTCGCCGCTGCTTCGGCCATCGCCGCCGCATTCGCGACAGACGCCGCTCTGGCCGCTATGAATGCCGTCCTCGCCGCCTCCGCCCTCGCCGCCTCAGCCCTTGCCGCCGCCGCCTCTGACTCTGCATGCTTGGCAGCCGCCGTCTTGGATGCGCTCTCCGCTACCCCGACTGCCTGCTTGCACGCTGCCTCCGCTTGTGACTCCCGCGCGAATACGCCCGTCGTGTCCCGTGTCTGCGTCTGGGCCTTCCGTGGCTTGGGTGGGTGCTTCATCACTACACCCGGCGCCTTTTTGCGTGCGGCCTTGCCTCGATGCGCCGCCGCAATCGTGGTCGCCGCAGCAGCCTCGCGAGAGTCCGACACAAGGGCCTGCTTCACGCTGGTCGGCGGCGGCGCTGGGCTCCTTAGGACCTTGCTGAGCTCCTTGTAGTGGAGGACGCCACCTCCGTCCTGGTCCCAGCTGTCAAAGAGGGCATCGACCTCCTGGACGGGCACATCGAGCCCGATGGTGGGCAAAGCCTTGCGAAACTCCTTTTTGCTCACCTCGCCGTCGCCGTTGGCATCCCACGCGCGGAAAAGGTCGAGCACCTTGCCCGCGTTCCGGCGAAGCGCCGCCGCGATCTGTTGCTGGATCGGCGGGGCGTCGGGCCCTTCGTCGAGGTCGATCTTGCTTGGACGGACGTGGTGAGCGGGTGGCTGCACGGGCGCTGTGGTGGGCGCGGGCAAGGGCGGCGGCTTGGGTGGGTGCTTCATCACCACCCCCGGCGCCTTTTTGCGTGCGGCCTTGCCTCGATGCGCCGCCGCAATCGTGGTCGCCGCCTTCGCCTCACAAGCGTGACGCTGCCCTCTCGACAGGACCGCCTCCTCGCACCGCCCTCTCGACAGCACCGCCTCCACACACCATGCCAACTGGACGTGGGGATGCGGGCGCAGTGGTAGCAGCGCAGCTGCAATGCGATACGACAGCGCGGTACGACGCCCCATGCGCCCGCGCCGGGACGACTGAAGTTTCACGGCGGCCCCGTCGCGCTCTGCTGCGATCCGCTCGGCCTCCGCCTTCTCCGCTGCCAACCTCTCCGCCTCCGCCTTCTCCTCTGCCAACCTCCGAGCCCTTGCTGCAGCGGCTGCCTCTGCCGCCCGCCGCTCGGCCTCCGCCGCCAGCCGCTCGGCCTCCGCCTTCTCCGCCGCCAACCTCGCCGCCTCCGCCGCCAACCTCTCCGCCTCCGCCGCTGCGGCAGCCTCGGCCAACGCACGTGCCGCCTCGAGCTGTGCCGCCTCGCGCTCCGCCTCGAGCCGTGCCATCTCCGCAATCTGGCTCGCGATCTGGAGACGGAGCTGCTCAACCTCACGCCTTGCGGTGAGCCCGCGTGCGGCCGACTGAAGCGCCATCGCCGCGTCCGCCCGCTGGGTCGCCCACACGTGGCGCGTGCCAGCGGCAGCCATCCTGCCCAAGGCGCCACGTCGCCGGGCCTGGATCAAGATGGCGGCGTCCCTTGCCGCCTCCGCCGCCAGCCTCGCCGCCTCCGCCTCGGCGGCCGCCTTGGCCGCCGCCTCCTCGGCCGCGCGCCTCGCCTTCTCCGCCGCCTCTCGCATCGCCTCCGCCTCCGCCTGCTCGCGTCGCTCGACCTCCGCACGCGCCGCTGCCTCTTCGGCTTCCTTGATTGCCTCCAACCGCAGAGCCTCTGCTCGCTCAGCGGCTGCACGGCGCTCGGCCTCGACCTTAACGGCCGCGGCGCGCTCCTCCTCCGCCTTCAACGCCAATGCGCGCCGCTCCTCCTCCAGCTTCGCCGCCTTCTCCCGCATCAGCCGTCGGCGCGCCATCCGGCTGCTACGCCACGCGCGCTGGAGTCGGCGTACCGCATAGAAACGCGTGAGCTTCTCGATGGCTGCCTCGCGAGCGCGCTCTTGCACCTTGTGCATCGTCGCCTCGTTCACCAGTGGCACCGCGTGTGGCTGCAAGCCCGAGCCGCTCGGCTGCGCCCCAGGCTTGGCCGCCGCTCCCAACAACCCTCTCAGTACGCCAACCACATTCTTCACGGCACCCGCGGCATACCTCTGAATGATCGGGCTCGAGTGCCCGAGCAAGGCCTCGAAGATGGGGATGGCGTTGGCGTCGGCGAGCGCGGCCGCCCACGCAGGGTCCGTCGAGCAGTTCTGAAGCGCGGCCGCCGCGTACGCGATGACCTCCGTCTCCGGGGACGAGAGGCACGTGAGCAGCTTCGGCGCGGCGCCGATCGCGAGCAGCTGGCGCTTCGTCAGGGCGGACTGGGCGTCGACGGCGTCCGAGGCGAGGTTGGCGATCAGGAAGAGCGCCTGCTGGATCATCTCCTCGTCGGTCTCGAGCAGATTGGTGATCGTGCTGATGCCGCCCGCATCCCGGATCGCAACTCCAAGTGCCTCGCCCTCGGCGCCCCACGCCCCGCCGACGAGCTCGCAGAGCAAATCGAGCGCCTCCTCACGGTTGGCGTTGTTGGGCAGGTCCAAGAGCTGGAGCAAAATTGGCACAGCAGCGTTCGGCACCGCTTCTCTGGGCGGCGGCTGTGGGGTGGCACCCATCATGTTTGCCGTGCAAGGGGAACTGAACGTTCGTTCCGTTACTTCTCCCTCCATGCCATGCATGCAAGAGGACCAAAATAGTCATTCGAAGCCCGCGGTCGACGGAAAAATTTGGAAACAGCTTCCTTCTGTGCGAAATCCTTGAGCCCTACCCATATCACGAGAGGCCGCACTTCTCTGCCCTAACAAAGCAAGCACTGTGCTTGTTTACTGACGGAACAGTACTTGAACGTTTCGACTCATTCGCTTGCTTGCTAAAATGCTAACCAAACATGACCGAATACCAAAGTTCGCATTCGGCGTGGCTCAATGGCTCAATCGAAAATCCCGTATGAATTCTTCCCCACCCCGTTGGAACACCGGGAGGGAAGCCTCAGAGATTAACCGCCAGCGCGCCCTTGCGCCCCCCACGATGGGTCTCCACGGGGCCTGTGGCTGTGCGTCTTGCCGTGATGGATTTTTAACGTTAACGTGAACCGCCAGCGCGAAAAAAGAGCGCGAGCGCAGCGCCCGTATTTCCCACAGCCTCGTTTTGCTGGTGAAGCCCCTCAGAACCCTGTTTCCTCAAAAAGCGAAGAAAAGCAGTCCAGCCTTGGCAGTAGCCTTGGCAGCAACTTGTCGGCGCGCTGGAGGCGCTGCGACGCAGCGAATCGCCCCGCCGACGCGCGCCCCGGCCGGCCGCGGGCCACCGACGCACGCCATAGCCGGCACGCGCGCTCGCGCAATCACCATGGCCACCGTGCGGCCACCGTAACTCCTCAATCACCCCAGGCGGCTGGCAAGCTGCCGTGCGCCACGACACTGTCGTCTCTCGACGCACTCGACGCCGCCGGCGTCGACGACGGCGGCGTCGAGAGACTCTTTTGCGTTCCCTTCGGGGGGCGCGCCAACGCTCGTCTCTACACCTCCGACTCCCTCTGCGACGATGGCGGACCCGGCGCCGCCGAGTACGCAGACTGCATCTACGGCTCCGACTGCGCGGACTGCGGCCCGCGCATGCCGGTCGCCGCCCCGATGGCGACCTGCACCAAGGACTGCGTCGGAATTCCCTCGTACGCCTCGGACGGCGATTGCGACGGCGGCGGCCCTGGCGCCGAGTACCTGGGTTGCCAGCTCGGCACCGACTGCGCGACCGCGTGCGCCGACTGCGGCCCGCGCTTCCCGCCTCCTCCGCCCATCTGCGCCGAGACGTGCAACTGGGCTTCCGACGCCGATTGCAACGACTGCGGCCCCGGCTCGGAGTTCCGCCCGGCCCCGGGCCGACGGCAGGTGTACCATTTTGGTATTATTTTAACTAATACATGACAGAGTCTAGAGAACTAAAGTGTCTAAAGTAAGGGGGTGGGGAAGCCGGTGGTAGCACTCTAAACATTAAAGGGGGTCCGAGCCAGTACCCTGACAAGGCATGTGAAAGGCTGCTGCGCTCGCCTTTTTCAGGGTCCCCAGGATATTTGCGGAACACTACAATTGTACATGGACGTGACGAAACTTCTCGGAGTTTAGGGCGCTCCAGGTGCTCACGTGGCGCGTGGTGACCACCGCTGCGGGCGGCATGCGGTAGCCGGTCGAGCCGTTGTCCACGGCCACTTGGAAGATGAAGCGGCGCGTGCGCTCGATGCCAGGAGGCCATTGTCACAGCATTGTCACAGCAAGAACGCACAAGAAATTTGGAGCTCAGATCGCGCACAAATCGCGTAAACAGACTCAGATTGCACATGCTCAAAACGTTCGGTTTTTAGAAAAAAAGGGTTCACACTTGTAGGCCGGTTTAATTCTGGATTCCTGTGCACGAGGACAGTTCAACTGAACATGTTGTACGACCCTCAAACCAGGAGCGATCGCGGTCTGCGCCAAGGAGCTGCCGCGCGGAGACAGTACACGGCGCCGCACGTGCAGTCATGAAACGGAGCTCCAAGGTGATTCGCGCTAGCACTCCACTGTTCAATCCACGCGGGGGCACTGAAAGCCCCGTGCATGATGACCAAAGCACGACCGACAATCCCCTCGCAGGTCCATTCCGCCGCGAACGAGACCGGTGTCAAAACCGAGGGCGGTAAGGGCGAGTCCAAAGACCCTAAACGCCCAAGTTTCTATGCGAATTTCTATCTCGAGAGTCTCCAGATGCGCCGCCACGAGGCGTTGGTATTCTTGCGCGTCCTTCTGGCGCTGCCAGGACCCGTCTTCTTGGCGTTCTCAATCCAGCAGTACTTTGACGGGATCGGTTCTTTCAGGTCTCTCGTACAGGGCCATATCGGGTTAGCGATCGCAGTCCCTGGGATGTTCGCAACCCTCCTGTTGTGGCTATTTTCGCTTCTCCTCGCGCAAATCCATCACACGGTCGATTTCGATAAGCCACAGTCTCTTCATGGAAGACGCGTCTGGACACCGGTGAGGGCCTTTGAATGTGCTTTGTTTTTGCTAACCGCCTTTGCTTACATACTACTCTACAGTCAAGATCGGGTGTTCTACGTGTGGGCCGTACTCGGCTTACAGCCCATCGTGGCACTGGTTCTCTATTCGATTACAAGGGTTGTTCGCGCCATCATCAATGACCAAGGTAGCAGTTACCACTCATTTTTGCTCTCGCAAGGCTGGCGGGTCTTCGTCAACGCCATTTTCTGCGCATGCGTGATGCTCTATGGTCTGTCGGCGATGTCGCGCATTCCAATCGACGCCCTCTCGATTGTGGCCTTTTCCGAACTATCATTCAGTGGCATCGCCTGTTCGGACGAGAGTGCATTTTTGAATGCCTTTGGGGCGTCTGGAGCCAATGCTAGCTGCCCTGCCAAGCCCCATTGCGGTTACCGTACGTACGAGGAGCTATGCCAGGCCGTGCAGTACTCGACGATGGCGAGAGTCTTGGTCATCGACTTAGATTTAATTCACTTCTTCGTCGCCGTAAGCTGGGTCGTCGTCTCGCTTTTCCTTAAGGGCACTGGCCGTTTACGCACAGACAACGGCTACTCGCACTTGTTCTCTCGCCACATGATCGTCGGGATGCTGTTGTGCTTGGTGCAACTGATGAACATGATCTTCTCATGCATGCGCCTCCTCCTTATTGTGCCTCGGCTGCAGTCTCCACGCCAAGCAGCCTACTTTGATCGAGAGGACTCGATGATGGAGGAGCTACCTCTGTTCTGCTACTCTAGCGATTGTATTGGGATTCACCTGTGGGGCACTGTCTGCCTGCACGCGCTCATCGCTATCGTGTTAAACTTTGACTTCCTCGCCAAATATGCATCGCAACTGGGGGCCAAAAAGGTTAAGGAAAAGGCAATCGACGACCTCAAAATTCATGAGAACTATGAGGATAGGTGGGTGGAACACGCTCCATTTTTCTACTTCCTTCCCGCAAAATACGTTTGCAATTGCGCCGAAAAGTCGTTACCTCGCATGCAGACATTGCGAGACGCTGGCGTACTGGAAAAGATGAAGATCCCTCTCGTCGAAGCGTTTCGCGGTGTAGGCATCATCAAGAAGATCCTCTTCGTGAGCCATCGGTGGGAAGAGCCTGGTCAGCCCGATGTCGACGGCGAGCAACTCAATGCCATCAAAGCGTATCTTGGTACGCATAAGGACATCGAGTGGGTTTGGTTCGACTATTCATCGATGCCTCAGAAGGTCAGACTCATCCACTCAGATAGGGACTGGCGGACTCCGAAGGAGTTAGCCGAGTTCGATCTGATGCTCGCCGCCATCACCGACATGTACCTGACCGCGCGCATCCTCATTCTCCTCGACGGGTCGTACGTGTCGCGGTTCTGGACGCTGACGGAGGCATGGTGCTCGATGCAGAAGGCCACACGCGATGGGCTCAAGCCCGCAACGGAGGATGAGCAGCGTCGCTACACGATTAAATGCATCCACAACGCTACCGAGAAGCATGATGGCGAGGGGCTCGTCGAAAAGGTGTCCGAGAAGAAGCCCGAGGAAATGCATGGTATCCTCAAGAAGCCGGACGTGAACGTCACCAACGCAAAGGACAAGGAGGCCATGTTGCCCAAGATCCTGGAGTACGATTCGCACGTCAAAGATATGTATGCAAAGATGGAAAAACACGCCGACCACGATCAAGGAGCTGGAGCTGACGGAAGTACAAGCCGACAAGACGCAGGTACAGTCAGTGCCTTTTGACCATAATGCCAGGGCTCCGGCAACATGTATGAGCTCATAACAATTTGAGCTCATAATTTCGGTCTCAATGGTGGGCCCCATGCCCACCGCCCTTGGTCAGCGCTACGCCATCGGCATAAACGAAGACCAGCGAGCCGCGACTGGCGCAGCGCCCAGCACTGGCGCGCGCCGCGCTCCGAACATGCCATGGCATTTGCACAGTGTACCATGAAGCGCCGCAAGCAACGGGGAGGAGACGCTCGCCTATGTGAAGGAGTGCGATGCGGAGTCCGGAGATGGTGCTCCGCTCTACACGCAACACGGTAGAGTTGAACGCTTTAGCTCTGGGTACTGGGAATACAGAGAAGTGCCAGCGAGCTGCGCGCAAGTGCCGCGGGAAGCAAGGGAGGCGCCGCGACGGCCACCGGCTCCGGTCGAGCTTCCTCTGCCGTACCTCTGCCGATGGCCTCCCTTGAGTCCGCCGCCGTCGTGGGCCGACAGTTCGTGGCCGGTGTTTCGCCTGCGGTGTGTGTGTGTGTGTGTCGGACCGGTGCCGGTCTACAATGTACTTGGTTTCGTCCGTTTGGCTCCGTGTGTGGGTGTGAACGTGAACATGACACACGCGACAACCGGTGCTACGACGCTGTTACGACACTGTTACGTCGTACACACACCTTATTCATGTACGACGCATGACCGATGACCATGACGCCCTCCGCACCCACATACGCGATGTTCATGTTGGAAGTACGCGACGACCTGGCTTTTCTCACCGAGGGGAGCGGAGCCGTGTGGTGAGCGCGGGTGGACCGCGACGAAACTGACTGTCTGACTGGTCATGAGAAAAAAGGGTTCATAACACCAGTACACACGAGTCATGAGCAAAACTCCCGCTCCCTGGTGTGCAGGATGAGGCCGTCGCTGTCAACGACCTCGCTCTCCTCGGCGGAGCTCAAGGCGGCCCATCAGCGCAGGGCATCGCTGTCAGCGTCGTCGCTCACGACGGCGGAGCTCAAGGCGGCCCATCGCTTGCGCCAATACTACCGGATGGCGGCTGAAGGCGGCCAGGAGCAGGCGGAGGCGGCGCTCGGCGAGGCGCGAGTGCAGCAGCAGCTGCGAGCCGCTGTCGCCACCTGGTTTCGGCGCCGAGCTCATCCGCTGAGGCGGGCAATCACCAGAGTCTCCGCAAGTACGCGCTGTCGCATTGTCGACCGGCTCGCGCGGCGCTACATCGACTCCTTACATCGCTGGGAGACCTGGACACGTGACGCTCACCAGCTCTTGCTGGCTCAGAGCCTGGCATTGCGCGTGGCGCAAGGCGACTTCGTGGCCAGCTTGCACGCTGCGCAGCTCGAGAAGCAGGTGGCCGAGGCATGCCGTCACCAAGCGGTGCAAGCGCACGGCCGTGCCATCATTCGTCAGTGGCGGCTGGGCGCTTTGGTCCGCCGCGAGCGCTCGACCACCTGGTATAGGCTCGAGTACGTGGCCCGCATACATGGCAACCACGAACCGCTCGAGGATTTGGCGACCAAAGGGCTCGCGCTCCGCCGCTTGCAACGGCGCGTTGCCAGTCTTCACGCGGCACGACAAAGGACCTCCTGGGTGGTTCACACCCGCGCCCCGACGAACGCATTGCTCGCCAGAGCGCTCGCATCTTGGCGGCTGGTCTGCTCGGCCTCGGCGTCGATTGCTCGTCGTGTGTGCGGGGTGCGCGCCGAGCGCCGCTGCGTGCTGCGGAAGTTTGCTCTGCATCGCTGGCATGTGCATGCCAGCGCTGACAAGGCGCAGCGGCAGGCAGTCAGCTCCGCGATGGCGGAGATCTGGTGGTCGCAGATGGCGCCGCCCGTGGGGGCCGTCGTCGAGGCGCGCCGCTTCGTCACTGCCTGTCGATTCCGCAAGCGCTCTGCCCTGTACGTGTGGCGGGGCTTTCTCGTGCGCGCTTGGCCACGTCATCTGTTTCGTCAATGGGCTGCCCACGCTCGACAGTGGCGACCGGCGCGGCTGGCGGCCGCCGCCCGTGCCGAAATCGCCGCTGTCCACTGCCGGCGCGCCGTCCTATCTGCATGGGTCGGCGCCACGGCGGGCGCACACCGCCAGCGACACTACCGCGGCCTTTGCTCGCAGCTCCACCATTTGTACGCCCTCGGCCGGGCTTGGACCGCGTGGAAATTCGCCGCCGCGCGCCGGGGCGCGGCGCACGTGGCCAACAGCCGCGCGGCGACGATGCGCTTCAACGGCGTCAGGGGACAGGCGCTTTCCCTGTGGCGACGCAGCGCGCACGTGGCCGCGAGCGATCAGCACCCGAGCTGGACTTATGCAGTGGCGCTGCGCTCGACGCACGCGCTGGAGCCGCCGCTGCCCGCGCGCTTCTACACAGACTTACCAAGCGTGACGCGCCGACTGCGCGCCGACGGCTCAGTGGCACTTGCGGCATGGGCCGCCGCCGCCACGCGAATACAGCTGGAGTGTGCGCGCCCGTGGCTGCGTCTGTGGCGGCGTGGGTGCGAGCAGAGGACAGCGGCGCGGCGCGAGCGGGCGTTCGAAGCCTTGTGCCGCCATGTTATGTGCCGGCGTGCGCTGCGCTCGTGGGCATGCTGTACGGCAGTGCAGGCGGCCGCTGCTAACCACATGATGACAGGCAAGTACGCCGAGCGCGTCCTTCGCAAGAAGCGTGTGCTCCGACGGCTTGGAGCAGAGCGATGGATAGGACACCACCTGGCGTATGTGAGCAGCCAGATTGCGAGTGCCGTCAGAGCCGCGGACGCGAAGCGCACATTCAGGGCATGGAAGGCAGCGCGCTGGGAGCGCTGGCGCCACGTGCGCCGATGGGCACGCGCACTCGATCGGCACATGCGCACGGCGCTCTTGGGCGCTTGGGACGCATGGGCCTTCGATCACACGGTCTGCGCGTTCATGCGGCGCGTGCGTCAGCGTTGGGTCCATCGAGAGGCGTCGCGTGCGCTGCGTACCTGGGCGTTCCAGCGGGAGCTGTTCAACGAGATGTTCGGCAGGTTCAGATGTGCGCTAGGCTCGTGGCGGCTGGCCAAGTTCGCAGGCGCGTGGCGCGCGTGGCGACGGCTGACGCAAGATTGTGTCGAGGTCCTCGGCAGGATCAGATGTGCGCTAGGCTCGTGGCGGCGGGCTAAGTTCGGAGGCGCGTGGCGCGCGTGGCGACAGCTGACGCAAGATTGTGTCGAGGTCCTCGACAGGATCAGATGTGCGCTAGGCTCGTGGCGACGGGCTAAGTTCGCAGGCACGTGGCGCGCGTGGCGACAGATGGCCCAGACGACCACGCGCACTGCCCAGCTGACAGACGTGGCCGTCGATTTACTTAAGCGCGAAGCGGCGCGTGCTCTGCATACCTGGGCCTTCGAGTGCACGGTCCGCGCGTTCATGCTGCGCGTGCGTCAGCGTTGGGTCCATCGAGAGGCGTCGCGTGCGCTGCGTACCTGGGCGTTCCAGCGGGAGCTGTTCAACGAGATGTTCGGCAGGCTCCGGGGCGCGCTTGGTTCGAGGCGGCGGGCTAAGTTCGTAGGCGCGTGGCGCGCGTGGCGACAGCTGACGCAAGAGTGTGTCGAGGTCCTCGGCAGGTTCAGATGTGCGCTAGGCTCGTGGCGACGGGTTAAGCTCGCAGGCGCGTGGCGCGCGTGGCGACAGATGGCCCAGACGACCACGCGCACTGCCCAACTGACACGCGTGGCCGTCTGCTTCTTGCTAAAGCGCGGAACGGCGCGTGCTCTGCGTACCTGGGCGTTCCAGCGGGAGCTATTCAACCAGGCTCTCGGTATGCTCCGGCGCGCGAGTGGTGCATGGCGGCTGGGTGACCTCGGACGCGCTTGGCACGCGTGGCGGTTGTTCTCAGTCGAGTGGCTCGAGGCTCGAGGTACGCTCCAGACCGCACTTGGCACATGGCAGATTCGCGCGCTCGCGGGCGCGTGGCATGCCTGGGCCTTTGAGTGCACGGTCCGCGCATTCACGCAGCGCGTGCAGCATCGTGAGATTCATCGCAAGGCGGCGCGTGCACTGCGCGCCTGGGCATTCCGGCGCACCGTCGGTCTGGCCTTCGGCACGCACCGACGCTTGCTGATCTCGTGGCAGCTGGGCAAGCTCGCGAGCGCGTGGCGCGGCTGGCGGCGGCTCACCGAGGAGTATCTCGAGGCCATCAACAGGCTCCGGCGCGTGCTGATCTCATGGCGGCTGGGCGCGTTCACAGGCGCGTGGCGCGCCTGGCGACAGCTGACCGAGGAGCGCCTCGAGACCATCCGCATGCTCCAGAGAGTCGTTGGCTCATGGCGGTCGGGTGCGCTCGCAAGCGCGTGGCGCGGCTGGCGAGAGCTCACGGCTAAGTGCCGTGAGACTGCTGGCGTGATGCGCGGCGCGCTGAGCCGACTGCTGCACCAGAACGCGTCGCGCGCGCTCGGGCTCTGGCGAGCCGAGGCGGACGCGCGGCTGTGGGCCGAGGCGCTCGTGGCGAAACTCCACCCGAACGGCCGTCAGCTCCAGCGCGCCCTGAATACATGGAGGGCTGTGTGCGAAGGTAAGGCGCGGGTGGTGATGGCGTGCGCGGGAGCGCTGCGCGACACGGGGCGGCGGACGGTGGCGGACGCGCTGGGTTTGTGGAGAGATTGGGCGGCCGAGAAGCGCAAACACGCGGAGGTCGTCGCCCGCGCGCACGCACGGTTCGAGTCGTTGACGACTGCCGCTCAAGGTCTCCTAATCTCGTGGGGCGTGCGGCACGGTCTCCCTGGCGCCTGGGCTACGTGGCAGGGTCTCCCGGCCCTCTGGGCCGCGTGGCGCCACCATGCGACCCTCGGACGGTCGATTGCGACGCTGATCGGGACGATGAAGGCGGCCCATGCCGCGCGCTCCCTGCGGCTCGTCGCTTCCCAATGGCGGTACTCTGCCTCGGAACGGAGACGCTCGCATGCAGCGCAGCATGCAGCCTCTCAACGCTGGCTCCTGTGGGCTCTGGGGAGTGCCGTGGAGGCACTCGCCGATGAGCGGAGGCGCTCGCAGTACTGGCGCCGTCTGAGCGAGCATGCGGCCCGCTCGGAGCTACGGAAGGCGCTGCGCTGCTTTACACAGCTCGATCCCGCATGGCGCTTCGAGCGAGCAGCGGCTTGGAGCGTCCAGGCAGGCGCTCGAGAGCACGCGCGGCACAGCCTGATGCGGCTCTGCCTGCGTACATGGGCGGGCGTCACAGCGCTCGTCCATGCAGAGCATCTGGCGACGGTGCGCAGCCTCGCCTCCTTGATGGACCCGAAGCTGCGCCGTTCGTGGCAGAGCTGGGTCGCGCATGTCGACGAGATGCATGCGCTCCGGCGCGCACAGGAGCTCGTGTCCTCGAGGTACTCGAATAGCTCCGTCGTACGCGCCTTCTTCAGCTGGTATGCGCTCGCTCAGCAGTGGCTTGTCCTCGACGTCGTCAGCTACAACTGCGGCGGCCTCAAGGCACACCAGAAGGTCCGCGTCGCGCTCGACACGTGGGCCGCGTACGCCGCGACCCTCTATACGGTCGGCTTGTGCGTGCGCCGCTGGACGCATCGAAAGCTCGGCGACGGCCTGGTGACGTGGCACGCGCTCGTGGCGATGCGTACAGCTGCGTGGACTCTGATGGCGCGCGCGCTCGCGCTCTGGGAGCGGCCGACGCTCAAGACGGCGCTTGACTCGTGGCACGAGGTTGCACATACTCAGGTCAACACGCATCTGGCCGTCTGGACATTTACACAGCGCCGGTCGGCCGTGGTCGTCGCCGACGCGTGGCACATGTGGCGGCGCGCCGCCTGGCCCTCCCTCTATGGCCTGTCGCTCTCTCCGGAAGCCATTGTGATGAGATCGGTGGTGCATCGTTGGAAGGAGTACGATCTGGCCACGCGACTGGCTGAGGCGAATGAGATGATCGGCCTCGTCGGTGCTGACCGAGTGGCGCTCGCAGATGCGGAGGAGGAGGACGAGGACGAGGCGAACGAGTTGGTGGATGAGGAGCTGGCATTTGCATGGTCTGAGACGGAGCTGGCGGAGTCTGAGGTGGCACGCGAGAGGCTTGCCGCAGAGGTTGCCGAGGTGGCCAAGTCCCTAGCCTATGAAATGAATACCTTCGGCCTGCTCTCCCCCGTTGCGGAAGAGGGCGACGAGGCCCTGGACGCGGGGCCTGATCGACCCCAAAAGTCGCCTGCAAGCGCGCATGCGGCCGACGACCGGGCTAGCACAGGCGTCGATGACGACAGCAATTGGGCTAGCACAGGCGACGAACTACTTCTCGCCGCGCGCGCGTGGCCATCGCCCGAGCCGTTTGGACGGCCGAGTCCCATGAAGCCTTTGAGACCGTCCCCATCGTACTGTGCACAATCATCCGCGAGTCCTTCAACGCATCGGACCAGCCTCGCCCCCGCCTCGTCCTCTCACCACGCACCTACCACTGCGCCCACCTTATCGCCACCGGCCTCATCGCCTGCGGCCATATTGCATGCGGCCTCATTGCCTGCGGCCTCATCGCCTGCGGCCTCATCGCCTGCGGCCTCATCGCCGCAGGGCTCTCCGGAGGTCCTCTCATCCCTCGTGCGCTCGTCGCTACGCGCCAGCAGCCCAAGTGACGCGCACGTGTGGTACAGCGGCGAGGCACGCTTCGCGATGGTGAGCGCGTGGGTCAAATGGCTCGACGCGCGCGAGAGCGTGCGCTGGCTCGAAGAGCAGAGGCTCGCTCGCCGCCGCCGACTCGTCGAAGAGGCCGTGCGCCGGCGCGCGGCCCGATCGGCGCTCGCAATTTGGGCAGACGACGCAACCATCGCTGCGAGGCGACGCGATCAGGCAGCTGCCGCCGAGGCGAGCGCCGTGGAGTCGGCGGTGGAGCTGTTCAATTGGCGAGTGCTCGCGAGCTGTGAGTGGAGCGAAGGGCAGCGGACTTCCGATGTGCGGCTGAAGCTCACGATGGTGCTGCGGCTCTTGTGCGGCGGGCCCATGAGCGCGAGGCTCGCATTCGACATGTGGCTTCGCCACCACCACACGCTCGAGCACAACCCAATCACCTCCATCCGCGAGCTCACCTCGCCAACGCCCGCTAACAAGGAGCGGCGTGTTCTTCGCGCGTCGCAGCTGCAGTTGCACGCGGTGCAAGCCAGCCTCGCGCCGCACGCGGGGCAGCCGTTTGCATGCAGCGCGATCTGGGAGCCCTCGTTGAGCCTCAAGGCGGCGGCGCTCGCGTCAGAGCTTGCGTCGCCGCTGCGTTGCGCTACCGTGGTGCTCGCATCTCCGCAGCGCTCGGCGCGCCCGCTCGGTTTCGGTCACAGTCACGCGACGAGGGGTGGGGCATCTGTGGGGACCTCTGGTGGCGGGGCTGCCCTGAGCGAGTCTCTCAGAGGGATCGCTCGGCGCGTCGCACGAGAGAACGCCTTCTACACGGACGAGCAACAGTCGTGCATGGACTACGACTAGTCAGGCGACTGCACATTATGTGTGAATTCGACAGTTCTGATCTATTTTAAAACGTGATCCGCTCCTCACCCAATCCAAATCTGGACACTTCGATCCTTCGCGCACTTTCGAAAGGTGTCTCGCGGCGGTCCTCCTGCTTCGACGGATGCGGTGGATCATCGGCACCCTGCTCGCCGCCGCGCAGCGCCCACGTCATCGCGCACCCGCACTGATCGATGCCGTGCAGCAGCCATCGCACCTTCTTACCATCGAAGAGTACAAGGCACTTGCCGGAATTTGGAGGGCTGAACTCGAGCTCGACGATGGAGATAGCGCCACAACACTCCACCTCGCGGTCCCCCTCTCCTCGGCTGAGTTCGGCGGCAAAGTTCAATGTACGACCGTGCCATCGGGTCCGCACGACGCGTGGTTCGTGGAGCATAGCATCCGCGTTGGAGACTCCGAGGACTCCCTCTGCCTTTCGTTGCAGCTCGGCGCGTTGCTGCTCGAGGGACGCGGCGAGCGCCATGGTTTGCGCTGCTGCTCTTTCGTCGGCACGGTGCTCGAAGGCTACACCCACGATCCGTGCATGGTCGGCCGCTTCTCCATGCAGCTCTCTCTTCCGATCGCGAGCGATCTCGCCGCACTCGAGCAGCAACACGAGCTTCGCCTCAACTCCCGTACGCCGCCGCCACTAACCTACCCACGCTCAGGGTTCATCGGACAATGGCGGCTAGACCTCGCTGTCGACGAGGACGAGCCGCCGGCGAGCATACCCGTCGAACTCCTCGCGGACGGTTCGTGGCAGAGCGTGGGCATGGAGCAAAGGATGGGCGGTACGTGGGGCATGCTCACCATGCACCAGCACGCCCACGCTGATAGCACGGAGGAGTACAGTGGCTGGTCAACCATGCAGCCCGCCGGCTCGAGCATGTGGCTCAAGGTGCATCGTGCGCGATGCACCGAGACGTTACATGGCCTTGCGGGGCTGCCGGTGCGCTCCGACTTCCATCTGACGGGTGCGCCCGTGTTCGAGACGGCCGAACGAGAGATTGCGGCCCGCGCCTCCGCCCTGGCCGCGGGCGAGGTGGGCAGAGCCGGGGCGGCCGTCATGCCCGATGTGGTCTGCGGCCGCCTGTGGGAGGGCTCCATCGAGCGTGCGTACTTCGGCCACTTCCGACTGGTGCGCGAAGGAAGTGCCCAAAAGGGCGCGCCGTACCGAGCGGACGTCTCATCATCCATCCGAGCGGAGGAGACGAGCCTCGCGCTCGAAGAGGCCCGCCAGGCTCTGGAGCTGGCGCTGGGATCGTCCGCCAGGATGCGGGAGGAGGAGGCGAGGAGGGCGCTCGAGGAGGCCGGACGCGCGCTCGACGTCGCGAAGCGCGCGCTGCAGGAGGCCATGGGATCCACCATTCGGGCCGCGACTGTCCCGATTTGGGTTGACGAAGAGGCCGCGAAGCGAGCCTGGCTCGCCAAGCTCGACAGGGCGCCGCGCTGGGGCCTTTGGGGCACAAAGAGGTACGAGGAGGTCGCAAAGCGAGCGTGGCTCGCCAAGCTCGACGCGGCGCAAAGCTGGGGCAAGGGTGCTTACGAGGTCGAGCGCCGTGGCGGGCGCGGTGAGTATTGAAGGCTTTTTGTGTGCACCATAAATGGTCCGCGTCTCGTGCGCTCTGTCGTGTTGTTGTCGTGTCCCGCCCTCCCTTCCCTGGGGGTTTCTGAGGCAATGGCAGGGGTGGACGCGGTGGACGTCACGACTCACGTGTTCGTTAACACTCGACTATAATAATCTTATTATACACATCCCAAGTTCCCAACCGCCATGCGCCAACCTCGAGCCTCCATGGCCATGCGAACTTGATGTGTTGACCGGACCGAGGGCAACGGAGCCGTCCTTTGAGACGGAGTGTGGTGAGCGCGGGGGGGGGCGACATAACTGACTGTCTGACGAACTGTGAAGCTGAGCTTAAACCCCGTTTGACCTTGTACGTAAGCAAGCAAGCTAATTAGTCGAAACAACACAAGTACCTAAACAAGCGCAAACGAATACCCCTCGCTTGCTTGGTACTAGTAAGTAGTGCAGTTCTGCAGTATGATAGGACGAAAGAGAGCGGTGATGAGTTGCTTTCATAGGTTGAGGAGCTGTGATGAGGAAGTAATAGCGCGGCATGGCGTGGTCGAGCCTCTCACACCACTGCATCGGCCCGGCGCCCGCCCCAGGGCTTGCGATGGTCAACATCCTGCTCGTGATTCGCTCTGCTCTCGCCCTCCTCGGCGCATCTCTCTCCCTATTCAATATCAACGGATGGCTCACCGTCATGCTGGGCCCAGACTGCTGGAACTATTCTGCGAAAGAGCTGGGCGTGAAGGCCGTGCAAGAGACTACAGACAACGTCGGGTATAAAATCGGCGTGGATGCCGCGACGCTCACGGCACCACTAGCTCAATCGCTGCGCTATGCTGTCTCAGGAGTAGGTGTTCACTTGGCATTCATCGGTTTGGTGGTGCTCTATCTTGCGATCGTCACACCGCATGCGAGCCGGCTTCATGTGCAAGTGCCTTTTGCTCTGCTGCTTCTCGACCTGCTCACGCTGGTGAATGCTACTGGACTGATTGATCCCAATACTGCGGGCCATCCTCGTTGTGCCACGGTATCCACCAGCGAGTGCGCCGGAGCCCTGTCCACGTTTCTGCCCGTCGTCATCCTCGATGCGGCTGCGACTCTGCTTGCCAGCACGGGCGTCTACCCGTCAGCCAAGAAGCCTAAAGCAGGATGAAAGCGCTGCCCTGTTCACCTCAAACGGCGTGCAGAAATGTTGCAGCCACTCGTCCAAGGACACGATCCGCGGCGCGCCGAAGGCCGGAAGCCCCGATCTCGTCCGGTCGGTCCGAAATTCAGATCGCCACCCTTAGCACGCTCAAGGTCCCTTACCCGTCGCCACGTGAGTCGTTGCCGCACAGCGGCGTGTTCACTAGTACTTCCTGACTCTGATTCCGGTGAATGGCATTGGGGCGGGGGGGGGTACCGGGTAGTGTGTCTGTGTGAGTGAGTGAGTGCGCGGAGGCCGGAGCTTCGGCGGTGTGAGCGCGGCACGCGCGGCCGCGCGCGCGGAGTCTCGACCGGGCGTCGAGTGAGCTTTAAAATCCGCCGCCACGGCGGCGGCTGTGCCTGCGCTGACACCGGGAGGGCTTTTCGCCTTGATCCAGGCACACCAGCGACCAGCGCGGCGGAACCCGTCCCGGACGAGGAGCATATCAGCATCGACGATGACTCTTCATCATTCGTCCACAAAACTAAGGTCAAGGAGCTCTCGAGCGGGCGAGAAGCTCGGGCGCGTGGAGGAGTTTTTTGGTGTGAACTGACGTGGCCCCTTACCCCCCTGAGCTTTCCGTCCCCCGCGCCCCGCCCCGTTGTATGTCTATGAGCACCCCCGCCACACACAGCGCGCGCGGGTCATGCGTCATGCCCCACATGCATAGGTCACACAGAGGTCACAAGGTGGGTCAGGGGCGAGTTGACAGGTGTCCGACGGAGACTGTAACTTTAACCGATGTCTGGCGTGGAGCGATTGAGCGAGGCAGCGAGCGACTGGACACCCCTACTCGCTCGGATTCCCTACGCCCTGGCAGGGTCGCGCGAGTGGCTTCCTTGCTTCCGCTCACGACTTCCCTGACTCTCTCGTGGACGCCCAATACGACGCTGTTACAACTAGTCCAAAAGGAAAATGCGGCGCCGGGCTTGCCGTACAGGATTCACGCCCCTCCCCGCAACTTCCCCGCCGCCACCGACGACACGCGGCACGGCGAGGGCCGCGCGTCTCCCCGAAGCTTCCTCACGCACAACTTCGCCAACATGCCAACATCTCCACAGTTCTCCACCCACTTGTCTCCAGACCGCCATCCAAGCCGCCGAGGGACGCCCAAACCATCCTCACAACGCCGCGAGCGAGCTCGCGCATGCTCCGCGCCTCGAGTGGGGTCATGTAACATGTGTTTATTCTGAGCGGGCAGTAACAGTGCTGAAGCAGCAGTTGTCACGTCTGTCGTGTTAATTCACACCTGCTCAAAAATCACAGTAAGCCCAAAAATCACAGTGGGCTCGCGGAGCACCGGTTGCTCTAACTCTTACCGCTTTAGCTCCCGAGTTTCCAAGAGATTTGGTTGCAGTTCCCCTCTGTGTCTCGTTTCACTGTTAACAAGTAAGCCCAAAAATCACAGTCCTGTTTCGCTGTTAACAAGAAAGCCCAAAAATCACAGCCGGCACGAGCCACGGCGAGGATGAGGTTTATCTTTTTGACTCGGAGCCGTCGCGCGATCCTTGGCACACTGCCCGCCAGCGCGCGATCCTTGACCCCCCGCCCGCCCCCTGAGCCTGAGTCGACATGCTACTTGCCGCGGAGGACGACTATCAACGGATCTCGGAATCGACGGAGCGCCGGCCGCGCCCCACTCCTTGAGGGTGGGCTCGCGGAGCACCGGTTGCTCTAACTCTCACCGCTTAAGCTCCTGAGTTTCCAAGAGATTTGGTTGCGGTTCTTCTCTGTGTCTCGTTTCACTGTTAACAAGTAAGCCCAATAACAAGTAAGCCCAAAAATCAAAGTTATTCGGGTATACTGTACATGTAAAAATGAGCGCGCACATGTTCTTACGGAGGAAGACAGCCCCGACGTCTCCGACGGCACCTGCGGTTTCGGTCGATATATTCGCGAATCAGAACGTGAGCGCCCACGATCTTGTTCAGCGTAAGCAGTTCTTGGTACTCTCGCGCGTCCTTCTGGCGCTGCCAGGGCCCGTATACCTCATGGTCAAACTCACTCAATACTTTCAACGAGATCCAGGGTCTATCATACAGCTCCATGAATATGCTGAGTGGACGCTGTTTTGGTTCATTTCAACACCGTTGTGGATTTTGTCGCTTCTCATTGCGCAGATCGATGCTGATAAGCCACAACCTTGTCTTGATGCAAGCATCTGGACACGGTCAAGGGCCTTTGAGGCTGCTCTGTATACTGTTTCCGTGTGGTCATACGCTTTCCTCTTGAGTCCCGATAAGCTCGGCTATGCGTGGGGTTGGTGCTTTTCGAACTTCGTGCTTGCACTGATTTTGTATACTTGTACAAAGCTTCTGCGCGCAATCATCTCCTATCAAGGCCGCAAGTACCATTCGTTTGTGCTCTCGCAAGCATCGTGGCTCAGCGCCTGCACCATGTTCTGCAGTCTCGTGGCGGTCTATGCTGTGTCAGCAATGTCGCGATTGCCCATTCCATCGGGTCTGTCATCAGCCTTGGCTGAGTTATCACTCAGTGGTATTGGGTGTGTGGACCAGGCTGAATTTATGAATGCCTTTGAGTCATCTTCAGCCAATACTACAGGTTGCCCTGCCCTACCATTTTGCGGTTACCCGACGTACGAGGACCTGTGTCAGGCGGTGCAGTACGCGCCGATGAATAGAGCCTTGCTCAACGACTGCCATAAAGTTGTCCTGTTCATCCTCGTGGGCTGGCTCCTCGTTTCGATGCTCCTATTTGGTACTGGCCGTGCGCGTGCAGATCAAGGCTTCTCGGGGTACTCGCACATGTTCTCTCGTCACATGCTCTTCGCCATGCTGTTAGGCCTTGCGCAACTATCGAACACGTTCTTTTCATTCGCGCGCCTCCTCCTCATTGTGCCTCTGCTGCGGTTGCCGCGCCCGGGTACCTACTTTGACCGAACAGACTTGTTAACCAAGGAGCTACCTTTGACCTGCTACGGAAATGTCTGTGATTTACTTATTTATTGGGGTTTCTTGGCCCTGTATGTGATCATCACCTTCGCGCTCAACTTTGACTTCATCGCCAAATTTGCATCGCGACTGCGCCGCTCCGAAGAGGCCCAAAAGGAGCTGTTGGACCAGGCCATCAAAGAGCTCCGACGCCAAGGGTGGGACGACGACGCACCCTCCTTCTACTTCATCCCCGCCGAATGGGTGTGCAAGCACGGCACCAAGTCGCTGCCTCGCATGCAGACGCTGCATGAAGTCGACATCCTAACGAAGATAAAAATACCCCTTGCATCCGCGTTCCGCGATCCCGCGTTTTGTGGCGGTGGCATCATGAAGAACATCCTCTTCGTGAGCCATCGGTGGGGAGTGCCTGCCCAGCCTGATGTCGACGGCGAGCAACTCAAGGCCATCAAGGCGTATCTGGAAGCGCACCCAGATATCAAGTGGGTCTGGTTTGATTACTCGTCGATGCCCCAAGGGGACGATCGGACTCCCAAGGAAAAGGCCGAGTTCGATCTGATGCTCGCCGCCATCGCCGACCTTTACCTGACCGCGCGCGTCCTCATTCTTCTCGACGGGTCGTACGCGTCCAGGTTCTGGACGCTAACCGAGGCATGGTGCTCGATGCAGACAGTCACGCCCGAGGGGCTCCGCCCCGCAGAGGAGGCTGAGCGTCGCTACACGATCAGTTGCATCCACAATGCTACAACCGAGACGACAGCCAAGGGCCTTGTAGATCTGGTCTCCAAAAAGACGCCCGATGAAATGTATCGTATCCTCGAGAAGCCGGACGTGAACGTCACCAATGCAAAGGACAAGCTGACCATGTTGCCCATCATCCAGAAGACCAACGACAAGGTCATTGAGACGTTTCAAAAGTTAGCGATATTGCCGGAACCCAAACCCGTGGTCGCAATGGCGGCCTCCAACCCCGTGCCCGCCCTTGAGAAGCGCTACGCCATTGGCAGCCGCATGTTCCTGAAGCGCAGCAACGGAGAGGAGACTCTCGCCTATGTGAACGCATACGATGAAGAGGAGGCGCTCTACACCGTGGAGATTGAAACGCTTGGCTCGGGGCAGACAAAGAAGTGCCACGACAAAGATCTGCGAGCGGCCGGCGTGCTCGAGGGGTTGATCAGCTCTGCGCGCGCTTCCCTTTTCGCTTCCAAAGCCGACGACAGCGACTTGCATGCAACATAGTGTGATCTATGATGCATGCGTACGCGCTCTGAGTGAGTGCTGCGGTACGCGCTCTGAGTGAGTGCTGCGGTACGCGCTCTGAGTGAGTGCTGCGGGTGGTGCGGGTGGTGCGTATGCGGACCGGAGTGTGCGTGTGCAGCGTGTATGGCTTGGGTGTGCGGATGGTGCGTGTGTGTTTCAAGTGAGAACCCGCGGAGCGTGCGGATGGTGCGGATGGTACGCGGATGGTGCTCGTATGCGGAGTGTGCGTGTGCAGCTTTGTCAGGGTGGTGCGTGTGCGAAGCGTGAGCGTGCGTGTCAAACGGCGTCCCGTCGATTCAACTTCGCTTCTTCGGTACAATAGTAGTTTCTCAAATATCTTAAATTACCGGTACGACGCTCCGAACCAATTGGCCCCGACGTGTGCGTGTGCGAAGCGAGAGCGTGCGTGTCAAACGGCGTCCCGTCGATTCAATTTCATGAGAATTCGTCAGTACCGAGACGACGCTCCGGACCAATTGGCCCCGACGCTGCCGGTCCGACCCGAACGAGCTCCTCGGCCTGCGATGGCGACGGCCGTGATGGCGATGTCCGCCAGCAACTTCTACGACGGCCGCGTAGCCTCCGTGGTGCAGACCGACACGCAGAAGCTGTGGGAATCGCTCGAGGCCTCCCGTGCAATGTCCAAGCCAAGGCGAGCACGCTCCACGCCTCGGATGCGCCCAGCATCAGAGCGCGTCCCTCCACGGCGAAAGCAGACACCCGGTGAGAAGGCGCTCGGAGTGCCACTCGCGCCACCGCCGCCCGTGAAGCAGGTGGTCCCCCTGAATGTCGAAAAGCCCAAGCCGCCAGAGCCCGCGCCTGTGCCCTCCGATGGGCAGCCTGCCGACGCGGTGCCCGCCGGCGCAGAGAGCCCAGCGGCGCCGGGGCCGAAGGCCAAGGCGGCCAAGGCGACATCGGACCGGTCGTCGCGCTCGGCATCAGCGCGGAAGGCGCGGCCAAAAACGCCCAAAAAGGGCAAGGCGGCCAAGACGCAGCGCGTCACGTCGCCACCGCTCGTCCAGCCTGAATGGAACTCTACGGTGGCCAAGCCACGCCCACCTGGCGAGGTGGCGAACAAGTACACTCTCAAGGGGCAGATGGGCACCACCGGCTCGCTCATGGTAGGGGGTGGCATCGGCGATGATCTCAAGTCGGTCGCCGGGTCTGAGTTCACGACGGCGACGGGTGCCGTGCGCGTGTCACGCGTCACCAGTAGCCCGACGGGACGTACGCACCCGAACCCGGAGCGGCGCGCCGACCTGCGCGGTGCGGACATGTTGACGAACATCAACTACTTCGCGGCGGGTGGCGCGCAAGACAATGATCGCAAGATGAAGGAGGCTGGCTGGATCAACAGCCAAGCGTGGTTCGAGTCGCTTCGATACTACCCTCGAGGAGCCGAGGCGGCCAAGAATGATGACTGCGAGATCACCTTCAGTGGCAACACGCACGGCGCGCACGTGCCCGCGGAGCATCTCGAGAATGACGTGCGCAACCGGATCGGCATCGCCTCCGCCGACCCGGCCTGGTCCGCATACCAGCTGCCGGAGACCTGGGCTCCGGAACTCGAGGCCAAGATGATGAAACTTCAGGTAGCCCACGCGATGCGCACGAGCAAAGCGTCGTGATGGGCGTCATAGGACGGGTCAGGCGGGGGCACCGAGCAAGCTGCGCTTGTGCTCCGTAAATTCGGGCATCTTTACGTTTCCCCGGCACGGCATGTCGTGCTGACTGTGACGCGACAGCACGCGACGCTGACGGTCAACGCACGGTGCGTCGGTGAGTCCAAGTCGGTGACCGCGGGACGTGATCCATTAGCGCGAACGAATGTGTCGCTGTCCGTTTGGCTTTGGAGTGCTACAACAGTGTAACAGCTTAGCACCGGTGAAGCACCGGTGAAAATAGCATAGTACCCTGGGCTACACCAGCGCGGTCCTGCGTATCGGGTCCCGCCGGGCACGGGCCACACGACACGACATAACGACGCACGACTCGGCATCTCCGTCCCCGGCCCTCTGTTGAATCGCTTGACGGGCGGCCGGTTCACCACAGAGGCAGAGAACCCTCCTTCTCGCGCTCTTCCTGCGTCCCCATCGCGAGCGTGGCGAACTGCGCCAACCTTTCTGAGAGTACCGTATGTGGACACAGCGCAGGGAACATGGGCTCCATAATTGACTGGATCATCCCACGGTACGATTGCCATGTAGGCTGGGCTGCTCGTTGCACTGCACCGCAGCTTGCGGACGCGGCGGGCGCCGCAGATGCAGCCGCCGCCGCAGCCGGACCATCCTCGCCGCCCTCCAGACTCCCGCTGCTGCTGCTGCTGCTCCCGCCGCTGCAGCTCCCGTCAGCTGTTGAGATCAGGGCGGCGCGACCCACAATACGCGAGCTCGTGTCGATGATGAAGATACGCTCGGGAGGCACGCCGGCCGAAAGGTACGCAAGGGCGTCCTTCTCGCGATTGCCAAAGCCCGCGTACAGACCGCCAGGCCTCTGCTGGCCGCTACTGCTGCTGCCATGGCTGCCGCATCCGCTGCCGCATCCACATCCACATCCGCTGCCGCATCCGCTGCCGCATCCGCTGCCGCTGTCGCATCCGCTGCCGCCGCTGCCGCCGCTGCTGTCGCCGCTGCTGTCGCCGCTGCTGTCGCCGCCGCAGAGCGCTTCGGGGCGGAAGATGTCCCGCACGCGCTGCAGCACCGATGATTTGAACGCCTTCGATCCGCCGCTGAGCTCGGAGGTTAGGGCGCTCCAGGTGCTCACGTGGCGCGTGGTGACCACCGCCGCGGGCGGCATGCGGTAGCCGGAGCCGTTGTCCACGGCCACTTGGAAGAGGAAGCGGCGCGTGCGCTCGATGCCAGACGGCCCGAGAAGCGGCCGAGACGTGAGGTACATTATGAGGTAGCCGCGCGCGTGCAGGTTGCACAGCATCTCGCAGACGCCGTCGTGCGTGGGCGAGCCATCGATGATATTGGCCAGCTGCCCGGCAATGTCGCTCTGCGTGATCGTGCCGTCCACGTCGAAGACGACCGCCGGCAACGCCGCGTGCCAAACGTACAGGAAGGCGCGCACGCACAGGCGGGCGCGCGCGCCGCCGCCGACGGAGTAGCACAGCTCATTTCGCCCGTTGCGCAGCAGCAAGCTCGCGCCGAGGAGGCTGAGCAGCCGCGGCGGCGGCGTCGGCGACGCGCCCTCGCCAAAGCACGCTGGCTCGAACGCTGCTGTCGCGTGCAGCGTGTCAGGACCCATGTCCCATGCCTCGCCGTTGATGGTGACCGCCACCGTTGCGGGCGCGTCGAGCGACTCGAAGACAACGAAGAAGTCGGTCGCGCGCAGGCTGCCGTCGTCGTGACGGATGACGATCACATCGAGCGCGCCGCCCGCATTCAGCTCCGGCGAGAGAAAGCTGGAAGCCAACATGCCGCCATTGGCCAGAGGCATGAAAAGACCGGTGGATCTCACGTCGTGCTGGCTGGTGCACGGACTCAGGCAAGACATGGCGGACACGATGCGACAAACGAGGCTGCGTGAGGCGCGCGCGCGCGAGCGAGAGCGCCGTGGGACACCGCGTGCGTCCGCCGCCGCCGCCGCCGAGGCCGCTTGCCGCGAAGTGTACTTCCGCGACAACGAAGATTTATCGTGTTACAAGCTACATGATCCTGTCAGTTCACGCTCTGTACTGGACGCAAAGGCCCCTGTTGCGGCCCCTCTCATAGAGATTGGGGAAGGTATACGGACGTGTGAGTGACGGTGACCCTAGTCTGGCGGGTAACCCTAGTCTGCTCCGTGCGATTGACGAAACCCGGGGCTACCGGGTTTCGTCAATTGACGAAACTGGACTATGGGCCACGTGGCCTGAAGTGGGGAGAAGCCGTGACACCCAGGCGCGCCCACACACGGGGCCGCTACAAAGACTGCTGATGAGTATGGGATGGGGGGCGGGGAGCTGAAAGTACCATCTCGCTTCTCGTGACGTGCGCCGCGGGGCGGGCGGCGAGCCCTGCCAACGCTGAGTGCACGGGAGAATGTGGAGATGTGAAGGGAATCGTGAATGGAAGATGGAAGGTTTGTGACGAGACTGATGATGTACTGATGATGCGATGAGATGATAGATGAGAAGACGGTACGTGCCGGTGATACCGGCTACAGTACTGGATGCGGGATGACGGCCTGAGGCATGTGCGAACCGGCACAACGCTCCCACGCCTGCATCACCCGAACGAGCAAGCTCGTTAGCCTGATCCTGTCAGTTCACGCTCTGTACTGGACGCAAAGGCCCCTGTTGCGGCCCCTCTCATAGAGATTGGGGAAGGTATACGGACGTGTGAGTGACGGTGACCCTAGTCTGGCGGGTAACCCTAGTCTGCTCCGTGCGATTGACGAAACCCGGGGCTACCGGGTTTCGTCAATTGACGAAACTGGACCATGGGTCACGTGGCCTGAAGTGGGGAGAAGCCGTGACACCCATGCGAAGCGGGAGGCACAGCGTGCCTAGCCAACGGCGCACCCCACCCCAATGAGCATTTGCTGAGATGCTGTACTGCTGTTGAGGAGATGATGATGATGATGCGTAGAAAGGTGGAGAGCTAGCTGAAGCGCAGTAGGAAACGAGCGTCGCGCCTGTGAGGGCGATCAGTTGCGAACGCGCGTCACGCCCAGACCCGTCAGGGTGATGAGCTGCACTTGCGCAAAGGAGCGCGAGGCGGCCTGTGCCGCTCAAGCCGAGGGCAAGAGCAGCGGCCGAGATGATGAGCGAGCTGAAGCTGCAGGAGGCGAGCGTCACGCCCGTAGGGCGATAAGCTGCACGCGTGCCGAGCAGCGCGAGGTGGCTTGTGCCTCCCAGGCCGAGGGCGAGGACGGCGGCCGAGGTGATGAGCAAGCTGAAGCTGCAGGCGGCAGCGAGCGTCACGCCCGTCGGGGCGATGGGCTGCACGCACGCGAGGCGGCCTGTGCCACAAGGGCCGAAGGCGAGAACAGCGGCCGAGATGATGAGCGAGCTGAAGCTGCAGGCGGCGGCAAGCGTCAAGCCCGTCAGGGCGATGAGCTGCACGCGCGCCGAGCAGCGCGAGGAGGCCTGTCCCGCCCAAGCCGAGGGCGAGAACAGCGGCCGAGATGATTAGCGAGCTGAGGCTGCAGGCGGCGGCGAGCGTCCCGCCCGTCAGGGCGATGGGCTGCACGCACGCGAGGCGGCCTGTGCCACAAGGGCCGAAGGCGAGAACAGCGGCCGAGATGATGAGCGAGCTGAAGCTGCAGGCGGCGGCAAGCGTCAAGCCCGTCAGGGCGATGAGCTGCACGCGCGCCGAGCAGCGCGAGGAGGCCTGTCCCGCCCAAGCCGAGGGCGAGAACAGCGGCCGAGATGATTAGCGAGCTGAGGCTGCAGGCGGCGGCGAGCGTCCCGCCCGTCAGGGCGATGGGCTGCACGCGCGCCAGGCAGTGTGAGGCGGCCTTGCCGCCCACGCCGAGGGCGAGAACAGCGGCCGAGATGATGAGCGAACTGAGGCTGCAGGCGCGGCGAGCCCCACGCCTGTCAGGGCGATGAGCTGCACACGCGCAAAGCAGCGCGAGGCGGCCTGTGCCGCCCAAGCCGAGGGCGAGAACAGCGGCCGAGATGATGAGAAAGCTGAAGCTGCAGGCGGCGGCGAACGTCACGCCTGTCAGGGCGATGAGCTGCACGCGTGCCGAGCAGCGCGAGGTGGCCTGTGCCGCCCAAGCTGAGGGCGAGAAAGGCCTAAGCCGAAGGCCATGAGCTGCACTCGCCGAGCAGCGCGAGGCTGCTTGTGAGTCCCAAGCCGAGGGCGAGAGCAGCAGCCGAGATGATGAGCGAACCGAGGCTGCAGGCGGCGGCGAGAGCGTCACGCCTGTCAGGGCGATGAGCTGCACGCGCGCCGAACAGTGCAAGGCGGCCTGTGCCGCCTAAGCCGAGGGCGAGAAGGCCCTCGCCGAGGGCGAGAACAGCGGCCGAGATGATGATTGAGCTGAAGCTGCAGGCGGCGGCGAGCGTGACGCCTGTCAGGGCGATGGGCTGCATGCACGCCAAGCAGTGTGAGGCGGCCTTGCCGCCCACGCCGAGGGCGAGAAAGGCGGCCGAGATGATGAGCGAGCTGAAGCTGCAGGCGGCAGCGAGTGTCACGCCTGTGAAGGAAACGAGTTGCACGCGCCGAGTAGTGCCAGAGCCGCCCAAGCCGAGGGCGAGGGCAACGGCCGAGATGATGAGAAAGCTGAAGCTGCAGCGGCGGCGAGCATCACGCTTGTGAGGGCGATGGGCGACATGCGCGCCAAGCAGTGTGAGGCTGCCTTGCCGCCCAAGCCGAGGGCGAGAAAGGCCCAAGCCGAGGGCTATGAGCTGCACGCGCCGAGCAGTGTGAGGCGGCCTGTGCCGCCCAAGCCGAGGGCGGGAACAGCGGCCGAGAGGATGAGCGAGCTGAAGCTGCAGGCGCGGCGAGCCCCACGCCTGTCAGGGCAACGAGCAGCACGCTCGCCAAGCAGCGCGAGGCGGCCTGTGCCGCCCAAGCGAGAACAGCGGCCGAGATGATGAGAAACTTGAAGCTGCAGGCGGCGGCGAGCGTCACGCCTGTCAGGGTGATGAGCTGCACGCGTGCCGAGCAGCGCGATAGCGTCACGCCTGTCAGGGCAACGAGCTGAAACGCGCCGAACAGTGCAAGGCGGCCTGTGCCGCCCAAGCCGAGGGCGAGAAGGCCTTAGCCGAGGGCGAGAACAGCGGCCGAGATGATGATTGAGCTGAAGCTGCAGGCGGCGGCGAGCGTGACGCCTGTCAGGGCGATGGGCTGCATACGCGCCAAACAGTGTGAGGCGGCCTTGTCGCCCAAGCCGAGGGCGAGAAAGGCCCAAGCCGAGGGCCATGAGCTGCACGCGCCGAGCAGTGTGAGGCGGCCTCACACGGCCTGTGCCGCCCAAGCCGAGGGCAAGAACAGCGGCAAGGGTGATGAGCAGGCTGAAGCTGCAGGCGGGAGAGCGTCAGGCCCGTCGGGGCGATGAGCTGCACGCGCGCTGAGCAGTGCGAGGAGGCCTGTGCCGCCCAAGCAAAGGGCGTGAACAGCGGCCGAGGTGATGAGAAAGCTGAACCTGCAGGCGGCGGCGGGCGTCGTGCCTGTCATGGCTACGAGCTGCACGCGCGCCAGGCAGTGTGAGGCGGCCTTGACGCCCAAGCCGAGGGCGAGAAAGGCCCAAGCCGAGGGCTATGAGCTGCACGCGCCGAGCAGTGTGAGGCGGCCTGTGCCGCCCAAGCCGAGGGCGGGAACAGCGGCCGAGAGGATGAGCGAGCTGAA
>Ga0210239_100449_pt1 | contig 36528 bp, 24 predicted proteins | sample ChrtobMetP5a_0mM_FD_155451 | JGI IMG/M metagenome (GOLD analysis project Ga0210239, IMG submission 155451) | Chrysochromulina tobin associated microbial communities from unialgal haptophyte culture, Seattle, Washington, United States - P5a_0mM | ecosystem: Host-associated > Algae > Haptophytes >... | reverse complement strand
CGTCCCCCATCATTGAGAGCCCGACCCGATCTCGATGCAAACCTCAGCCTCCTACGACCACAACTCCACTGCGGTCCAACCCGATGGGCCGCGAAATCCTTTTCCTCTTTCCCTCCCCCCTGGGCCTGTATGAAGCGGGTGACGACAGAGAGGTGGAATTGGGAGAGGTGAATGCGGACAGGATGCCAGTTGGACTCATCGTGCTCGTGGTCAAGGAGCCATTGGGTAGAGAAATCAAAGGAGTGTTGGGTGATTGGATGACCATTGTAATCACGGGGGTAGGAAGGGGGGAGTTCATCAAAATCGGGTCGGGGCGGGAGGTGGGTATCGGCGAGGGTTGAGAAGGGGGGGGATGCGGGGCGTGAGGATGGTGGTGACGGCGGTGGAGAGGGGGGTTGGGGCGGTGGCTGAGTGAGGGCAGCGGAAGGAGAGAGGGCCAGGGCGGAGGCGGATGGGATTGCGGCCGAGGTGCCGAGTTGGAGCCAGGCCTGGTGCCCAGTTTCGGTAAGTGTGGCCAGGTGTTGGAGGGTAGCTGCTGCTGCTGAAGCGATGTCGTTTGCTGAGTAGTGTGATGTGGTTGCTGGCTGGAAAAAGTTTTGGATGTGAGGATCCGGGGAGCTGGCGGCGTATGAGGCGAGGAAGGCGAAAGAACAAGGGAGCGGGCAGTGAGTAGATGGTCGGGGATTGGAGATGATGGTATCAGCTGAAAGGTTGGGTAGGGCGAGCGTCAGATGGGGATTGTAGTGTGAGATTCGCAAGAAGATGTCATCGGAAGGAGCTGGAGGTAAGGGTCGAAGGTACGGCAGATTCGGCTGTAGAAAAGCGTATGCTGGTGCAGCGTGAGTTTGGATGGCGCGGAGGCGAGAGTCGATGGGCAGTATGGAGGCGCCGAGGTCGGAGCGGCACGCGGGTGCTGGAGTTGTCGGGCGTGGTGTCGAGTCGGTGCCAGGCTCGGTGACCATTTTTAGAAATGGCGGGCGCATTGATAATTTTGGTCCTTCAAGCGGGTATCGGATATGGTGATGCATCGCGAGTTTTGATCGTGCGGAAACGAGAGTCGTTGGGCAGTATAGAGGTGTCGAGATCGGAGCGGTGCACGGGAGCTGGAGCAGTCGGGCGTGATATCGAGTCGGTCACACGCGTTCACGTTCACGTTCATTGGCCCTCTTGGAAGGACGCGCCACCACCTCAGGTCCCGTGGAGACACAGCGTGGAGAGCAGAGCGCAGTCTCTACTTTGTCTCTACACGAGTGACCGCGTGTGAACTCCGTGCCGCGCGAAGGCCTTCCGCGCGCCGCTCTTGTGGGTGCAAGGCTAGAGGGTCGTTTTGCATCCAACACCAGTTTACGGGCCTAGTGCTCTTTTATGGTGGCCGTGCACCGGCACTGCTCTTCCTCGGGAGAGCGGTGCCTCTTCGTCGCCAGTCGTATTCACTGGTCGCTCAAGCCCGTGGTGTTTTGGATGGGTTGAAGGAGCTGCTGATCAGTGGGAGCACAGCGTTAGCCCGAGAATCGGCGGCGCAAGAGGTTGCCACGCCCTTTGTGCCCAAGCGAAGCGGTGTGCGTGATATGGCCGCGACACACGAGTACACACCCGGACGCCCTCTCGTGATCATCCATTCCCTCTTCGACAGCGAGGACATCCAGCAGATTGATCGGCTGAGTGAGTGGGTCAAGAAGATGCATCCGACCCAGCACGTTTGCAGGCAATTCGACCAGGCTCCCGTAGAGTACGTCAACGGTGAGCTTGTCGTGCCCGCTACTACGCAGAATTACGGAGGCGGCAACGACGTGACGCACATTCACGGCTTCGCTCAGATAAGCATACCTCACCTGCTAGAGCACATCATTTGCTCTGCCAGCGAGGCCACAATGACTGCGAGGTGGTTCCCGCACCCAAGGCAGCTCGGCATCCGGTGTGTCGAGTCGCTGCTCTACCATGCTGGTGGCAAGCTGAAGCTCCATACGGACAGCGAGAGCATCTACACAATTGTCGTCATGCTTAGCGAACCGTGCGCCGGCGCCTTCACTGGTGGCGACTTTGTGATCCGTGAATCGACGGACCGGTCGTCGGACGCGCTGCTCCGCGCAGCTCCAAAGAAGGGCGATGCGATCATGTGCGTGCACCAGCTGCTCGGACCTTCCCTCGCTGCAAACCCAGTTCATGCCGCGCCCCAGCTCATGTGTGGGTTTGCTCACAGCTTTGACTCGAACATTCTGCACGGCGTCGATACCGTTCTCTTGGGAGAGCGGCGCGTACTCGTTCTCGAGGTGTGTTCTTGGCCCCGGGAGTGCGGGCTGCAGAGAGCAGCTCACTCATGCCGTACTGACCCTTCGCATGGGTCGCCCCAAGGCCTAGCTTCTGACACTGCCAGCGAGCATTGCGTTGCGATCGATTGTGTACATTGCGAACCCTCTTGATTGACCTCTCTTCATCGGAGAGCCTCTCATGCGTTGGCCTATTCCGTGCGCGCTTTTGCTTGCTCATTGCAGTTGTGGGCCTATGAGGACGCGAGCGAGGGAGAAAGAAGGCCAGCTGCTCACACGTACCGAAACAGGGTGAAAGTGCCGACGTTGCTCCGAGTCCGATGATGAGGGAGGGGGGTGAGAAGGCCGCTCTGTGGCCCCATGTGTGATTGATGGCAATGATGCGTGTGTGGACCGGCCCTGGACGAGCACGGTCCAGCACGAGGGACAGTCGAGTGACACTTTGAGAGTTTTTAACGTTTAAGCGGACCGGGCGCACACGGCACCTCTCGCGCGCGCGACGTGTAATTCATTTATAAAATAGCAACCCTGGTACGCTACCGAATCGCATCTAACATCACCACACGGCCACGCGAACACGCAATAAATATACACCTCACGGCCATTTGCGCGACGGCAGATAAACAATCTCGAGTACTCTCTCGCTGTTAGTCATGGGCAAGTTCATCGACGTAGCCGAAGGACTGTAGCGAGCTCTCGTCGCACCAATCGGCCTCGGCGAGCAGGTCCATGATGTCGCTGCTGCTACGGACCTCTGGCCGCTGCAGCACCTGGGCGGAATCCTCGCGCGTCGGCTGCAGCCAGTTGCCCCCGACGGTGAAGTTGCCAGCTTCGTACCCCTTCGACCCCTTGGGCTGAGGCGGGGCCTTGGGCGCCAGGCACTTGCGGTTGGAGCAGCGCGAGTGGCGCAGCCCCGGCCCGCCAAACTTGGGCATGTCGCGGCAGCACGGGCACTCGCCGCAGTCCGGGCGCGAGCAGGCGTTGCATGTGCATTGGCTCTTTTTGAAGCGGCGTACACTGCTCAAGCTGGGGGGATTCCCGGCCCAGGAGCCATCATGATTTTCGTTGGCTGCCTGCCCATCGGCGGTACGAGCATTAGTGGATGGTGGACAAGGCGCACAGAACTGTGCCTGAGCATTGGCCTCACGGAACCAGCAGCCGGCACATTGCGTCAGTCGTGAAGGCTGCCGTACACCGCAAGTCCTGCATAGCTGAGCGAGCTCGAGATCGTCGTCTTGATCAGACTCGGACTCCTCTTGGGAGGCTAAGGAATCGACGGTCGACGACGATCGCGACATAGCCACGTCTCCCTGGACCATGCCCCAGGTCTCAGACATGCTCAAAACCTGTCTCCGGCACGTCTTCTCCGAAGATACCAAAAGGCGGTGCAAAAATCAACGTTGAGCAGCGTTGGGTGATTACATGTAATGACTAAGCTGATTACGATATAATTGTTTCGTCAAGACCTCGAGGGTCTGGGAATCGCCGTCGGCGCTCATACATTTGCCAGACTGGACGCCGACGTATGGGTGCCGCCAACGGGCGGGTATTGCAAAACAGTGCGCTTTCTAGTTTACCCTGTTATAACGCTTTTCTGAGAAAAAAGGCCTCGGAGAAGCCGAGCTTCCTGAAGACGGCAGAGATGCTGTTCCTGGTGACCCTGGCGCTCGCTGCGCCCGTCGAGCTCGTAGAGTACGCGCCGAAAAAGACGACTCGCCACGTGCTCAAATCGCTCGACTACCACCTCTCCTTCGAGCAGTACGTGGCGGAGTATCGCAAGGTCTACACCGATGCAGAGAAGCCCGCACGCCAGGCCGCGTTCGAGGCCTCACTTGCCGCAATCAAGGCGCACAACGAGCAGATCCCGGCGCCCTCGTGGTTCATGGGCCTCTCCGAGCACAGTGACAAGAGCAAGGATGAGTGGGCCTCTCTCAAGGGGCTGCACCGCGGCGCGTTCTTTTCAGCCGCCGTCGCTGCCGTGCGTGCCAACACCACTCGGCGGTTCGACCCGCCCGCCAGCCTCGACTGGCGCGATTCGGGCGTCGTCACGCCAGTCAAGAACCAGGGCGGATGCGGCTCTTGCTGGGCCTTCTCAGCCGCAGAGACCGTCGAGTCGGCTTACGGCATGGCGACGCTCAAGGCCAGCGGCAAGGCCGCCTCCATCCCCATCCTCTCGCCTCAACAGCTCGTCGACTGCGCGCCCAACCCGGAACACTGTGGCGGCACTGGCGGATGTGCGGGCTCCACGCAGCCCCTCGCCTTCCAGTACCTCATCTCGTCGGGCGGCGAGGACAGCGATCTGGACTACCCATACATGGCGCGCGACGGCAAGTGCGTGGCCGGCAGCCGCAAGCCTGTGATCGGCATCAGCGGGTACGAAGACCTTCCCATGAATGACTACACGGCGCTGCTCGAGGCGCTCGTGAACGAGGGCCCGATCGCCATCTCGGTCGACGCCTCGTGGGGCGCGTACGAGGACGGCGTCTTCTCGTCGGACTCGAACTGGTTGATCGACCACGCCGTGCAGCTCGTGGGCTACGGGACGGAAGGCGGCAAGGACTACTGGCTCGTGCGCAACTCGTGGGGCACGAGCTGGGGCGAGAATGGATACATCAAGCTCGAGAAATTTGGAGAGGGCAAGGAGCCGTGCGGCACCGACACGGCGCCCGCGTCTGGCTTCGTCTGCGAGGGCGGTCCGTCGACGATCACCGTGTGCGGCACCTCGGGCATGCTCTCGGGCTCCTCGTACCCGACGGGCGCGAAGCTGCTCTGAGGGGGGCTCTAGTAGAGCGCTCGCGAGTGTTTTGCGTCTGGCCGAGGCCCTCCGTGTAAACTTGTCTGGTCGCTCTAGCGCGGGGAGTCTATGAGCGGCGTGTGCTGCGTTGGCAGGGTTGCGTCTTTATCTCTTTACAGTGTTTTTCCGAGACATAGGTTGCAGAGTTTGTGAGTTTCCGCACCGTAATCGCAAAGTCATCCCAAAGCCTCTGGCGAGAAATGTGGGATCAGTCTGGGGATCAGTGTAACAGGGTCAGGGAGAGACCCCCGACCAGTGTCGAGTGTGGGGCGAATTCGTTCGGCTAATCAGTTTTAACTTAAACTTACTATGAGTGGGGTGCATCGTGGGAACCCGGTACCGTACGAGTGAGTTCACATCCCACAGGTGCGGCATATTTCGTCAGTCACGTTTCGCGGGTCTCTTTTGTTTCAAGTTGCGACGCGATGGACGCCCCAAGGCCGCCTCACGCGCGCATCGCCACGATCGAAGACTGCGGCCTTTCGAATGTTATCGTGCAGCGCTACGCGTCGGCTGGCATCACGCGCCTCTTTGAGTGGCAGGCCGCCGCCCTCGCTCTACCTGGCGTGCTTGAGGGCAAGCAGCACCTCGTGTACACAGCGAGCACGAGCGCTGGCAAGACGCTTGTTGCCGAGCTGCTGCTGCTGCGCCGGCTCGAGACGCACGGGCAGCGCGCCAAGGCCCTTGTCGTCCTGCCTCTGCGAGCGCTCGTCACCCAAAAGGCGGCCGAGCTCTCGAAGCTGCTCGACAAAACGGGCCTCACAGTGGCGCCGTACATGACGGCTGTCGGCGAGCTGCCGATGCCGCGGCGGCTCAACGTGGCCGTGTGCACGTTTGAAAAGGCGGGCATGATCGTGCAGAGTATGTCCGAGGCCGGTCGGCTCGGCGAGATCGTCGCGGTCGTCATCGACGAGCTCCACCTGCTCGGGGAGGGCCAGCGTGGCGCAAACCTCGAGCGGACGATCGCGCGGCTGCTCTTGCATGCACGCCGGCCGGCCTCGGTATCGCGCGCGTCGCTCGCCAGCAGCCCGGGCGCTGTCGCATCCTCAGCCACGCCGCTTGAGTCGACCGCCGACGATGCCAGCGAAGGTGGCGGCAGCGGGCGTGGCGGCGGCCTCGTCTGCGGCGACAGCACGGCGCTCACGCTCGGCGCGGCGCCCGAGCGGCGGGGCATGCAGATCATCGGCATGAGCGCGACGCTGCCCAACCTGCCCGATCTGCAGCGCTGGCTGGCACCGTGCGCGTGCTTTCAGGCCGACTTGGGCAGGCGCGAGGTGCCTCTGTATGAGCGGCTCGTTGGCACGTTCCACCCTGGCGAGCCGCTTGTGACGAACCTCGACGAGACGCCGGTGGATCTTCCTGCGCCATGGCAGGCACCTGGGTCGGTGGCCGCAGCCGCGGCGGTGCAAGCAGCAGCAGCGGCAGTGGTCGCGCCTGAGCGGGAGGGTACGGCGGCACGCAAGGCGGCGGTCTCGTCCTTGACCTCGTGGCGGCCGCCGTCGAAGCGCGACGTTGCGCTGTGGCTCGCCCGCCCGACGTGCCGTGCCGAACAGGGCGTGCTCGTCTTCTGCCAGACTCAGAAGGCGTGTGAGGACTTTGCAAGCGCGGCGGCAGCCTCTGTGGACCTTGAAGGGAGGCGGCTGGTTCCCGAGGCGGCGCCCAAGGTGACGGAGGTACTCGAGGAGCTCGAGCATGCATGCCCTGACGGTGCGTCGCCCGTGCTCCTCGAGGCCGTGCGCGGGCGTTGCGCCTTCTATCATGCTGGAATGAGCGAGCCGGAGCAGAAGGTCGTAGAGCACGCCTTTAGGCAGGGTCACTTGCGCTTTCTCGCGGCAACCACCTCGCTCTCCGAGGGGGTCAACTTACCGGTGCGGGTGGCGATCATCGCGACGCTCACTCTCGGGAAGAGCACTCCCCTCACAGCCACCAAGTACCGTCAGATGATTGGGCGCGCCGGGCGCAAGGGTCTGGAGACCGAAGGGTATGCGTACGTGCTCGTGAGTTCGGAAGCAGAGCGTCGCGAGGCGCTCAAGCTCATGCACGCGTCGCCGCCGGAGGTGGTCTCACAGCTGCTGCCGCCGCTGTCGCGCACGTTGCCATCGCTGCCGCTGCAGCAGCTACCGTTGGCCCCACAGGCCGTTGGTGTCGGCGACGGTAACGCAGGCGGCGCGTTGGTCGTCGCTGGCACCAACGGTGCGGGCGGCGGTGGCGGCGCCATGATGGGCGAGGGCGTGGCGCTTCTGCTCCTCGAGAGCATTGCGGGTGGCTTGATCCGTTGGAAGGAGGATGTGCAACGGCTGCTTGCATGCACTCTGTGGGCCACCCAGATTGGCTGCTCAGAGCCATCTGCAATTCAGCAGATGACAAACGCCATCAAGCACCTGATGAAGTATCAGCTGATTGAGAAACGAAGCGTGGAGCGCGGCATCAAGTGGGAACCACAGTGGAAGCGAGCCCCCACTATGGTTGAGGTGGAGTGCGCGCAATTGAGCGTCGCCCTCGCGGCGGGTCAGACGGAGTTCAAGCCGTCTGAGCTCGAGAGCTTTGGTCTCTTGCCTGCGCAGCTCGCGGCCGAGAAGTGTGTCGTGCGGGTGACGCCGTGCATCAACACCGCCAGCCTGGGAAGCGGCGGCGGCGGCGGCGGTTGCAGGGGGGTCGGCGAGGGCAATGGCGGCGACGGCGACGACGGTGGCAGTGGCAGGACCATCTGGTATAAGCTCGTCTCTGCTGAGTGGCGATGCACCGCGCAAGGCCAGGCGGTCGCCGCAGCAAGTGGCTTCGCGACGAGCTGGGGCATCAGCGGCGACGGCGCGCGGGCCGACGCATCGGATTTGAAGACCGACGGCGCAGCGGCGGCCACCGTCCGCGGCGGCAGCGTACAAGGCGCGGCTGCTGTCAGCAGCGGCGTCGGCGGTGGCGTCGACGCCAGCAATGGCGACGTCAGCAGCAGCGTGCGAGATGTGCCTAAGGGCGTGGAAGCCGGCTCGGGCGCTGGGTTGGGCACCGGATCGGGCGCTGGGTCGGGCACCGGATCGGGCGCTGTATCGGGCGGTGGCTTCGACGAGCTCGCTCGGATGAGGGACGAGCTCGACCGCGTACGTCGTGGCGGTCTGCAATTCACGTCGGAGATCCACCAGCTCTACCTCTGTGTCGGCGATGCCGCCAACCACGACTCGATTAGCTACCCTTGCTTTGATGCGGAGCTGCTTGGACGGATGATCTGGGGGCCACGCTGGGATTGGGACGAGAAGAGTGTGACTCTCGAGGCATGCGTGGCGGACGTCCATCGGAGTGCGGCGCCCGCGCTAGATCGCGATCTCGCGCCGCTCTGCAGCCTCGTGCTTTGTCAAGCGCTCGCTGAGTCACTGCCAGCCGACGCGTTTGCAACGGAGCGCAGCGCAGCGGACCCAGCGGGCTTGCTCGGCGAAGGCTGTGGCTCGGAGCGGCTCCGTCGGGCGCTCGTTCACCTCGCTGGCACCCGATCGCACGCTCCACAGCCGTGCAAGACTTTTGGGGCGGCCCTTGAGAAGCAGTATGCGGTCGAGCTCGCAGTGGCTCGTCGGCTGTGGCTGGCACGCATGCTCGCGGATCTCATCGGTGGCGGCTCAGCGCGCGCCGTCATGGGCAGATTCGCGCGGCGCGGCGCCGAGATGACGGCAGATCTGGAGCAGCAGCTCACCAAACTGCGGGAGCGCGTCTCAATGCGCGCGACCGCTATGTGTCGCTTCTGTGGGCGGATGCAACGCGAGTCTGACAGGCGGCGGTGCGAAGCCGAGGCCGCGGCGCAGGCACGGTACGCTTCCGACATCGAGGATGGCACCTGGTGGATTTTGGAGAGCGTCCTCGTGCGCATCAAGGACCGCCTCTGGTGGGGCGTCAAGGAAGAGCTCCTCGGCTTGCTCTGCCCCAAAATCGCCACGATGACGCCCCAATTTGCGCAGGCGCTCTACAAGGCTGGCTATCGCGACCTCGACGGGCTCGCTTCCTCTGACGAGGAGCGCGTGCTCCGCGCGCTCCGTCCAGCCTCCGCCACCTCTGCCAAGGGCGTCTGCGGCTCGCTGCGCATCTGCCGCGCCGCCAGCCATCAGTTGGTTCAGGAGGCGCGCGAGGCGGTGGCGCTGCGCTCGTCAGAGCTGGAAGAGACGCTACGGGAGCGGCTGGCAGCCGCAGGGCTGAGGCTGCCCCCTCGTGCCGAGATTCATGCCGAGATCTCCGCCGCTGGCCTGAGGCGCCCCCCTCCTGCCGATAGACGCGGCTCCGGCGAAGCTTCTGATCCTCCTCTTGATCCACGAGGAGGCGTCCATCGCGGCGGCAAGCGGGTTGCCAAGAGGAAGAAGGGTGGGCGTAGCTGTGAAGTAGTGCCATTTGGAGGGCAGCCCGCTGCCCCTCCCTCTGCCCCTGCACAGCCCGATCCCCTCGCGTTACCGTCAGGCGTGCCCTCTGCTTGCGCGGCACCCGCTGCTGCCGCCCAGCGCTTCACCTGCCGTCCCTCAATCGGCGGGACGGGCGGCGCACTCCCAGCCACGCGCCCCGCCATGGGGACCATCCTCGGCGCCGTCCTCGGCGCCCTCCCCTTGGGCCCGCTCCCGCCATCGCGCGCCGTGCTGGGCGCAATGCCGACGGGACCGCTCCCGCCCTCGCGTGCAAATAGCCTCGCGGCGGAGCAAGCGGCGTGTGCGGCGTCAGACGCGTGGTTGGCCGCCGTGGCGACGCCGAAGAGCAAGGGCGTGCCAGCCAAAGCCGCGGACAGCGGAGCCAGCAGCGGAGCGCGAAGCAGCGGCTTCAGCAGTGGCGGCGAGGGCACTGGCAGAAGCAGTAGCGCCAACGGCAGCGGCCGCGGCAGCGGCCGCGGCAGCGGGGACGTGCCCAGCAGCGCCTCCGTCTACGTTTCCTCGGGCAGCGCCGCCTCATCACACGCGCCACGCCGGGCACTCCCTCGAACAGCTCCCTCCCCCTCCCCCCGAGGCCAGGCCGCGCAGCTATCCACCGAACATGGCGCCGCAGTCGATTACTGGTGGCAGCTCCACTCAAGCGGCGTGACTGGGGCGAGGCTCGAGGCCGCCAGGCACGAAGCCGCGCGGCTGCAGATGGCTGCAAGTCGCTCGGTGGAGCATCGGCAGCATGGGCAGACGAGCCTGCGCACGTTCGTGCATCGGACGAGCCTTGGGAGCGGCGGCGGTGGCGGAGGGGGAGGCGGCGAGGGAGGCGGTGGCGTGGGATGCGGCGGCGGCGGCGGCGATGGCGGTGGAGGCAGCGTGCGTGCGGCAGGGCTGCATGGCGCTCAGCACGGCGCTCAGCTTCGGACGCTTCGAGCGATGCCTAACCCGAAGCGTCAGAAGCTGAGCGCCGTGCAGCCTCGATGGATGCATGATTCTGACGTAGCCATCGACTCTGACTCCACCGGAGGCCATGCCTCCGTCCAACGCAAGCGCAAGCTCACCGGCGGCGCCGCTGCTGCGCCGCTGAGCGTCACCGATGAGTCACGGGCTACTGTGGCGGGCGTGGCAGCGACAGGCGCGGCAGTGGCGACGGGGGATGGCATGCCTCCGCGCCTCTACCGACGTGTCAACGTCGTCCCTACCCGCGCCGCCACCGCCATCACCGCCGCCACCGCGGATGATGACGACACTAGCCCTCGCGCCGGTGTGGACGACGGCTATGCTCCCGAGGCGCACGACACGATTAGCCTTGAGGTCTTTGGCGCGCTGTGGCTGGCGCAGCGCCGCTTCGCCTTTGGTCTACACGTGGAGACGCCGTCGCGGCCGGATGCACCTCTCTGCCCGCCGTTCACGACCACCACCATCTGCGGTGTCGCGGTCACGTGGGATACTTGGGAGCCGCAGGCGCGGCCCGCGGCGCCGGCAGCGCACGAGGCAGGTAGTACGCTACCCACCCCAGTAGTGTACTACCTGCCTCTCGTTGCCGATTATGCTGGCGCGCGGCTCTCGTCCAGTGATGGAGGGCCGACGAGAGCAGAAGCAGCGGAGGCTGCAGAGGCGTGGCTGCTGGTGCACACCGCCATGCTCTCGGGCACGGCGCTCAAGGTGTGTGCCCGCAATTGCCTGTGGTCGCCTCTCACAAACCCCTGATGGCCCCTCACTGCCCCTGATGGCCTCTCACTGCCCCTGGTGGCTTTGACTGGGTACGTGTGCCCACCAGGTGGCCGATGGTCTCAAGCAGCAGTGTGCGCTGCTTCTCTCGCGCGGCGTCCACGTGGTCGCTCCCCTCTTCGACCCCTGCGTCGCCGAGTGGATGCTGTGCACGGACGCCAACCCGAGCACCCTCTCGACGCGCGCGATCGCCGCGTCGCGCTTCCCGCCCCTCCACCGCGCTCTCGAGATCGATGAACGGCGCGCGCGCGAGTGGCGGCAGCGGCAGCAGCGGGCTCGGCGGGAGGGCGGGGGCGTCGCAGCGGCAGCGCACGAGGTGGTGCTCGGCCGCGCGACTGTTCGTGATTTGCTCTCCCGTGTCGTCTTCCGCTGCTTAGCGATCTCGTCCAAGCTCGAGGACGAGCTTGCCATTAAGGCAATTGGGCGCAGCTGCGTTGAGCAGGAGATGGCTCTGCCGCTCGTGCTTGCACGCATGGAGCTGCAGGTTCGCGCCGAGCGCCTCTCTGATCGCCTTTCCGATCGAACCTCTGGTCGCCTCTCTGACTTACCGCCGTGTGCTTTGTCGCGCTGCTGCAGGGGTTTGCCGTTCGGCTTGACGTGTTTGCGTCCGAAGCTCACGCGATGACGCGCCGGCTGCATGCGCTCGAGACGGACGGTCGGCGGCTACTCGGCCACCCCTTCGAGTGGAGCTCATCCAAGGAAATCGGGCGCGTCCTCTTCGACGAGTTGCGGCTGGGCGAGGGACACGAGGCCACGATGCGCATCCAGCGCAAGCCGACCAAGTCGCGCCGGCAACCCGTAAGTGTGTGGGAGACGTCGACAGTGGCGCTGCGAAAGCTCGCGCGCCTACACCCTCTCCCTGAGATGATCATCGAGCACCGCAAGATCTCCGCCAATCTCCGGTTTGCGGCCAAGTCGGGCAGTAACGGTGTGCGGCATGGCGCGCAGCGCCTCGCTCTCGGCTCGGCGCCCATTGCCGCTGTTGCCGCCGCTCGTGTGGCCGCTGCCGACGACGACGAGGGGGGCGAGGACGAGGATGAATGCGGCAAGGATGGGCCTGCGGGGCGTGCCGCCAGTATCACTGGTGCCGGCCTCGACATGTTTGCGGAGGTGGCGCAGAGGGACGAGCATGCAGTGGTCGCTGCCGCGGCCGCCGCGAGCTCATCTCTCATTTTCAGTGCGAGCCAGGCCACCGCCGTGGGCACAAGCCATCGGGTACCGAGCCAATCCGAGCCGAGCCAGGCTTGGCCTGCCGCCGCCAGTCAGCTGGTTCCTCCAGCACCCGCTCTGCCCGTGCCCGTCCCCGTCCCCGTGCCGCCGCCGCCGCCGCCGCCGCCGCCGCCGCCGCCGCCGCACTCGGCGCCCACCACGGCGTGCGCCGTGTACTGCACCTTCGACCAGACGTCCACCGCCACCGGCCGTCTGACCACGACACGCCCTAACCTGCAGTGTCTGCCCAAGGCATGGCGCATGGTCCACGCGGCCACATACACGAGCGACTCGCTCCACGCCGAGCTGAGCAGCGCGCTCCTGCCGCCCCCGCTGCCGCCACGCACACCGCTGAGGGTTCAACGCCTCTCGGATGGGCGCTGGGTGGACGCGGAGCTCGTGGCGGTGCTCGAGCAGGTGGTGGCACAGCCGTACACGGCCAAGCAGCCCGACCTCACGCTGCGCCAGGTGTACGCGCGCCAGGGCGTGCTCTACTCAGATGCAGCCGCCGCGACCGTGCGCCAGGTGCGCGCGTGCGCCTTCTCATTGCATGCTGAGTGCCTCCGACATTGCATGCTAAGCGTCTCCCTCATCACATGCAGGTGCGCGTGCGCCTACTCTGCGACGTGCACGTCGGCGCTGCCGCCGCCGCGCCTCCGAGCCACGCAGACGACACAGATGATGAGGATGATGACCACGTGGCCGCCGCCGGCGCCTGCGGTGCGAGGGGCGCTCGCCCTCTCGGTTCAAAGGGCTCCGAAGCCACGGATCGGGTCTACGCGGCAGATCGGGTGTTCCGCGTCCATCTCTCCTCCTGCTCAACGCGCTGGGCAGATGAGCGGCTGCGCCCCCCGCCTGGAGCTCTCGTGCTCAGTGGCGGATACGAGGCGCCCGTCGACCTGCGCAAGGGCTTCGTGGCGCGCCCCGGCTGTGTGCTCATCTCGGCCGACTACGCGCAGGTGGAGCTGCGGGTGCTCGCCCACTTGGCGGCGGACCCGGCGCTGATCGCCGCGTTCGAGCAAGGGCCCGACCTCTTTCTGCAGCTCGCTGCGCGCCTCTTCACAGTCACGCCCGACGCGATCACGGCTGAGCTGCGAGACCGCGTCAAGGTGGTGACCTACGCGTCGCTCTACGGCGCGGGGACCGCGCACGTGATGCAGCTCGCGGAGGTGACGTACGAGACGGCCGCCAGCTACCTCGAGCTATGGCAGCGGTGCTTCCCCGGCGTGTACCGCTACCTGGAGCGCGTCAAGCGCGAGTGCCGCCTCAACCAGTACATCACAACGCTCTCGGGTCGCCGCCGTTACATCGTCGGCATCCGCGCCAAGGAGCCCAATCTCACTCGCGCCGCCGAGCGACAGGCCGTCAACTCTGTCGTGCAGGGCTCGGCCGCCGACCTCATCAAGCAGGCCATGCTCAACCTGGATCGTGAGCTCACGCCGCTCGATGCGCCCGCACACGGCGGCGGCGGCGCCACCGGCCGCCTTCTCCTTCAGATCCACGATGAGCTGCTCTTCGAGGTTGCGGCCGAACACGCGCCCGCGCTGCGCGCTCGCGTGCGCCGTGTCATGCAGGGCGTACGCACGCACGACGGCGCGCCGCTCCGAGTGCCGCTCCGTGTGCAGTTGAAGCAGGGCAGCTCGTGGGGAGAGCTCAAGGTAGTGGAAGACTGAATGAGTTTGAGAGCGCAGCAATGGAGTAGCCAATAACGACTGTCTACGTATAGTAAAGCTACGTGTCGACACTCCGAGCATCGGACCATATTGCTTCTCTGGTCTCATAGCCGCTCGTGCTCGTCGTCATCATCAGCAGCGTGCGGGGGGGGGGACGGGACTCGGGAGGCGGCGGCGGGCGCCGCGGGGCTGCCTCGACGACCCTCGACCGACGTCCCGTCCGGGACGGTCCGACCGTGACGGTGTCGTGCCTCGTGCCCCGTCCGCTACGCGTTAAACTCGAACAACCTTAATGGCTTTGCACAACCTTACGTCGATCAACTCCCACCAAGACCAACCAAGTCGGACGTGGATACACGAGCCACCCCGGCAGTGTGCCCCGACCGGACCCGACCTATAATGCGCTTTGTTGCCCATCCGGCATGCGGCGCAACCATGGAATTGGCCCTATGCCGCATGTGAGTACACCAACTGGTACACCGCGCGGAGGTGCATGCCACCCGCCGTTCGCCATATTGCCCCCCCCCGGTCGGCATCGCCGTGCCACGGACCCGATCTCAATGTACACAGGTGCACCGGCTGTACCGAGTCACAGCTTACACCTCCCATCTGTACAGACAGCCACGCACGAAGGCGCCGTTGTTCGTTGGGCGTCAGTGCGCCCTATCCATGACCGTGCATCACGCATGCCTTCACGAGCATAGGGTCTCGACACCTGCGTGCCACCCTGTGCATGCACCCCGCCGAACTCCATTCGGTCTTTGTGAGCTTCCTCAGCCCGTGTTTTGGATGCCGGCGGCGATGCCCTGCACAGTGACCTTCATGGCGTCGGTGAGCGCCTCGAGGTCGGACGAGCCCGCCTTGAGCCGGGACATCACCTCGCCCTGCACCGCATGCAGCGTCAAGAGGTACGGCCGGCGCAGCGCAAACGCAAGCTTCGTGTTCGGGTGGTTCTCCAGCAACACGGTGTGCCCCGCAACAGTCGAGACGGCCGTCATGGCCTGCTCGAGGCCTGCACGGAGCTGGTTGCCCAGAGCCTGCAGCTCAGGCGTGCACAGCTTCGCATCGTAGTACGCGGAGACGGCCGGATCTGCTTTCGAGAGCTCCAGCTCCACGAGATCGATCAGGCCGGTAAAGAAGGGCCATGTTTGATAAGCCTCCTGGAGCTCTGCGAGACCGCCGCTCGCAATCTTCTCGGCGATTGCCTGGCCGCCGCCGAGCCAGACGGGTAGGTGGAGCCTCGTCTGTGTCCACGCAAAGTTCCACGGGATCGCACGCAGCTGATCGATGCCGCCGCCTGCCTTGCGCTTGGCGGGGCGTGAACCCAAGTTCATCTCGGCGAGCGCCGAGGTGGGCGTGGCCGCATGGAAGTAGGCCGGGAAGATGTCGGCCGGCGACTCGTACACGGTGGCACGGAAAATCTTGGCCGACACGTCCGCAAGCTCCTTCATGAGTTGGCGCTGCGAGGGCGTCGGCAGCGGCGGCGGTGCCACCGTGTGCTCGAGCACCGAGATCGCGTAACGCTGGAAGGTATGCGTGGCAACCTCCTTGGACGCGAGAAAGGCCTGAATCTGCTCGCCCTGCACGGTGACACGGTACGCGCCCTTGACGGAGCCAGCGGGCTGCGAGAGCAGGTTGAGGTGCAGCGGGCCACCACCACGACCAATCGAGCCGCCACGCCCGTGGAAAAAGTTGAGCTTGACGCCCGACTCTTCGCCGATCGTCATCAGCTTCTCCATGGCCACGTGCAACTCCCACAGCGAGGCGAACTTGCCGGCGTCCTTGGAGGAGTCCGAGTAGCCGAGCATCACCTCGTGCTTCCCCGCGATGACGCTCTTGTACGGGGCCACCTGGAGCAAGCGCTTCATGACAGGGGGCGCGTTGAGAAGATCGTCACGAGTCTCGAAGAGGGGCGCGACGCGCATCGGCGACTTGACTCCGCACTTTTCCTGGAGCAGGCGGACCGCGAGCACGTCCGACGCGTAGTGCGACATCGAGATGCAGTACGCGCCCATGCACTCGGTGGGCAGCTTGGCGAGCATGTGGAAGACGTCGAGCACCTCGCACACGTTCACGTTCCGGGTGGCCGGGTCGGGGAAGAGCACGTCGTTCGTCGGGATGAGCGGCCGTTTGGAGAGCAGTTCCGATTCGAGCCAGGCGATCTTCTTCTCCTCGTCCCACTCTCGATAGCTGCCCAAGTCGAGGAAGCGGGTGATCGCATCGAGCGCCTCCGCGTGCCGATCCGACTCCTGTCGCACGTCTAGGCGCGCCATCGAGATGCCAAATGAGCGCACGCGACGTATGAGGTCGAGCAGCGTGCCGGAGGCAAGCACGCGGTCGCCACAGGCCACGAGCGAGCGATGCATGAGCTCGAGCGGTTCGAGAAGCTCCTTGGAGGAGGTGTACACGTCGGCATCCAAGGCGATCTCATCCTCGGTCTTCTTGCCCATGTACAGGTCCTCCATCTGGACACGGCTCTTGTACAGTCGCCGGCGGATGGCCATCAGAAGGATGCGATACGGCTCATCATCCGGGCAGCCACTCTGGAAGTTGAGCTGCACGCCGTAGTCGGCCTCCTGGGTGAAGACCTTCTTGCGCGGCGCACCCGGCTCGAGCACGCCCGTTATCTTCTCCACCTCGTCGCGCATCTCACTCGAGATCGGGCCCGTGTGCGAGAGCTCGAAGAGCAGCTTCTCGATATCCTCGGCGAACAGCTTGGCTGCACGCGAGCGCATCAGGGCGACGACCTGACGCGTGACGACCGCGGTCACGTTGGGGTTGCCGTCGCGGTCGCCGCCCATCCAAGTCGAGACGCGGATCAGGCACGCCTCAGTTGGGATCGGAGGCAGCCCCAGACGTGCAAGGGAGCGATCCAGCCGGCGGTAGTGCTCGGGCACAGCCTCCCAGCACGAGTCTTCGATGACCATCATACCGTTGCGCGCCTCGCCCTCAGGGGTCGGCTTGGAGCGACGGACATTCGAGGTACGCCATGCGGCGAGCTGCTCGGCGCTGATCTTGTCCTTGATGTCCGCGATCTCACCCGGCGTGAGCGTCGTGCGCTTCTCGTACTCGCCGAGCAGCTCGACGATCCGCTGCTGCTTCTTGAGGATCGTGCGCCGCTGCGCCTCGGTGGGATGTGCCGTGAGTACGAGCTCAACATCCTGCTTGAGGATGGCGTCGCGGATCTCGGTTGGCGAGATCCCCTTGGCAAGCAGCCCGTCGAAGCACCCCTTGAACGTGGGAATGCCCACGACAGCGGCCGCAGTACGGTCGACTACGAAGCCGGCGTCGGCGCGCAGGTTGGCCTTCCAGCTGCGCACCGACTGCTGCAGGCCGGCGAGGTTGGCGTGGCACATGAGCTCTCCGAAGAACTGCGCCGAGCTCAGCAACGTCTGTGGCGACATGACCTGCACCTTCTCGACGATCGTGGCGAGGTCCTCCAGGCCCGCCGCCGGCCCCATCGCCTCCACATCTGACAGGAGCGTCATGACATCCGTGGAGAGGCGCGGGGCGCCGCCGAGGCCGACGCCGAGGCCAGCATCGCGCTCCAAGTCGAGGGTGACGCCGGAAGGGGTGCTGGGCAGGTCAGGCCCGATGGCGTCGAGCAGGAGCTCGCGCATGAGTGCCATGTCGGCCGCTATCTTGTCCGCGGCCTTCTTGTTGCCATGCGTGTCAGCACGGGAGACCGCATCGGAATTCAATGCCAACATGGACGAGGAATCCGCCTTTTTCATAATTTGGCAATGGGTGTCTGCCGGAGGCGGGCGGGCAGGACGCGTGAGCACAGCCGCGAACGCGCGAGAGCCGTGGGCTGCCTATTGGGCGCGCAGGGCAGGGTACGTGTGCTGCAGCGGCCATGCGAGCGAGTGGTGCGTCGCGAGACCTGGGTTGTCGAAGAGGGGAACAAGACGAGCAGCCGACGTCGCAGGAGATGCAATCGCGTCTCGGCAGGGTCTCAATGGCAGGGTCTCTCAGTCCGCAGTCGCGGGGTCGGAAGAATCTCTTTTATGGACCTCGCCAGACCCGAAAGGCCGGGGGCGCCAGTCCCGCAGTCCGTGTCCGGATGTCCCGACGCCCACACGCCGAACCCAATGTGTACACGCGCCCAACCCTCGCTGTCCGCTGAGTCGACATGATAACACAATCGCAGCACATCATATCGCAGGTTGATCATCCACGCTTCTGCCGTGGAGTAAGCCATTCACCATGCCGTGGACTAAGCCACTAACCATGCCACCGGCACGCACGAGGGGGGCGCTGGTGAGCAAGTGCCCAGCGCGTCCAAAAGCCAAAAGCGAAGCCGCGCCGTCTCTCGTCCTACTGACGTCCTAGAGGGGGGATCTCGAGCAGATCTATCTCGACATCAATGCTCATCGGGATTCGGGGGACTCAATACCCTTGCGTCGGGTAGACGACCCCCTGCGAGTACCCGTTCATGGGCGGGTAGGAGCCGCTCTGCGGCGGTGGGTAGACGCCCCCCTGCGAGTACCCGTTCATGGGCGGGTAGGAGCCGCCCTGCGGCGGCGGGTAATACCCGCCCTGAGGGTACCCCTGCCCCTGGCCGTACTGGCCGTACTGGCCGTACTGGCCGTACTGGCCGTACTGGCCGTATGGCTGCAGCTGCGCGATCCCCGTGCCATACTTGCCTGCCCTTCGGGCGCGGCGTTCGGCAGCTTCCCTGTTCTCACGCTCCAGGTCGCCGTTGGCGAAGTAGCCCTGCTGGCCGTAACTGCCATAGCCGCCGTAGCCGCCGTAGCCCTGCTGGCTGATGCCGCCCATCTGCCCGTATCCCTGCACGCCGTAGCCCTGCTGGCTGAAGCCGCCCATCTGGACATTCTGCTGTCCCCCGTAGCCGCCCGCCTGTGGGTAAGCGGGGTACGGCGTCTGGGCGTACTGTGCGACAACCTTGATCGTGCGCACGACCGGTGCCCTCAGCGTCGCCGCGGGAGTCGGCATGAGCGCCGTCACCCCGAGGAGGGCGAACGCTAAAATGACGAGGCGCATGGGCACTCCGGCCATGGACGACCGGGAATCTTGTGGCCGTCGCGAAGCCTTCGGAGGATCATCGACGAAACCGACGGTTACATTACGTCCGCTGAACGCTGAGCGCTCGCTGCGCTGGCTCGTGCTTGCTCGTGCCGTCGCTTGATACACACCGCCCGGCTACCGCCCGGCCAAGGTGAGTGAGGTCCGCTTTCTATGCGTGTGGATTTTGTGTATTGTGTTCGCTTTCGACTGCTTGGGCCTTGGCGGCGGGTCAATCGGTTTGCCCATGATTGTTGCGCGTGCGTCCGTGCGGAACGGTGCCGGTTTTGATCGTCCGTGTGTGTGAACCGTATGTTGTGAACATGAAGCCGTCCACTCCTCATGACTCCTGTATGTGTTGTGTATGTGTGTCCGACACGGTCCACACGCCAGTCAGGCGAGGTGGCTGCACGGGCTCAGACCCGGGGTTGACCCTGGGTACATGGTGTGGAATCGTGAGCCGTAGTTCACACCCCACACTGCCCCAAGGAGCGAGCCAGGGGTGGGTCGTCGTCAGGCAAGGGGCTTGGCCAAGCCCCTTGTCGTCAGTCCGGCGCCGCAGCGCCGGCCAGGAGTTCATCATGATGCTCCTCACAATGGCCTGCCTCGCGTACGAACCAGGTATGCCTTGGCTACAGCAGCTCGATGGCGGGCACGTAGGGCTCCTGCGAGATGCGGGCGTCCAAGATGCTGCGATTGTCGACTCCGTGTGGCAGTGCAAACGCCTCATTGAGGCAAATATGAATTGGACGAGCTTTGGTAGTGATTGGAAAAACGCGCTCACGCTGCCTACCCGCTATCACGAGCACTCGCAACTCTGGCGAAGCATCCGCGGACAGCTGCAGGGCCGTCTCTCAAAGACGTCCAAAGTCAGCGGCCCGGACATGATGCTGCTGTTTCTCGTAGTTCATTCGCTTCAGCCGCAGGTGTCCGGTGAGACTGGGTTTGCGTCTGGCAGTTCTGCAGTTGCAATCATGTCAGCGTTGCCGCAGAATGCCACGCACATCGCCATGGACCCCTTTCAGCCCGCCTATGCGACCGACGGGCTACGGAGCGTGGCAAGCCTTGCCAAGATGGCCGCCGACTCCCCTCGGTTTGTGCACGTCAACGAGACCGCCGCCCTTGCGCTGGCGTGGCTGGGCAAGCAGCGCCAGTGCTTCGACTTCTTCTTCATGGATGACGGCCACAAGCTGGACGACAACATCATCGAGCTCAAACTCGTCAGCCAGCTGCTCGCTATCGGTGGGGTGCTGCTGCTGCACGACTTATGGATGCCATCAGTGCAAAAGACCATCAGCTTCATCCGGACGAACCTGCAGGACTCGCTGCAGCTGATTCCGAACGGAATCTCGGGCAATATACAGATTGTCGTAAAGAAGGCGCCAGACCTGCGTAAATGGAACCACTACCATAACTTCTAGCGCTGAGCGGGCGCCGGCGCGTGACGGCGGCGGGGGTGATGCTGCACTGATGTGGTTCAATTTAACGAATAAAACAAGTAGGTTGTTTTTTTCGAGTCGTTTCGACCGCGCGGTTAGGAAGGTCGGAGTGTAACCAGAACCCAAAGTGACAGACCACCTCCGCAGACGACGGAAGTGCAGCCACCACGCACGCTCACGCCCCGTGCACCACGCCACCACCCTCCACCCTGGTGGACCCTGCAGCTGCACGTCCGTCATAGTCCACTGTCACGTGCAGTGTGACGGAAGCCCCTCACACTGACGCAAAACCGTCACGCGCGCTCAAAATGTGAGGGAAATCCGATAAGTTGGGATTGTGAAGTGGGCGCTTTATAAAAGGCAAGCTCGAGCGATGCGAAGCCGAGCTCTGCAGACGTCGCCGCCTAGCTCGCCATGCCCTTCTCTCAACATGACTGGGCCAAAGCGGAGATGCATCGCCTCCTAACCTCCACGCGGAAAATACTCGACGCCGACGTGATAAAGGCCAGCGTTCGCCGATCATCGGTGCTCCTTAGGGCTGCCGATGTGCTGTCCAACGTCATGCAGGACCCGAGGATCCCAGAGTCGCTGAGGGCATATCTCTCGGACAAGATCCGGGATGACGCACCTAAAGATGCGGCCGCAACGGCACGGGTGGTCGCGTGGCTCGACGCAAACGCTCATGAGCTCAACAAGTGCAAGAGCGACCTGGCGAGGCTTACGGCCGTCACCCACGTCGTTGGCCCGTCTCCGGACGAGGAGGCGACGGTGGATGCCGAACTGGTCGCAGCGTGCCAAGCTGATCTTAAGCGTGCTCGACGCCTCTTGGCGAGCGCATCACGCAAGAGAGGAGGGATGGTAAACGGCAAGCGGCCGCGACCATCCTTCACGGCGCCACCCCGATGCCGGAGGCTCGTCGTCGTGCCTCCGCCCCCTCCTCTGCAGCTGCCTCCGGGATGGGAGCAGCGGTTTGATGAGAGGAGCAAGAACATCTTCTTCGTGGACCACAACACGTGCACGACCAGCTGGGAAGACCCTCGCACCGCCAAACCCAGGCCGGCCGCGGCCGACGACGCCGACGCCGACGACTACCCACCGCTGCGCGATCCGGAGCGTGAACGTGAACGCGACTACCCGCCGCCGCGCGATCCTCGTGACGACCCTTACGGTCGCGACCCATATGATCGTCCGCCGCCGCCGCGCGACCCTCGTGACCTTTCCCCGCGCGACCCCTACGACCGACCGGCCTGGGTTTGGCGTGGGTTTGGCTACGACCGTCCTGAGAGAGAGAGAGAGAGAGATCTCTCTCACTCACTCACTCTCGCTCTCTCACACGCCACGTGGAGAGAGCCGGAGTGGTGGAGCACCGTTCGCTTCCCGGCTCCACCACATCAGCCGAAGAAGTACGAGTGACCGGCAATCTGATTCAGGACTGATGAATCGCCAATGGCTATCCAGCCTGCTAAGTTCCATCCCGCGTCCCGCATCCAGCTTCCAGGGACTTGGACGCATGGTCGGCGTGTGTTGCGTGTTGGCGTGATCAGCGGGGGTGAGACCGCGAGACGAGAGTAGGTACATACAGCTGAGGGGCGCGGCCGCGGAGGCGCGGGGCTACGCGCGGGGGCCGCCAGCCCGTAAGAACGAAGCGTAAGTCGTTACGTCGCCGGACCGAACATGCGGACCGCCGAAATACAGTATACACGTGTGCGGCGTTCGATAATTATATAAGTGATCACTGTATTTATACGGGGTGTGAAAAAGCTTCTCGTTGAATCTTGAAAGCCTTGGACAGAGAGACGAGAGAGGGTGATAGCATACTATCATACCCGCGAAAACGCTGGGAGGCAGCGCTGAGCCGTCGGTGTACAGAGAGTCAACAGCGGTGTCCACGTGTGACAGCGTCCTCCACGTGCGCTCCCCCTCGCGCGTTACTCGCGCGCCCCGTCGGAGGAGGCAACGCTCCAGGATCATCAGCCGAGCAGCTCGACGCGGAAGTGCGGCACCGCCGAGAGCATCTGCTGGAGCACATTTGTCTCGCCCACCTCATGGACGCGCAGAGGCGCCATGAACAGTGGCGAGAAGGGCACACAGCACAGCGTGGTGAGCGCTGCCCGCAGCTTCGGCGCTTCGCGCACCCAGCGGGGCGCTCGGACGCCGAGCGCAGTGAGCACAGTCTCCAGGGTGCAGATGATGCCCTGGGTCAGGAAGAAGAGCAAGTTGCTCCCAAACGCTCGGCCGCCCGACGCGGCCATGAAGGCATATTCGTGGAACAGGCCGGAGACGACGAAGGCTGCGAGGGCGCACAAGCCAGTAGGCGTCTTGCGCGCGCGGAGTGGCGAGAAGATGGATCTGTGGAAGAGGCCGCGTATGAGCAGGTTCCAGCGGCGCGACCAAAAGTCGACCGGCGACTGCGAGGCGAACATCGGGTTGCGGAAGAAGGTCTGCGGGCGCAGGCCAAACGAGTTGAGCACGAGCGCGTTCCCTTCTCCGGTGATCATCAGGCAGACATAGATGATCCATACGGCAGCATAGACACGGATCGCATAGAGGAGGGACGGGGCCGCGGCGACGAGCGCCTCGGGCGGCTCGTGCGCGTGCGCCGACGCGAGCGCCATGTAGCCCGCCAGCACGAGCATCACCTTGCGGATGGTGGCGGGAAGCTCGGAGGGCGGCGCCACCTCGTTTGAATGCTGGTCGCCGCGGTACTCGACGAGGATGAGAAGGTGGAGAAGGAGGGTGCGCGGCGAGGCGACAACGGCGGGACGCGCCGTGCCACCCACGATGTCGAGCACCTTCCAGTAGCTCACCCACAGCATGAGCGCACACCCCATCTTGGGCAGACCGTAGCTCGACTCGAGCAAGAATGGCAAGGGCAGCGCAAGCGCGCCGAGCACAACGGAGAGTGCGCCGCTCGCGGCGTTGCCGCGGCCCGCAAGGAGTATCGCGGTGTGCGTGCACGCGATGGCGAACGAGAGGGAGGCGAAGACGCCCAGCTCGAGCAGCAGCGACAGGTTAGGAGGCACGAAGTGCACCTGCATGCTGTCGCCGCCGAGGGTGAGCGCAATCGTCTTGGGCAGCTGGACGTTCTCCTCGAACAGGCGGACGAGCGTGCTCACGTCCGAGGCGGCGGCCGCACTCAGTGCGAGCATAGCGACGGCCGTGGATAGATAGAGCCCGGTGTGTTCTACTGGCTCCTCTTTGAGGGGTGCGAGAACCGTGACGCTGCCTTCCGGTTTCGGCTCATCGACGAATGACGTCATCGATGGGACTCGAGACATGGCGTCGGCCTGCGACGGCGTGGCATCAATGCTGGCGGTGTTGGGGCTCGGAGGGGCCGCCGCTGTGGCATCCATGTCGGGCGGGTCCTCTTTCGTGCGCAAGGCGCGCGGCATTCGCAGATGAATCAGACGATTCCCGTCCGAATCTTCCTATTTTGTGTAACGATGAAGTTCCGAAGTTTCTCAGACCTGAAGCACGCGGGGACCTGAAGCACGCGGGGCCCTGCCGTGCTGAACCGAAAGTCGGTGTTTGCTGCCTTCCCCCCCTCCCGGAGCGCGCCTCAGCTCCTTCCACGTGGTCTCCCCACGCAGTCGCGCTCCGGCTGATAGTGAGTCAGATAGCATAATACTCCCGGAGCGCGGAGGAAGCCACCGCTGCACGAGGCGGCGCACTCGCGCTCACGCCTTAAGCGGTCACCGAGCCGCCGATGTCGATGGACACTTGCACGGAGCGGGTGCCGCGAGGTGAGGGCTCCGGCTCGAGGAGCATGCGCGCGGCCTCCTCTTCGGTGCTCATGGCCACCGCCTTCGAGAGCAGCTCGTTGTAGTACGATGGGTCCAGTGGAGCGCCCGGGTAACGCAGCCAGTTCTCACCGACCACCCTGCGGTTAGTGACGAACCCGAAGAAGAAGCGTCCGACCTGCGCGGCGCGCGTCTCTGTCTCATCGAGGAGCGCCTGCAGCGGCCGCTCCCAATGCGCCACCTGCGACGCGAATGCCGACCTCTCGTGCCCCCACGTTAGGAAAAGCCGGTGGCGCACCCCCGAGGGCAGCGCCGAGACGGGCACCGTCTTCCCGCCGCCCACCGACCCCTCCGAGTCGAGGAGAGTCACAGGCGTGCTGAGGTCGGCGAGGCCCGTGTCGCCGATCGTGTGCGCGCACTGTGGCGTCAGCAGCACGCTTGAGCTCGGCCCGAGGAGCAGCACGTCCTGGGAATCGTGTCCGCGGATCTGCGACTCCTGCTCCGTGAATGGGAAGATGCGTGAGAAGACGGCCCATTTCTCGTGCATGTAGTGGATGGCGACGTCGCCGATCTTGTCGGCCCAGCCCGAGGCGCCCGGGTACCCGAAGCTCGTCACGCCGTTCTGGTGGTGCGCGAGCGCGTCGTCGTGGTCGAGGACCATCGTCACACTCCGGTAGCGGCAGCCCGAGATTCTCTTGAACTCGATCCAACCTGGTACATCGCGGAAGAGGAGCGCGTTCGAGCCCTCTTGCTCGTACGAGTGACGCTCCGCGTGAAAGCCCTGCTTGATGATCCCACCCGCCTTCACGATCTGCTTGAGCTTCTTGAACCCCTTATGGGCAGGCTCCTCTTTTTCATCTTTTGACGTTGCTACATGCACTGGCGCCGGCCCCTCTGACTTGTGCTCCTGCTCCTCCGCCCCGCCGTAGTCATCCAGCTCGGCGAGCGCGGCGAGCAGATCGGCGTCATCGGCGAATGCTGAGGCCGCGGCCGATTTCGAACGCAAGAGTTGCGATGGCATCTCTTTCGACTCTGATGTAGTGCTGGGGCTGGCTTTAGTGACGGGCGCGACGTGTGTCTGCCGCGGCGGCAGATACGCCTTGCTATCACGCTTGCCCTTACGCTCCTCCGAGGATGCTAAAGCCCCCGTGGATGTACTGATTGGCGCCGGCCGACGGCCGGGATGGAGGCAGTACTGAGGCAGTACGAAAAAGAGAGGTCTTATCGGAGTTGGCGAACTCGGCGTGTGAATGGCTGTCGGCACATTGGCTGTGAAAGTTCCGGTTGATTGTTGTTTCGGTGTATCTTATCCATAGGCTGTGAATGGATATGAAACCATGTAGAGCGAAAACGCGCCTTGTCGGCACACGACGACTGGTTTCCCGCGGTATTCGCAAAACTACTGTATCCGGATACTGCCCTCTCGCCGTGCCAGGGATGCCGAGCTACGAAGAGACACAGACGTTCACGGTCCTGGACATCGATGCGAGCAAGGCGGGCGAGAGCACGACGCTCGCCGCCTTCCGTGCGGGCAAGCCCCTCGTCCTCGACTTCTGGCACACCCGCTGCACAAAGTGCCCCACCGCCATCTCCAAGCTCGATACGATCGCGCCCAAGCACCCAGACGTGACGTTCGCGGCGTGCGCGCTCTCGCTGGGTTCGGAGACCGAGGGCACACAGGAGCAGGTTCTCGACCTGCTCGAAGGGCAGTGGGAGAACCTCAGGCACATGTACATGACTGTCGCCGAGAAGGAGGCTGCGAAGACACAGTTTGGCTTCACACAGCTGCCGTTCGCCGTTGTCTTCGGCGCGGACGGCACCATCCTATTCAGCGGCGACCCGCAGGGCATCGACTTCGCCACCGTCTTCGCTCCCAAACCCGTCGCCGCTGCTGTCGCTGCGGCGCCCAATGCGGAGCAGCAGCTCTCGGCCGACCTCGCGTCGAAGGCGAGCGTGTGCGCTAAAGAAGCGCCGCCGCTCCAGCCGCTGGGCGAGGCCAATCGCGCGCCCGTGGTGCTCGGCTTCGGCAACGCTGACGAGGACTTTTGAGTATGTCCTCGAGGCATGAGGCAAGAAGAAGTGACCACGACCGCCGCGGAGCCCTTCTGAGCGCAGCACTGACGTCTTACGGTCTGAGCGTTATACGTTCGTCGAGTCCAAGTGCGGGTCTCGGCACACGGACAGCCAGGTATCGATCTCGTGTTTCACGTTCAAAACGTACTCAAAACGAGCGGCGGAGATACCTGACTCGCTCTCCCCGACCTTTTCCTGAGCCCGCGCGCCGCGGGTGGACGAAGCTGCCGATGCAACGGCGTACATGTAACGTGATCGGCGCGGTACCGTGACCTCCCGTCGATTCTCGGAGTTGCGCGACGCTTAAATCCGGCCACACCTCTCCATTCATGATGTGATTGTGCGGCCGTGGCCCTCGTGCTTGGGGGTCCGGAGTTTGCGCGTCGTGTTGAACGGCAACAGCAACGGCCATCCCCCCGTTCAAAGCGATCGAGTCCCTCGAATGCGCGTTGTGTTGCACAGCACGCCATTTCTAGGAAGCCGGATCTCACGCAGGCGCGGATGGCGAGTGCAGATCAATTGACACCGCTGGACGCAGAGGCAGTAGATGCCCGCCTTGAGTGCAGCGTCTGCCTCCGCCTGCTGCACGAGCCGGCGACGCTGGCGTGCGGTCATTCTTTCTGCCGGCGCTGCCTGTCCCAGTGTATGCAGCGCGCACGCAAGTGCCCAACATGCCGGTGCGACATCGAGGCGCAGCCCGCTGAGTCGATTGCGCTGTCGCAGGCGTTGCGGCTGCTGCATCCGCGCGAGGCAGCGGAGCGCGCACGCGAGGAGGTGGCATTGCCGCCGCAGCTGCAGCTCGCGGGCTTGCGCTCGCTGCCGCTCTTCGTTCTCGAGCCGCTGCTGCCAGCACAGACGATCCATCTGCACGTCTTCGAGCCGCGCTACATCCGGCTGACGCAGCGCGCACTCACGGAGGCTTCCCTCGAGAAGCGCTTTGGCATGGTCGCGATCTCGCACCGCGGGATGAGCCCCGTCGGCGTGACCGTTCGCATTATAAACTGGACTGAGGTGGCCGGTGGCCGCTACTTCCTGACAGTTGTGGGCGAGCGGCGCTTCCGCATCCTGCGCACGTGGGACGTGGACGGGTACCGCAATGCGGAGGTGGCGTGGGTGAATGACGCGGAGCCCGAGCGGGTCGACCCACCGACGGCCGAAGTGGCCGAGAACTCCCTCGCCGACGCGGCCGCCGCCACCGAGCGTGCCGCGCTGCCGCGACGGCTCATGGTACGCGAGTGCAAGGCAGCCATTGGCGAGTGGACAGCCGCAGTGATGCAGGGGTGGGAGCGTCGTACTGGGCAGCTCGACGCCCTGCTGCGCGAGCTCGGCCCTGCTCCAGACGGCGACACGCTCGAGGGTGCCGAGATGCTGGGGCTCTGGTGCGCGGCGCTCATTAACCCGCTTCCGCCACTTGGGGTCGCACCCGAGATCCGGCTGCAGGCCCTCGAGTGCACCGACTCGGTCGAGCGTCTTCGGCTGGTCCTCGTGGCTGCGGAAAGCTCACTCCAGCACATGCGCGCGCCACGCTCGAGCCTCTTTGGCGGCCGCCTCTTTCGGCTGCTTAGTTGGCGCATCGGCGCTCTCGGCGACTACCCGCATGCATTCCCCTTTCTGGCGGTCGTGGGCGTGCTCGTGCTCAAGTGGGCTGTGCTGGAGTCCGAGGGCGCAAATTGGAGTTGGAGTCCGGAGAGCGATTCGGTCGTGGTGGAAGCGGGGACGGTGATGGAGGAAGCGGCGAGGCTTCGACCTTCGGGCTTGAGCAGCATGGTTGCAAGCATGCCACGCCGGGTCGTCATGGTGCTCGCGCGCGTATGGTAGCTTGCTGCGAGTCGCGAGTGTGGAGAACTATCACAGCGCGAGCAAAGCTCGTCGCTCAACTGTCGTCTTCCTGCGTCGTCTCGTATCGCGACGTATGCGCGACACTGCAGTCTGCACACGGCTCACTGATTGTACCGTAAAGACGTTCACAAAATCAGGACTTCTAGTAGCTTTCGGAAACATGAGTGAGGAGGATGGTGGTGTAATTCACAGTCAAAGGTTTATTCACAGCCAATGTTCACACGAGTTGATCAGGGAGCCCCCCTCCCAAGGGCCCAGCCTGCAGGCCCAGCCGGGGCGGGATGCGAAAAGGCGCGGCCATCTGCATCCATCCGCGAGACGTCGTAAAGGAGCCTGCACGCGTGCGGCTGCGCGTTGTGTGCGTGCCGCAGGCTGGCATGGGTGCATGGGCCTTCCACGGCTGGCAGGAACATTTCCGACCCGAGGTGGAGATTTTTCCTGTTGAGATCCCGGGCCGCAACTCGCGAATGACTGAGCCCAAGCCGACAACAATGGGAGAGCTCGTCAAGAACCTCTTCGCCGACCTCGAAGCGTGTGGCACCTTCAACAAGCCTTATGTCCTGCTCGGTCACAGCCTCGGAGCGCTTGTCGCCTACGAGCTCGTGGCGGAGGTGCTCCGCAAGGGCGTGCGCGAGCCCTCGCTCTTCATCGCGTCGGGCGCGCGCGCGCCGCACCTTGCGGCCCTTGAGCACGACGCCGACGTGCTGCAGCCGGCCATTTCCGAGCTCTCCGATTCGGAATTCTGGAGGCACTTTGAGCGCCGGTATGGGCGCAACCCTGACCTCGCCTCCCCGGACATACAGGCCATGGTGCTGCCACTGCTGCGGACCGACTTTGGGATCCTCGAGACATACAGGCCCAGCCGCGCCGCCGCGCCGCTTCCGTGCTCGCTCGTCGCCTGCTGCGCCCGTGACGACGCGCGGCTCAAGCCGGGCCAGCTTGAAGCGTGGGCAGCGTACGCCGCCGACGGTCAGTTTCGTGAGCAGACCTTTGAGGTGACGCCTCTGCCGTGGTCGACGCCCCATCGGTACCTCATCGAATCACCGAGCAGCTTCCAGACGTTTCTCGCGCGCGAGTGCGACGAGCTGCTCAGTGATTTGGCGTTCCTCGTCGCCACATAGCCGCGTGCCTGCGGTTGACTGTTGTGCGGGCTGACGCGCGGGGGTCGGCGGCACGTCAGTGAGTCTTGCGAGTCTGAGTGACAGTGATTGTCGAATCCTGAACAACACCTACCACAGCGCGTACGCAGCTGCGTGTTACCTACGCAGCTACCTGTACACACGGTCCAGAACGCGTGATTCGGGCCTTCCTCCGCGGCCGCGCTCGGCCGTTCCGGATCTCGGTGCACGGTGTCCAGTGTGCACGCGAGCCCGAGCTGCGGGAAGCCCGCACCACGCACACGCGTGTACGTTTCATCACGTCGGCGCGCCGTGGACCGGGGCCGGGCGTCCGTGTGATGAAGACCGCCGGTGACCTCTCAAGCGCCCAAGACGGCGCCCTCCGGAGCCGCGATGGCGTGCCCATGGCAACGGTCCACCGAGCGCGATGGCCCTCACCGACCAGACGAGCAAGCCCGCCACGAACATCCCGAGTGGCGCCTGAAGCTTCACGAGCTCCCGTGCCGAAACGGCGAGCGCCGCATCCATCGCGTGCCCCACTGGTGACCCACGGATGGCATCGCCGATGGCGGCCGCCGCCATGGCTCCGGGCGTCTCGGCCACCGCGCCCACAGCAGTCCGCAGAGCCTGCAGCCCATCCTGCAACCCATGCTGCAACCCTGGGGGGCCTGAACGCACACTGGCCGCATGCTCTCGCAGCGCCACCAGCGCCTCGTCGGGAGTGCTCACGCAACGTCGCAGGTAGCTCGCCTGACCATCCTGACGCAGCTGCGGCAGCGCCCATAGCAGCGCCACGCCAGGGCAAGTCAGCAGCTCGGCAGGTAGGGTGGTGCATCTAGAGTGGAGCACGCGTGCACACTGGAGGGCGGGGCTGCCTGCCGCGCTGGCCACGCGCGCCGCCGTGCGCAGCGCCTTGGATGCCGAGGGCAGCACGAGCGCCAACGCGAGCCGTGGAGTGCCCCCTGCGGTGGATAGAAGCCCGTGGAGCTGGGCCGAGGTGCATACGCTAGGCAGCTCTGGAAGTGAGTCCACAGCTGCGTCGACCAGCTCGGTGGCATTGAGTGGCGCAGCAAAATGGCGCGCGCCCGCTGCCGCGGTGATCAGGACCGCCGCGGGAAGGTCCATGCTGCCGCCGGGCATCAAGCTGCGAGCGAGCTGTGGCTCGGCCTCGACGTCCAGCGCGGCAACGTGCACAGCTCCACGCAGCTGCCGGCGCACCTCGAGCATCGCAGGTGCGGAGCGTGCTGCTCGTGGTGAGCCTCCGAGATGCAAGAAGAGCAGCGCGGTGCGGCCACGACGCAAATGTTCGTGCAGTGCGCCGACTGAGTGGCGCCGTAAGTAAGGCATGCCGCTCGCCCAGCGAAACGAACGCGATTGCGCGGAGCCTAGAACGATGGACCGCACCATCGCGAGCGGCCCACGCCGTCGGTGCTTCATCTCGCCATCCGCCTCACGTTGCATGTCGTACTCGCGTCGCCTCTCCATGTCACCAATGATGTCCCATGCACAATTGATCGCCGCGAGCCTGGCGGTGGCCGAGGCCTCGGAGCTCTTGTCCGGGTGATGTTTCAGTGCGAGGGCACGGTATGCGCGCTTGATGTCGGCGGTCTCAGCATCGGGAGCGACTCCCAAAGTCTTGTAGTGGTCAGGTAACTTGGGAGGCATGATAAGTGGGAGCCGTCGAGACGCACATCCTGGGTGCCCGACACACCCACGCGACGTCCGCGGTCGAGGTGTGAAGCGTCACCGCCGACAATGAACCAAATTGTTCGTGCAGGTCTGTGTCTCTTCCTTTTACAAAAACACTGGGTGGAGCCGTCCACTTGTGTTGATTTTCTGACTCGATTTTCATTGCCGAAACTCTTGCGTCCCCCGACCATTGTGGCGCGATGCTCGCTCTTCTCTCGCGCCGATCGGCTCTGATGCGGCCGAGCGTTCGCCGCGTGAATCTCAATGCGGCATGCGCTTCGCCTCGCCCGGCTCTGATGCGGCCGAGCGTTCGCCGCGTGAATCTCAATGCGGCATGCGCTTCGCCTCGCCGCTGGTTGTCTGCCAAGGCCGAGGTGCCAGGACAGCCGCCTGCTGCCGAGGCGCCCGTGATGCTCTTCGAGGGTCCAAAGGCTAAGCTAGTGCGCACAATGAAGATGGTATCGATTGCCAACCTAGGGTTCGCGGTTGCATCCACGCCCATACTTTATGCGGTTACCTTGGCGAGCGGTGCCCCTGGCAAGGGGATCGCGATGTCAGCCTTGCTGCTACTGTTCGGCGGCGGCACGACCGGCGCCCTCACATGGGCGACACGGACCTATGTGAAGAGCATTCATTCGGTGCCTGGCAGCACACAGCTCGCGATCGTCACGCCCACCTTTTTCGGCGCCGACTTGCTGAGTCAGGTGCCATTGGCGGCGGTGGGGCGGGTTGATACCTACCACCCATTCGCCACGTTCTCGGCAGATGGCCGGATCTTCTACTTGGACGAGCTCGGACAGTTAGACGCGAGCCTGCAGAACGTGTTGGAGAAGGCTCTCAACGCGCCGAGCGGCCAGTGAGCCTCTAGCAATATCGGTTGCAAGAGCCATGCGAAGTCCGCTGCGAAGTGCGATGGCCATCACATGCGGACGGGAGTTGCGGACCGTACTTTCGCAGTGCCCCCCACAACTGATAAAAACGGGTCCTATGGTCACACAGTACCGCGACGGCGTTATGCAGCCCGACCCTGTTATGTGTGTCTAAGGTGTCGAGATTCTAACTGCAATGGGGCTGTGCAACAGTCATATGAGAAAGGTGTATGTAAAGCGCGACGCCGGGGGGTAACTCACTTAAAAACTCTCTACCCCGTCGAGACACTGTCAGTGTCACTCTCACTGACTCACTGACTCACAGACTCACAGACTCACTGACTCACTGACTCACTGTTCACTGAGTGCCGACGATGTGCCACTGAGTTCAAAATCAGGTGGTGGGGATAGTGTGTGAATCCAGAAAGAATACCTCCCCCTACCCCTTTGGGTCAGTGACCACTGAGTTCAAAATCAGGTGGTGGGGATAGTGTGTGAATCCAGAAAGAATACCTCCCCTACCCCTTTGGGTCAAGCTGCGTGGTTCCTTTGGTCTTCCTACAGCCAATTCACAGCAAATGTTTGTAATTCGACACCCAAGACGCAAGAGCCGTACATACGTGTGCGGTTACAACTAGCTCGGGGACCCCTGGACCCCTTATCACATCCATACTCGATCAGCCGCCGGGCCGGGCCGCTTAACGCTTAGCCCCGCCCGGTCGCCTTAAGCGCGTGTCCTTGATAAGGCGCATCTTCATCTCGGTGATCTTCTTCCGGATCCCCTGTTCGCGTCGACCACAAGCGCAGCCGCTGCGAGCTGCTGCGTGTGGTGTACGAAGAACGACTTGGCGCTCGTGCTCGACCCAATTCACACTCACACCTTATGATGGTGCGAAGCCACCACCTTGTGCTCGGTGCGTTCGTGATCGGGGCGTTCGTGGTCGAATCCTCAACGTCGAGTCCCAAACCGTCGAGCGCACCATCGCCATCCAAAGCACCATCCAAAGCGCCATTCCCGTCGAAATTTCCATCGAAAGCGTCGGCGCCATCAAAAGCGCCGTCCGTCATCACCAATCCGTGCCTGGCTTCGCCGCTGCGCACGGGCGACACGATCCAGCCGCAGTGCGCATCGTTTTGCAAGCCCACCGACTGCAGTCTCTGGTGCAAGTGTCAAGCGTGCACACCGTGCCTCCCACCGCCGCCGCTTCCACCTCGGCCTCCGCCTCCGCCTCCGCCACCGCCGCCGTCGCCGTCGCCGCCCGCGGTTAGTTGCGAGTCGACCATCGCTGCTGATAGTGCCGTCGAGGAGTGTGCAGCGTGGTGTTCGCAGACGCCCAAGCTGTACGAACAGCAGTGCGTGATGAAGACGACTCGAATGCCTGAGTTTGTGGGCCGCCTTGTTCCGCCTGGTTCCGCCTTGCACCGCGCCCTGCGCACCTGCTTCGCTCGCTCTGAAAAGGCTATCCACGTGCCCTCTCGAGTCGCACTGTCGCAGCTGTGCCATGTGCAAGTGCCGTCGATGCCAGTGGTGCCAGCGCAAGCCTCATCACGAGGGCACGTTTGACCGTCGCGGCCCGTTCAGCGGCCTGTGTTGCTTCTTCCCAGCGAAGGCGACGAGCTGCGATCCCGACTACGCGGGCGGGTGCACCTCCTTTGGCTCTCCTTTTGAGCCTGACAATTGGTGTCATTCGAGCGCGGCGAGTTGCGCCAAGTGCGGCGCGTTCCGATATTGCCCGAAGCTCTTGGACCCTCCGCCCGCGCACCCGCCGCCGCCGCCGCGCCCGCCCAGGCCGCCGCCGCTGCCGCCGCGCCCGCCGCCGCCGCCGCCGCCGCCGCTGCCGCCGCGCCTGCCCTCGCCGTCCTCGCCGCGTCCGCCACCGCCACCTCCGCCGCCCTCGCCACCGCCTGCCAAGTGCTCCTCCGGCCTTCTCGGGGATGCCGTTGTGGTCAGTTGCGCGAGGCACTCGTGCACGTACGAGCCGGGCAGCCCGCGCGATGGGCGAGCGGCGTGCGCGCGCTGTGCGTGCCGCGGCTGCGCCTTCTGTGCTCAGGACGACGCCCTTGCGGACAGCCGGGCGGACGGCGCCCTGGCGAACAGCCAGCGAGCTCAAGGACCCCACAGTCAAGGACCCCACAGTCAAGGACCCCACAGTCAAGGCCGAAGGAATCTCAGCGAACCGCCCGAGAAGGAACCTCATACGCCGCAGAAGGACTCGCCGCAGAAGGACGCGACGCAAAAGGGCTCGTCGCAGAAGGACGCGACGCAGAAGGACACGCAGCAGAAGGACTCCCACAAGGACGCGAGCTTGCCCACGGAGCCTCATGGCTCGTGTTGGATGCGCCACCCGTCGGGCTGTCCGTGCGCGGCTGGCAGCGGTTGCTATCAGCGAGGCGCTGCCGCGTACCAGCCCGCGATGGGATGGAATCGTGACACGTACGGCGAGAGCAATCTCAACTCGCGCACGTACGAGGGCTGCATGTCGCGCGCACCTGCCGAGAACGCATGGTGCGGCACGACGGACGTGGTGACCTACTACGTGCCGAAGCCGGTGCTTCACCACGGCGGCAGCGGCGAGCACGGCGGCAGTGGCGAGCACGGTGGCAGTGGCGAGCACGGCGGCAGCGGCGAGCACAACGGCGAGCACAGCAGCGAGCACAGCAGCAATCGCGAGCAATTGGGCGCCGACATGGGCGCCGGTGCCGGCGGTGAGGACGGCGGCGAGCACGGCGGCGGCGGCGGCGGCCATGGCCATCCGAGTGGCCCCTTGAGCAGCTTTGCAGCGACAATGGGCGATGCATGGCGCGGCGTGGGCGGTGGCAAGGGCGCCATGCGCGACCGCGGTGGCGCTGTAGTGGTTGCGGGGCTTCTCGGCGTCGCAGCGCTCGTCGCAGCGCTCGTCGTCGGCGGACGGCTCGTGCGGCATGCGGTGCGGCATGCGAGTGGCTACGCGTCGCTCCGACGGGGCGGCGGCGGTGCAGACGTGCGTGTATGCTTCGAGCTGGGAGAGGGGCTGCGAGAGGATGGAGAGCTCTCCCTTGCCGGCGTGAACTCTCATCAAGCGCTCCGTGAGAAGCTGCTGCAGCTCGCGGATGAGCTCCTCCTCGACCCAGATGACGACCTCGGCCAGTGGACGCTGCGCTATACGGACGAGGACGGCGCGCTGCGCCCCGTCGAGATGAGCACGAGCCTCGCCGAGCTGCGCCGGCATGCTCGCGAGCTCCGCGTCACGGCCGGCAAGGCGCGCACACGCGCATGAGCTGGGCGAAAAGGGCCCTCGCGCCGGCCATCGTCGGCTTCATAGTATAAGGCCGACCGTCGCGTACCGCCCGACGGAGACGTCGGACGGTGGAGGAGAACGCCCGGCCATAGCTGTGAAGCCGTACAGCTGTCCGTACTGTGCGGTGGTGTCGACGCGCGCTATAATAGGTGTGTCGTGTACTAGCGTTCTAGGCAAAGGCGAAAGGGCGCCGCGGTACACAGAACTCAGGTGAACACATTAACTTCCGTCGCGCTCGACGTTTTCACCGTTCGCGTTGATCGCGTGTCTCTCATCTAGGCCGAGCGTTGGGTTAGCGAGGGCGTCGAGTGTCGCGAGAGAGCAGAGACGTCGCACGTCAGACCGGAGCAGAGCGCCAGAGTCGAGTGCACACGTGCATCTGACTGCGGGACTCCTGGTCGTAGTATCGAAACATAGCATTCCTAATTACCTGACAAGATCCACAAGTAGCTTGAGGGAAGTCGCGTGTGTACGTAGATTCTTAGCGACCGGCGGGGGCCGTGTGATCATGCTCACAGTCTCGGGGCCCGCGGGTGGGCGACCGCGATGGTGGTGGAATCGCCGAACGCCGGTGCGGGGGGATGCCGCAAGCTGCGGCGGATTGAACCGTGCATGCGAGTACCTGCAGCACAGATCGATGCAGGGGACGCGCATTCCTGGCCGCGTCAAGCGATTGCGGCCGGGAGAGGCGATGGCGTCACGGCCTCTTGTCCGTTGACGCTCAGCCGTTGACGCTTGTTCGCCTCGGTCATCGGCGCGGCGGCAGCGGCCCGTCCACCGTTGTGGATGGGAAGCGGGTGGCGGCGGAAAATGACTTTGTGGCGCACGACACCAAGCGCCCGGTACTCGCGCGTGCCGTCGGCTGCTTTGTTTAGTGCCATGACAGCGAGCGGCTTCTTGAGCTTGAACTCCTCGCCCTCAATCGATACCTTGCCTATTATGAGCTTCGGTGCGCTGCCATCTGCCTGCGAGCGATGGGCGGCAAGGGCTCGCACAGGGTCGGCCAGCGCAAAGCACGGGAGAGGCACGCTTGCCAGTGCCAGGGCGAAGGAGAGCGTGGCAAACGCACATCGCGGACGAGGCGTGCGAGCTCCATGCCATCGATTGCGCTACCGTTGCGCATCGCAACGGTCCCCTGTAACTCGACTAGAATCCAGCCCACCTCGCCGTCCGGCGCGCGCAGCACGATCGACGAGGAAGAAGAGGCGGCTTGTGTCCCTTGAGACATGGACGCTATCGGTGTGTCTGGCGCGAATTTGTAAAATCCTAAGTTCATTTTGAGTGGTGTGCGTAACCCGGACTTCTTTCCGGCACAAGTGCCCAACCCGGACTTGCTAACCCGGACTTAGCTAAGTCCGGGTTGGGCACTTGTGCCGGGGTCCCTAACCCGGACTTAGAGGTGTGA